>VFSW01008117.1_pt1 | contig 15122 bp, 12 predicted proteins | sample 5358111 | NCBI WGS metagenome assembly VFSW01 (sample SAMN11554181, study PRJNA540505) | mine drainage metagenome | isolation source: sediment from site ElyBrook_90M | place: USA: Ely Copper Mine, Vershire, VT | collected 2017
CTGCTCCTCACCGGCGCCCGGAGCCAGGCACGCCGCGCTCAGCAACACGGCCGCCGCGCAGGCCGCCTGACCCGCACGGCGTCCGCTCATCGGCGCGGCAGTCGATTTTCGCGCCAGTATTCCCGATGTATGGCCAGCGCCGCGCTGCCCGCCACGGTCGGCGCGGCGATGCCGGTCGGCGGGGTCGGGCAGGCCTGTCCGGCGCGGTAGCCGAGGGCCGCGGCCAGCCGCCCTTCCGCGGGATCGCCCAGTGCGTGGGCGAAATCGTCGGCCACCGAACAACCGGGCAGCACGGCGTTGGTGGGCGCGGTGGAGTTTTGCGGCGCGAAGCCGTCGGGATAATCGCCGAAGCCCTGCGCATTATCGCCCTGGAATTCGATCGAGAAATAGGTGGTGCCGCAGTTGTCCTGCGGATAGAAGCCATAGGGCTTGCCGCAGGTGGTGGAACCGATCTGGATCACCTGGACGTTGACTCCGGTCAGTCCGTTGATGACGGCCTCGCTCGCCGAACAGGTGCCGGGACCGGTGATCACGAACACCCGCGACAAGCCGAGATATGGCAGCGGGGTGCCGGGGGCGGGGGAGGCGCTGAATCCCAGCGACACGTTGTGGAAGGGCAGTGCGGTGAGCGGTTGGCCGGTGATGGGATTCGTGCTCGGGTATTTGCTGTTGAAGGTGTCGCGTTCGAAGGCCTGGCCGCTGGTCGGGCCGGGACCGGCGATCATGTAGGCCAGTTCGCTCGCGATGTCGAGGTAGCCGCCGCCGTTGTAGCGGATGTCGAGCACCAAGTCGGTCACCCCCGCCGCGCTCAGTTGATTGATGGCGCCGATCAATTCCTGCTCGGCGGTGGCGATGTGATCATTGAACAACAGGTAGCCCACCGTGCCCGTGGCGGTCGCCACCGTGGTGACGATCGGCACCGGGGTTTCGGTCACGTTCGCGGACTGCAGGGTGACGGTGAGGGGCGAGGCCGCGCCGGGTTCCTGCAGCACGAAGGTGTGCGATTCGCCGGCGCTCGCCGGCGTGAGCCCCGCATTCAAGGTGGCGACCGAGGCACTGTCGGTGGCGTTGACCAGGTCGGCGCCGTCTACTTGCAGCACTTGCGCCCCGCGCACCACCTGCGCGGCTGCGGCGGCATAGCCCGGCCAGACGTAGGCGGCATAGACCTTGCGCGGCGGGGTCGCCGCGACGATGTCCCAGGTGAGCCCGTAGCCCACATCGACGCCGGCCGCGGATTGCTGCTCCCATTGGGCCGTCGGGTAGGTGAAATGGAAGCGGTCCTTTGGCCGACCCGTGGAGGTGGTGGCCGAGGTCTTGAGCACCGCGAAGTAGGCCGCGGTGGTCGAGTAGGTGCCGGGGTCGATGTCTGGGACCTCGGAGTACCAGAGATAAAGCTGATTGGTCCAGGAGCGCAGCCAGTTGTTCTCCATCAGCGTGCTGCCGGCCACGTCCGGATAGGGCATCCCGGTCACCGGGTCGTTACCGCTGCGCGGGTTCTGGCAATGCGCCGCGAATTGAGCGGTGGGCGGAAAGACGCCCGCGACCCAGCCGTCGGCATTTTTGGCGGTGCCGGACGGCGCGCCGCCTCCGCCGCAGGCCGATAACGCCATGAGAAGTACTCCGGCGAGGGCCGGTACTTGGACGTGATGCATGCGTGAGCATCCCTGTTGTCGCAAAAAAGTCGGTTCCATCCAGCCGCGCGGCCGTGGACCGCGCCGCCCCTGACTAGTGAGTCACCGTCAGTGCGGGGTCCAGCAAGCGCAGCGCCCCGCCCGCCGTGGCGGCGCCGGTACGGTTGATGTCATCGTTCGAATAGCTGCGGCCCGCCGCCGAGCAATCCGGCGGGCTGACGGGAATCCGCGTGCCGGTCTGCGTCGGGCAGGTGCGCGTCGCCTGCGCCGCGACGGGCGGCCCGCCGGCGGATGGCGCCGAGGCGCAGGCGGTGAGCATGCAAAGCGTGGCAAGCGCAGCGGTTGCGCCAGAGGGGTTCGTCATATCGCACCTCCCGGGTTCCCGGCGCGGAAGAATATACCGCATTGACGTCCGCGTGGAACCTCGCCGCCCGTGGGGGGGCGGGGCGCCACCGTTGTGGCATGATCCCGCAAAGCCGACGGCGCTCTGCCGGAAGGTGGGGTCTTTGCGTAGTTGGACCGGCGGAATGACGTGCATGGTGCTCGGGGCATTGATCCAGGGGCAGGCCGCCTCGGCGGGCGAACCGGGGCCGTCGGCGACCGATGTGCTCTGGCTGCAATGCGGCTCCTTGTGGGACGGGCATGGCGATCTGGCGCAGGGGGCCACGCTCATCGAGGTGCGCGGCCGACAGATCGAGGCCGTGATGCCGGGCGCCGCCGCGCCCGCGGGCGCCAAGGTCATCGACCTCTCGGGGCTGACCTGCCTGCCCGGCTTGATCGACAGCCATACGCATGTGCTGCTGCAGGGCGACATCACCAGCGAGGACTACGATGCGCAGCTGCTCAAGCAGTCGCCTGAATATCGCACCATTCTCGCCACCGTGAATGCGCGCCGCGCGCTGGAGCGCGGCTTCACCACCATCCGCGATCTGGAGACCGAGGGCGCAGGCTATGCGGACGTCGACGTCAAGCATGCGATCGAACGGGGTGTCATCCCCGGGCCGCGCATGCAGGTGGCGACCAGGGCACTCGACGTCACCGGCGCCTATCCGCTGCTCGGCTATGCCCCGGCCCTCAGCATGCCCACCGGTGTGCAGGAGGCCGATGGCGCCGATGGCGTGCGCCGCGCGGTGCGCGAGCAAATCTCCCACGGCGCCGATTGGATCAAGGTGTACTCGGACCGCAGTTACCAGGTGCAGCCCAACGGGGTGCTCGATGACGTGCCGACCTTCACGCTGGAGGAGTTGCGCGCGATCGTCGATGAGGCCCATCGCGAACGCCACAAGGTGGCCTCGCATGCCATGGCCTTGAACGGAGTGCACAACTCCGTGGCCGCCGGGGTCGATTCCATCGAACACGGCAACTACATCGCCGATGACGACCTGAAGGTGATGGCCCGCAAGGGCATTTATTATGTGCCCACGATCTACGTCGGCGAGTACGTCGCCGAAGGCCGCGCGCAGGCCGGCGCTCCCGTCTGGAAGGAGATGGGCGCCATCCATGAGAGGACCTTCCGCCGCGCCCTCAACGCCGGGGTGAAGATCGCCTTCGGCACCGACATCGGCGGGTTCGACTGGAACATCAATGCGGCGCGCGAGTTCGCCTGGATGGTCAAATACGGCATGACGCCGGGGCAGGCGCTGCGCTCGGCCACCGTGGTCGGCGCGGAGCTGCTGGGCTGGAGCGACCGGCTGGGCACGCTCGAGGCGGGAAAACTGGCCGACATCGTGGCGGTGCCCGGCAACCCCCTGGCGGATGTCACGCGCCTGGAACACGTGCGCTTCGTGATGAAGGACGGCGTGGTGTATCCGGCGGCCGACACCGCGCCCTGAGGCGCGGCGGCCTCCCGGGGGCGGTCCCGGAACGTTCGGCAGTCGATGGTCACCGTCCGCCGCCGACCGCGCCAGGCTGAGGGCGCAGCCCCTCCGCGCGCAGGGCCAATTCGCGCGCCAGGCGCTCGAGGGCTCGCCGATTGGACCACAGGCTGGCCGGGGGTAGGAAAGCGAGGCGCTCACCGAGGCGCCCGCGGGTGCGCAGGCGCAGGGAAATGCGCGGCATGCCGCCGACCATCGCCACCTCCGCCGCGGCGATGAGTGCCGCCGGAACGATGATCTGCGTGCGGCCGCGACGAATGAGGAACCGCTCGCCCTGGTCCTGCACTTCGTCGGCCAGGCGGTGGATTTGCAGGGTCCAAAGTCCATAGGCCAGGGCGGCGGCGAGCAACCCCAGCGTCAACAGGTGGCCGGCGTCCGGCAGCGCGAGTCGGCCGTCGGGCAGCGACTGCAGAACGGCCGAGGCATACAGGGTGACGGCGCTCAGCCACAGGCCGCGCTTGAACAGTCGGGTGTGCCTGAAGGAGATCAACCGCCACGCCGCGTCAGGTCGGTCGGGCCGCGGGTTCACCAGCCGACCGCCTGGCCGTCTTTTCTGAAGTCGGATCCGGCCCGGTAGAAGCCCCCATTCATGCCCGGTCGCACCCCGGTGAAGGCGCGATCGAGGCGCGCATCGGGCACGAATCGAATGGTTTGCACGCCGCCCACGCTCTCCCCATCGACCGCGCGCACCTCGTGGCCCAGGGCCCTGAGGGACTCGCCCACGCGCTCGTATAGCGGTGCCTCGAGACCGAGGGTGTTGGGTATCTGACTGTGGCGAAAGCGCGCCATGTCGGCCGCGGCTTGCATGTTGGCGCCGAGATCGAGGACGTTGAGCAGATACTGGGCATGCCCCTGGGCCTGCATGTCCCCGCCCATGAGCGTCACGGTCATCAGCGGCTGGCCGGCGCGCATCACGAAGCCCGCGGCCAGGGTGTTGAACGGCTGCTTGTGGGGGGCGAGGGCGTTCGGGCTGTGCGGATCGAGGGTGAACAGCGCGCCGCGGTTGTGCAGCACGAAACCGTACCCCGGCACGGTGATTCCGGAGCCGAACAGCGCGAAATTGCTGTTGACCCAGGACACCATGTTGCCCTCCCGATCGGCGGTCGACAACACCACCGTGTCGCCGGACACTTCAGCGTCGGCCGGCGGGCCGGGCGTGGAGGCATGCTGCGGATCGACCTTCGAGCACAGCGCGCGCGCATGCGCCGCGGACAACAACTCGCGCAGCGGCACGGCGGCGAAGTGTGGATCGGCGTCGTAGCGATACAGGTCGGCGTAGGCGAGCTTTTTCGCCTCGATCAACAGATGCCAGTAGAGCGGATTGGACGGCCCCAGCGCGGCCAGGGACTGCCCCGGAGACCAACTCTCCATGCAGGCATCCAGAATGGCGAGAATCTCGTTGGCGGCCCAGGCCTGAGACGGCGGCGGCAGTTCGTACAGGTCATTGCCGTGATAGCGGGTGTGCGCCGGCTCCACCCATTCGCCGTGGTATCCGGCCAGGTCCTTGAGCGTCATGGTGCCGCCCAAGGCGGTCGATTTGGCGACGATGGCGCGGGCGATCTCGCCGCGGTAGAAGACCTCGGCGCCATGGGCTTGCAGCAGCCTGAAAGTCCGCGCCAGATCCGGGTTCCGGAAGATCTCTCCCGCGCGTGGTGGCCGGCCGTTCACACTCCAGGTCTTGATGGTGTCCGGATCCTGCTCGCTGCAGCAGTGCCGCAGCGGCAAGGCCTTGGGCAGGACCCAGTCGTGGGCGATGCGCTCGGAGACCGGAAAGCCGTCCTCGGCGTAGCGCGCGGCCGGCGCCAGCACCTCCCTGAAGGTCAGCTTGCCGAAACGCTTCAGCGCCGCCTGCCAACCCCAGACCGTGCCGGGCACCGTCACCGGCAGGATTCCGTAGGTCGGCATGCCCGAGGAGGGGCCCCAGTTGCGCGCATCCCATTGGTAGCCGAGCGCATTGAGGTGCGCAATGCTCGCCCCGGTGGGGGCCCGGCCGCTCGCGTTCAAGACATAGACCTTGTGCTGCCGGGCGATGTAGATGACGGCGAATACATCGGAGGCCACGCCGACCATCATCGGTTCGACCAGACTGAGCACGCCCGCGGTGGCCACCGCCGCGTCGATCGCGTTGCCGCCGCGCATCAGCACCTGCAGTCCGGCCTGCGCGGCCAGCGGCTGGCTGGCCACCACCATGCCGTGGGATGCCATGACCTCGGAGCGGCTTTGCGCCGGCCAGCCCTCCGCGCGCACGCCGCGGACGGCCGAGCAGAACGCGGGTTCGGCGGCGGCGCCACAGACCTCACCTTCCGCCGCCTGCGCGCCATGCGCCAGGGTCGACGCGGCGAGCGTGCCGAGGGCGATGAGGGCGGCGGCCAGTGGCGAGCGAATCATGTCAGCATGTTCATCGCCTTCTCCAGGCTCTTTCGCAACCGATTGAAGGAACGGCCGAGCGAGGCGATCTCCCGCGCCCCATCCTGCGGGAACTCCAGGGTCAGGTCCTCGCCGAGACTCACCTGATCGGCGCGCCGCGCCAGGCGGCGCACCGGCCGCACCACCAGGCCGTAGAGCAGCAAATTCACCGCGATGAGCATGGCCACGAACACCGACAGCAGCGCAATCATGAAGCCCTTGAAGGCCTGGCGCGCGTTGGCCGTGGCGAGAGTGAAGGGCACGGACACCACCTGCGCGCCGACCACTTCGCCGTCGTGCCAGCCGAAGCCGTTGTCGGCGCCGTAGCGCGCCACCATGGACTTCGGCGCGGCCGCCGGCAGGCTGTGACAGGCGAGGCAGGCGCCCTCGGCGCGGATTGGGCGCGCCAGATACAGCGAGCGGCCGATCGGTGTGTCGCGTTCGCCCACCACCTCCGTGGTCTGCGGGTCGTTGCGAAACCGCTGGATGATGTCGGCCTCCCAGTCGGTGGCGCGATCGCTGGGGTTGGTCGGATTGAGCGTCGCCTCCTTGTACGTATACTCGGCATGATGAGCCCGCAGCCGGGAGAAATTCTGCGTTGCGGCGTAGGAGGGGATGCTTTGCGGCGGGAAGTCGTTCTGAATCCGTTCCTCGAGCAGCGGCACGATTTCGCTCGATGTATAGGCCCGAGTCGCCAGCGCGCTGTCGACCATCAGCGCGGCCTCGTGGAGCACCTCGCGCCGGGCGTTGGCCTCGAGAATGGTCCAGCAGCCGAAACCCGCGATCACCATGCCGAGCGCACAGACCGTAAACAGGGCGAGGTTGATGCGTGCTAGCAGACTCACAGGCGCTCCGGGTCGATCGCGAATGCAGCGCCTCGATTTGCACCGGCGCACAAGCCGGGCGTTGATAGCAAGAAAGGCCAGGCCGGTCAAATAGGACGGCCGCCTCTAGGGCCCCGGGGGTGGCCGGACCGGGCAGGCCCCCTTCGCCGGGCCCCTGGCTGGCGGGCGTCCGGTTGGGGGGGGGGCGGCTGGCGAGGCCCCGATGGTTGCGGCTCTCAAGATCGCCAAGAGCCCGCCGATACTTTGCCTTGTAAAGCATTCGGCCATCTGTTTTGGTCTTTTCCCATTTCAAAGAGGACGATCCGACATGAGCATATCCAGTGTATCGCCCGCGGTTGCGCAGGCGCCCGCCGCACCGGTCGCCAGCCGCGCCCAAGCCGCTCCTGCGGCGGTTGCCGCCAAACCGGCCGCCGCCGCTGCCGTGAGCGCTCCTGCGGGGGGCGACGGTGATCACGACGGCAGCTCCAGCGGGCGCCTCAGCGTCAAAGCCTAGGGGTGAGGCGCCGGGGCGGGATGCCCCGGCGCCCTGCGATGCGCGGATGGCGCCTCCCATCCAGCGCGGTAGAAGCGGCGTCATCGCGATGCTATCGTGTTCTCTTGCAAGTCGCTTTTCCGACTGAGAGAGCGGATGTTGAAGGATCACCGTGCGCCCGGCCCGACGGGCCCCGGGGAGCATTTCGAGCGCAATCCCCTGCCCACCTGGCTGGTCGAGCCGGATAGCGATTTAATCCTCGCCGCCAATGATGCGGCCGTACGTCACTATGGTTTCGATCGCGAGCAATTCCTCGCCATGCGGTTCGCCGATTTGTCGCCTGACGGCGCGGATGATTTCCCACTGGCGGCGGCCCGGACGGCTGCGCTGGCCCACGGCGGGGCGCTGAGTTGCCGCCATCGCACCCGTGGCGGACGCCTGCTCGAGGTGCAACTGCATGCCGGGGCGGCGAGTCGCGGCGACTGCGGGCCCCTGCTGATGGTGGCTATCGACGTCACGGGACTGCGCCTGCTGGAGCAAGCTTCCGATCGCCAGCACGCGCGGGTTCATCTGCTCGAGGCGTCCATCGCGCGTCTCAACGATATTTTGATGATCACCGAGGCCGAACCCATCGATGCGCCCGGACCGCGCATCGTGTTCGTCAACGACGCGTTCGAGCGTCGCACCGGCTACTCGCGCAGCGAGGTGATCGGCAAATCACCGCGCATATTGCAAGGACCCGCCACGCAGCGCGATGAACTGGACCGGATCTGCGCCGCTCTGCGCCGCTGGCAACCGGTGCGTGCGGAGCTCATCAATTACACCAAGGCCGGGGATCCGTTCTGGCTGGAACTCGATATCGTGCCGGTGGCCGATGAGAACGGGTGGTACACCCACTGGGTGTCGGTGGAGAGGGATATCACCGAGCGCAAGCTCATCGAGGGCCGCCTCGGTCAGCATCAGCGACTCGAGTCGCTCGGACAACTCACCGGCGGGGTCGCCCACGATTTCAATAACCTGCTGACCGTCATCCTCGGAAACGCCGAACTGCTCGCCGAAGATCTGCCGGCGGGCCGCTGGCGCCAAATGGCCGAGTTCATCAGCACGGCCGCCCAGCGAGGGGCGGACCTGACGGGTCGTCTGCTCGCGTTTTCGCGCCGTCAGCCGCTGGCGCCGAAGGTGGTGCGGGTGGATGAGTTGACGGTCGCCATGAGCGGCTTGCTGAGCCGTACCCTGGGAGAGCACATCGAAATCCACCTGACCGGCGAGGATGGGCTGGCTGCGACGCTGATCGATCCGGCGCAGCTCGAGAACGCGCTGCTCAACCTGGCGCTCAATGCACGTGACGCCATGCCGGACGGTGGCCGCCTGGCCATCGACACCCGCAATGTGCAGTTGTCCCGCGGCGAAGGTGTGGACCTCGAGCCGGGCGCCTATGTCGCCATCTCCGTGACCGACACCGGCACGGGCATTCGTCCGGAACACCTCGATCGGGTGTTCGAGCCCTTCTTCACCACCAAGGAGCGGGGAGGAGGCACCGGCCTCGGCCTTGCCATGGTCTACGGCTTCGTCAAGCAGTCGAACGGCCACGTCACCATCCGTTCCGAAATCGGCCGCGGCACCACGGTGCGGCTGTTACTGCCGCGGGTGGATCATCAGGAGGCGGCGGCGGAGAGCGTGACCGCCGTCGCGCCGGCCATCGGAGGACGGGAACTGGTGCTGGTGGTCGAGGACGAACCGCTGGTGCGCGAATTCGTCGTCAGCCAGTTCGTGTCGCTCGGCTATCGCGTGCTCGAGGCGGCCAACGGCGCCGCCGCCCTGGCGCTGTTGCGCGATCGCCCGGATATCGACCTGCTGTTCACCGACATCGTCATGCCCGGCGAAATGAACGGTGGGGATCTCGCGCGCAGCGCACGGGACATCCACCCGGGACTGCCGGTGTTGTTCACCTCCGGCTACACCGAGGACGTGCTTGGCACGGAGCGGCGGCTGCCGGCGGATGCACAGCTGCTGAGCAAGCCCTATCGGCGCCGCGAGCTTGCCGGGCGGATCCGCGCGGCATTGAGCTCATCGGCCGGGCGGCATTGATGGCGGGCGGCGTCGAGGAACCGTTCGTATTGCGGGGCGGCGCCGGCTTGCGCGCCGTGGTGAATGCCAATGGGTCGCTGCGGCGCCTGGACTGCGGGGCCGTGTCGCTCGCGCTATTCGTGGGCAACGAACTCGAGGGTGGTCCCACCAATGTGTACCTGCGCCGGCGCGCGCCCATGCCGGAGTGCACCGCCTTGCTCGGGCCGCGCAGCCCGACGCGTTTCCGCGCCGGCGCCGACGGCCGCAGCCTGATCGGAGAGGGTGCCTGGCGCGGCGTCGAGTATGCGATTTCGCTGGTGCTCGCGGATGCGGCACCGGCATGGTTCTGGCAGGTGCGGCTGCGCAATTCGCAGGCCGGACTGCAGCGCCTGGATCTGACGTACGCGCAGGATCTCGCGCTGGCGCCGTACGGCGCGGTGCGTCTGAACGAATACTACGTGAGCCAGTACCTGGACCACACGCCGCTGCGTCATCCGCAGCACGGCTACCTGCTCGCCGCCCGGCAGAATCAAGCCGTCGACGGCCGCTGGCCCTGGTGTTTGCTCGGCTCCCTGGGTGAGGCGGTCGGGTACGCGACGGATGCGCTGCAATTCCATGCGTTGGCGAGTCGTCGCGGCGAAACGCCGGTCGGGCTGAGCGGCGAGTTGCCGAACCGCAGGCGTCAGCATGAACACGCGTTGGCGGTGCTTCGCGATGCCGGCATCGAACTGGCGGCCGGCGAGTCGGTGACGAGGGGATTCTTCGGTGCGTACTCGCCGGATCACCCGCTGGCAAGCGATGCGGCCGACCTGGGGCGGGTGACCGGGGTGTTGGCGCTCGCGCCGGATGCGGTGCCAACGGCCGCGGCACCGACGACCGCGGCGCCGGCGCCCGGCCCGGGTGCAGATCCGTCGACCTTGTTCAGCGCGGCGCCGCTGTTCGCGGCGCGGGAATTGGCACATGAGCAGCTCATCGAGCGGTATCGCGAACCCTGGCGGCACGTGGAGTGCGACGCGCAGGGCCGGCCGCTGTCCTTTTTCACGGGGAATTCCCGGCATGTGGTGCTGCGGCGCAAGGAACGGCAGGTGCTGCGCCCCCACGGGCACATTCTGCGCAGCGGGGCGCATTTGACCCCGGACGAGAGCGCCTTGACCTCGACGGTGTGGATGGCCGGGGTGTTTCATTCCATGGTCACGCAGGGCCATGTGAACATCAACCGCTTCCTGTCCACGGTGCACGGCTATCTCGGGCTGTTTCGTTCGCACGGCCAGCGCGTCTTCGCCGAGCTCGGCGGCGGCTGGCAGCTGCTCGATGTTCCCTCGGTCTTCGAAATGTCGGCATCCGCGTGCCGCTGGATCTACCGCCATGCCGACGGTGAGATCGAGGTCGAATCCAGCGTGCTTCCAGGCGAGCACGCGCTCGGCCTGCGCATCCAGGTGCGCGGCCCCGAGCCGCTGCGATTCCTCGTCTCGAATCACGTCGCGCTCAACGGCGACGATGGCAGCGAGTCCGGTGCCGTGCACTGGCGGGTCGAGGCAGGGGAGATCGCCGTGGCCCCGGCGCCGGGCAGCGACCTGGCGCGGCGCTTTCCGGCGGGCGACTTTCGCCTGGTCGCGGCGCCGGGAACCCGCATCGAGCGCATCGGCGGCGATGAACTGCTGTTTCTCGACGGCCGCTCCCGCGGCCAGCCCTTTCTCTGCCTGATCACCGCGCCGGCAATGCTGGTGGCGTTGCACATACGCGGCCGGTTGATCGACGGGGCCGCCGGCCCGCGCGCGGCCGCGGCGCGGCCGCAGACCGCGTCACCGGGGCTGGCGCTGGTTTGCCCGGACGGCGCGGCGGCCGCCGGGGCTGGTGACGCCATCGATGCGGCGCAGCGCCTGGTCGACCTGCTGCCATGGCTGACACACGATGCCTTGGTGCATTACCTCGCGCCCCGCGGACTGGAACAATATTCCGGCGGCGGTTGGGGCACCCGCGACGTCTGCCAGGGTCCGGTGGAGTGGTTGCTCGCCGCCGGTCGAACCGAGGCGCTGCGCGAGCTCTTGTTGATCGTGATGCGCGCGCAGAACCCGGACGGCGACTGGCCGCAGTGGTTCAGTTTCTTCGAGCGCGAGCGCGACATCCGCGCCGGCGATTCGCACGGCGACATCGTCTTCTGGCCGGTGCTGGCGCTGGCTCAGTATCTGCTGGCCTCGGGCGATGTGGCAGTGCTCGATGTCGAGGTGCCGTTCTTCGATGCGCGCGGGCCCACGGCGGGTGAGCGGGCCGGCATCTGGGAGCATGTTCAGCGTGCGCTGTCGTTGGGTGCGAGGCGTGTCGTGCCCGGCACGGCGTTGGCCGCCTACGGACACGGCGATTGGAACGATTCACTGCAGCCCGTCGACCCGCAGATGCGCGCGCATATGTGCAGCGCCTGGACGGTGACCTTGCACCATCAGACCCTGACGACACTGGGGCGCGCGCTGCATGCCGGCGGGCGGGAGCGCGAGGCCGGGCTTTGTACGACCGCGGCGGCGGCGATCGCGGATGACTTCCGGCGGCTGCTGCTCCCGGACGGGGTGCTCGCCGGCTTCGGCCTTTTCGACGGCGGCGGCGTCACGTACCTGCTGCATCCGCGCGATTCGCGCACCGGAATTCACTACAGCGCGCTGGCGATGATCCACGCGATACTGGAGGGCTTGCTCAGCCCGCCGCAGGCGCGGGCGCATCTGGCGCTGATGCGGACGCATCTGTGGGGTCCGGACGGTTTGCGCCTGTTCGACCGCCCGTTCGATTATCACGGTGGCGTGCAACGCCTGTTTCAGCGCGCCGAGAGCGCGACCTTCTTCGGCCGCGAGATCGGCCTGATGTACACGCATGCACATCTGCGCTACGCCCAGGCGTTGGCGCATGTGGGCGAGGCCGCGCATTTCTGGCGGGCCCTGTGTCTTTCCAATCCGATCGGCATCCGCGATCTGGTGCCCAGCGCGACCCTGCGGCAGGCGAACTGCTACTTTTCCAGCTCCGACGCGGCCTTCGCGGACCGGGCCGAGGCCAGCGCGCAGTACGAGCGGGTGGCGCGCGGCGACGTGCCGCTGGACGGCGGCTGGCGGGTGTACTCGAGCGGCGCGGGGATTTGCGTGAGCCTGGTGATGCGCCGCTGGCTGGGACTCGAGCGCGAGGGCGCAGCCTTGCTCATAGATCCGGTCATGCCCAGGGAATTGGACGGTCTGTGCATCGAAACCCGGCTGTCGGGGGAGCCGCTGGAGGTGCGCTACCGGGTGGCGAGCCGGGGTTGCGGCGTGCTGCGGCTCGAACTGAACGACTCGCCGTTGGCGTTCACCGAAGTCGCCAATCCCTATCGGCGGGGCGCGGCGCGCGTGCTCATGGGGGCGGTGCAGGCGCTGTGGCGCCACGGCCGCAACCGCTTGTCGATCCAGCTCTCCTAGCCTGCGCAGCTGCGGCTGCCGCATCCCGTCAGAGCGGGTCCGGGATCGACCGGGATCGGTGCGCACAGAGCGCGGCTGCCGTCACGCAGGTGGTCGCGGCGCGGAAAATCGCTGCGCCGCCCAGGGATCCGGCCACCGCCACCGCATTGGCGGAGGTGCAGCAGATGTCCGCCTCGGCCTTCACTGCCGCGGATGTGTTTACGTAGGCGACTACGGGTGTGTCCGGATGGCGCCGCCGCAGAGCGAGAATATCCTCGGCAGTCACCGATTCGGCGAGCGACCAGCCGGCCCTGGGGGCGGGCCGCAGCACAGTCTTCTCCGGGCACAGCAGCTTGACCGTTGCCGCCATGGAGCGCACGCCGCAGACCACGATCAGCGGCGCCTCGCAGCGGCCGGCGAAGCGGGCCATGGCGAGCGAGTCGCCGACGAAATCGGCGATGCCATTGGCAATCAGGGGTGTTTGATAGTTATGCGCGACCACCACGGCAGCACGCTCGGCCTTCAGGCGCAGGATATGGGCCAAAGTCGGCAGGGCGAGTTGCGCGGGCAGGATCGATGTGGGGGGCGTGGACATGCGCGCAGCCCAGGTGCAAGGCGCTGGCCGCAAGCTGACCGGCGTCAGTTTTTAGCCTCACCCGCCGGTCGCGGATCGTCCAGGATCCCCCGCCACGGCGCCGCAGGCGCCAACGAATCCCGGCAAGTTCGATGACCATGCGCGGCGCGCGGCGGGGTGAATGTGAATTATGCGGATTGCGCCGTATCTGCTTCCCCGGCCGCTTGACCGCGCAATGCGCGCCCGGCACGGATCCGCTGCGCATCCGCTGCATCCGGGTCGCGCGCGGCCATGCCCTGTACCGGGCCGGTGAGCCGGTGGGCGCGTTCCACATGGTGCGCAGCGGCTGCATCAAGGAGTTGGACGCCGCGCGCGGGCAGGATGCCATCGTCAATTTCTGCCTGCCCGGCGAATTGCTCACCGTGCAGGCCGCATCCACCGTGCGCAGTCTGACCAGCAGCATCGCCGTCGACACTTCGTTCGTGTGCGCGATTCCCTGGCGCGTCTTCCAGCGCGTCTGTGCCCAGTCCCCGGCCGTGACCGCGGAGTTCATCAAGATGATCGCCAAGACCGGCGGCGGAACCCGCGAACTGCTCACCCTGATCCGCGGCAAGGGGGCGTTGGAGCGCCTCGCCGGATTCCTGTGGAATCTGCGCGCCCGCCTGCAGTCCCGCGGGCTTCCGGCGCGCGACATCCGGCTGGGGATGAGCCGCGACGACATCGCCGGCTACCTGGGGATGCGCAGTGAGACGGTTAGCCGCTGCTTCTCGGAGTTGGAACGGCGTGAGTTGATCAAGGTGCGCGCCAAGCGGATCGAGATACTGGCGCCGGAGCGCGTGCGCGGCCTGTCGCTCGCCGACACCGGCACGGCTTGAAGGGCTTTTCGGCGATCGCAGCGAAGGAGGATGTTCCGTGGACTTCGACATCATCATCATCGGCGCAGGTCCGGCCGGATTGTGTGCGGCGGCCGGCCTGGCGGCCGGCGGTCATGCCGTCGGCGTGCTGGAGAAGCTGCCGCTCGCGACGCTGGCCGAGCCGCCCTTCGACGGACGCGAGATCGCGTTGACCCACCGCTCCGCGCGCATTCTCGCCGATTGCGGCATATGGTCGCGGATCGACGCGCAGGAGATCTCGCCGCTGCGCACCGCGGCGGTGATGAACGGCGTGTCGCCGTATCAGCTGCGCTTCGCCCCGGCCGTGGGCGATGACGAAGTGCTCGGCCATCTGGTGCCCAACCATCTCATCCGCCGGGCGGCTTTCAACGCGGCCGGCGAGGCGCCGAGGGTCACGCTGCTCACCGAACGGGTGGTGGGCGCGGTCGACGCCGATGAGCGGGCCGCGGTGGTGCGCGCCACGAGCGGCGAGTCGTGGCGTTGCCGCCTGGTCATCGCCGCCGACAGCCGCTTCTCGACGACCCGGCGCGCGGCCGGCATCGCCGCCGACATGCTGGACTTCGGCAAGACCATGCTCGTGTGCCGTATGCGCCATGCGCGCACCCGCGAGCGCACCGCCGTCGAATGGTTCCACGAGGACTTCACCCTGGCGCTGCTGCCGCTGCGGGAGGACGAATCCTCGGTCGTGCTCACCGACACGGCGGCGCAGGTCGAAGGGTTGCTGCGCATGGATCCGGGGGCTTTTGGCCGTGAACTCACCTGGCGCTTCGCGCAGCGCTGCGGACGGCTGGAGTTGACCAGCACCCGGCACGCCTATCCGCTGGTGGCGAGCTTCGCGCGCCGCGTCCGCGGCGCGCGCCCCGCCCTGAGTGGCGGTGGGGCGGGGGGGGGGGCCCCCGGGACCGCGCCCGGGGTGAAAAAACGCGCGGGGGGATATTAACAGAAGCCCG
>VFSW01008118.1_pt1 | contig 15122 bp, 7 predicted proteins | sample 5358111 | NCBI WGS metagenome assembly VFSW01 (sample SAMN11554181, study PRJNA540505) | mine drainage metagenome | isolation source: sediment from site ElyBrook_90M | place: USA: Ely Copper Mine, Vershire, VT | collected 2017
CGGTGACCTCGGCGCCGGCAAGACCGCGCTAGTGCGCGCCATGCTGCGCGCGCTGGGCTACCCTGGAAAAGTGAAAAGCCCGACCTATACGCTGGTTGAATTTTATGCTATTTCTAGCTTATACTTATATCACTTTGATTTCTATCGCTTCAATGATCAGGACGAGTGGCACGAGGCGGGTTTTCGGGAATATTTCAACGAAAGCTCGGTGTGTCTCGTCGAATGGCCGGAAAAGGCGGGCGGTCTGCTGCCCCCGCCGGACCTCCGGATTTCCCTGGATATCCGGGATTCCGGTCGGAACATTACGGTTGAAGCTGGCAGCAAGAAAGGTAGGCTATGCTTGCAGGAATTAGGATAGTTTTCGTATTTCTTCTGGTCGCGGCGGCAAGTGCCCATGCCGGGATAGTCATCACCTCGGCGCGGGTCTGGCCGGCGGCAGATTACACGCGGGTCACGCTGGAATCCGCCAGCCCGGTCAAATACCAGTTTCTTGAGGTCAAGAACCCCGATCGCCTGGTGATCGATCTCGAAGGCGTGGATGTCAATGCCGCGCTGGAAGGGCTTGCGGCCAAGGTCGCAAATGATCCTTACATCAAGCTGGTGCGTGTCGCCCGTAATAAGCCGGACGTGGTGCGAGTGGTGCTGGACCTGAAGGGCGAGGTCAAGCCGCAGATGTTCACCCTGCCGCCCTACGGCGAATACGGCTACCGACTGGTCCTGGATATTTACCCGTTGCAGCCGGCAGATCCGCTGATGGCGCTGCTGGAAAAAAAGGAAGTCGCTGTGCCGGATGTCGCCAAGGAGCAGGCCGCGAAGCCGCCTGAACTGGCCCTCGACACCACCCTGGAAAGTTCGGCCAGCGAGAAGCCCGCTGAGCTGGCAAAGCCGGCGGAGAAACCGGCTCGGACTGAAATGCGTACCTGGAAACCGGAGGTGTCGCGCCTCATCATCATTGCAATCGACGCCGGGCACGGTGGCGAGGACCCCGGCGCGCATGGCAAAAATGGCACCAACGAAAAGGACGTGACTCTGGCGATTGCCCGCCGCTTGAAAGCCCAGGTTGACGCCGATCCGAACATGCGCGGCGTGCTGATCCGCGATGGCGACTATTTCATCCCGCTGAATGTCCTGGTGGCCAAGGCGCGCAACGTCAAGGCCGACCTGTTTGTTTCGATCCACGCCGACGCTTTCGTCAAGCCCGATGCGCGAGGTTCCTCGGTGTTCGCGCTGTCGGAGCGCGGCGCCACGTCCGCTGCGGCGCGCTGGCTGGCGAAAAAGGAAAACGAGGCTGACCTGATCGGCGGCGTCAACATCGACGTCAAGGACGTCTACCTCACGCGGACCTTGCTCGCCCTGTCGCAGACCGCCACCATCAGCGACAGCCTCAAGCTCGGCAAGGCCGTGCTCGGCGAACTCGGCGGCATCAATCAGCTGCACAAGGGCTCGGTGGAGCAGGCCGGCTTTGCCGTGCTGAAATCGCCGGACATTCCTTCGATCCTGGTGGAAACCGCTTTCATCTCCAATCCCAAGGAAGAGCAAAAACTCACGGACGTCGCTTACCAGGACAAAATGGCGGCGGCTATCTTCGGCGGCATCAAGCGCTATTTCGTCAAAAACCCCCCGCTGGCGCGCTCCAGGATGGCCAGCGCCAAATAGCATCAGTACAAAATAAAGTCGGAATATGGAGAACGTCCTGTTTTCCAGGTGGGGAATAGGGCTGAACCCGGAGGAGGAATTCGGCGGTGCGGATATCAGCACACACAGGACTACGCCACTCCCGAAGGGGAGTCCATATCTGATTATGGAACTCACGGGTTTGCGCCAGGGTCGTTTGACGCCACTCGTTGGTCATATGCCGCGCGACTTGGCGTAGAGCCGCACCAGCCCGAGTTGCACCATGTCGGAAGCATTGCGGAATTCGGAGCCATGCAGCATCCTGGCGGCACTCTCGTTGCCGTTGTTGTGCGCCTCGAACAGGACAATGCCGGCATTGAGATGAAACTGGGCATGCTGGCGCAGTAATTCGGCGAATTCCGGCAGGTTGCCGTACATTTTTTTGCCTTCGCTGTGTATCCACTTGCCCAGCGCACAACGATCATCGCTGGCGATAACACCGATTTCCAGCGTTTCGCTGTTCGTGCCGCTGATCTGTGCCGCCAACCTGGCCTTCCATGCAAAGTGCGCATCGATGGCATCCTTGATGTACAGGCCATGGAAATTTCCCTCGCCCGGTTCAAACGTTGTATTGCCACCGTTTTCTTCGCCTGCCGCAGCGCGTTTAAACCATAATAAAATCCCCATCGCCTTCTCCTTCGACGCGTTTGGCGAACACGGTTTTCACCGCTCCCATTGTTTTAATGCTAGCCGACATCGGGGAAAAATCAAAGAGTATCGGGGTATTGTGGACACCACTGTACCATTTCTGGTCGGGGCCGTTTGCGAGTGGGCTTAACTGGCGGCTTCGTCGTTTACGGACCAGTCACGAAGTTGATGGGGATACGAATGGGCTCAGAAGAGGAGTTCAACGGCGCAGATATCAGCATACACAGTTTATGGTTAACCCCCAATTTGCCGGGGTTAAGTCTGACACCTGTCGGGTCAGTTGCCGCGCGACTTGGCGTAGAGTCGCACCAGCCCGAGTTGCACCATGTCGGAACCCCGGCGGAATCCGGAGCTATGCAGCATCTTGTCGGCAGCTTTTTTGCCGTTGTTGTGCGCCTCGAGCAGGACACTGCCGACGTTGAGGTGAAACTGGGCATGCAGATCCCGCAATTCGGCGAATTCCGGTAGTTTGCCGTACTTCTTTTTGCCTTCGTTGTGTATCCACTTGCCCAGCTCACAGCGGTCATCGCTGGCGACAATCCCGATTTCCAGCGTTTCGCTGCCCGTGCCGCTGAGTTGCGCCTCCACCCTGGCTTTCCAGGCGATATGCGCATCGATGGCTTCCTTCATGTTCAGGCCGTGGAAACTTTCCTCGCCCGATTCAAACGTTGCGTTGCCTACGTTTTCTTCGCCCGCCGTGACGCGGTGCAACCATGACAAAATACTCATTTCCTTCCCCGCCGATGTATATAGTGAACACGGCTTTCGCCGTTTCCGTTTAAGCGTGCATTCGCAATAAATATTGACCTAGATCAACCTTATTTGCATTGCGTTGGGATGTTACCCGACTTTTTTAAAAAGTCAATCGTCTTCTTCGGACCTGTAAATGACGATTAAACTATCGGCGCCGCTTTCACCGGCTGCGCCGGATTGTTCATGATTCCTTCGTGGTTAACCCCGCAGGCCTTGCCGGATGTCTTGGCAACATACATGCGTTCATCGGCCAGGGCGATTAATTGCAACCAATCTGCCACGCCATCGGTTTGACGCTCAGCCAGTCCCATACTTGCCGTAAGCGGACTACCGTCCGGACGTTTGCCGAGCCAGTCGTGGATGATGCGGTCGACCACAATGTCCGCACCACCTATTGGCGTATTGGGCAGGATCACAACGAACTCTTCGCCACCCCAGCGAATTACCATGTCCGCCAGCCGCATAAGGGCCTGCAATTTGGCGGCGATGGTCTTTAGCGCCTGGTCGCCCGCGCCGTGACCGAAGTTGTCGTTGATCGACTTGAAATTGTCGGCATCGAGAAAAAGAATTGTCAAGGGCGCATCCTGATCACAGGCAAGCCGAAAATAAAGATCGAGTACCTCCACGCCGCTGTGGCGAGTCAATGCGCCGGTCAAGGGATCGTGGCTGGCCTGACGCAACAAGGCCATCATGTAGTGGAGTTGAATTGCGCACGCGAGCAGATAAACGCCCATCGTAAGCATGAGCACCCAAAGGGTGGAAAACAGTTCGATTGCATTCGCGCCGACTAGAACCAGTTGAATTCCTGCGACTACAGAAGCAATCACGACAGCAAAGAACAGGCCTTCGCCAGCCACCAGCGGGAAAATGCTCAGGCCGGCAAGAGCAACCAGGGGTAACGCCCGATAGAGATTGCTGTTGATGGCGGCTAACCCCCGCAAGGGCATGCCCGTAAGTAAAAATTGCGATACGCCGTAAATCGATAGCGGCATTGCCAGCATGATCCCGAGCATCAGCAGAGTGCGTGCCCGGCTTTGCTCCTGTTCCGGCGCGATGGCAAGCAGAATGAAAACGCCTGCGGCAAGAACGCGGCTGGTGGCGAGAAGCGGCCATTGATCCGCACCCAATGTGGCGACATCGAATGGGATCCAAATCAGCGTCAATACCGAGAAAACAGCCGCGACAAGCCTGATGCGTGTGACTAAAGCGGCAAGCCGATGGCGCGTCAGGTAGAGGGTATGGCGCCGCGCGGATACCAGGTCGGCCAGTCGCCCGCTTTTCAGCCAGACGAATAGTATGCGGACCAAGTTCTTTATGGCAAGCATCGGAAGCGTGATTTCCGTTCAGTCAATACGTACCGCTGTCGGCGTGCGTTTCATTTTCATCGCTAACCTTCATCCTCGTCATAAAAGCATCGATTCGGAACGGGTCTGCTGTTGTGCTCAACCGGCCTATCTTGTGTAGGTTCGATGGATAATTGTACTCTTATAAACGTGGGGGTTGCGAACGGAAATTCGGCTTTCCTGAAAGCAAAGGCTGGCCTCTATGCAGGGGTGACAGGCAGTTTGACCTGCTGTTTCCATACGGTCGCGAAGTTATGAAATCAGATTATCGGTCGCAGGTCGCCCGCCATAAGCAACCGTATGTCTTTCAGTATTTCGACAATTGCTAAAAAAATGTTAAAGTCGTTCCCGCCCAAACGTAAGGGCAAGAAATCGCAAGAAATCAATGAAGCCTCGGTGCCCTATAGAACAACATCATCGACTATGAAAATCTGCATGAACTTGAATATCTTTCAATCGCGGTCGCTCAAGACAGGAGTGCCCCACTTAATGCTGGCCATGATTACCGAGGTTGCGCTCTCGTCAGGACGGATCGGCGTCAATGACATGGGCGTTGATGCCCCATCCATAGATGGATTTGGAGCTGAGGCATCGTGGTCAGCCGCAACGGCGATGGCAAGCCTTTTCGCATGATCGTGACACCCGCCGATATCGCCGAGCGCAAACAAGCGGAGGAGAAACTTCTCCTCGCCACCTGCGTATTCACCCATGTCCGCGAAGGTATCATGATCACCGCCACTGACGGTACGATCATCGATGTCAACGACGCCTTCACCCGCATCACCAGTTACAGCCGCGACGAAGTCCTGGGCCGCAACCCGCGCCTCCTCAACTCCGGCCGTCAGGAAAAAGAGTTCTACGCCGCCATGTGGCGCGATCTGATCGAGAATGGCTTCTGGTATGGCGAAGTCTGGAACCGGCGCAAGAACGGCGAGGTGTATGCCGAGATGCTCACCATCAGCGCGGTGCGGGATGCCGAAGGTGTCACCCAGCAATACGTGGCGCTGTTCTCCGACATCACCCCGCTCAAGGAGCACCAAAAACAGCTCGAACATATCGCCCACTACGACGCGCTGACCACTCTGCCCAACCGCGTGCTGCTGGCCGACCGCCTGCACCAGGCCATGGCTCAGGCCCAGCGGCGCGGACAACGGCTGGTGGTGGCCTATCTCGACCTCGATGGCTTCAAGGCCATCAACGACCGCCACGGGCATGACGCCGGCGACCAGTTGCTGATGACCGTGGCAACCCGCATGAAGCAGGTCCTGCGCGAAGGCGATACCCTCGCCCGCCTGGGCGGCGACGAGTTCGTCGCCGTGCTGGTCGATCTGGCGCATATAGTAGCCAACGTACCGATGCTCACCCGCCTGCTCGCCACCGTTGCCCAGCCGGTGCAAGTGGGCGACATCCTCCTCCAGGTCTCGGCCAGTCTCGGCGTCACCTTTTACCCGCAGACAGAAGACGTGGATGCGGATCAACTGCTGCGCCAGGCCGACCAGGCCATGTATCAGGCCAAGCTGACCGGCAAGAACCGCTATCACTTCTTCGACGCCGAACAGTACCGTATCGTCCGTGTCCATCACGAAAGCCTGGAGCGCATCCGCCGAGCCCTGACCGAGCGCGAATTTGTGCTGTATTATCAGCCCAAGGTAAACATGCGCACGGGAACGGTTATCGGCGCCGAGGCTCTGATTCGCTGGCAACACCCGGAGAAAGGTCTACTGCGTCCGTCGTTATTCCTGCCGGTGATCGAGGATCACCCGCTGGCCGTCGAGCTCGGCGAATGGGCGATAGACACCGCACTGACCCAGATGGATATCTGGCGTTCGGACGGACTGGACATGCCGGTGAGCGTCAATGTCGGCGCCCGCCAGTTGCAGCAGGCGAACTTCGTCGAGCGCCTGCGCGAGTCTCTGGCGGCGCATCCAAACGTCAGGCCGGGAGATCTGGAACTGGAGGTGCTGGAAACCAGTGCGCTGGAAGATCTGGCCCGAATATCCCAGGTCATCGAGGATTGCCGTGCGATCGGGGTGATGTTTTCCCTGGATGACTTTGGCACGGGTTATTCCTCGCTGACCTACCTGAAAAGTCTGCGGGTCACCCAGCTCAAGATCGACCAGAGCTTCGTGAGCGGCATTCTCGACAACCCGGATGACCTGGCCATTCTGGAGGGCGTGCTCGGCCTGGCTACCGCCTTCCGCCGCCAGGTCATCGCCGAGGGGGTGGGGACCGTGGAACACGGCGTGATGCTGCTACGACTCGGCTGCGATCTGGCCCAGGGCTACGGCATCGCGCGACCCATGCCGGCACACGAGTTGGCCGGTTGGTCGGCCGCCTGGCGCACCGATCCGGCCTGGGTCGATCTGCCTGCGATAAGTCGCGACGATCTACCGCTGCTCTTTGCCAGCGTCGATCACCGCGCCTGGATCGCCGCCATCGAAGCTTTCCTCAAGGGCGAGCGAGTAGCCCCGCCATCGCTGGATTGCCAGCATTGCCGCTTCGGCACGTGGCTGGATGCCGGGGGGCTGGCTCGCCAGGGTGGGCAGCCAGCCTTCCAGGCCATCAAATTGTTGCACCGAAAGGTGCATGCGCTGGCGGCGGAGCTGTGTGAGATCCAGTCTGTGGGGCGGAATCCGGAGGCGCTGGCGAGGCTGGGTGAATTCCATGGTCTGCGGGACGCCTTGCTTGAACAGTTGAAGGCGCTGGTGCAGGGAAGCCGGCCATAGGCGAGGATTGGGGGGGCGAACACTACGCGGATCAAGTAGTGAGCCAAATAAACCTAGAAAAGTTGGTCCACGAAATACACGAAAATCACGAAAATATTCAGAGTGATATGCGACTGGTTGCTCTCACCTGATGGGTGAATCCAGAGTTGCCTACAAGCTGTTGATTTATTTCGTGCCTTTAGTGTTTTTCGTGGATGAAAAGAGGTTTAAAGGATAAATTTCCCGGCTGCTTGCCAGTGTGTTTTTAGTCGAAGGCTCTTGAGTCGGCGCCTGTCGCCAGGTCTATGGCCCGCTCCATCCTCCGCCCAGCGCTTTGACAAGAAGCACGCTGGCGACCAATCGCCGTCCCAGGATGTCTGCGGCGGTTCGCTCGTTGGCCAGCGCCGTGGCCTGCACCGTGATGACATTGAGGTAGCTCACGGTACCCGCCTTGTACTGGTTGGTGGTGAGGATCACCGACTGCCTCGCGGCCTGGACCGCCTCGCCTTGCACCTTGGCTTCCTGTTCCAGGATGCGCAGGGCCGCCAGATTGTCTTCCACCTCCTGGAATCCCCCCAATACGGTCTGGCGGTAGGAGGCGACGCTGGCATCGTAAGCCGCCATCGCCTGTTCGCTCTGGGCTTTTCTCAAGCCGCCGTCGAAGAGGGCTTGCGCAATGGCCGGGCCGACCGACCAGAAACGGTTCGGCAGCGTGAGCCAGTTGGCCAGGCTGGAGCTTGCGTAGCCGCCCGAGGCGGAAAGGGTGAGCGAGGGGAAGAAGGCGGATTTGGCAACGCCGATCTGGGCATTGGCGGCCGCCACCCGCCGTTCCGCCGCCGCGATGTCGGGGCGGCGCTCCAGCAGTTCGGAAGGGACGCCCACCGGCATCGCCGGGAAGCTCGCGACCAGGGGAGCCGGTTCGATGGAGAAGGTCGATGGCGGCTTGCCGGCGAGCAGGGCGATGGCATGTTCGAGTTGAGCCCTTTGCACACCGAGGTCAATGGTCTGGGCCTGGGTGGTTTTCAGTTGGGTTTTCGCCTGTACCACATCAACCCTGGTCGCAACGCCTGCCGCGTAGCGGTTCTTCGTCAACGCCAGGGATTTCTCGTAGGCCGCCACCGTGTCGTCCAGCAAGCGCTTCTGGGTGTCGGACACGCGCAGCAGGAAGTAATCCTGGGCCAGGGTGGCTTGGGCGCTGAGGCGCACCGACTCCAGGTCTGCCGCGCTGGCTTGGGCGCCCGCTTCGTTGGCCTCCACCAGCCGCCCCACGCGACCCCACACGTCAGGCTCCCAGGACGCGTCGAGGGAAAGCGAGTGGCTGGTGGTCGTCGTGCCGGTGCCGGATGGCGCATGGCTGCGGTTCGACGCAAGGTTGCCGGAAACCGTCGGAAAGTAGCCCGCCCGTGCGCCCTGCGCCAATGCCTGGGCTAGCCGGAACTGGGCCTCGGCAACATGCACGTTCTGGTTGGAGATGTTCACCTGCTCTTCGAGGGCGTCCAATTTGGGATCGTTGAAGACCTCCCACCATTTGCCGTGGGAGAGGTGGTCCCCGGGTTCCCCGACTTTCCAGTTCCCGCTTTCCTTGTAGGCGGCGGGCGTCTCCACGTCTGGACGAACGTAATCCGGGCCGACCGAACAGGCAGCCAGCATGAGGGGCAGCATCGCCACCACGACAATTATTTTTCTGTGCAGCATTGTTAGAACTCCTATCCTTCCGGCACGAAACGTCTGAACCGTGTCGTCCAGATGTCCCGGCACCACAATCTGAAACGATCCAGATACAAATAGACCACGGGGGTCGTGTACAGCGTCAGCAACTGGCTGACCATCAGGCCGCCGACGATGGCAATCCCCAGCGGGCGGCGCAGCTCGGACCCTTCGCCTCCGACCAGCGCCAGGGGTAGCGCGCCCCGCATGGCTGCCATGGTGGTCATCAGGATCGGCCTGAAGCGCAGCATGCAGGCCTGGAAAATCGCTTCCTCGGGACGGAGACCGTGCGTGCGTTCCGCATCGAGGGCGAAATCGACCATCATGATGGCATTTTTCTTCACGATGCCGATGAGGAGAATCACCCCGATCAGCGCCATGATGGTGAAGTCGGTGCGGAAGGCGAGCAGGGCCAGGATCGCCCCGACCCCGGCCGATGGCAGGGTGGAGATGATGGTGAGGGGATGGACGTAGCTTTCATAGAGGACGCCGAGCACGATGTAGACCGTCACCAGCGCCGCTAAAATGAGCCATGGCTGGTTTTCGAGGGAGGACTGGAAAGCCCGTGCAGTGCTCTGGAAGCTGCCCCGGATCGAGCTGGGCACGCCGATGCGGTCCATGGTGTCGTCGATGGCTTTAACCGCGTTGCCGAGGGATATTCCTGGCGGCAGGTTGAACGAGATGGTGCTTGCCGCGAATTGGCCTTGATGGTTGACCTCCAGGGAGGTCATGGTGGGCTCGTAGCGGCTGATTGCGGCCAGCGGCACTTGCTGTCCGCCGGGGCTGCGTACATAAATGTCCTGGAGCGAACTGGGGCGCTGCCAGTACTGGGGTGCGACCTCCATCACCACATGGTATTGGTTGAGTTGCGAATAAATGGTGGAAACCTGCCGCTGGCCGAAGGCGTCATAGAGGGTGGCATCGATCAGCCGGGTCGTCAGTCCGAAGCGGGCGGCGGTAGGCCGGTCTATCGTGAGGGTGGTTTGCAGACCCTTGTTCTGCTGGTCGGTGTTGACGTCGGCGAGCTCGGGTCGTTTCCCCAAGGCGGTCTCTATCCGGGGCGTCCAGGCCTTCAGTTCGGCCAGGTCGTCGCCCTGCAGGGTGTACTGGTATTGGGCGTTGCTCGGGCGTCCGCCCATGCGGATATCCTGCGCCGCCTGCAGGTAGAGGGTCGCCCCCGGCTCCTTGGCGAGTTTGCGTCGCAGCCGGGAAATAACCTGGTCGGCGGAGATTTTGCGTTCGGCGAGCGGTTTGAGGACGATGAACATGAACCCCGAGTTGCTCCGGCCTCCGCCGGTGAATCCCACCACGTTTTCCACCGCCGGGTCGCTGCGGACGATGCCGATAAAGTCGGCCAGCTTCGGGCGCATCGCCTGGAAGGAAATGCTCTGGTCCGCCTGGATCAAACCTATAATCCGTCCCGTGTCCTGCTGGGGAAAGAACCCCTTGGGAACGATCGTGTACAGGTAGATGTTCAGACCCACCGTCGCTGCGAGGAGCAGCATCATCAGGCGCGGATGGCGCAGGGCGACGGCCAGGCTGGTGCGATAGTGGTCCAGCAGCCAGTCGAAGGCACGCTCGCTGGCAAGCGTCACCCGGTCAAAACCAGCGCCTTTCACGTTTGTCCTTTCTCCCGCAGGCGGGAGAGGGTTGGGGTGAGGGAGGCCGTTTTCCGGGTTGGGGTGAGTGCCGTCCGCAGGCGGGAGAGGGCGCCCCTTGAGCATCCGGGCGCACATCATCGGCGTGGCGGTGAGCGAGAGCACCAGCGAAATTGCGACGGCGGCCGTCAGGGTGACGGCGAACTCCCGGAACAGGCGACCGATGATACCGCCCATCAGCAGTATCGGGATGAAAACCGCCACCAGGGACAGGCTCATCGACAGTACGGTGAAACTGACCTCGCGGGCGCCCTGCACGGCCGCCTGGAAGGGCGTCATGCCCTTCTCAATGTGGCGGGTGATGTTTTCCAGGACCACGATGGCGTCGTCCACCACGAAGCCGGTGGCGATGGTGAGCGCCATCAGGGACAGATTGTCGAGGCTGTAGCCCGCCAGGTACATGACAGCGAGGGTGCCGATCAGGGAAACCGGCACCGCCACGGCCTGGATCAGCGTCGTCCGCACGGTGCGCAGGCACGGGACGACGCCCCGCCTCACCAGCGCAACGGTGATCCTGAAGGTCAGCTGCACGTCATGCAGGGAGGCGCGAATGGTGGGTGTCCGGTCCATCACCACGGCGAGGTTGATGGCGCTGGGGATCGAGGCGCGCAGCACGGGGAGCAGGCTGTTTACCCGGTCCACGGTTTCGATGATGTTGGATCCGGGCTGCCGATAGAGGATCAGGAGCACCGCCGGCTTGCCGTTGGCCATGCCGGTGTTGCGCAGATCCTGCACCGAGTCCTTTACCTCGGCCACGTCGGAGAGGCGCACGGCCGCACCGTCGCGGAAGGCGACGATCAGGGGGAGGTACTGGCTCGCCTTCATCGCCTGATCATCCGCGTTGATCTGCCAATGCCGGTCGTTGTTTTCCACCGCTCCCTTTGGCCGGTTGGCGTTTGCAGTAGCTAAGGAGGTGCGCACGTCCTCGAGGCCGATGCCGTATTTGTTGAGGGCCTTGGGGTTCAGTTCCACCCGCACGGCGGGCAGCGAGCTGCCGCCGACCCTGACCTGTCCGATCCCTTTCAGCTGCGAGATTTTCTGCGCCAGGATGGTGGATGCCGCATCGTACATCTGGCCCCGGTCCAGGGTGTCGGAGGTCAGCGACAGGATCATGATCGGGGCGTCCGCCGGATTCATCTTGTGGTAGGACGGATTGCCCGGCAGATTGGCGGGAAGTTGGGCGCGGGCGGCATTGATGGATGCCTGCACGTCCCGCGCGGCGCCGTCGATGTCGCGGTCCAGATCGAATTGCAGGACGACCTGCGTCGAACCGAGTGAGCTGGACGAGGTCATCTCGGTCACACCGGCAATGCGGCCCAGTTGGCGCTCCAGGGGCGTAGCCACGGTTGCCGCCATGGTTTCTGGACTCGCCCCGGGCAGCGAGGCCTGCACGGATATGGTGGGAAAATCCACCTGCGGCAGGGGCGATACCGGCAGCAGGGGGAAGGCAAAAACGCCCGCCAGGGCCAGTCCCAGCGTCAGCAGGGTGGTGGCGACGGGGCGGTTGATGAAGAACGTGGAAATGCTCATGGCTATGCGCCGTCGGTCCCTTCGGCTGCCACCGGCTGTTCTCGCCCGCGCCACGCGGCAAAGCGCCGGGACAGCCGGTCAAAAGCCAGGTAGATCACCGGGGTGGTGAACAAGGTGAGCACCTGGCTGACCAGCAGCCCGCCGACCATGGTGATGCCCAGCGGCTGGCGCAGTTCTGCCCCCATCCCGGTTCCCAGCATCAGCGGCAGGGCGCTCAGGAGCGCCGCCATGGTGGTCATCAAAATCGGCCGGAAGCGCAGCAGGCAAGCCTGATGGATCGCCTCGCGCGGCGTCTTTCCCCCCTTGCGCTCCGCATCCAGGGCGAAGTCGATCATCATGATGGCATTTTTCTTGACGATGCCGATCAGCAGGATGATGCCGATAATGCCGACGATGCCTAGGTCATTCTTCGACAGCATCAGCGCCAGCAGTGCCCCGACCCCGGCGGAAGGCAGGGTAGAGAGGATGGTGATGGGGTGGATGTAGCTCTCGTAAAGCACGCCCAGCACGATGTACATGGCGACCACCGCCGCCAGGAGCAGGAACACCTCGTTGGCGAGAGAGCCACGGAAGGCCAGCGCCGCCCCCTGGAAGCTGGTCTGCACGCTTGGAGGCATGCCGATCTCCAGCTTGGCGGCTTCGATGGCCTTGACCGCATCGCCCCGCGCGGCGCCGCGCGCCCGGGTGAAGGAGATGGTGGCCGCCGGGGACTGTCCCAGGTGGTTCACCGACAGCGGGGTGGGCTGTTCGGTGACGCGGGCGATGGTGCCGAGAGGCACTTGCGCGCCGCTGGCCGAGGGGACGTAGATGTTGTTGATGGCGTCGAGGCCCTGCTGAAACTCGGGCTTCGTCTCCAGCACCACGCGGTACTGGTTCGACTGGGTGAAAATCGTGGACACCAGGCGCTGGCCGAAGGCGTCATACAGGGCGTTGTCGATCGCTGCCGGGGTGATGCCGAGGCGCCCGGCGGTATCGCGGTCGATGGCGATGAATGCCTGCAGGCCATTGTCCTGCAGGTCGCTGGTGACGTCGGCAAGTTGCGGCAGCCGGGCGAGCCGCTCCACCAGTTTGGGCACCCACAGGCTGAGCTCGCGGGAGTCGGTATCCTGCACCGCGAACTGGTACTGGGTGCGGCTGACCCGGTTCTCGATGGTGAGATCCTGCACCGGCTGCATGTACAGGGTGATCCCCGGCACCTCGGCCAGCTTCGGCTGCAGGCGCCGGATCACGTCCGCGGCTTTGTCGCGTTGCTTGATCGGCTTCAGATTGATGAACAGCCGGCCGCTGTTGAGGGTGGCGTTGGCGCCGTCCACGCCGATGAACGAGGACAGGCTCTCCACCGCCGGGTCTTGCAGGATTACCTTGGCCAGGGCCTGCTGGCGTTCCGCCATGGCGGGGAAGGAAACGGACTGGGACGCCTCGGAGATGCCCTGGATCAGGCCCGTGTCCTGCACCGGAAAGAATCCCTTGGGTATGTAAATGTAGAGCACCACGGTGAGGACCAGGGTGGCGACGGCCACCAGCAGGGTTGCGCCCTGGCGGTCCAGCACCCAGTCGAGCATCTTGCCGTAGCGCGCGATCACGTTGTCGAACATCCGCCCGGTGGCCCGGTAGAACGCGCCATGCTCCGACTCCGTCTGGTGGCGCAGGAGCTTGGCGCACAGCATCGGGGTCAGGGTGAGGGAAACCACCGCCGAGATCAGGATGGCTACCGCCAGGGTGATGGCGAATTCCCGGAACAGCCGGCCCACCACGTCGCCCATGAAGAGCAGGGGGATCAGCACCGCGATCAGGGAGAAGGTGAGCGAGATGATGGTGAAGCCGATCTGCTCGGCGCCCTTGAGGGCGGCTTTCAGCGGCGGTACGCCCTGCTCGATGTAGCGGCTGATGTTCTCGATCATCACGATGGCGTCGTCCACCACGAAGCCGGTGGCGACGGTAAGCGCCATCAGCGTCAGGTTGTTGATGCTGAATCCCGCCAGGTACATGACGCCGAAAGTCCCGACCAGGGAAATCGGCACGGCAATGCTCGGGATGAGCGTGGCGGAAGCATTGCGCAGGAAGACGAAAATCACCATCACCACCAGGGCGATGGCGAGCAGCAGCTCGAACTGGATGTCCTTGACCGAGGCGCGGATGGTGACGGTGCGGTCGGTGAGCACGGCGACGTCCACGGCGGCGGGCAGAGCGACCTGCAACTGGGGCAGCAGGCGCTTGATGCGGTCGACCACCTCGATCACGTTCGCTCCGGGCTGGCGCTGGATGTTGAGGATCACTGCCGGCGTTTCGTTGGTCCAGGCGGCGAGCCGCACGTTCTCGGCGTCATCCACCACGTCGGCCACATCGGATACGCGTATCGGCGCGCCATTGCGGTAGGCGATGACGAGCGATCGGTATTCGGCGGCCGACTTCAACTGGTCGTTGGCATCGATGGTGTAGGCGCGGCTCGGGCCGTCGAAGCTGCCTTTGGCCTGGTTGACGTTGGCGTTGCCGATAGAAGTGCGCAGATCGTCAAGACTAAGGCCGTAGGCCGCTAGCGCCTTGGGGTTGGCGCGGACGCGCACGGCGGGCCGCTGGCCGCCGCTGATACTGACCAGACCGACGCCGGGCAACTGGGAAATCTTCTGGGCCAGCCGGGTATCGGCGAGATCCTCCACCTGGTACAGCGGCAGGGTTTTCGAGGTCAGGGCGAGCGTCAGGATAGGCGCATCAGCGGGGTTGACCTTGTTGTAGATCGGTGGCGCCGGCAGGTCGGGGGGGAGGAAGGTGCCGGCTGCATTGATGGCCGCCTGCACTTCCTGCTCGGCTACATCCAAGGTGAGGTCGAGGCCGAACTGCAGGGTGATGACGGAGGCGCCGCCGGAACTGGTTGAGGACATCTGGTTGAGGCCCGGCATCTGCCCGAACTGGCGCTCCAGCGGTGCGGTGACCGAGGATGTCATCACGTCCGGGCTGGCGCCGGGATAAAGCGTGACCACCTGGATCGTCGGGTAGTCCACCTCCGGCAAAGCCGAGATGGGCAGCATGCGGTAGGCTACAATGCCGGCCAGCAGGATCGCCACCATCAGCAAGGTGGTGGCCACCGGTCGCAGGATGAAGGGGCG
>VFSW01008119.1_pt1 | contig 15121 bp, 15 predicted proteins | sample 5358111 | NCBI WGS metagenome assembly VFSW01 (sample SAMN11554181, study PRJNA540505) | mine drainage metagenome | isolation source: sediment from site ElyBrook_90M | place: USA: Ely Copper Mine, Vershire, VT | collected 2017
GTGATCGGCGGCGCCGGCTGGGGGCGGGTGGATTTTCTGCTCGACGCGGCGGGCAAGCCGTACCTGCTGGAAGCCAACACTTCGCCCGGCATGACCGACCATAGTCTGGTGCCAATGGCGGCACGGGCGGCGGGCCTGAGCTTCGAAGATTTGGTGATCAAGGTTCTTGGATTGGCGCGAGCGGGATGAGCGTCTTGACTAGGAACGACAACCCCTCTCCCCAACCCTCTCCCACAAGGGGAGAGGGGGCGAACGTGAAAGGCGCTTGTTTTGATTTGGGATAAAACGCAGATGACTTTGTGGCTGGCAAACATGCTTTACGGCCTGGCGGCGGTGCTGCTGGTGTATGCCGTGCTGTTGTTCGCGGTGCGCTTGCCGGTGTTTCCGCTGCGCAACGTGGACGTCAAGGGAGAGCTGCGGCACGTCAACCGCGAGCAGGTGCAGTTCATTGTGGCACGCGAGATAAAAGGGAACTTCTTCACCCTCGATCTGAACCTTACCCGCGAGGCGTTCGAAAAGCTGCCCTGGGTGCGCAACGTGAGCGTGAGGCGGCGCTGGCCTGACCGGCTGGAAGTGGCGATCGAGGAACATGTGGTGCTGGCGCGCTGGGGCAGCTCGGCGCTGGTCAACACTCACGGGGAGCTGTTCAGAGCGGCCTCTGACACGGTACTGCCGGAGTTCAACGGTCCAGAAGACTCTGCCATGGAACTAGCTGGTGATTATGAGGGATTCAGCCGGTTGCTCAAGCCGCTCAATCTGACCCTGACCCAAATGGTCTTGTCGGATCGCCGTGCGTTGCAGCTCAAGCTGAATAACGGACTGGTAGTGGAATTGGGCAGGGACAAGGTGCGCGAGCGTTTGGAGAAATTCGTCGGGGTCTACGACCAGACCATCGCCAAACTCCCGCACTCGGTGGATTACGCCGACCTGCGCTATCCCAACGGGTTCGCGGTGCGCTACCCGGAGATTGCATTGAAGAAGGCTAGAGGCTAGAGGCGATAGGCGATAGGCGAGGGGAAAAGCCGCGTAGCGGCCACCTCTAGCCCCTAGCCTCTAGCCCCTAATGAGGGAGACAAGGGATGAGCAAGGCTAAAGAGCAAAAAGATCTCATCGTGGGGCTGGATATCGGCACCTCGAAAATCGTGGCCATTGTCGCGGAAATATTGCCGGAAGGACGGCTGGAAATCATCGGCATGGGGCAGGCGCCGTCGCGCGGATTGAAGAAGGGCGTGGTGGTGAATATCGAGTCCACCGTCAACGCCATCCAGCGTGCGCTGGAGGAAGCCGAGCTGATGGCCGACTGCAAGATTCGCGAGGTCTATACCGGCATCGCCGGTAGTCATATTCGCAGCCTTAATGCACATGGCATGGTGGCAATCAAGGACAACGAAGTGAGCCAGTCCGACGTCGACCGGGTGATCGAAACGGCGCGCGCGGTGATTATTCCCGCCGACCAGAAGACACTGCACATCCTTACCCAGGAATTCATTATCGACGGGCAGGAAGACGTGCGAGAACCTCTCGGCATGAGCGGGGTGAAGCTGGAGGTCAAGGTGCATATCGTCACCGGCGCGATCAGTGCGGCTCAGAACATCATCAAGTGCGTGCGGCGCTGCGGGCTGGAAGTGCGCGACCTGATCCTGCAGCCGCTGGCGTCCAGCATGGCGGTATTGTCGGAGGACGAAAAAGACCTGGGCGTGTGCCTGGTGGACATCGGCGGCGGCACCACCGACATCGCGGTATTCACCGGCGGCGCGATCCGCCATACCTCGGTGATCCCGATTGCCGGCGACCAGATCACCAACGATGTGGCCATGGCGCTCAGGACGCCGACGGCGGACGCCGAGGACCTGAAGGTGAAATACGGCTGCGCGCTGCGCCAGCTGGCCGACGCGAAGCAGATGATCGAGGTGCTCGGTGTCGGCGACCGGCCTGCGCGCCAGCTGTCCCGCCAGACTCTGGCCGAGGTGATCGAGCCGCGTGTCGAGGAACTGTACAGCCTGGTACAGGCGGAATTGCGCCGCAGCGGTTTCGAGGAACTGCTCTCTTCCGGCATCGTCATCACCGGCGGCAGCAGCGCCATGGAGGGCATGGCGGAGCTGGGCGAGGAGGTATTCCACATGCCGGTGCGGCTGGGGATGCCGCAGTACGTGGGCGGGTTGGCCGAGGTGGTGCGCAACCCGCGCTTCGCCACCGGCGTCGGGCTGCTGCTTGCGGGGATGGATCAACACCAGCGACATCGCCTGGCGACGATGCAGAACGGTTCGCTGACCCAGATATTCAATCGGATGAAGAGTTGGTTTCAGGGGAATTTTTGAGCAGGTACATTGGGTTTTTTAAACTTTGGGCGTAACAACTAAAGGGGGTAAGCATGTTTGAGATCATGGATACACAAACACAGGAAGCGGTAATCAAGGTGATCGGCGTGGGCGGCTGCGGCGGCAATGCGGTGGATCACATGATCGCCAGCGGCCTGGGCGGCGTCGAGTTCATCTGCGCCAACACCGACGCGCAGGCGCTCAAGCGCAATCAGGCCGGCGTCACTGTGCAGCTGGGATCGGCCATTACCAAGGGTCTGGGTGCGGGCGCCAATCCCGCCGTCGGGCGCGAGGCGGCGCTGGAAGATAGGGAGCGCATCGCCGAGCTGATCGAAGGTGCCGACATGCTGTTCATCACCGCCGGCATGGGGGGTGGCACCGGCACCGGCGCTGCACCGGTGGTGGCCGAAGTGGCCAAGGAACTGGGCATCCTGACCGTGGCGGTGGTGACCAAGCCGTTCGGTTTCGAGGGCAAGCGCATGAAAGTGGCGCTCGAAGGCATCGAAGCGCTGTCGCAGCATGTCGATTCCCTGATCGTGATCCCCAACGACAAGCTGATGGAAGTGCTGGGCGGCAAGATCGGTTTCCGCGATGCCTTCAAGGCGGCGGACGGTGTGTTGCACGGCGCGGTGGCGGGCATTGCCGAGCTGATCAAGTGCACCGGCCTGATCAACGTCGATTTTGCCGACGTGCGCACGGTGATGTCGGAGATGGGCATGGCGATGATGGGTTCGGCCCAGGCGTCCGGCGCCGACCGCGCCCGCATGGCGGCGGAACAGGCAGTGGCCAGTCCGCTGCTGGAGGATGTCAACCTGTCCGGCGCGCGCGGCGTGCTGGTCAACATTACCGCCAGCGATGAAATGAATCTCGAGGAGGTCTACGAAGTCATGAACACCATCCGCAGCTTCACCGCCGAAGACGCAACGGTCATTTTCGGGACGGTGCTCGACAGCACGCTGCAGGACGAATTGCGCGTGACAGTGGTGGCAACCGGTCTGGGTTCGCCGGTCAACCGCCAACAGAGCAAGCCGTTAAGCATAGTGAAGACCGGTACTGACAATGAGCCGATGATGGTGGATTACAACGAGCTGGAACAGCCCGCAGTGATGCGGCGTCGGCGTGATGCCCAAGTCGAGGCGATGAAGCAGTCCGGCGTTGAATTGCTCGATATTCCGGCATTCCTGCGCAAGCAGGCTGACTGATCCGCGTTGAGGGGTAGGATGGGTGGAGCGTAGCGATACCCATCAATCCTCACCGTAAAATGATGGGTATCGGCGCAAGCGCCTCAACCCATCCTACGGGCTGAGTCGAATGGCTGCCAGGGGTGTCGGTTTCGGTGCGAGGGTTGGACTGCCATGCTCGCCGTGGTAAACTGTCGGCCTTCGACAACACCATGATGATCATGGAAAAATTGTGATTAGACAGCGGACCCTGAAAAATAGTATACGCGCCACCGGGGTGGGGCTGCATACTGGCGAGAAGGTGTACCTCACCTTGCGTCCGGCTGCGGTCGACACCGGTATCGTGTTTCGTCGCGTCGACCTGGCTGAGCCTGTGGACATCAAGGCGGAGCCTTATAGCGTCGGAGAAACCCGATTGTCCTCGACGCTGGTGCGGGACGGCGTCAAAGTGGCTACCGTAGAGCATCTGATGTCAGCCCTTGCCGGCTTGGGTATCGACAATGCCTATGTGGACCTGTCCGCGCCGGAAGTGCCGATCATGGATGGCAGCGCTTCGCCCTTCGTGTTTCTGCTGCAATCTGCCGGTATTGAGGAGCAGTCGGCGGCGAAGAAATTCATCCGCGTCAAAAAAGCGGTAGAGGTCAGGGACGGCGACAAGTGGGTGCGCTTCGATCCGCATCCGGGCTTTCGGGTGAATCTCACCATCGCTTTCGATCACCCGGTATTGTCCAATTCCGGCCAGTCCGTCACGGTGGACTTTGCCGACACTTCCTACATCAAGGAAATCGCCCGCGCCCGGACCTTCGGCTTCATGCACGAGGTGGAGGCGATGCGCTCGCAAGGTCTGGCGCTGGGCGGCAGCCTCGACAACGCGATCGTGATGGATGAGTTTCGCGTTCTCAACAGCGATGGTCTGCGCTACGAGGATGAGTTCGTCAGGCACAAGGTGCTGGATGCCATCGGCGATCTTTACCTGCTTGGCCACCCGTTGATCGGTGCGTTTACCGGCTACAAATCCGGACACGCCATGAACAACCGCCTGTTGCGCTGCCTGATGGCGGATGCCGAGGCGTGGGAATTCGTCAGTTTCGAGCGCCAGGAAGATGCGCCGGCAGCATTGTTGCGGTTGAACAGCCTGGCTGTTTGAACGCTTGTTCATACTCAGGTTATTCGTCTACCTCGGCCTGATTACTATCGCCGTTGCCGTGGCGATGTTCCTGTTCACCCGTGATGTCCGCTACCTTCGCTTCGCCTGGCAGATTTTAAAGTTTTCCCTGGTGTTTCTGCTGGTTTTCGCAGTCCTTGTGATGATGGGACGTTTAATCCTTTATCGCATCTGAATGCCGCTGGATCAAGGCATGAAGGGCGTTTTTCAGCGGCGAATCCGCCAGGCTTTGTTCCAGTTTCTCCAGGCTGTTCAAGGCGTTATGGCTCACTGTCAGGTCTTTCGGCTTTTTGCCTGGAGGCGAGGTCCCGACTTGCACGTCCACCTGAATTGCAGTAATCTCAACCCCCCGCTTTTGAATTTTTTCCAGCAGGCTGGGCACGAGCTGCCGAAGTTTGCCGGCAACCGCGCCATTGTTCGCGTAGACGATCAGCGTTTGCTGGCGGACCGCGCCGACCCTGGATGCGGTGGACAGCGGCTTGGGTGCGACTTCATCCCAAATTTTCTGCAACACCAGCAGTTTTTGCGCTTGCTGAAGGAGAACCTGCAGGTTGGGCGTGGCGCTCAGGAATGAATGTGCTGGATGGGCGGGCATGGGGAATGAAAAAACCAAAAGGATAACCGTGAATATTATTCTAGTTTCTGGTAGGTTGGCAAAGGGAAGGACCGTGGCGTTGAGTCATGCCCAGGTGATGGCCACTTTGGGCATGGCGCTTGTAGTTGTCCCGCTGTTGCTGGCGATGGTCTTCACCTATCTGCTGTTGTTTCATGCTGCGGATATTCCCCACCCCTACCTGCAATCTCTGGTGCTAGGCGCGCAGCGCACCGAGGCGGCTAAGACCCAGTTATATTTGCGGGAGAATCTCAACGCCATGGCCGCGAAGCTTGGCCAGATGCAGGCGCAGGTTCTGCGTCTCGATTCTCTGGGTGAGCGATTGGCGACGTTGGCGGGCATTGGCAAACAGGAATTCAATTTTGATAAAAAGCCGGGCCAGGGCGGCGCGGAGTCCAGCCGGCCGGCACGCGACCTGACTATGAGCGAGTTTGGCCAGGAACTTGACGGTTTAATGAAAAAACTCGATGACCGATCCGACCAGCTCGGGTTGATGGAGGCGATGCTGGTTCAGCAGCAGGCGAGGAAAGTCGCCATACCGTCCTCGCGACCGGTGAGCACAGGTTGGTATTCCTCCAACTACGGCTGGCGCATCGACCCTTTCACCGGTCAGAAAGCTTTCCACGAAGGCGTGGATTTCATGGCTGTTTCTGGAACGCCGATTCATGCGGCGGGGGGCGGCATCGTGGTTTATGCCGCTACTGATGCCGGCTATGGTAATATGATCGAGATTGATCACGGCAACGGGCTGATCAGCCGTTATGCACATGCTTCAAAATTGCTGGTCAAAGTCGGTGACGTGGTGATGAAAGGGCAAGAAATCGGAGAGGTCGGCACCACGGGTCGCTCAACCGGGCCGCATCTGCACTTTGAGGAGCGCCTCCATGGCATTCCACAGGATCCGGAGCATTACCTGCGGCTGGGCTGACTGGGTGTTTTATGGGGGCCTTTGGAGTCAAAGTTTGACTAGAGGCACTCTTTTGAAATTGACAGCCATCGACCGGTTCGGCGCTGGCTTTTTGTGTATTTTACTTCCTGAAAACTCATGATATCCCGTCTGGTCAGAAAAGTCTTTGGTAGCCGCAACGATCGGCTAATCAAGCAATACACGCAAACGGTCAAGGCCGTCAACGCGCTGGAACCGAAAATCTCGCCTCTGTCGGATGCGGAGCTGCGTGCCAAAACCGATGAATTCAGGCAGCGCTACCAGAATGGGGAAACCCTGGATGCACTGCTGCCGGAGGCTTTTGCTGTGGTGCGCGAAGCCGGCAAACGCGTGCTGGAAATGCGCCATTTCGACGTGCAGCTGATCGGCGGCATGGTGCTGCACGACGGCAAGATCGCAGAAATGCGCACCGGCGAGGGCAAGACCCTGGTGGCCACCTTGCCCGCGTATCTCAATGCGCTTTCCGGCAAGGGCGTCCACGTGATTACGGTGAACGACTACCTGGCCAAGCGCGATGCCGAGTGGATGGGGCGGATTCACAGCTTTCTCGGCCTGACCGTCGGTGTCAACCTGTCGCAGATGGATCACGAGGAGAAGCAGGCGGCCTATGCCGCAGACATCACCTATGGCACCAACAACGAATTCGGCTTCGATTACCTGCGCGACAACATGGTGTACCAACCCGCCGAGCGGGTGCAGCGCAACCTGAACTACGCCATCGTCGATGAGGTGGATTCGATCCTGATTGACGAGGCGCGCACCCCGCTGATCATTTCCGGCCAAGCCGAGGATAACGTCGATCTGTACTATCGCATCAACGATCTGGCGCCGAAACTGGTTAAGCAGGAAGCCGAGGATGGCCCGGGCGATTACAGCGTGGACGAAAAGGCGCATCAGGTGCTGATGACGGAGGAAGGCCACGAGCACGCCGAGCTGATGATGACGCAGGCCGGCCTCCTGTTGCCTGGTTCCAGCCTGTACGATGCCGCCAACATCAGCCTGATTCATCACCTCTATGCGGCGTTGCGCGCTCATGCCCTGTACCACCTTGACCAGCATTATGTGGTGCAGGATGGCGAAGTGGTCATCGTCGACGAATTTACCGGTCGCCTGATGTCCGGGCGGCGCTGGTCGGATGGCTTGCATCAGGCGGTAGAGGCGAAGGAAGGCGTGGCGATCCAAAAGGAAAACCAGACGCTGGCGTCAATTACCTTCCAGAATTATTTCCGCATGTATTCCAAGCTCTCCGGCATGACCGGTACGGCTGATACCGAAGCTTATGAATTCCAGCAGATCTACGGGCTGGAAACCGTGGTGATTCCACCTCACCGCCCCATGATTCGCCAGGATCGCATGGATCAGGTCTACCGCACCGCAAAAGAAAAATACCAGGCGGTGATCAACGACATCAAGGAGTGCCAGAGCCGGGGCCAGCCCGTTCTGGTCGGTACGACTTCAATCGAAACCTCGGAATATATTTCCGGTCTGCTGGAGAAGGAAAAGCTCGCGCATCAGGTGCTCAACGCCAAGCAGCACGCGCGCGAGGCTGAAATCGTGGCGCAGGCGGGCCGACCGAAAGCGATTACCATCGCCACTAACATGGCGGGCCGCGGCACCGACATCGTGCTGGGTGGCAGCATCGAAGGCGATTTCGAAAAGATTCGCCACGACGAGAGCCTGAGCGAAGAGGAAAAGATCAAGCGCCACAACGCGATCAAAAACGAATGGCAGCCAGTGCATGACCAGGTCCTGGTTGCGGGCGGTCTGCACATCATCGGCACCGAGCGTCATGAGTCCCGCCGCGTCGACAACCAGTTGCGCGGGCGTGCCGGGCGCCAGGGCGATGCCGGCTCAAGCCGGTTTTACCTGTCGCTGGAAGATTCGTTGTTGCGCATTTTCGCTTCCGATCGCGTTGCCGCCATCATGGATCGCCTGAAGATGCCGGAAGGCGAAGCGATCGAGCATCCCTGGGTGACTCGCGCCATCGAGAATGCCCAGCGCAAGGTGGAGGCGCGCAACTTCGACATCCGCAAACAGTTGCTGGAATACGACGATGTCTCCAATGATCAGCGCAAGGTGATCTACGCTCAGCGCAACGAGTTGCTGGAGACCGACGATATTTCCGAAACCGTTCAGGCGATGCGCGATGATGTGGTCAACGACCACATCAGCCAGTACATCATGCCGGAAAGCATGGAAGAGCAGTGGGACGTGGCGGGGCTGGAGAAGTCGTTGCAAGCCGAATGGCAGCTGGCTTTACCGATCAAGGCGTGGCTGGATATGGAATCCGGTCTGGACGAACATGGCCTGCGCAAACGCATCATCGATGCAGCCAACACGCAGTACCAGCACAAGCTGGAATCGGTCGGCGTCGAAACCCTGCACCACTTCGAACGCGCCGTGATGCTGCAAAGCCTGGACACGCACTGGCGCGAGCATCTGGCAGCGCTGGACCATCTGCGCCAAGGCATCCATCTGCGCGGTTACGCCCAGAAAGATCCGAAGCAGGAATACAAGCGCGAAGCATTCGAACTGTTCTCCGACATGCTTGACCGCGTCAAGCGCGAAGTCACCCAGATCGTGCTGACCGTGCAGATACGCAGCGAAGAGGATGTAGAAGCGGTGGAAGCCCAACCTCAACCGTCCAATGTCCAATATCACCACGCCGATTACGACGGGGCGCTGGAAAAAGCTGACGGGGATGCCGACGACGAGGAGCATCATCCCTTCGTCCGCCCCGGCGACAAGGTTGGGCGCAATGATCCCTGCCCGTGCGGTTCGGGCAAGAAATACAAGCAGTGCCATGGCAAGCTCAGCTAATTACTGAGATTTGCATGGACAAAAGGCCGGCTAGATGCCGGCCTTTTGTGTTTCTTCTGCGGACGTCGGCTGTTAAAATGCTTTTATCGTAATAACTTTTCTGGAAGCGTCATGCCCGTCAATCTCACCCCGCCCAAGCCCGATCAACTGCTGCCCGTCAAGGGACTCACTCTTGGCATCGCCGAAGCAGGCATAAAGAATGCCAATCGCAAGGATTTGCTGGTGATGCGGCTAAACGAGCAAGCCCGTGTGGCGGGGGTGTTCACGCAGAACCGCTTTTGCGCCGCGCCGGTGACGTTGTGCAAGGCACATCTTGCTGCGGGTAAAGGTATCCGCGCGCTGGTGGTGAACACCGGCAACGCCAACGCCGGCACGGGCGCAGAAGGTTTGACTCGCGCCCGGCGGACCTGCGCCGAGGTGGCGAAGCTGCTGGGCTGCGCGGAGGCACAGGTGCTGCCTTTCTCCACCGGCGTGATCCTGGAGCTGCTGCCGGTGGAGAAGATTGTCGCCGGCCTGCCGGCGGCAGTGGCCGATCTCAAGGAAAACAACTGGTTCGACGCCGCGCAGGCGATCATGACTACCGATATCGTGTCCAAGGCGGTGTCGAAGCAGGTCAGGCTGGGCGACGCGACGGCCACCATCACTGGCATCGCCAAGGGCTCCGGCATGATCCATCCCAACATGGCGACCATGCGCGGCTATGTCGCCACCGACGCGGCGCTCAGCCAGCCCCTGCTGGAGGCGCTGGTGCGCCACGCCGCCGATCGTTCCTTCAACTGCATCACGGTAGATGGCGATACTTCAACCAATGATTCCTTCATGCTGATCGCGACCGGCGAGGCCAGCGCGCCGGAAATCACCGATGCTGCAAGTGTTCATTACGCCGCATTGCGCGATGCGGTCACCGAGGTGTCGCGGGTGTTGGCCCAGGCCATCGTCCGGGATGGCGAGGGTGCGACCAAATTCATGACCCTCGCTGTCGAGGGTGGGGGCTCGGAAGCGGAATGCCGTCAGGTGGCATATGCTATCGCTCACTCGCCTCTGGTCAAAACCGCTTTCTTCGCCTCGGATCCCAATTTGGGGCGGATACTCGCCGCCATCGGCTATGCCGGCATTGCCGATCTGGATGTGGACAGGCTCAAGCTCTATCTGGGGGAGGTGCTGGTGGCGGAAAATGGTGGACGCGCCGCGAGCTATCGGGAGCAGGACGGGCAGCGGGTGATGAAGGAGCCCGAGATCACGGTGCGGGTGCTGCTTGGTCGCGGTGAGGCTTCGGCCACGGTATGGACCTGCGATTTTTCCTACGATTACGTCAAGATCAATGCCGAATATCGCTCCTGAACTGGTTCGGCTGATAAGCCGAGCCGAGAGTCTGCTGGCCCGGCTGGAGCAGGTTCTTCCCGCGCCATTGCCGCCGACGGAGTGGGATGCCAGGGTGTTCCGCTGGCGCAAACGCGGTAGCGCCGGATATCTGCAGGCGGTGATCCATCCCCATCGCATCCGTCTCGCCGATTTGCGGGGAATCGATGAGCAGAAAAAGCTGATCGACCGTAACACGCGTCAGTTCGTCGAGGGGTATCCGGCCAATAATGTGCTGCTTACCGGCGCGCGCGGCACGGGCAAGTCTTCTTTGGTGAAAGCGCTGCTCAACAAATACGCAGCCAAGGGTTTGCGCCTGATCGAGGTGGACAAGCACGATCTGGTCGACATGCATGACATTGCCGAAATGCTCTACAAGCGCCCCGAGCGTTTCATTCTCTATTGCGACGACCTGTCCTTCGAGGCCGACGAACCGGGTTATAAGGCGCTGAAAGTTGCGCTGGACGGGTCGGTGAGTGGTGTCGGTGATAATCTCCTGGTTTATGCCACTTCCAACCGCCGCCACCTGATGCCGGAGTATATGGCAGAAAATCTGGCAACCCGCCATGTCGGTGATGAGGTGCATCCTGACGAGGCGACCGAAGAGAAAATATCGCTTTCGGAGCGTTTCGGCCTCTGGCTGTCGTTTTATCCCTTCGATCAGGAGCAATATCTCGCCATTGTCGGGCACTGGCTGGGAGTACTCAAAGCGCAGCAGACCGATGCCGACGCAGTGAGGCGCGCCGCCTTGCAGTGGGCGCTTACTCGTGGCTCACGTAGCGGCCGGGTGGCGTGGCAGTTCGCTCGCGACTGGGCCGGACGGCACGGCGCGGGAAGCGCACAGTGAAACCTCCGCTCGAAGTCGCCGCCGCTGTCGTGCAGCGGCCCGATGGCGAGTTTTTATTGGCCGAGCGCCCGGCTGGCAAACCTTATGCCGGATGGTGGGAGTTTCCCGGCGGCAAGATCGAAGCGGGCGAGTCGCCTTACCATGCGCTGGTTCGTGAACTGCACGAGGAACTGGGGATCGACGTGGATGTGGCACATCCCTGGCTGACCCGTGTCTATACCTACCCTCATGCCACGGTGCGGCTGCATTTCTTTCGCGTGCTGAGCTGGCACGGCGAGCCTCACGGCAAGGAAAACCAGCGCCTTTCCTGGCAATATCCCGAAGCAGTGACCGTGACGCCGCTATTGCCGGCCAATGGACCGGTTCTGCGCTCGCTTGTGTTGCCGCCGGTGTGTGCGATTACTCATGCCGCCGAATTGGGTGTGGAGCCGTTTCTGGAGCGGTTGCAGGTTGCGCTGCAACAGGGAGTCAAGCTGATCCAGGTGCGAGAGAAGACCATGGATGCGGCAACATTGCGCGCATTCGCTGCCGAGGTGGTGCGGCGGGCGCATGCTTACGGCGCGCGCGTGGTGATCAATGGCGATGCGAATCTGGTTCGAGAGGTCGGGGCGGATGGGGTGCAACTGAATTCGGCGCAGCTGATGGCGTTGACAGCCCGGCCGGAAACGGAGTTAGTGGGCGCTTCCTGCCATGACGGACGCGAACTGGAGCGGGCTGTCGAACTGGGGCTGGATTTTGCGTTGCTGTCGCCGGTGCTGCCGACTTTGAGTCACCCTGGAGCGCAGGTTCTGGGCTGGGAGAGATTTGCGCGCTTGGCAAAGGATTTGCCGATGCCAGTCTACGCTCTGGGCGGGGTCTCCCGCGCAGACCTGGACGAAGCGTGGCAGCACGGTGCTCATGGAATCGCCATGTTGCGCGGGGCATGGCAGGCGATGACTGCTTGAACCTAAAAAACTTGGTTGTCCACGAAAATCACAAAAAACACGAAAATATTCAAACGCATATCGCGATTTTAATCGTCACCCATTCGGTGATTTGCAATTTCAATTTATCGTATTGATTTATTTCGTGTTTTTCGTGGATAAAAGCGGTTTTAAGGTTGAATGGAATGAACATGAAAAAAATCTGGCCTTTTCTGCTCTTGCTCCTGCCGGTGCTGCTGGCGTTGGGCTTGCCCCGTTTTATTGGCGGTGATGTCGGCGGCCCGATATTAACGGCGCATTGCCCGGACCTGGTTCAAGGTTGCCAAGTGCCGTTCGGGGAGAGGAGGGTGGAAGTCAGATTCCTGTCCGCCCCGACACCGCTCAAGCGGTTCGATCTGGCGGTGAAGGCGCCCGATGCCGGACAGGTCGCCGCCGATTTCGCCATGCAGGGCATGGATATGGGGCCAAATCGTTACGTGTTGCAGCGCACAGCCGATGGGGTATGGCATGGAAAGATCATCTTGCCGGTATGTGTAAGCGGTACCAGCAATTGGACGATGACGCTGGAGCTGGATGGCGTAAAGCGGAAAATCCCCTTTGTCGCGGCCAAGCAGTAGGGATAATGTAGGATGGGAGCATAGCGATCCCATCGCCAACCGTAATGATGGGTATCGCTACGCTCCACCCATCCTACGAGCACTTCTTGCCTTGACCGTTAGTTGAGATTCTCGCCCTTTTCCGTCTCTTCCTCGGCCAGTGGGATACGATAGCCCTCCTTGGCCCACTCACCGAGGTCTATCAGTTTGCAGCGCTCCGAGCAGAACGGGCGGAATGGATTTTTCGGGCTGAAAAGTGCGGGATTGCCGCAAATCGGGCAGGGGACGGAAGGTGAGGGTTTTTCAGGGGTATTCATGTACGGTGGTGGCAAGTATTGATTGCTTGGCCTAAAGGTTGCAAAGGGTCAGATCAAAGTCGACATTGATGTCGCATCCCCGTGGTTTCTGGGGGCCGCCCAGAGTGGTGAAGCGGATGTTGATCGCGTATTTGTTGGCGCTGATTTCGGGGAAGCAGGGCAAGTTGCGTGCGACTGAGATGCGCAGCATCTGCGCCACCCTGCCGCTCAGCATCTGCTGAAATGCGCCTTGTTGCGCGGTGTGTTTGCTGGACTTGCCGCTGTCGCGCAGCATGTGCAGGATGATCCTCAATCCATCCCGAATCGGCAGCATTGGCGCCAGCCACTCCGTCAGATCCTGACGGCGCAGTTCTTCATCCTGGTTCAGCCAGTAATGATAGGAAGGCAGGTCGAATTCGCATACTCCGCCGGGGATGGAAGTGCGCTGCTTGATGCTCATCAGCCATTCATTCTCGCGTAAGTGCTGGCCGACCTTGCCAGGCAGACTGTGCAGACGGCTGGCGACATTGTCAATATCGCTTAGAACCTCATTCAAGGCTTGTTCCGAAATGGCGGGATTGTTGCGCAGGGCTTCCAGAGTTTGTTTCTGCCGCTCCAGTTCCTGGAACAGGTCTGATTTTAGATCGGCGCGGCACGACACTTCCAGAATTTCGAACAGAACCAACAGCGCTGCGTGGTGATCCATTTGATGCGACTGGGAGGAAAAATAATGCGCTTTGGCATAGAGATCCTCCAATCGCAAGAGAGTGCGAATCCGCTCGTTAAGAGGGTGGTCGTAGGTGATCACTGTCGGGTCTGGAGTCGGCAAAGTTTAATTCTGCCGAATTATAAGCGATCTGACAATGATTTGTATTAACATGGGTACATGAAATTATTTTGATTCTTGGTGAAGTGGCATCAGGACTGCCGCTGCAATGCCAGTGTCAAGTAATGCCGATGATGCTCCTGGGCGTTTTTTTCGAGATCTGCGTGGTCGCTCCGGTTGGACAGGAGGTCATCGGCTTGTTTGATGCGCTCCGCGCGGGGGGTCTGTTGAGCCATGATGGACCGCACCTCTTCGGCAGACAGCTTGCTACGGGACATGGTCCGGGAAATTTGCTGATTTTCCTCGCAATCCACGACCAGTACCCGGTCGACCAGATCGCGGTATGCTCCGGTCTCGAAAAACAGCGGGATCACCAGCACCAGAAAGAGCCCCTGTGCCCCAGTCATTTCCGAGACGACCTGTTGTTTGATGAGAGGGTGGAGTAGCGTTTCCAATTTTTCCCTGGCGGCATGATCTGAAAACACCCGTTTGCGCAACCGGATACGGTCGAGGTTTCCATCCGGCAATTGGTAGCTGGCGCCGAACTGCTCGATGATGGCGGCAAGGGCCGGAGTGCCTTTTGCCGTCAGGCGGTGCGCGATCTCATCGGTGTCGATGACGGCGGCGCCCAAGGCGGCAAAAATCCGGGCGACGCTGCTTTTGCCGCTGCCGATGCCGCCGGTGAGACCGATCACCAACATCCTTTAGAGTCCGAGATAAGCCTGGGTGATTTGCTTGCCCCAGAGCAGGGCGATCAGGCCGCCACCCGCGAGGTAAGGGCCGAAGGGAATCGGAATCTGGCGGTCATGGCCGGCAAACAGCATCAACGAAATGCCGACCACTGCCCCAACCAGCGAAGAAAGCAGGATGACCAGCGGCAGCATCTGCCAGCCCAGCCATGCGCCGATCGCGGCAAGCAGCTTGAAATCACCGTAGCCCATGCCTTCCTTTTTTGTCACCAGCTTGAACAGCCAGTATACGCTCCAGAGCGACAGGTAGCCCGCCACCGCCCCGACCAGGGCTTCGTTGAGGCTGGTGAAGAAGCCGTTGAGATTGAGCAGCAGACCGAGCCAGATCAGGGGTTGGGTGATGCTGTCCGGCAGCAGTTGGGTGTCGAAGTCGATGAAGGTCAGCGCGATCAGCGCCCAAGCGAATGGCAGGGCGGCCAGGGCGGTCGGCCCGAAGCCGAAACGCCAGGCGACGTAACCGCTGACTATGCCGGTAAGGGCTT
>VFSW01008120.1_pt1 | contig 15120 bp, 12 predicted proteins | sample 5358111 | NCBI WGS metagenome assembly VFSW01 (sample SAMN11554181, study PRJNA540505) | mine drainage metagenome | isolation source: sediment from site ElyBrook_90M | place: USA: Ely Copper Mine, Vershire, VT | collected 2017
GCATGAACCTGGGCCTTGACAGCCCAATGCCAGCCCCCCAGTTCGGTGGCCACGTAAACCGCCTGATCAGGGCTGTAGGCCACGCTGCCGCGAGGGATGGTTACCCCGAAACCGGACAGCAGCTCCTTGGCCTGATACTCGTGAATGTCCATTGAAATGACTCCCGTTAGCGTATCCCTTAATGATAACAGGAGGTGGCGTGCCTGAAACTACCCGCTCAGGTCACGAGATGTTGCGGCGTTCCCTTTTGCCAGGCTTCGATGTTGTCAATGAGCTGGTCGGCCAGAAATTGCATGGCCCCGTCGGAGGCCCAGGCCACGTGCGGGGTAAGGATAAAGTTGGTGCGGCGCACATCCAGCAGGGGGTGGCCGTTTTTGGGAGGTTCGGTAGTGATGACGTCAAACCCGGCGCCAGCAATCAAGCCTTCATCCAGCGCCTCTATCAGGGCCTTTTCATCCACCAGGCCCCCTCGCGAAGTGTTGATCAAAATGGCGGTGCGCTTCATCTTGCGAAATTCTTTGATGCCGATCAGGTTTTTGGTATCGGCAGTCAGCGGACAATGCAGCGAGATGACATCTGATTCTTCCAGCACCTGGGCCATCGGGGTAAAGGTCACGCCTTCCATTTTGGGGGGCGCATGATCGGCGTAGAGCACGCGCATGCCAAACCCTTTTTCGGCAATCAATGCGGTGCCCCGGCCCAGCGCGCCTTCGCCGATAATGCCCAAGGTTGCGCCATGAAGATCGCCGATGGGGTGGTTGAAAAAGCAGAACTGATCGGATTTCTGCCAGACCCCCGCTTCCACGTCCTGACGATAGGCCAAAAGGTTGCGGCGTAGCGCCAAAATCAGCGCAAAGGCGTGTTCGGGCACCGTATGGGTGGCGTAATTGCGGATATTGGCCACCGCAATGCCGTGGGATTTGCAGAAGGGAATGTCAATGACGTCATAGCCCGTTGCGGCCACGGCAATCATTTTAAGACGAGGCAACTGCTTTAATGTTTCTTCACGCAGGGGCACCTTGTTGCTGATGGCCACGGTGGCCCCTTGCAGGCGCTCCACAATCTGCTCCGGAACGGTTTTGTCAAATTCGACATACTCATCGGCAAAGGCCGGTTTGCGCACCTGCGCTTTCAGTGAGGCGCGGTCAAGAAAAACAACCTTGGTCATGCTGCCGCCCGAGCCTGGTTCTGATTTTTGCGCCAGTAGTCGGATGCTGCAGCAACGCCGCTGCCGGACTGCACAGGAATGCCGATATCCTGCATGGCCATTTCAGCACCGGCAAGGGCACCCATCAGCATCAACTCATTAAGGTCGCCCAGATGGCCAATGCGGAACACCTTGCCGGCCACTTTGGAGAGCCCGGCGCCAAGCGAGAGGTTGTAGCGCTTGTAAGCGCGCTCAATAACCTGGGCGGCGTTAAACCCTTCGGGAACCAGGATGGCCGAAACCGTATCCGAATACCACTGCGGTGCTTTGGCGCAAAGCTTGAGTCCCCAACCCTGCATGACCGCAGCGCGCACGCCATTGGCAAGGTAGGAGTGACGGGACAGAATGTTTTCAAGCCCTTCTTCCTCGATGATGGCAAGCGACTCCCTCATGCCGTACAGCATGGGGATGGATGGGGTGTAGGGGAAGTAGCCGGTGGCGTTGTTCTTGACCATATCAAGATAGTCAAAGTAGCAACGCGGCTGGGTTGCCGACTGGCGCGCGGCCAGGGCTTTTTCACTGACGCAGGTTACACCCAGCCCCGCAGGCAGCATCAGCCCTTTTTGCGATCCGGAAATGCACACGTCCACTTTCCATTCATCCATTCTGAAATCAATGCTGACGAGTGAGCTGACCGCGTCCACAAACAACAACGCAGGGTGCTTGACGCTGTCCATGACCATGCGAATGGCAGGCACGTTACTGGTAACGCCGGTGGCGGTTTCGTTTTGGCAAACCAGCACGGCTTTGATCTTGTGCTGCTTGTCGGCTTCAAGGGCAGCAAGGTAGCGATCGGGCGGGGCCCCTTCGCCCCATTCCACGTCAATCAGTTCCACCTCAAAGCCCAGGCGTTGGCACATATCCACCCACAAGTGGCTAAACTGTCCAAAACGCGAAGCCAGGACCTTGTCGCCCGGGTCAAGACAGTTGGTCAAAGCAGCTTCCCAACATCCCGTACCCGACGAGGGGAACAGAATCGGGGTCCCCTTTTCGGTTTTGAAAACCTTTTTAAGACCCTGAATGATCTCCAGGGTCAGTTTGGGAAATTTGGGTGAACGATGGTCTTCCATCGGGACCATCATGGCCCGCTGAATGCGGGCAGGGACGTTGGTGGGTCCGGGTACAAACAGAAAGTTCTGTCCAGCCATGGTGTGCTCTCTCCTCAAACGCTAATTATGTGGTGATCGTAATGGGTGACTGATTGCCTAGCCGTATACCGGAAACTTGCTGCACAGGGCGCTGACTTCACCTACAACGCGCTGGATGGTGGGCTCGTCTCCGGGCGCATCCAGAACATCCGAAATCAGGTGCGCTACTTTCTGGGCTTCGCCAATACCAAACCCCCGGGTGGTCATGGCGGGGGAGCCAATCCGGATGCCCGAGGTAACGAAGGGCTTTTCAGGATCGTTTGGAATGGCATTCTTGTTGACGGTGATATGGGCGCGACCCAACACGGCTTCGGTGTCCTTGCCGGTAATCTTTTTGGCGCGCAGGTCCATCAAGAACATGTGGCTTTCGGTGCCGCCGGAAACAATGCGCAAACCGCGTTCAATAAACGTGCCCGCCATGGCTTTGGCGTTGGCCTTGACCTTTTGCTGATAGTCCCTGAACTCGGGCTTTAAGGCTTCGTGGAATGCGGTGGCCTTGGCTGCGATGACATGCATCAGGGGGCCGCCCTGAATGCCAGGAAAGATCATGGAGTTGAGGGGTTTTTCGAATTCTGCCGAAGACAGGATAATGCCACCGCGCGGGCCACGCAGGGTTTTGTGGGTGGTGGAAGTAACAAAATGGGCAATGCCGATGGGGCTGGGGTACTCACCCACGGCAACGAGGCCGGCGTAGTGGGCCATGTCCACCATCAGGTAGGCGCCCACGCTGTCAGCGATTTCGCGAAAGCGTTTCCAGTCAATGATCATCGAATAGGCCGAAGCGCCGGCCACGATCATCTTGGGCTTGTGTTCCTGCGCCAGACGCTCGACTTCGGCGTAATCAATCTGTTCGGTGTCGGGGTTCAAGCCATAGGCCACCACCTTGTACAGCTTGCCGCTGAAATTGACGCTGGCCCCATGGGTGAGGTGGCCGCCATGGGCAAGCGACATGCCCAACACGGTGTCGCCCGGTTGCAGCATGGCCATGTAGACCGCGGCGTTGGCCTGCGATCCCGAATGGGGCTGGACGTTGGCGTATTCGGCGCCAAACAGCTTTTTGACGCGATCAATCGCCAACTGTTCGGCGATGTCGACGAATTCGCAGCCGCCGTAATAGCGCTTGCCCGGATAGCCTTCGGCATATTTGTTGGTCAGCACCGAGCCTTGCGCCTGAAGCACGGATGGGCTGGTATAGTTCTCGGAGGCGATCAGCTCAATATGGTCTTCCTGGCGCCGGTATTCTTTCTGAATGGCACCCCACAATTCGGGGTCGGTATCGGCGATGAGCTTTCTGGAATCAAACACAGTAATCCTCCTGGATGTTGCGCCGCAGCGCGGTGACTATCCTGATCATTCAGGCTAATCCTCAATTAGGCCACATTCTGGGCAATTTTAAAATTAGTAAAGTCTTCTCATATCTATAAGTGATACCGTTAACGATGTGCCGCTGGTATAACTACAATTCGACTTTCGATTATCTCACAGACCTTTACCATGACACCTGATGCCGCCCAGGCGCTTTTGCGCGCCCTGTTTGATGCTGCCGTTGCAGCGGCCGATCCGTTTCGTTGCTTGCCGCAGTATTTGCCAAAGCCCCCTCAAGGCAGGACGCTGGTTATTGGTGCCGGCAAAGCGGGCGGCTCCATGGCAAAAGCGCTGGAAGATAACTGGCCCGGGCCGCTGGAAGGTCTCGTGGTTACCCGTTATGGCCACAAGTTGCCCACCACGCGCATTGAGGTGGTGGAGGCGGCGCATCCGGTGCCTGATGAAGCCGGGCAGGAGGCCGCAGCCCGCATCCTTAAAATGGTGCAGGGGTTACGTGCCACGGACCTGGTCATTTGCCTGATTTCCGGGGGCGGTTCGGCACTGCTTTCGGCGCCAGCCGAAGGGCTGACCCTGGCCGACAAACAGGCCATGAACAAGGCGCTCCTTAAAAGCGGGGCCACCATCACCGAAATGAATTGTGTGCGCAAGCACCTCTCGGCCATCAAAGGCGGGCGCCTCGCCGCAGCGTGCGCGCCGGCCCAGGTGGTCACCCTGCTGATTTCCGATGTACCGGGGGATGACCCTTCGGTCATTGCTTCCGGTCCCACTGTGGCCGACCCCACCACTTGCGCAGACGCCCTGGCCATCCTTGATAAATACGGATTGCGCCAACCGGCCGCCGCTTACGAATACATTCGGCGCGCCCACGACGAAACCCCAAAACCGGGCGACCCGCGCCTTGCCCGCGCCAGCACCCGGATGATTGCCACGCCGCAGGCTTCCCTTGAAGCCGCGGCAGCGCTTGCACAGTCTTCGGGCATTACGCCGGTCATTTTGGGGGACAGCCTGGAGGGCGAATCGCGCGATGTGGCGTTGGTCCATGCGGGCATTGCCAAGCAGGTGGTCCGCCATAACCAGCCGGTGGCGGCGCCGTGTGTTTTGCTGTCGGGGGGTGAGACCACCGTTACCGTGCGCGGAACAGGACGGGGTGGGCGCAATGCCGAGTTTTTGCTGGCGCTTGCCGTGGCCCTTGAAGGGCAACCCCGCATTCATGCCATCGCTTGTGATACGGATGGTGTTGATGGCACCGAAGATAACGCGGGCGCCATTTTGATGCCGGACACGCTGGCCCGGGCCGAGGCTTTAGGCTTAAGCGCCAAGGAATATCTGGCTGACAATGATGGTTACACTTTTTTTTCCAAACTGAAAAACTTGATCCATACCGGCCCCACCCTCACAAATGTGAACGATTTTCGGGCCATTCTGGTAAGGTAATTTCCGGGTTTTGAACCACCCCTTTGTGGTCAAAAATTGATACAAGTCAAGATTAATTAGGAGAAGGTTGTCATGGCATCGGATATCGAAATTGCTCTGGCTGCAAAAATGGAACGCATCGCCAAGGTGGCCAAAGAGAAGTTGGGCATCAGCGATGAGCATCTCGAGCCTTATGGGCATTTCAAAGCAAAAATTTCACTGGAATATCTCAACAGCATCAAGGATCGTCCAGACGGCAAACTGATTTTGGTTACGGCCATCAGCCCCACACCGGCCGGTGAAGGCAAGACCACCACCACTGTCGGGTTGGGCGATGCGCTTAATCGCATCGGCAAAAAAACCGTGATCTGCCTGCGCGAACCATCGCTTGGCCCGGTGTTCGGGGTCAAGGGCGGAGCAGCAGGAGGAGGGTATGCCCAGGTGGTGCCGATGGAAGACATCAACCTGCATTTCACCGGGGATTTCCACGCAATTGCTGCTGCCAACAACCTGCTTGCCGCATTGATCGACAACCACATCAACCATGGCAATGAGCTGCGCATTGATCCGCGCCTGATTCAATGGAAGCGCGTGGTGGACATGAATGATCGCGCACTGCGCAAGATTGTGGTGGGCCTCGGGGGTACCGCCAATGGATTTGTTCGCGAAGATGGCTACGACATCGTGGTGGCCTCCGAAGTCATGGCCATCCTGTGCCTTGCCAGATCGCTGATGGATTTGAAGGAGCGTCTGGCCCGTATCGTTGTGGGGTACACCCAGGGCGATCGCAAGCCGATCTATGCCCGGGACCTTAAAGCCCAGGGCGCCATGGCCACGTTGCTTAAAGACGCCATCAAGCCCAATCTGGTGCAAACCCTGGAAAACAATCCCGCCATCATTCACGGCGGCCCGTTTGCCAACATTGCGCACGGCTGCAATTCCGTCATCGCCACCAAAGCGGGTTTAAAACTTGCGGATTACGTGGTAACCGAAGCGGGATTCGGAGCGGATTTGGGTGCCGAAAAATTTATCGACATCAAATGCCGCATGGCGGGCCTCACGCCCTCGGCCGTGGTGCTGGTGGCGACCATTCGTGCGCTCAAGTTTCACGGCGGCGTCAAGAAGGAAGAGCTTAACAAGGAAAACCTTGTGGCGCTGGAAAAAGGCATGATCAACATCGAGCGCCACCTGGAAAACATTCGTGACAACTACGGCTTGCCTTGCGTGGTGTCGGTCAATCACTTCACTTTCGATACCCAGGCCGAAATCGATATGCTGCAAAAGAGAGTCGAAGCCTTGGGTGGCAAGTTTGTGCTGGCCCGTCATTGGGCTGAAGGCGGCAAGGGGGCCGAGCAGGTGGCCCGCACCGTGGTGGATCTGGTGGAAAAATCCACCCACAAGCATACCTACGTCTATCCCGACAGTGCGACCTTGCAGGAAAAGATCATCGCCGTCGCCACCAAGATCTATCGTGCCGGGAAAGTCACTTTCAGTGAAAACGCCCGCAAGCAACTGGAAGAGTGGAACAAGGATTATGGCCATTTCCCGGTGTGCATGGCCAAGACACAGATGTCCTTTACTGCGGATCCCACCGTCAGGGGCGCACCCACCGGGCATACCCTCAATGTGCGCGAAGTGCGCCTGGCCAACGGCGCCGGTTTCGTGGTGGCCATTTGCGGCGACATGATGACCATGCCTGGCTTGCCCAAAGTGCCTTCGTCCGAAAAAGTGGACATTGACGCCAACGGCACCATCGTCGGCCTGTTCTAAGCCCATGCCTCCCTCCGCAAGGCCAGAAACCCTTGCGGAGTGGTTGGCCCATACCGAGCAGTTGCACGCCCAGACCATTGATATGGGGTTGGCGCGCGTGTCCCGGGTGCGCGATGCCCTGGGGCTGTATCCGGCATTTCCCATCATTACCGTTGCAGGCACCAATGGCAAAGGCTCCACCTGTGCCCTGTTGGCAGCGTGTTTAAGTGCCGCAGGCTTTTCCGTTGGGGTTTATTCCTCCCCACATCTCGTGCGTTACAACGAGCGCGTGCGTGTGGGGGCTGCTTTTGCCAGCGACCAAAGCCTGTGCGATGCCTTCGCCAAAGTGGAGGCGGCGCGCGGTGATCAATCGTTAACCCCGTTCGAGTTTGGCACTCTGGCTGCAATGCAGGTGTTTATCGACACCCCGCTTGATGTGGCCATACTGGAAGTGGGCTTGGGCGGGCGCCTTGATGCCGTCAACCTTTTTGATCCCGACTGCGCCGTCATCACGAGCATTGCCATCGACCACGAAGCGTGGCTGGGAAATACCCGCGAGGCGATCGGTTTTGAAAAAGCTGGCGTATTTCGAAAGGGGCGACCCGCCATTTGTGCCGACCCTGACCCTCCCGCCACCATCGCTACTGTCGCACATCATTTGGGGGCCCACCTGCTGCAGATCCATCAGGACTTTTCTTATCATGTTGACGCGGACCATTGGTCCTTTATTTTGGGAAAGCGAACCTGGGAGGGCTTGCCCCTCTTGAAGTTGTCCGGCACCTTTCAGTATCGCAATGCGGCGGCAGCGCTGGCTGCGCTGGCATGCCTGGAAGCGCGCCTTCCGGTATCGCTTGCGGCGTTGCGAGAGGGCCTGCAATCTGCCACCCTGCCCGGGCGTTTTCAGCAGGTGTCCCGGGCCCCTCTGGTGATTCTGGATGTGGCGCACAATCCCCATGCAGCCGCTGAGCTGGCTTCCAATTTACGGGCCATGCCTTGCCAGGGCAAAACCTGGGCAGTGTTTGGGATGCTGCACGACAAGGACATTGCCGGGGTGGTTGCCGCCATGGACCCGTTGATTGATGCGTGGTGCGTGGCAGGCATCAATGAGCGGCGTGGCGCCACCTTGCAGAAACTGGAGGAAGTGCTAAAGGCAGCGCACGGAGAGGTCAGGGGCTTTGCTTCGCTGGAAGCGGCGTATCAGGGAGCGCTCAATCTTGCGAAAGCAGAAGACCGGATTGTGGTGTTTGGATCGTTTATTACGGTCGGGGCCGTAATGGCCCTGCTGGAGAGCACCGGAATCAGGCCGCTTGCCCCGCCTTCCTGACGCACCGATCAAGGGCATTGAAGTAGTCATTGGCCAAATCGGAGGGCTGGAGAAACTTAAAGCGGTTATCCTGACCCGGGACGATAGTGATAAACCCCCGGCTGCGCAGATCTTTTAAACGACCATGCAAGGTGGCGGGGGAAGCAAGATCCGTCATTTCAAGAATGTTGCTGACAGTGAGCTTCTGGTTATTTTGGCGACAGGCCCCTACGGCCATCAGAATTTCAATCTGGACGGAATCAAGCTCCTTGAAGGCGGGCAGGGCATTGACCGCTTGTGCAAGCTGGTGATATTTAAACAGCGCTTTCATGAAAGGTTCCAATTGTTAATTCAGGGATTCTATTCCAGAAAACGCATGTAGGGGCAGGAGTTGTAACAGTATTAAGTTATAGCAACGATAGCAAAATCTGATTGGCACCCGGTGGTTTTTTGAATGCAGCATTGAACGAGGTTATTTTTCATGACATTAACGCTTTCACCCACAAAGCCCTCTTTGGGCTGGCGCGAGCTTTTCAGCAAAGAGGATTGGTGGGCCATCTGGATTGGCCTGGGGTTGCTGGCGGCATCGGTGCTGTTGTTCAACAACGGAAGCAGCATGAAGTGGCTTGCCGTGGTACCAGGAAAATGGCACACCATTGAGCAACTTGGCACTCAGCTTGCCGCTAATGGGCAGCGCTACGTGGCCTTGTTTTTGTTGTGGGCTGTCATTCTGGGGGCGGCAGTTGCGGCGTTGAAGATTTCGTTGCGGGAATTTTTGCCTTCGTTCATTTTTATTTACCTGGTCTCCATGGTCATCTTCTTTCTGGGGGAATGGGACGAGGCGCACCACTACAACCTGGAACCGCCGCTTGTTGCGCTGGCGCTGGGCATTCTGATTGCCAACCTGTTCCGGCTGCCGGCCTCACTTCAATCGGGCTTTCGCGTTGAGTTCTATATCAAGACCGGTATCGTGCTTTTGGGGGCGACACTGCCCTTTACGCTGATCATGTGGGCGGGGCCGGTGGCCATTGCGCAGGCTGCCATTGTGTCGCTCGTTACCTTCGGGACGATCTTCTTTGTGGGCAAGTGGCTGGGGCTTGATCGGCGTCTCGCGGCTACGCTGGGTGTGGGCGGGGCGGTGTGCGGCGTGTCGGGCTCGATTGCCATTGCAGCTGCCGTGGGTGCCAAAAAAGAGCATGCGCCCATTTCCATTTCGCTCGTGATTTTCTGGGCAATCGTCATGATCTTTGCGCTGCCCCTCGTCTCACGCGCCCTGGCGTTACCCACGGGGGTAGCGGGGGCATGGATTGGCACCTCGGAGTTTGCCGATGCGGCGGGGTTGGCTGCTGCTCAGGCCTATGGCGGCTATGCCGGCAACGTGCCGGGGATTACCGGTAGCGCGGATGCAGCCGTGAATGCCTTCACACTGATGAAAGTGATCGGGCGGGATATGTGGATTGGCATCTGGGCCCTGGTGCTGTCCATTGTGGCCACCACGCGCTGGGAAACTACCGGCGTAAACGGGCGGGCGGATGTGGGCGAGATCTGGCGGCGTTTTCCAAAGTTTGTTATCGGCTTTCTGGTGGCATCCCTCGTGGTTACGGCGATTTCGCACGGCTACAACTACTCCGATTACAAGAAGCTGGTAGAACCGGGCCTTGTGGCACCCATCAAAAATCTGCGCACCTGGGCGTTTATTTTCTGCTTCTTCAGCATTGGGTTGACTACCCGCTTTTCCGAATTTACCCGGGCTGGCGCCAAACCGTTTTATGCTTTCACCGCAGGGGTGGCCGTCAACGTGGTGCTGGGGTATTTCCTGTCCACACAGGTGTTTGTGGGCTTTTGGACGGCACTGGGCCAATGAGTAGGGCACCTGCCAAGTCAGTGTGCTGTGGTCATTGCGTGCATTTTGATCAGGCACCCCAATCGCTTGAAGCCCGCATTCAGGGATTGCGGGTGATGGGCTCGGCTTACAGTTCCGTGCGGGCCAACGATGGGCTGTGCGGACATCGCGACCGCTATCTTTCTGCGGATTACAGTTGCGACAACTTTACGAGCATCTGGAAAGAAAGGGATTGAACGGCTACTTGTCGTTGTACATCTTCATGCCCTGTCCAAAAGGGTTATTTGGGCTGTCCGGGCTAAAAGGGTTTCCTGCACCAAAAGGGTTGTTGATAGAGTCGGGCGAAAAAGGGCTGCCGTAACGCCCATAGGGATTAGAGACAGAGTCAGGATTGAAGGGGTTGTTGCTTAACTGGCCGTGGTAATTTCCCTGGCTGTCATACAGCTTGGGAGCATCCGTGGCATAAGGGTTTCTTACCGAGTTAGGGCTGAACGGGCTTCCAAATTGGCCGAAGGAATTATTAATGCTGTTGGGATTGTAGGGGCTACCCGCACCAAACTGATTTGCAGTGGAGTTGGATGGATAGGGGTTGGCACTATAATTACCCAAATATCCTCCACCCCACACCATTGGGGAAGCAATGATCAAAGCCAATGCCGTCATCATCAATTTCATGGCACCTCCCAGGAAGCTCCTGTCAATTAAGCGACAGTCCGGATCAGTGAATCCATTTTACGCTTAATCGCATGCGCCTCTACTTAACCATTCCTTCGGAAGAAATAACTATTACCGCGGTCCGTGCCCAGGGAGCTGGTGGACAGAACGTCAACAAAGTATCTACAGCGGCCCACCTCAGGTTTGACATCAAGGCCTCTTCCTTGCCTTCAGCAATTCAGGATCGTCTTTTGAATCTGGATGATCAACGCATCACCCAGGAGGGCGTTATCATTATCAAGGCCCAACAGCATCGCAGCCTGGATAAAAACCGTAGTGAAGCCATCAAGCGCTTGCAACAACTGGTCAACAGTGTTGCCATTCCGCCCAAAACACGACGCCCAACCAAACCGACGCGAAGTTCTATAAAAAGGCGTTTGGAAAGCAAGGCAAAACGCGCAGTGCTTAAATCAGGCAGGAGTCGCATTGCAGACTGAATTCAAATCACGTTAAGAAGGGATTGAATGCGTTCTGTTCGTTCTTGCGCTGTTGTCGCGATTCAGCGTTGATGGGATGTGGCGGCACTGCATGACAGCTTCAAACTTAAGTAACTTGCTGGTTTTGGCACGATGCGGGGTAGCATCGTGATAGAGAGCTTTGGCCAGTTCATCGGCCAAAACGGCCATTGGGGACCAGTTGCTTGAACGACAGCAATGCTGTCCATTGGCGCCGTCCGGCGAACATAACTGAACCGACGAATCTGAGTGGCCGCTTACCAAAAAACGCTACTCACACTACGTGCCCGTAAGAGACGGTCGACCTTCAAAGAAGCGGCCATAAGTCACTACTCACAACCTCAGTTCCTCAACCCCGCTTCACCAGCGCTTTAAACTGTTCAATCGGGACCGGTTTTCCAAATAAATTACCCTGGTAATGTGTGCAACCCTCGTTCAGAAGCATTTGTAGTTGCGCAGAGGTCTCCACGCCTTCTGCAATGGTGTCCAGATTCAGGCTCTTTGCCATTGCAATGATGGTGCGCACAATGGCCCTGTCGTCGTTGTCCACGGCCAGATCGCGCACAAAGGATTGGTCGATCTTGACCTGATCGAACGGCAGCCGTTTGAGGTACTGCAAGGAAGAATAGCCGGTACCAAAGTCGTCTAGGGAGAACTGGATACCGATGTCATTCAAGGCGTTCATGATTGCAACAGTGTCCTCGATATTTTCCAGCAATAGGCTTTCGGTCAGCTCCAGTTTGAGTCGCTGTGGATCGATGGCGTGGCGTCGTACACAAGCCTGGATCTGGGCCACAAAACCAGCCTCGCGAAACTCCCTGGCGCTGACATTCATTGCCAGAACCAGCCCGCGGGTAAGCTCCTCTTGTTCCCAGACCTTGAGTTGGGCACAAGCCGTCTCCAGGACCCATTGCCCGATGGGCAGGATCAACCCGGTTTCTTCGGCCAGTGGAATGAATTCTCCTGGAAGCACCAGACCGCGATCCGGATGGTTCCAGCGAATCAATGCCTCCGCCCCGATGGGTTGCTGGAAGCTGTCCACCTGAATTTGGTAATACAATTGGAATTGCTGGTTTTCTATGGCCTTGCGGAGCTCGCTTTCAAGCGTGGCGCGTGTAGTGACGATTTCCTGCATCTGGGCATCGAAAAAGCGCAAGGTATTGCGTCCGGCCTTCTTGGCCTGGTACATGGCAATGTCTGCCTGTTTCAGCAACTCATCCGTCTGTTGCTGACGGTCATTGAAGAGTGTAATACCGATGCTGCAGGTGCTGCGGTATTCATTTGAAGCAATCTGATAAGGCTGACTTAAGGCAGCAAGTATTTTTTCACCGATAATTTCTGTTTGCGTTGCGGCTACAGATTCCTCTGCGCTCAAGTACTCAAGCACTACAACGAACTCATCACCGCCAACGCGGGCCACGGTATCCTCTTCCCGTACACAGGAGGTCAGGCGGGTCGCCGCCTGTTGTAACAACAAGTCACCACAAGCATGGCCCAGGGTATCGTTGATGGTCTTGAAATTATCCAGGTCAATGAACAGGATTGCGCCAACCGTTCCATTCCGCGCACTGGATACCAAGGCCTGCTGGAGCCGGTCTGTGAGTAGCCGCCGGTTGGGAAGCCCGGTCAGGGGATCATAGAAGGCCAGATTATGGATCCTGTTCTGCGCTTCCTTCCATTCACTAATCTCAAATATAACGCCATTGATTCTCAATGGTCTGTCCTGGTCATCGCGCACCAACTTACCGCGAGCTGCGATGTAGTGGATGCTGCTGTCAGGCCAGACTGCGCGAAACTCTGATTCGTACGGAACACCATGTTCTATAGTGCGGGCCAGTTTGACCTTCACCGCTTCCCGATCATCGGGATGTATGGCGCGGAAGAACTCCTCCTCGGAACCCTTAAAGGTGGCAAAATCAATACCGAGAAGAAAACATTGCTGGTTATCAAAATGTCGTTTATTTGCAACGATATCCAATTGCCATACGCCCATGTTGCCTGACCGTAGCGCAAGATCGAGACGCGTCTGGCTTTCTCGCAGCGCCTCTTCGGCATGTTTCTGGAGCGTGATGTCCATGCCAACGGTGATGAGATGTTTTGGCAGCCCCTGTTCATCATAAAGCGCCGAATTAGACCAGTCGAACAGCCGGGACTCCCCGGCCCTGTTCTGCCAACTGTTTTCATACCGCTTGGGCAGATTTCCCTCAAGAAACTGCCTGTACAGGTCACGCATGCTGGCCCGTTGCTCCGGCGCCATAAAGCGCTCCCAAATGAAAGGTTGTCCTTTGATTTCATTAAATTGGTAACCGGTAAACAATTCGGCCGCTGTGTTAAACCGGACGATCTCCCCCTCCCTGTTCAATACCAGACTGATGGCCCCTGCCGAATTAAATACCGCATTGCCGAAGTCACGCTCCTGGTTAAGGTCGATGGTGCGGTTCTTGATTTCCTGCTCAATGACGACCTGCCTGCCTAGCATTTGCCTTAAGTAGGCTGACCACAGTAATGCAACCAGCAAGCCCAGAACCAGGATTGACGTGCTGGCGCCATGATTGGACTCAAAGGCGCCAAATTTTGGTACGGCAACAATGGTCCAGGAACGTCCGGCAAAAATGATTCTTCGTGTTTCCCGAAATCTGGACACCAATTCATCTACGCTGTCGATATCCCACTGCCTGGGATAAAGAAGATGCAACCCTTGCGTGGCGTCGTCGTCAAAGACCACGAGCTGGACCTCGGATTTAAGATCCTTGGCCCTTGCTTCCATGATGTCGTTGATTCTGAATACGCCCAAAACGAATCCAATCAGCTTGGCATGTCTTTGGGCTACCCCCAGAGGTTGCACGCCCCCCTGATACACCGGCCTGAACACCAAAACGCCATAATGTTCCGAATGATCCTGTACAAGCGTAACCCGGCTGGTGGCGAACAATTGTCCCAGGATCACCGATTGATCAAGCGCTGCGCGCCTCTCGGGATCGGTCGCGAGGTCAAAACCCAATGCATTTTCGTTGCCCTGATAGGGCTCCACGAAATAGCTGGGGTAATATTCCCAGCGCTTACTGGCCGAGGCCATCACCCCCTGCTGCAAACGCTCAGTGAAATCAAAATTGGCAAAACCGGCACGACGCGCGGACTGGACGTAGTCCGCCCGCTTGGAATCAGGAACCCGCGGTACCCATACCAACGCCTGGATGGTTGAATTATCTTTCAGGATGGGGCGAGCCAGCCGCTGAAATTTGGCTCGGTCGATTGCACTGGAGGCGTCGTAATAGGCCCCAAGGGAAATCAACCCCCCCAAGGCTAACTTGATGTTAGCTGATAGCAGATCAATTCGTTCTAATGCCGCGGTCTGAAAAATGGATTCGGCACGATCATCTTCGTATTTTCTGACGAAATTAAAGATCGTCAGGGTAATGGCAGCGGCCACAAAAAAACCCCATAGCCACCGGATGGGGTTTTTACTGGACATGGAAGTCAGTTCGGTCGCGTTTCACACAAAATTTCCCGTTACAAACCCACCTCAATCAGTTAGCAGCATGTGAAAGACGGCATCCAAGGACCACTGTAACATCCGCGCCTATGTTTGAGGGCATCCAGAAATGTAGCACACTCTGCCTGATAGGCCTGCTTTCCCACGAACCCCTTGATGATGGTGAGGCCGATGATCTTGAGGTCCAGCCCGTAAAATGGCGCATCCTTACACGCTCACCATGGGAATGCCGCCAACATTGAGTTAGTGCGCGTTCATCAGCCTGAAAAACGGCGGGTCCGGCACCAGGTTGACGCTGATGCACGTATCTCGTGACAATTGGGATTGCCTCGGTTTTTCGTTTTCTTCCAGGCGGATATTACATAGATAATCCTCGGATGTCTGCAATCAGGAAACTTAATGACAGGCTGCTCCTGGCCGCGTGCCGACCCAAAGAAATATGGGCAAGTCAACCCTTCTTTCGTCTTTC
>VFSW01008121.1_pt1 | contig 15120 bp, 11 predicted proteins | sample 5358111 | NCBI WGS metagenome assembly VFSW01 (sample SAMN11554181, study PRJNA540505) | mine drainage metagenome | isolation source: sediment from site ElyBrook_90M | place: USA: Ely Copper Mine, Vershire, VT | collected 2017
TGGTAAGGACGCGATGGTCGGCGGTGGGGATGTGGGTGTGCGTGCCGATGACGGCAGTCACGCGGCCGTCGAGATACCAGCCCAGCGCGCATTTTTCCGACGTGGCCTCAGCATGGAAGTCGACGACGATGACTTTGGCGGTAATTTGGGAGAGCAGCCGGTCGGCGGTGCGGAAGGGGTCTTCATTGTTGGCCATGAAGACGCGGCCCTGGAGGGACAGGACGGCGTAAGTCTGGCCGGAAGGCAGGGCTCCCTCATAAACGCCGTAGCCTGGGGTGTCCGGGGCGTAGTTGGCGGGGCGCAGGATACGGCGGGGGCGGTCGTGGCTGCCGGGCGTAGCGGACTTGAGGTAGTCGATGATCTCTTTTTTGTCCCAGATGTGATTTCCGGTGGTGAGGACGTCGGCTCCGAGGTCGAACAACTCGTCGGCGATGGTGGGTGTGAGGCCGAATCCGCCGGCGGCGTTTTCCCCGTTGACGATCACGAGGTCGACACTACGGCCGGCGATGATGTGACCAATATGCTCCCGCACAATGCGGCGGCCGGCGCTGCCGAAGACATCGCCGACAAAGAGGATGCGCAATGAAATCTCCTCGAATCAGGTTACAGGGTGCAGGGTACAGGGTACAGCGGCGGGAGCATGGGACTCGCGTGTTGTTGCAGTGGCGATGCGGCACGGTGGGAGGGACCGAAAGTGGACAGGGGCGGCGGTTGTTACAGATTTCATGTTGATCCGAAAAAGCTGTGGTAGCGTGGGATGCATGGCCGCAAATACCCGATTCGCAACTGGCGTTCACGCCATGGTTCTGCTTGCTGCTGAACCGGATGGACTGCAGACCTCAGAAGATGTCGCGGGCAAGCTCAGCATCAATCCCGTCGTCATTCGACGCGTCTTTTCGCTGCTGCACCAGGCAGGGCTGCTGGAGAGCCAGAAGGGTCCCCATGGGGGATCGAAGCTGGCTCGGTCGGCGAAGGCGATCACGCTCGCGGATGTCTACAAGGCGCTGGATGGCGGCGATCTTTTCCACACGGCATTGCTGTCGGGGCAAACCGCGAAGGTGAGCGGAGCGCTGAAGAAGGTGTTCGAGAGCGCCGAGGCCGCAATGCGCGAGGAGCTGAAGAAGACGACGCTGAACGATCTGGCGAAGAAGGCTGCGAAGAAGGGCAAGAAGTAGAAAGGCAGCCGGTAGCCTGTAGCCTGCGGCCGGCTTCGTTCGGATAAAGGTCCATTTCAGCCCGTGACGATTGGCGCGATTAGCGGCTTCTTTGAATCCTTCATCCAGCGCGCGATCAGCACCAGCGCAATCAGAATCAGAGATAAGGTGAGTCCGGTCCAGAGGCCGGAGAGGCCCCACTTGAGGCGGAAGCAGAGGAGCGCGCCGATGGGGAGGCCGAGGATCCAATAGGCGGTCAGGTTCATGAGCATGGGGAAGCGGGTTTCGCCCAGGCCGCGGAGGGCGCCGGTGGAAACGGTCTGGATGCCATCGAATATCTGAAATCCAGCAACGATGGCCAGGATGTGCGCGCCGAGGGTGAGGACGCTGGGGTCTCGGGTCCAGATGCGGATGATGGGCTGCGGGATGACGAGGAAGAGAATGGCCATGAGCGCCATGAATCCTGCGCCGAGGCCGATGGCGAGCAATCCGGCACGGCGGGCACGCGCGGGGTTGCCGGCTCCGATGGCATGGCCGACGGCGACCGCTGCGGCTGCGGAGATACCCAGCGGGACCATATAGGTGTACGCCGCGCAACTCAGCACGATTTCGTGCGTGGCGAGCGCGATGGGCGTGAGGTGCGAGGCCATGACGGTGGCGGCGCCAAAGGCTGCGACTTCCAGCACGACCTGAGAGGCGGCGGGCAGACCGAGTTGGAGAAGAGCGCGGATGCGGGTCCAGTCCGGACGGGGCCAGTGGGCAAAGAGCGCGTGGCCGCGGCCGTTTTCGTGAGCCCATGCGGCATAGACCAGAACAGCAGCCATGTAGACGCGCGCGAAAACCGTCGACAGTGCCGAGCCGCGCACGCCGAGGGCCGGGAAGCCGAAGTGGCCGTAGATGAAGATCCAGTTGAAGGCGAGGTTGACGAGGTTGGCGCTAATAAGCGCGAAGGTGACGGGTCGGACGCGGGCGACTCCCTGGAGATAACGACGGAAGGCGCCATAGATGAGGAGGGGGAACGTGCTCCAGTTGAGCGCCGAGACGTAGGAACGCGTGAGCACGGCGACGGTGGGATCGACACCGTGGCCGGTGAAGATGCGCTCGGCGGCGAGCATGGCGAGCATGAGAACGGGCGTGAAGGCGAGCCCGATGTACGTGGCCTGGGCAAGGGAGCGGTGGCAGTCGTCGAATCGGCCGGCGCCCCAGGATTGGGAGACGAGGGTATCGAGGCCGAGGAGCAGGCCGATGCCGAAGAGCGATGGCGCGTAGTAGATGGCGTTGCCGAGACCGACGGCGCCGATGGCGTCGGGGCCGAGGCGGCCGACCATGATGAGGTCGACGATGGTCATGGTCATCCAGCCGAGTTCGGAGAGAACGACGGGGATGGCGAGCCCGAGCAGAGCGCGGAGTTCTTCACCGAGACGAGACGGATGCGCGTGCTGTTCGAAGACCTCGACTTCGGGTGAGGGCGCGTCGCAGGCCTGGACGGGCAGGTCCTGAATCTGTCCGGCCTGGATCTCTTCGGGGGACATGGGGAATGGCCCATTGTAGAGGGCGGCAATGACACTTCGGTGAGCGCTCGCGGCCGCCGAGTCCAGGGAGCTGCGTGGTAGATTGGAGGGTAGCGTGCAATGCGCAAACGGCGTGGCGGGAAGCCTTGCCGACGAAGCGGAGAGATGGCCGAGTGGCTGAAGGCGCACGCTTGGAAAGCGTGTATGCTCGAAAGGGCATCCAGGGTTCGAATCCCTGTCTCTCCGCCAGAACCCTCACCCGAACCACTCACCAAAATTCGCTCCAGTCTCCCATCCGGAACCCACCTATACTGGCGGCGTGAGATTCCCACTGCCTGGCGAAGAACTGGTTGCGTTGATCGTTGCCGTCTCGTTTGCCGCCGGGCTCAACGTCTACGCCACCGTGGCTACGCTCGGGCTGCTGGCGCACTGGGGAGTGCTGACTCTTCCCCCATCGCTCCACCTGCTCTCCAGTTGGTGGGTTATCGGGGCCAGTGGCGCGCTGTTTGCGGTGGAGTTCTTCGCGGATAAAGTTCCGGCCTTCGACCTGATCTGGAATGCGCTGCACACCTTTATTCGTGTGCCGATCGCGGCGCTGCTGGCTTACCGCGCCACTGCGACCCTGAGCCCCGGCGAACAACTGGCAGCCACCCTGCTGGGCGGACTCATCGCGCTGGCTGCCCACGGAGGCAAGACCGCGGTCCGCGCGGCTGTCACACCGTCGCCTGAGCCGCTCTCGAACATCGGGCTGAGCCTCGGCGAAGATGGGCTCGCGATCGGGATCACCTGGCTTGCGACGCAGCACCCATACGTTGCCGGTTCGATCGTCGTCGTGCTGCTTCTGGTCATCGTCCTGCTCGTGCGCTGGGTTTGGCGCAGCCTGCGCAGCCTTTTTCGCGGCGCCGAACACGCGCTCCAGACGTGAAATGCCGACTCCCGTAGAATTTGTCTGAGCAGCGCGGTTCAACAAATCCCAGGAAAAAGGAACCTGCATGGCGGAGAGATTTCGGGGAAAGGTCGCACTGATTGCGGGCGGAACCGGCGGGCTGGGCCGGGCGGTGAGCCTCGCATTTCTTGAGGAGTCGGCGCGGGTGGTGGTGACCTGGCGTCGCGAAGAAGAATTTACCGCGTTGATGCGCGACGCGGGGCCGGCGTCGGGTTCGTTGCTTGGCAGTGCGCTGGACGCGACGGATGTGGATGCCACGCAGCAGCGGATCGAAAAGCTTGCCGCTGAGACGGGGCGCATCGACGTGCTGGTGAATGCGATTGGCGGGTATGCCGGTGGGTCGAGTCTGTGGTCGACCGCGCCCGACGTGTGGGACCGGATGATGTCGTTGAATCTGCGCTCCGGCTACGCATTGTGCCGGGCTGTCGCGCCGGTCATGCTGCGTCAGGGCAGCGGCGCCATTGTGAACGTGGCCTCACGCGCAGCGTTCGATCACGCGGCGGGCGCTTCGGCCTACGCCGCTTCCAAAGCAGCCGCAGTGGCGATGATCGATTCGCTGGCCGCGGATCTTCGCGGCAAAGGGGTGCGCGTGAATTCGGTGATCCCGAGCATTATCGACACCGAAGCCAATCGGCAGGCGATGCCGAAGGCAGATTTCACGAAGTGGCCGAAGCCCGAAGACATCGCGAAGGTGATCCTGTTCCTGTGCAGCGATGAGGCCAGGCTGATCCACGGGGCTTCGGTGCCGGTTTACGGGGATACATAAGCTCCACGGCCCCGGGGCAAGAAGAACAAAGGGATGGCGCTGGTTGGCGTCCCGCCTTTAGCTTCTGCTCCGAAAGTCCCGCGGCGGTTCAAGCGACCTGCGACGAGGGCCGTGTTGGCCTGAACGACTGAAGAATGCGCGCGTGGTAGCTGCGGCTCATCGGAATCTTCTGTCCATTGACCAGCAGGACGGCGAAATCCCGCCGCGATTCGGTGCGCACTTCCTTCACGTACTGCAGATTCACGATGGCCGAGCGGTGCACCCGGGCAAACATCTCCGGGTCGAGCTTTCCCTCGAGATCCGTCATAGTCTGCCGGAGCAGATGGGTTTCGGACTTTGTGCAGATACGGACGTAGTTCTCTTCCGCGCCGATCCAGCGAATATCGGAGACGGGCAGGAACAGGATGCGTCCGCGCGATTTGAAAACGATGCGCGTGGTGTAGCGGCTGCCGTTGTGGCCGGTTCCCTCGCGCTGGCCGGCGGATTTCCCAGCGCTCAGAATCTCTTCCCGCGCGCGATCCACCGCGGTGCGGAGGCGCTCGGCAGTGAAGGGCTTCAGCAGGTAGTCCACCGCATTCATGTCGAAGGCGCGCAGAGCGTAGGTGTCGTAAGCGGTCGTGAAGATCACGCGTGGCGGCGTGATGCCGGACAGCGCGTTGAGCTGATCGATGAGCGCAAAGCCGTCCACACCCGGCATACAGATGTCGAGAAGGAGTAATTGCGGCGATGTGTCGCGCACCGCATCCAGCACTTCCGCGGCGGATGCGCCCTCCCCGATCACTTCCAAACCGGGGATTGCACTGAGCATTTGGCGCAGCTTCTGCCGGGCAAGTGGTTCGTCGTCGGCCAGTACTGTCTGGAGAATCATCGAGCCTCCCTATGCCTGGGGGCGCAAGGGGGAACGTTCGAGCAGGGTCCTGCACACCAGGTCTTTACAGCAGAGAATGCCCGTACATGGCCAAACGGTGCCGATCCCTATCGTGCTGAAAAGATGCGAGCTGCCAGGTCCTGCCGACAGTCCTTATGCATTGGGGGTGCCCGGAAGCGGACTCGAATGTCCGGGATCGAACACATCGTTTGACCCTCGCGGTGTGGGGCGGGGAACAGCAGACCTGGGAGTGGTCATGCAGTTTCATGACACAATCGCGAAAAAGTGGACATGCCCGAATTGGTGATGAAGCGGATCACGCATAGCTGAAGCCGCTGGCGAAGGCGTCCGGTTATGGACGGTGGAAATTATCGGAGGCGCTGGGGCTCCTCTACACTGAAGCAAACTCGTTCCGCGTAACGCCGCGACCGCTTACTACTCCCTGCGGCTTGCGTCTTTGCAGGGAGGAGAGCAGGCGCCGAAGCAGAATTCCCATCTGATTGAGGCGCTCTCTGCGGCGGCTGCCGGAGTGCATGCCCGGCAAATCATTACGGCGCCGCCTGCTTCATAGAACGGCTCGGCAGCCTGCAACGCTTGAGGAGGACGTATCGCGACAGGAGTGAAAGGACCCAGCGTAACTCGCCAGCCCGAGCGACCCATCTTCATGCATCCGGCTATCTTCATCGGGGCCACGGTGCTGGTGGGATTGCTGTTTGCGCTGCAGGAGTATCTGAATGCGCGCCGCTGGGGATATCACGTCGGCCTGCTGTTTCTGAGCGAGATGTGGGGAATGCAGTTTCTGCTGTGGGGCGTTATCTGCTGGCTGCTGTGGCGATTCCTGCACTCCTTCATGGTGAGCGCGAATCTGGCGGCAGTGCTCACGCGTGCGCTTCCGCTCAGCATCGCGCTGAGCATCCTCGAAGAGATGATCTGGGTGCTCTTCTTTCCGCGGGTGCCCATCGATCGCCCACCGATGGACTACTGGCACCGGTTCACCTTTCAGCTCAACGCCGAGTTCGTCGACAGCATGGCGATCTTCTGGTGCGCGTTTCTGCTGTTCCGGGGCGTCTCCTACTACCAGAAGTTCCGCGAGAAGGAGACGACGGCGGCGCGGCTGCAGGTGCAGCTGGTCGAGGCCAGGCTTGCGGCGCTGCGCATGCAGCTCAATCCGCATTTCCTGTTCAACGCGATGAACAGCGTTTCGAGCCTGATGCGCACCGATGTGAACGCCGCCGACACGATGCTGGAACAGCTAAGCAGCCTGCTGCGTATGACACTGGAGCGCGGCGAGGTACAGATGATCCCCCTGCACAAAGAAGTCGAATTCATCGAGACCTACCTGGCGATGCAGGAACAGCGATACGCAGGCCGGGTACAGCAGACGCTTTCGGTGGAACCGGAGCTGTATGACGCGATGGTTCCGGCGCTGATCCTGCAGCCCATCGTCGAAAACGCCTTCGTCCACGGGCTGTCGAAGTGCGTGGATCCGGGAGAGCTGGCGATCGATATTCGCCGCGACGGCCGGCGAGTGAAGATGAGCGTCGTGAACAGCGGTAAAGGCATACAGACTCAGCGCAGCCAGCCGGCGCGCAGCGGGGTGGGACTGGCAAACGTGCGGGATCGCCTGCGGCTGCACTACGGCGAGCGCGGATCGCTGTCGGTAAAGGAGGTGGGGATGGGGCGCGTCAACGCGACCATTACCCTGCCCCTGCAGATGAATGGAAACGGCACGGAAGAGGCTCCGGGGTTCGACGCATGACGATCCAGGTGGTGTTGGCGGACGATGAGATCCTGGCGCGGCAAAAGCTGCGACTGCTCCTGCGCGATCAGCCGGATTGCGAGGTGGTGGGAGAATGCGCGACGGCAGCGGAGACGATCGCTCTGGTGCGCGCGGCTCGCCCCGATCTTATTTTTCTCGACATTCGCATGCCCGACATGGATGGCTTCGAGGTGGTGGATGCGCTGTCGGCGCAGCCGGAATTCACGATGCCGCGCGTCGTTTTTACCACCGCGTACGACCAATACGCGGTGCGTGCCTTCGACGTCCGTGCCGTCGACTACCTGCTGAAGCCGTTTGCGCACGCGCGTTTGCAGACCACCCTCCAGCGCATCCGCGAACGCGGTAACGGCGGTCCGGCTGAAGCGAGCGAGAAGAACGGTGGACGCTACACGTCTCGCATAGTTTTTAAATCCAAAGGGCGCATTCTCTTCCTGCCGGTCGCGGAGATTCGCTGGATCGCCGCCGAGAAGAATTACGTGCGCATCTCTACCGACGAAGAAACTCATCTTCTCCGCGAGACCATGGGGCGTCTGGAAGAGCGTCTCGATCCGCAGCTCTTCCTGCGCGTGCATCGCTCCGCGATCGTAAACCTGCAGCACGTGAAGGAAGTGCGGACGGAATCCGACGGCGAGACCGCGGTTGTGCTGGTCAACGGCCAGAAGATTCCGATGAGCCGCAGCTATCGATCCCGTGTGCATCGCCTGATGCACCACTCAGAGCAATCCCGATTTTCGTAGAGCGAGGGAGTCGGTTTCCAATGAACCTGAGTGCGCGGCCCGCATTGACCGCGCTCCGGGGACGATTGGCGACCCAAGGATGGCTGTTCGTCCCTGAATCCTGAATTATGGAATTGGGTAAGCAGTTCTACCAGGAATTGCAGATGGGCTTGTCGTGGTTCGCTACTGATTGCCGGCGCCGGAGAAATCGTCCCTGCTGAATAGCTATTCGTCCCACCCGTCGCGCTCTTGTCACAATTCAGCAGCCCGAAGAGCTGCGTGGATTCCAGGTTGCACACGGTGTCGTCATGAGCACCCAGGCCATTGCCGTCGAACGAAAGCTGACGAAGTATTTTCGTGCCCCGCATCATGGCGTCCACGAATCCCTGAACATCGCGATGCGCGTGAACCTTCCCTCCGATGCCAGCCGCATCTACCAGGCCCTCACCCAGCCCGAGTATCTGGAGACCTGGATCACGCATCCGGACGACATTCCCGGTTCGTATCTGGTCGCCTGGCAACAGGGCGGAAGTTTCCGTCTCGAGCATTATCGAGAGGGCCGTCGCGACCTGATCGTCAGTGGTGATTATCGCGTTCGCCGCCGCCGCAAGATGCTGTTTACCTGGAAAATGAAGGGCGACCGGGTAGCAGCCGAGAGCCTTGTCTTCATCGGCCTGCATGGCAATTTCACCAGCACGATCCTCGAACTGCACCATCGCGGAATCGCGTCGGTCCACGACCATGCATGGCAGCAGGAGATGTGGGAACGCTCGCTGGAGCGACTCTCTCAGCTATTCGGCGGTTGAACTGCTCCTGCGCTGCAGAAATCTCAGTTTTTGTCGTCTCTGGGGCGCAGCCAGTCGAAGGAATGCTGTTCGATGGCGATTCTGACCAACTGGCTGCGAGTCCTGACGCCCGCTTTATGAAAGAGCTCCTGGACCGCGGCCTTGACTGCGGTTTCCGAGGTATTCAGCTTCCACGCGATCTCCTTGTTGGCGAGGCCGTCGAGGATGCCGCGCAGCACCTCGCTCTGCCGTGCGGTGAGAGGGCGGGCGCGTTCCATTTGTTCCGTGCGATTGCGCCTCTCGGCGAGCAGGCTGCGCAGGGCGGGATCGTCGAGCCAGACCTCGCCAGCGGCCACCCGCTGGATGGCCTGGATCAGGCGATCCGGACTGCCGTGCTTGAGGAAAATACCGGAAGCGCCCATTTCCATGACACGGAGAATCACTTCATCGTGCATGCCCGCCGTCACCATCAGCACTCTGGCGGTGCTTTGGCGGCGCTTCAGTTCGGCCAGCAGACTGAGTCCGGATTCTTCGCCGAGATCGTAGTCGAGGAGGATCACGTCCGGTTCGGACTGCGCCAGCTCGCTGAACGCTTCCGCCACAGTGGCGCACTGCCCGACCACGGACATATCGAACGCCGTTTGCAGCAGACGGCCCAGACTCTCACGGAAGAGCGCGTGATCGTCGACCATGAGGATACGAATTTCCTGCAACATATCTGGCACTACACCACCGCTTTCAGATTAACGATAAAACAGGCACCATCCGGCAACGCAAGATACCGGATTTCACCGCCAAAAGAGCGCAGGAACGCCCGCGACAGGTACAAACCGAGCCCGGACGACTGAGCCCCTTCCTGGAAGGGGCGGAACAGCTGCTCGGGATGGCTGACGCCCCCGCCACTGTCAGCAAATTCCACCAGGACCCGGCCGCCTTCGGCTTTTGCCGTGACCGAGAACAGCCGCGTCGGCCGCGCGGAGAGAGCGCGGATGCTGTTGGTGACCAGATTGAGGAACACCTGCATCAGGCTTGGCCGGTCGGCCCAGATGGGCGGCAGCCCTGGCTCCGCGATCCACCGGGACGCGATCCCTTCCTCGTCGAGCATGGGGGCGATCACGATTTTGAGCTCGTCCAGCAGTGCGGTCAGGTCGATTTCGCCCGCCTGGTTGTTCGACTGCTGCATGTTGAAATTGGCAATCCGCTCCAGCGCGGCGATCAGGTTGCCGAGCGCTTCAAAGTCGCGATTGGCGGCGATTGCCGTTTCGCGCGCCAGGTTGTGGTGCACCGCCGCGATCGCTCCGGAGATATTGCGTATCTCGTGAGAGACAGCGCCAATTGCGAGGCGCGATCCGGCCAGCAGCTGATGCAGCCCGGAAAATTCATGGGTCCGCAGTTCCTCCGACGTGTCGAGCACCATGGCGGCCAGGCGAGTGCCCGCATTTGTTCGATAGGTGGAGAAGGAGATGTCGGCAAGGAAGGTTTCGCCGTCGTCGCGCTGGCCGCGGGCCTGCATCACGGTGCGAAACAACAATGGAGCAACGTCGGACGCGGCTACGTTGCGCAGGGAGGGCAGAAAACGATGAATCAGGCGTCCAGGGAGCGAGCCTGAATCGACGGCAAGCATGCGATGCGCGGCTTCGTTCGCCATGAGAATGTTGCCCAGGGAATCGGCGGTGAGGATGGCGGCGGGGTTGCTTTCAATGAGGATCTTGAGCTGTTCTTCGGCCTCGCGCCGCGCTTCGCTCTCATGCTGGATCTCCTCGATGTGTTGCAGAACGATCCTGCGATTACGATTCACCTCCCGGACGAACAAGCCTGCGCTGAAGAAAGCCGCATAGTAGAGCAAATCGCGGGAGACTCCGGTCCGCGCTGTCCAGTGAAAGCCGTCGAACAACTCCGCGAGCCATGTGCACAGACCGGCAGCCCCGGCCAACTGCCACGGCTCCAGAATTCCGCCCAGCATTACCATGGGCAGCAAATAGAGGAAGCGGAGAGGAATTTCGTCGACCGCGCGCCAGTCCAGCACTGCAATCAGCGCGATCAGAATCGCCGCGCGCAGGAAAATTGCACCCCTGCTGCCACGGAAAAGGACTCCGTAGAGCGGGGATGCCAGGCTCTCGGCGATTTGCATTGCATTCCGATTGTATGATCCCGGCTTTCGGGCACAGCCAGGTGCGGGGGCGGGGAGGGCCGCGCACATCCAGTCACCGCGATGAGCGGACGGGTTGCGTGAGGGCGACCACGCGGGTTCAGTATCTCAGTAATGGTCTGACCATGTAGTTCTAATTACGATTGCTGTACATCGTTGCTATGGTTCCTGAAGATCAGTGACGAAAGGTACAGTGGAACTCGATTTTGTCATTGACAATGGGCGCCTGCGCAAAAGAAAATTGGCGCAGTTTGAGATGTGGTCAGACCACATCGCCTCGATTCCCTCAGGTCGATGGCGACAGGAGTTACCCCTCACGGGGGTCGAAAACTTTTTGGGAGGCAGGGCAATGAACTTCAGAAAATCGGATCGCGCCGAGACGGCGCTCCTCTGTCGAGGATGGAAAGTCGGCTGGTTGGCGCTGTTCCTGATGGTGTTCGCCGGGTTATCCACCCAGGCGCAGCTCGCCGGCAAAGGCGCCATCGCCGGAACCGTCGCAGACCGCACAGGCGCGGTCATTCCCGAGGCCCAGGTGGCTGCGACCAACACCGCTACCGGCATTACCGTTACGAGCCACACAACGGCCACTGGCAACTACAACTTCTCCAACCTCGACCCCGGGATCTACACGGTCACGGTGAGCGCGCCCGGATTTCAGAAGCTTGTGCAGCAAAACGTTCACGTCAATGCGCTGGAGACGCAGCCCTATAACGCTCAGCTCACCGTTGGAGTCACGACCACCTCTGTGACCGTTACCACCGAGCCGCCCCAACTGGAGACCACCAACGCGACGCTGGGCGCGACCATGGAGCAGGAAACCTACGCCAAGCTGCCCATCGAGATGGGGGCGTACGGCAGCCCCGACCAGCGGCGCGCCACGGACTTCGTCTATCTGATGCCCGGCGTGCAGGGCAATGAAACCAACGGCAACGCCACCACCAACACCGGCGTCGTCAATGGCTCCGGTAGCCGCGGAGCGGTGTCCGATGTGTACATTGACGGCATTCCCTTCGTGCGTGCGGGCGGCAATGGCGATCCGCGCTATGTGTGGACTGCCATCTCTGTTGACGCGGTCGATCAGTTTCAGCTACAGACCAGCGGCTACTCGGCCATCTATGAGGGCGAGGGCGTGATGAACTACTCCGTGAAGCAGGGCACTGCCCAGCAGCACGGGGCGGTGTATGAGTTCTTCCGGAATACAGCCCTGGATACGTGGGGTTTCTTCCGGGCCAAAGACCCAGTGACGGGCCTGCCGGTGAAGCCGGTCGAGCACAGCAACGAGTACGGCATCAACCTCGGCGGCCCGCTCATCCCTTTCGGTTCGCTGAAGCACAAGCTGTTCTACTTCACCAACTACAACGGTTTCCGCTACACGAGTGCGACGCCGACACCGATTACGTTTCCGACTCTGGCCCAGCAGAGCGGGGATTTCAGTGCCTTCCTCGCGGGATCGAAGGCGATCAAAATCTATGACCCATTGAGCCAGGCCACCTGCACGGCCAACAGCACCAACGGACCTTGCCGCTATCAGTTCGGCTATGGACCTTCCGGGACGCCGGGACCCGCCGGCAATCCGATGCTAACCGGAACGCCTAACGTGATTCCTTCGGCCGAGTTTTCCCAGGTTGCTCTCAAATTACAGAGCTTCATGTCGCCAGCCCTGAAGAGTCAGATCGGCACCGATCTGCAAAACAACTACATCGCGCCCAATCCTACGGGCCTGGTCAACTGGTCGACTACGTCGCGGATCGACTATCTGCTGACCTCGAAGGACACGCTCACGGTACTGGGAGCGGTAGGCCGCCAGGCCAGCTCCGTCCCTGTGGGCCAGACCACCTCGGGGCGCAACGTGGGACCGGTGCCGTACAACTACGGCCAGGCCTATGCACCGAAGACCGCGGTGTGGACCGTCGAAGAAACCCATGTGTTCTCGCCCAACTTGCTGAATCAGTTCAAGTGGGGATACGCGCGCTATAACGGGCCAACGATCAACCCGGACGATGCACCGGCGTATGCTGCTGCCGCGATGGGCTTGTCGGGCTTACCGACGGGACAGGCTTCTTCGATGTTTCCCATCGTTACCTTTGCGGGAACCGATGCTCCGACGAACTGGAACGGCGCCACCGAGAACAAAACCACCGCAGCGAACTACACCACGCTGGACAACGTGCAGTGGAATACGGGCCGGCACTCCTTGACCTTTGGCGGTCAGGTGGCATGGATGCAATACAACGTCATCAACGCCACCGGCGGATCGACACCGATCACACTGGCTACCGCCGTGACGGAAAGCGCGGGCATCAATCCCTCCAGCAACAGCGGGCCGAAATATGTCGCAACCACCGGCTCGGGCCTGTCCTATGCCAGCTTCCTGGTCGGGGAAATCGACAAAGGCAGTTTTACGCAGTATCTGCAGCAGGAGTTTGGCGCACGCTTCCGGGCCATCTCTCCCTATGCGCAGGACACATGGAAGGTGACGCCGAAGCTGACGCTCGATCTCGGCTTGCGCTACGACTACTTCCCGACCGTGACCGAAGTCCACAACGCGGAGAGTTTCTTCGATCCCAATCTGACCAATCCTGTGACCGGTGCCAAAGGTGCATTGAACTTCACCGGGCATGGTCCGGGTACGTGTAACTGCTCCACGCCCGTGAACAACTACTACAAGAACTTCGGGCCACGCATCGGTTTGGCTTATGCGCTGAACTCAAAAACGGTGATCCGTTCGAGTTATGGGGTCATGTTCACGCATGGCAACGCGGTCGGGGGGCTGAACACCAGCATCGGTACGCTGGGCTTCTCCGCTGCGCCGTCGTTCTCTGCCAACGGCTCTTTGCTGAGCACCATCCCGCTGCACGGCAGCAACGGAGCGATTCCTGCCTACTCCGGCGCTTCGGGAGTCGCCTCGGGCGCGGGTTACGGTACCGGATACACGACCACCAGCGGCTTTACCGGAACGCCGTCGGGGACACAGTATGACGATCCTTATTACGGCGGTCGCGCACCGGAGTATATCAACTGGACCTTCGGCATTCAGCGCCAGATCACGAACCCGATGACGCTCACAGTGAGCTACGTCGGCTCTGAGGGGCACTTCCTGCAGACCGACGGCGGCAACGGGCGCGGATACTGGTCCGACGAACTGGATCCCAAATATCTGTCACTGGGCACGGCGCTTGCCGACAAGGGTGCAGCGCTGGCGGCAGACTGCACCAAGTACAACCTGTCGTGCCCGTCGAATTTCACTTCTTCGCAAACACTGGCGGTCGCGCTTCGGCCGTTCCCCTTCCAGTCGGTCAGCGACTCGTTCGGGCAATACATGGGCAACTCCAACTACCATGCGGTGCAGGCTCTTTTGAGCATTCGCTCATGGAACGGCTTGACCACCAACCTCAACTACACGTTCTCGAAAGCCATCGATGACGGGGGTCAGTTCCGCACCGGGTATCCCATTCCGGCGGGAACGATCGCCGGCGCTCCGAGCGCGTCCTATAAGGCGGACCAAATCGAGCGCGGTGTTTCGACCAGCAACCAGCCGCAGCACTTCGTGGCTACGACGGTGTGGGACTGGCCGCTGGGACGGACCCTGCTTGCGGAGAACCGGGCAGAACGGGCGATACTGGGAGGCTTCTCGTTCTCGGGGGTCTACCAGCTGTACTCGGGCTCGCCGCTTTCCATTACTTCATCGAGCTGCCAGAACAATCCTGCGCAGGCCAGCAAATTCTGTCCTGCTTCGCTCAACCCGGCCTTCAACGGTCCCGCGCACATCAACGGAAAATGGGGAGATGGGGCCGTGACCGGCGCGAAGCATATCGATGCGAACGCATTTCAGGTCGCGGGCGATTACACCTTCGGCAATGCTCCGCGCACGGCGGCCTATAACCTCTATGGCCCCGGGAACTATCAGCTGGATCTCGCCGCGGTGCGCAGCTTCCCGCTGCACATCACGGAGGCTACCAGGCTGAACTTCCGGGCCGAATGGTACAACGTCACCAACCACACCCAGTTCGCGGTGGCCAGCACGGCGTTTGGCAACGCGAATTTCGGAGGGGTCACCCAGAGCAGCGGCTTGAACCGCAAAGCAGCCCAGTTCTCGGCGCGCATCGAGTTCTAGGCCGGTTGTCATGTGTTTCACGAGGCTGCCGCCCACAACGGCAGCCTCTTTCATGTCCACACAATCCCGGGAGGAAGAAGAAATGGTGCGTATTGGATGGATCGCGCTCGCGTCGCCGATTCTGCTGGCTACTGCTCTGTTCCCTCAGGACACAAGAAGCGTGACCGAACCGACGATCCCGCCCTCCTGCGTCACGCTGCAGGCCGCGCTCGCCGCGCCTCACGGCGCGCTGAGCGATGCCGATGAGCGCAAACTCGCCACCGAGAGGATCCAGCGCGCCCTCGACGGCTGCGATCCCGGGAAAGCGGTGGTGCTGAAGGCCCACGGCACG
>VFSW01008122.1_pt1 | contig 15120 bp, 16 predicted proteins | sample 5358111 | NCBI WGS metagenome assembly VFSW01 (sample SAMN11554181, study PRJNA540505) | mine drainage metagenome | isolation source: sediment from site ElyBrook_90M | place: USA: Ely Copper Mine, Vershire, VT | collected 2017
ACACCGTCGTCGCAATCGACAACACCAAACTGTCCAAGGTCGCAGGCGACCTGCCTCTGCAGCAGGCGCTGGGCGTTGCCAACGAGCTGGTAGGCCAGTTCGTAAAGGGCATCACCGAGACCATAACCACGGCCAGTCTCATCAACATCGACTACGCAGACCTCAGGGCGATATGCGAGCGCAAGGGTCTAGCCGCGATCGGTGTCGGAGAGGCGAAGGGCTCTGACAGGGTTGAGGTCGCGATCAGGCAGGCCATCGAAGGGCAGCTGCTCGACATAAGGGACGTGACCAAGTCGCAAGGGGTACTCGTCCACGTGACAGGCGGCTCGGACGTGACGCTGGAGGAGGTCACAAGGGCGGGCGAACTCGTAACAAAGTCGCTACCTCCGAAGGTCAGGATCGTCTGGGGCGCACGTGTGGACCCATCCCTGGAAGGACGCGTGAAGACGATGGTCATGCTCACTGGCGTGGAGAGCACTTTCCTCGCACAGCAGCAAGAGTACAGCTTCTCATTCGGTCCACTGAAGATCGGTCCAAGAAGTTAAGAGCTAAGGGCTGCGAGCCTCTAGCTCCCCTCTCTTTTTATTTTCCACCACCCAGCGCGAGCTGAGGGCCCGCCTTCATGCCGCGCGCTCGGCTCTTCCACAAGGGCTAAAGTCCTCGCCGCCGAGGCCTGCCCATGGAATGCCCTCGCGCCGCCCGATGGGGCGCGCTCGCCTTCGCGGCCCTCGTCGCCCTCAGCGCGGCGCAGGGGGCCGAGGCCGCCGTCTTCGTAGGCGGGACCAACGTCTGGACCATGGTCGGCTCGCCTTCCGTCCAGGTCCTCAACGGCTCCCCGGTGGGGGTGGTCGCCTTCAGCAACCACCTGGCGATAGACGTCACCGGGATCGTGATAATGGTCCTCAGGAACGGCACGAACCAGACGGTCTACTACTCGACCTCCACCCTGACGCTCTCAGGCGGACCGACCGGGACGATCGGCTCCGCATACATCGTCGAGTTCGGCTTGGCCCCGGGGAGCTACAGCGCGACCTTCTTCGCGTTCACCTTCGGCGGGGTGCCGATCTCTGCGCCCACGACCTCCCCGTTCACGGTCTCCATCTGACGAACGCCCCTCGAGCCCGAAGGAAGGGATAATTAGGAGTGCGTCCCCCCGAAGCCTGAATGCTGATTTCGTATGTCCCAGTCAGAACAAAAACTCCGACAACCAGTGGTAGTCGTGCTGGGCCATGTCGACAGCGGAAAGACCTCACTTCTTGACACAATAAGGGGGACTGGAGTCCAGGCCCGCGAGGCGGGCGGGATCACCCAGGAGATCGGCGCGAGCTTCTTCCCGATGGACACGCTCGAGGCGATATGCGGCCCGCTCCTCTCGAAGACCGGCGGCCAGCTCAAGATCCCCGGGCTCCTCGTGATCGACACCCCGGGACACGAGATCTTCTCGAACCTGAGGATGCGGGGAGGCTCGGCGGCGGACATCGCGATTCTGCTCGTCGACGTCCTCAAGGGCCTTGAGAACCAGACCATCGAGAGCATCGAGATACTCAAGGAGAGGCGAGTCCCCTTCCTCGTCGCGCTCAACAAGGTGGACATGATTCGGGGGTGGAGGAAGGACACCGTCCCGGGCAAGGGGAGCATCGCGCTCGCGGCCGCCCTGAAGCTGCAGCCGCCAGAGTGGAACGACGAGCTCGAGGAGCGCCTCTACAACGTCGTGGGCGGTCTCTCGAGGGCCGGATTCCAGGCGGAGGCCTTCTACAGGGTCCAGGACTTCCGCAAGCAGGTCGCGATAATCCCGGTCTCGGCGAGGAACGGGGTGGGCATCCCCGAGCTCCTGGCTGTGCTCATCGGGCTCGCGCAGCAGTTCCTTACCACGAAGCTCTCCCAGGGCGCGGGCGACGTCTCGGGCAGGTCCAAGGGCATCGTCCTAGAGCTCCAGGAGGAGGTCGGGATGGGCCAGACCGCGAACATCATCCTCACCGACGGGACGCTGCACGTGGGGGACAGGCTGGTGATAGTGAAGCGCGACGGGGCTGCGCAGACGAAGGTCAAGGCCCTCTTCATGCCCAAGCCGCTCGACGAGATGAGGGACCCGAGGGACAAGTTCACCGCCGTGAACGAGGTCTACGCGGCCGCGGGAGTCAAGCTCGTCAGCCCCGACCTCGAGGGCGTGATCCCGGGGACGGCCGTGATGACGTTCCAGGACGACGCAGAGTTCGAGGCCCTGAAGGCCGACCTCGAGAAGGACCTCAGCAAACTGAGGCGGAAGAGCGACAACGTGGGCGTGATAGTCAAGGCCGGGAGCATCGGCGGCCTCGAGGCCCTTCTCAGGATGCTCGAGGACCGCGCCATCCCCGTCCGCCTCGCCGACATCGGCGACATATCGAAGGCCGAGATAATCGAGGCCGAGTCCGTGGCGGAGCGCGACCCCTACCTCGGCGCGATCGTGGGGTTCGACGTCAAGGTCCTCCCAGAGGCGAAGGAGAGCGCCGGCCGCGTCCATATCATCACGTCGGAGGTCATCTACGACGCCGTCGAGGGCTACGTACAGTGGGTCGCGAAGACGAAGGAGGAGGACGAGAGGACCGCCCTCCAGCACGTGACGATGCCCGCGAAGGTCAAGGCCCTCAAGGGCAACTTCTTCCGGAGGAACGACCCCGCGGTCTTCGGCGTCGAGGTCCTCGCCGGCAAGCTCCGCCCCAAGGTCCGGCTGATGAACCAGAGGGGGGAGGAGGTGGGGGTCGTCGAGCAGATCCAGGAGAACGGGAAGAGCATCTCTGAGGCGGCGAAGGGGATGCAGGTCGCCATCTCGGTGAAGGGCCCCACCCTTGGGAGGACGATAAAGGAGGAGGAGGACCTTTACACCTTCCCCACCAGCCACGACGCGAAGCTGCTAAAGGGCAAGTACGCCGCGACCCTCGGCCCCGACGACCAGAAGGCGCTCGAGGAGATAGTGGCGATACGCTCGGCCAAGGACGTGCTCTACGGCTTCTAGCCCGCGGGCGACAATTCGCTTAATAATGGAGCCTCCGGGTAGGGCTTGAAAATTGGCCAATTTCAAAGTGGTGGTATCCGATGCCAAGACGGGCAAGTCCGAGGTCCTTGAGGCGAAGGACTCGACGGCCCAGCTCTTCCTAGGCAGAAGGCTCGGAGACACGGTCGACCTGAGCGCCGTCGGGCAGGCATACAAGGTCAAGATCACCGGCGGGAGCGACAAGGCTGGCTTCCCAATGCGCGCCGACATCCTGGGCGGGGGGAAGAGGTACGTCCTGCTCACCGAGGGGGTCGGGTTCAGGAACGCCGACGAAGGCGAGAAGAGGAGGAAGCTCGTCCGGGGGAGCCTGGTCACCGAAGAGGTCTACCAGCTCAACGCGGTAAAGGTCGAGTAGCGGAAACCTCCTCAGCATCTTAAAATACACGCGGGCACGCCGTCGAGCAAATCCGTTTCTCATGGCCCAACAACAGTCAGCGTCCGCATCTCCCCAGGAGGTCCTGCGGCGGATCCCCAAGCAGCCTGAGTGCAACATAGGAACCTCAGGCCACGTGGACCATGGTAAATGTTTGACTCCCGATCAATATGTGATCCTCGGGGGTAGGCTCGTCACGGGTAAGACGATTCTCGAGACTTTAGAGTCGAGAGGAAAGCTAGTCGCGAAACTAGACGGCGGTCAACTCTACGAGTTGTCGGAAAGCGAAGTCGTCAGCATTTCGAATGACCTGCAACCAACCAAGGCCAAGGCGATGCTCTACACCGAGCATTACCAAGGAGCCGTCTTCAAGATAACGACTGACTCGGGCAGGTCTCTCAAGGTCACGCCTGAGCATCCCTTGCTGGCGAATCGGGCAGGAGCCCTTCGATGGATAAAGGCGCGTGATCTTACGGAGGGGGATCACGTCGCGTTCCTCTCGACTGTTCCCGATTTCGCCGAGCCACGCTTCGCGGACCCGCTCCCCGCCCTGTCTCAGCTTTATCGCGTCGTCACCTATTCAGAATACGACCACTTGCGCCGAGTCACGAACGGCTTCACATCGTATATCGCGCTCAGTGCGAGAGAGTTGGGCCAAATCAGAGTACTCACGAAGACCTCAATGCGCCGACTCTCTCTTCTTGCCCGGATGGACCAGAGTGACCTGCGCCGAGCCCTCGACGGGGAAGCGAGGTCGTCTGCCCGAACAACCTCGAAGATCATGGATGCAATGTCCCGTCTCGGAGTGGAAACCCTCCGACCGGGTGAGTTCGTAGTGGAGACCCGCCGAAGAGGCAAATGGAGCTGTTCTGTCGTTCGAGACGTCGCGCTGACTGACGATCTAATGAAGTGGTTCGCCTTCGTCTGGGCAGAAGGCACCAGCGTGCCCAGTCGGATCGCAGTCTCACAGACCGTCCAGGTGGGCATGCTGGCCGAGTTCTTAGATATCACAAGACGGGAGTTCGGAATGGAATTCAAGAAGGTGAGCGATGTGGACTACCACCTTAGCTCCAAAGCAATAGTTGACCTTCTGACTGCAAAGTATGACTTCAAGGCGGGCAACGAAAGTGTTTCCTCAATCGCGGAGTGGGTTCTCGGCGCTCCACACGCCCTCAGGGCGACGTTCTTGCGATGGTTCTTTACCCTTGACGGAGAATTCAACGCGAATTCGGGACAAGTGATGATCTCACAAGCGAACGAGAAGAACATAGCAGTCCTCGCATACCTGCTTCAAAGTTTTGGAATCGTGCCGCGATTCAGTGAGACCAAGCGCAGCACGCAGAAGGGATTGAAGCTGTACTCTAGGATGATGATATCGGGCAGACAGAATCTTGAACGCTTCGCTGAGATTGTTGGATTCGAGGACTCCAAGATTCAGCGCAAGCTTGATGAATATCTTTCAAAAATCAGCAACGTTTCCAAGGAAACCGATTTCTCGCTGCCAGTCGATCCCTCTCAACTCGAACGCCTCCTCATAACGAGCGGACTGTTGCGCAAAGGGTTCAGTCTTCCGGATGTGCGCACTGCAAAGGAAAGCGACTGGTATCACGCGTACTCGACATCGAGAACTACGAAGCGGCTGTCGCGCACGAAACTGTTGGCCATTCTGGAGGCGTCGCGCGCAAGCCTCCAACAGATAGAGGCCTCTCTTTCCAAGTTTGATTCCCCGCCCGCGGAATTGAGGAAAAAGATGCTCCTGATCGGGTTCTCTCTTGAGCAGGCGGCCAGTGAGCTTGGCACGACGAGGAAGGTCCTGACCGAGTCGCTCCGCAGGAACGATCCGCAGCACGTAGAACGCCTTGCGAAGCTGATCGGGAACTTCGCGAAAGCAGGGATCTCGGAAGCCGAGTCTTTGCATGAACAGTTCAAGCTAGTAGCATCGTCTCCATTGGTCTTTGACAGGATCAGAAGTGTGGGGATCGACCAGTATGAAGGGCCGATTTTCGATTTGACCGTCCCCGGGTACGCGAATTTCATCGCGGGTCTGGGTGCGATGGTTGCTCACAACACGAGCCTCGTCCAGGCCATCACCGGCGTCTGGGCGAGCGCGCACAGCGAAGAGCTGAAGCGTGGGATCACGATCAAGGTCGGGTACGCCGACGCCGCGTTCTACAGGTGCCCCAACCACGAAGGCCTTTCAGAGGCGTACTCCACCTCTCCCGTCTGCCCGGTGTGCGGGAAGGAGACGAACCTCCTCCGGGCCGTGAGCTTCGTCGACTGCCCAGGGCACGAGAGCCTGATGACCAACATGCTGGCCGGCGCGGCCCTGATGGACGGGGTCATCCTGGTCATCGCCGCCAACGAGCCCGTCCCCATGCCCCAGACGAGGGAGCACCTACTCGCCCTCCAGATGCTCGGCATGAAGAAGATGGTCGTCGTCCAGAACAAGATCGACAGGGTCGACTTGGACGGCGCGAAGAAGAACTACGAGGCGATCAAGCAGTTTCTCGCTAACACGGTGGGCGCAGACGCGCCGGTGATCCCGGTCTCCGCGCAGAACAGGATAAACATCGACGCCCTGATCGAGTCGATAGAGGAGACCATCCCGACCCCGAAGCACGACCTCAGCGCCGCCCCGCAGATGTACATCCTGAGGAGCTTCGACGTCAACAGGCCCGGCGCCGACGTAAAGTCCCTCGGCGGCGGGGGCCTGGGCGGGAGCCTCGTGAACGGCGAGATCAGGGTCGGCGACGAGGTGGAGATCTCTCCGGGCCTGGCCGAGGAGAAGACGGGCAAGTACACCCCAATCCTGACGAAGGTCTCGAGCCTCGGGACGGGGGCTGGCATGACCGAGAGGGTCGGCCCCGGGGGGCTCATCGCGCTGGGGACGTCGCTCGACCCGCGCCTGACAAAGGGCGACGTCCTCGTGGGGAACCTCGTCGGCAGGCCGGGCAGCCTGCCTCCCATCCGCTCGCACATCACCGTCGACCTCCAGCTTTTCGACCAGGCGGTGGGGTCCTCCACCCTGATCAAGGTGGACAAGGTGAAGCCGACCGAGACGCTGAGGCTGAACATCGGGACCGCCTCCACTCTGGGGACCGTCACCTCCGCGAGGGACACCGTGGCCGAGCTCGACCTCAAGAAGCCCGTCGTCGCCGAGGAGAAGGGCAGGGTCGCGATAAGCAGGAGAATCGCCGAGAGGTGGCGCCTGATTGGCTCAGGCCTCATCCGCTGAGCCCCCCTCCCAAGCGAGAGCCAGCCCCGCGCCGTCGCGGAGGAGCATCGTGGCCTTCGTCAGCAGCTTCCTGGTCGCGGTGATGGAGACGCCCGCCACCTGGAGCGAGGACCTCATGGAGAAGCTGGGCTCGTTCAAGCCCGTCGTCCTCACGTCCGTCCGCGACGAGCTCGGGCGCCTCGCGGCCAAGGGCGACAAGAGGGGCAGGTACGCGGCCCTGGCCATCGAGCTCATCGAGCAGGGGAGGTTCTCGGTGGAGCGGGACGGCGACGGCAGGCCAGACGACGAGATAATGTCGTTCGCCCTTCGCGAAGGTGCCGCGGTAGCCACCATCGACTCGGACCTCGCCAAGAGCCTGCGTGCAGCACATGTGCGGACGGTGATAACGCTGCACGGAGGGAGGGTCTCGGTCTGAGACGCCCTCATCCGCTTCCCACGAGCGCCGACGCGCGTTTCCAGCCTGAAAACATGCGGCCCCGCCCGTTTACGAATTGAAATCCAACAAATAGCGAAATCTTTTTGTAGGGTTGGAAAAAACCGGGAGGCTCCCTAGGGTATATCATGTTTCAGCTTGTAGAACTTGAGGACGTGGTCAGGGTCCCGCCTGACAAATTCGGCAACTCGCTCGAGAACGTCGCCCTCGAGCTGCTAAAGCAAAAGTACGAGAGCACCATCAGCCCCGAGAACGGATATCTCGTCCTCGTCAACAACGTCAAGATCGACAAGATCGGGAAGATAATCCCAGGCGACGGGGCGACCTACCACAAGGTCAGGTTCCAGGTCCTCTCGTTCTTCCCGTTGAAGCAGGAGATAGTAGAGGGCGAGGTCGTCGAGATCACCGACTTTGGGGCGTTCGTCAGGATAGGCCCCACGGACGCGCTCCTCCACCTCTCCCAGATAATGGACGACTACCTCACGAGCGACGTAAAGTCGGGAGTGATCACGGCCTCCCAGACCAAGAGGACACTCAAGGTCGGGAGCAAGGTCAGGGTAAGGATAACGGCGGTGAGCCTCGGGCACGGGATCTCGATGGGCAAGATCGGCGTGACCTGCAGGCAGCCGTTCCTCGGCGCGCTCGAGTGGGTCGAGGAAGAGATCTCAAAGGCCCAGAAGCAGGCGAAGGCCGCCGTCCGGGCGGCGTAGGGGGACAACATCGTGGCACGAGAGCAAGCATGCAGGAAATGCCACATGCTCACGCACGACAAGGTGTGCCCCAACGACAAGTCCAACGAGCTCAGCAGCGAGTGGTCGGGCCTGATAATCGTGCTAGACGTCCAGCACTCGAACGTCGCGCAGACCCTCGGGATATCGACCCCAGGACGATACGCTCTTAAGGTCAGCTAGGGCCTTGAGGGCGAGCACCTCGCCGGGGCCGTCCACTGGCGACTATGTCCTCTCGCCTTCTCTCAGGAGGAAGCTCAAGAAGCCGCTGGGCCGGCTCTTTCCGTCCTTCGAAGTCCGCGGAGAGGAGTTCCTCGCGCTCGTCACGGGCTCCTCGCTCGTGGTCACGGTCGGGGACAGGGTGACGGAGACGCTCCAAGAGACCACTGGGCGGCCCCCCGACGTCTTCGTGGTCGACGGGATGGAGCGCAGGACCGCGCGCGAGATCCCCCGCGTCGCGCACGGCTCGACGCTCGAGGCCAAGAACCCCGCCGGCCGCATAACAAAGTCAGCGAGGAGCGCCATCAAGCGCGCGTTCGCCGCGGAGAAGCCCGTGATGGTGCTCATCGACGGGGAGGAGGACCTCCTCACCATCCCTGCGGTCATCGACGCGCCCCTCGGAGCCGTCGTCTTCTACGGCCAGCCGCTCGAGGGCGTGGTCGCGGTGGAGGTCGACGAGAGGTCGAAGGAGCGCGCGCGCGACATACTCAGGCGGATGGCCGCATGATCTCAGGGGCGTCGCTCGTCGTGAACCTCGCGGGGTACGCCGCCGCGCTGGTCATCACGTTCGTCTCGGGGTTCTACACCTTCAGGCAGCGCCTCACCGCGTATCAGCTCATCAGGGACTTCCTCCTCCTCGTCTACGCGGTGGTCGTCTTCCTGATGCTGGTCGACCTCGCAAGGGTGCTCACAGGGAGCGCCGCCCTCCTCTCGGTCTACCCGCTCATCAGCTTCGGGCTTGGATTCGTCGAGGCCATCCTCCTCCTCACCGCGGCTGTGGGCGGGTACCTCAGGCCGAACGGCTCCAGCTACAAGCTCCTCTTCAAGGACGCCCGCGCGCATCCTGCGCACCTCATGACGTTCTTGCTCTTCATCGGGGGCACCGTCGCCGCCGAGGCGTACCTGGCGCTCTTCAGGCCTTACACGGCGGTCACCGCGGTGGACTTCGCGGGGGGTACGGTCCAGGCGGTGGCGTACTCCGTCACCTTCTCCGCCGCCATCGGCCTCCTGTTCTTCTTCTTCCTCGCGTACCCCGTCGCGCTCCTCGTGGTCGGCGCAATGCGCATCGAGAACCCCCAGATGAAGCGCGCGCAGCTCGGGCTCGCCGTCGGCTTCGGGGGGAGCACCGCGATCTACCTCATCTCGTCGCTCTCCCTCGTCAACTACGGGCTCGACATGACGGCGATCGCCTACGTCATACTGAGCGTCTTCTTCGGGATGGTCGCGCGCAACTTCAGGAGGGCGGCGGTCTTCGCAGGCTTCGTCATGCCGGTCGCCGCGGAGCCCCAGGGCGCGCCCCAGGTGCCTGCCGCAAAGACCCTCGCCAGGGACGGGGCAGCCGCCGCGCTGCATGGGGGCGAGCTGAGCCTCGTCGAGGTCGACACGTCGGTCAGGTACGAAGAGAGCCTGAACGAGCTGGTGACGGACTTTCTAGCGGAGCAGCGGGGCGTCTTCGTCATCTCGGCGAAGGGGAGCAGGCTCCACGCGTTCTTCTCGACGGTCCCCGGAGTGAAGCTCTACACGATGTCCGAGGCGACCAGGTACATCGCCCCCTCGACGACGAGGAGCGACGAGGTGAGCATCCCTCTCTTCGAGTCCGGGGTGCTCCTCGAGGTGCTCGAACGGACCCTTCGATCCACCTCCGAGCCGACGGCGATAATCTTCGACAGCATCTCCGACATGATGATCTACTCGGGCTTCCCGACCTGCTACAAGTTCCTCAAAGAGGCGGGGGAGATAACGAGCGGGACGAAGGCCGTCGCCCTCTTCATCCTGTTCGCAGGGGCGCACGACGAGAGGAACGTGACGGCGATAAGGAGCGTCTTCCCTTCCCAGCTCAAGGTCGGGCCTTACGGCCTCGACGTGGTGAGATAGGCCGCCGCAAGGCCGAAACGCCTCTCAGGCAGAGCGGTTGTGTTACGTTCTCGTCATTTCCCGAAGAATCTTCGGGCTGTTAACTGTCGTCAGTTCAGGTTTTTCTGAGTAAGACGAGAGATGCGACAAAGCCGGCCACGACCATTCCTATTGGCCAGCCAACTTCGCCGAAAGCAAGATACCCAACGACCGAACCAAGCGAGCCGATGCCTATCGTGTATAGCAAGGCATTGTCCGAAGAAACATCCATTTTTTGCATGTCCGTGCGCCTTTTAAGTTACCGGAAAATCTCGAAGGACAAGACACCGAAACCCCCGATAGCCATTCCAAAACCAATGCCAACGAAACCGAAGGCGTAGGCGCCGAGGGCGGCGCCTACTAGCGAGGCTAAAGCCATTCGACCGACAATCGCCTCCGATTGTTGAGTGCGATGCATATGCATTGTTTTGCTCACGACGGTTATTCAAGGGTAGGCGGTAATTTCGACTTTCTTCTTCTTGATGACGAAGGTAATCGGCTTCGGGTCTTTTGTCTTGTCGGTGTGAATCTCCAAAGCCTCAATCACAGGCCTCGGAACATAGACCTGATAGCCCCTGACTTCATGATAACCCACGCTCACCGTAAACTCAGTCGCGTCTTTCTTCCACTTGGGCATGTCACCGCTCTCCATTATCTACGTGGTATAACGCTTACTTCTCACGGCTCGCATTCTGGATTAGGGTCAGCCATTTGTTCTCGCCCTCGACCTTGATTCCTGCTCTGTCGGCTGGCGTCTGTCCATCAAGGCCCGCGTGCGACCTGATGAAGTTGTGGTGAATCTGCATCCCTTTCAGGATGGGCGAGTCCTCGCGCTTCAGGGAGCGCATGACCTTCTCTCGGTCGCGTAGCTCTCCGTTGAACCTCTCCATCAGGTTGTTGTGGTATTTCCCGTTGAAGGCTATCTCCTTGATGTGGATGGTGTTCTTGTCGGCGTATCTTGAGTAGAACTCCTTGCGGTTCGCGGTCGCAAAGTTCTCCGCGCCGTCCGTCGTCAAGACCTTGGGTTGCTTCCCCGCGACCTCCTTCGCCTCCTTCCACAACGGCCTAACGTCCTCGTGCCACTTCTTGTCGCCGACCTGCATCGCTATCCAGTATCGGCTATCGTCGTCAATCATCGCGTAGAGCCACTTCGGGTTGCCCTTCACCTTCAGGTAAAGCTCGTCGGCTCTCCACTTGTCGCCGAGTTGAGGCTTCAGCTTGTCCAGATAGCCCTCCATGAGCTTGATGTATTTCGTGACCCATGTATAGACTGCGACATGCGACACGTTCACGCCTTGGAGCGCGAGGAACTTCTGCACGTTCCTGAAGCTCTCTCCGGTGAAGTAGAGTTGCATCGCCGAGGTAATCGCTTGAGGAGTCGCCTGCATCCTCTCGAATCCGAGGTTGATTGTGAACCACTTCTCACATTGAAGGCAAGACCACCGTTGGATGTCGCCCGAAGCGTTGTGCCTCACCCCGTGCTTGACGATTCTCTCTGAGTGACACGCAGGGCAGTCCTTGACGTTGACGGCCTGTATGGTCAGAGGAGGAACCGCGATTATCTTCCGAAGGATGAAGCTCAGTTCTACGGCCCTGATGTGCTTGCACTTCGTCCCCCTGAACTGAGAGTCAGGACAAGAGCAAGTCCATCCTGCTTCGGTCGAGAGAACATCGTATTCCTTCTCGACTGTTTGGGAGTGGACTTTGTAAGCGAACTCGTCCAGCCTTCGCACCCATCCGAACTGTCTTGCTATCGCCTCGCCCCTTACTTCGCGGGAATCTTGCACTGATTGCATGCCTGTAGGGTTATCCTATGGGATATTTATGCGTACTGTATCCCATAGGATACCGATGGGCTTAAATGTACGAGATGCGAGGGTAAGCGTGTGCCGAAGTGGAAGAAGAACGCCAAGACCTTCACGGTGGCGGTCAGATACAACGACAAGCAGGGGATACAGACTCAACTCCCGAAGCCCGTCGCGGAGTTCCTTGGGAACCCCGACGAGATTACCTTCCAGATGAAGGGGAAGAAGCTATTGGTGGAGGCCGCCAACGGCCAGCAGGAGGAGGCCACTGCTTGAGCATCGAACTGAACCACATCTACACGGAGAGTTGCCTTACCTTCATGGAGCGATTGGAGGCCGATGGCCTGAAGCCCTTCTCATGCATCGTGTCGTGCCCACCCTACAATCTGAAGAAGCCCTACTCGCAATACAAGGACGATATGAAGCGCCCGGCCTACCTCGCGTGGATGGAGCAGGTCGCCGACCTCTCGGAAAAGGTTCTGATGGACGACGGCTCGTTCTTCTTGAACTTCGGCGGCAAGCCCAAAGACCCTTGGATGGCGTGGGACGTTGCGAAGGAGTTCGGCAGGCACTACACGCTTCAGAACGTGTTCCACTGGATAAAGTCAATCTCCATCCCGAAGGACATGCAGGCCAAGAGCAACGACTTCAACGGGGACATCTCCTACGGCCACTTCCAACCCATGACATCGCCCTTCTACCTCAACCAGTGTCAGGAATACATCTTCCACTTCACCAAGCATGGGGACGTTAAGCTGGACAAGCTCGCCATTGGAGTCCCGTATCAGGACAAGAGCAACGAGGAACGATGGAAGAGGGCCAAGAGAACCAAGCGTGACAGAGGGAACGTGTGGTTCATCCGCTACCCCACGAAGATTGGTTGGATAGAGAAGGTCAAGCACCCCGCCGAGTTCCCGCCGAAGCTCCCCTACCTTTGCATCAAGCTTCAGGGAATCAAGAAGGATATGGTCTGCTTCGACCCGTTCATGGGAATCGGAAATACGGCGCTGGCCTGCAAGGCCCTCGGGGTCGCATACGTGGGGACGGAGATAGACCCGAAGTATGTGGAGATAGCGAACAGGGCGCTGAGTCAGGCCGAGCTTGTGACCACGCCAACGGCTAAATGAGGACGGGTTCAGGTAGGCCCCGTTGTCGGACGAGAAGCCATTGGCGCTTAAAGACATCTTCCGACTTAGTAAGCAGGTCGGCCATGTTCCCTTTAGCGAAGTAGTCCGTGAATCTTCAGGCTTCGAGGTAATTGCGATTGACGAGCAGACCGAGGAGGACAAGGAGCTTCTAAGGCATCTTGGGTTCGCGCTGAACAACTTCATGAAGTTGGCCGAGAAGTCAGGCATGAGGTTCAAGGCTGGAAGGATAAACGACGTTGGGAAGAAGTTCGAGAACGTCGTGACCGAGGAGGTGAAGAAGACCCCCATCCACATCAAGCGCCTCGGTTCAAGCGGATACCCCGACTTCGAGATTACCCAAGACCCGAACGACAGGCTGACCTATCTCGAAATCAAGTCTACGGGGGTCTTGCAGAGCGATTCGTCAACCTTCAGGACGTTCTACTACACGGGCGGGAAGAAGCTCAGGGGGGACGCGAGACACCTACTCGTGAAGTTCCAGATGGAAGAGGAGGAGAACAAGTCTTGGAGGGTCATGTCATGGGAGCTTCGGGACTTGGCGAAGCTTGAGATTCAGCTAAAGGCCGAGTTCTTCACTGGGTTCGCGGGCCTGCACAAGACTCCCCTACTCGACTCCTCGACCCTCAAGAGGGACAAGAAGGGACAGGGAAAGCTCCAATGAGCCGACGCTTAACGCCCTAATCCATGAGCCGAAGATTTCACACAACCTGGCTGTGAAGCCGAATACTCACGGCTAATCTGCGTCCATGCGAAGACCCCACCGATAACCACGACGATGATAATCAGAAGCCCCTCCAATGCTCTCTTGTTTCTTTCGTTCATGCCGACTCCTGATTCTCATCTTTGGGAATGGGCTCGGCGTGGGTCTTGGCCTCCGCAATCCCCAACCTCGCTAACGGGTATGGCTTCAGGGTCCGCTCTATCTTCCATTCTCCGGCTATCTACATTTCCTAGAAATAATCAGCCGCTATGTCGGCGTTCAGGTAGCGAAGGTAGGTTATCGACTTGCCTATGCCCGTCAGGTCTTCGAGTATGTCGGCGACCCATTGCTTCGGGTACACCTGTCCGGCGTTCCTGAAGAGCCCAGTCTGGGGATGGAACAGCCTCTGCCGATAACGGTAGGTCATCTTGTCGCTTCTCGCGCCTTCTTCGCTTGACCATTCCTGGGTGCGCGGCGAGTTCTCTCTCTCAGAGACATGGGGGGCTATGGGCTTGGTAGGCTGCCCCCTTCGGGCGTTGCAGGCGTGATGGGCGAGCCTCATGTTGGTCAGATAGTTGCGTCCGGGCTGACCTTTCGCTATCAGGTGGTCGATGTCCACGGCTACATGAAGCTCCTCCCTGCGTATCGGCACAGGGCAGACGAAGCATCTGCCGTTGAAAAGCTCCTCCCTGACCATGAACTTCTGCCCCGTCGTCAGGTCGCCGACCTTCATCTCCCACAGGTGCTTTATCTCTCTCTGATGGCCTTGGGGGGCCTTGTCGGAAATGTCCAGGATGTCGGCGCTAGAAGATTCTTCCATATTCCTTATGCGAATACTTTATGAGCTAGGATATGCATGGTCTTCAGCAACCAAGCCTGAACCTTTCACAAATGGGGACGGCAAGCCGGGAGCCTCGTCAGCCTTGGCGGGGGGCGAGGACTCCCTTCTGGTGATGGGCTTCATGGTGAGCCAGTAGGTCGGATTGTGATTGTTGCTTTTTGTTTCTCTTTTCATCACTGTCTGAAAGTTGCTCATCCGTTCAAGGTCTTTCGGTGATACCTTTCGGTTGCCCTTCACTTCGGCTATCTTGTATCTGAGATCGCCGTCAGACTTCAGGCAACGTGCAAACTCGGTGTTTGTCTTGTCAATGAAGTCTAACCATTCTTCGTAGCTCTCCCAGTGGCCGTAGCGAATCATGTTGAGGGCATACATCGCGTGGGTCATGTCTGGCCTTGAGCGATTTACTGAAGCGAACCAAAGGCTAACATCGTATTCCTTCGTCCAGCCTCCGCCCTTCGCGATGATATGTGGAGGGTCGCAATGAATCCGGTCGAAGACTCCGAACCTGAAGGGCAGATAGCAAGCCGAAGCGACGACATCGGCCCCGACATCCCGTCGAATATCCATTCTGACCGTCGCCGATTGGGGCCAAATCTTCTTGTCGGAACAGGTCGCATCCAGTATCATCGGCGCATCCTCCGTCAGCGTCTCTTGCAGGCTCAAGCCTTCACCGGGTCTGCTCGTGAGGCGTGGCCGTCTCTCCCTTTGCGCTTT
>VFSW01008123.1_pt1 | contig 15119 bp, 12 predicted proteins | sample 5358111 | NCBI WGS metagenome assembly VFSW01 (sample SAMN11554181, study PRJNA540505) | mine drainage metagenome | isolation source: sediment from site ElyBrook_90M | place: USA: Ely Copper Mine, Vershire, VT | collected 2017
CCCCCCCCCCCCCCGGGCGGCCCGGGCTGTCGGCGCCCTCCCCGGCCGTTTCCTCCCCTTGCTCCCGGCTGCCGCCGGCGCGGCGGGGGGGCGCCCCGGGCTCCAGCCAGGCGCGGCGCGCCGGCATGCAACAGGTCAGTCCGCGCTACGTGCTGCGGCACCATTTGGCACAAGATGCCATTCATGCGGCTGAGGGCGGCGATTTCGAGCCTGCCCGCGCCTTGCTGGCGGTACTTCGGTCTCCCTACGCCGATCAGCCCGCGCACGCCGCCTACGCCGACCCTCCCGCCGATGGGGCGCCCCCTGCGGCGCTGTCGTGCTCGTCCTGATTTTTCGTAGCCTCTCACGCGATCCCGATGACTTCCACCATGACCACCGACGACGACTCCCTCTGGCGCGAACGCCTCACACCGGAGCAGTACCGTGTCACGCGCTGCAGCGGCACCGAAGCTCCGTTCACTGGAAAATACTGGGACCATCGCGGCGACGGCAGCTATCGATGCGTTTGCTGTGGCGCCGCGCTGTTCGACTCCACGACCAAATTTGACGCTGGTTGCGGCTGGCCCAGCTTTACCGCGCCCACCGCCACCGCCGCTGTGCGCGAACTCGATGACCGCAGTCACAACATGGTCCGCACCGAGGTTCGCTGCGCCCGGTGCGAAGCGCACCTCGGCCATGTATTCCCCGACGGCCCCGGACCGACCGGGATGCGCTACTGCATCAATTCGGCGTCACTCGACTTCGCGCCCGAAGGTCAGCCGGCGCCTGACGCCACCAACGGACAGAGATAATGTGCATATGAAACTTCTGTTCGACTTCCTCCCCATCATTCTGTTCTTTGCGGCGTTCAAACTCGGCGGCATCTACGCCGCCACCGGCGTTGCGATTGCCGCGACCATTGCGCAGATCGCCTGGGTGCGACTGCGCGGACGCAAGGTTGAGCCCATGCTCTGGATCAGCTTTGTCATTGTGGTCGTATTCGGAGGAGCGACGCTGCTGCTGCACGACGAAGCCTTCATCAAGTGGAAGCCGACCGTGCTGTACTGGGTCTTCACCACCGCCCTGCTCGGCGGGCGGTGGGTGCTGCATCGCAATTTCATTCGCGAACTACTCGGCCAGCAGCTTGATCTCCCCGCACGCGCCTGGGACAAGCTCAATTGGTCGTGGGCCGTGTATTTCGCCATCATGGGCGCTGCGAACCTCTGGGTCGCTTTTCATTACCCGACGGCGACCTGGGTGAACTTCAAGCTGTTTGGCAGCCTTGGCATCACCGCGTTGTTCGCCGTCGTTCAATCGGTGCTGATCGCCCGGGAAATGCCGTCACGGGCATGAGCAGACGCGCACGCATTGAACAGCTGTTGGGCGCTGCGTTCCCCGGCGACCGGGTCGTGGTCACCGACGAATCTCACCGCCACCTCGGTCATGGCGGCCATGATGCGCGTGGCAGCCATTTCCATGTCAGCGTCACGAGCATCCGCTTCGCGGGTTTGTCAAGGCCCGCGCGACATCGCCTCGTGTATGATGCCCTGGCTTCGATGTTTCCAACCGACATCCACGCACTTTCGGCAGAACTGCGAACACCGGACGAGGCATCGCGTTTGATGCCACTGCATCTGTGCCCGCCTTCCGGAATCTGAAACCTTCCAACTCCCAGTCATGTCCCAACCCAAGCTGAAGCTCATTCCGGCCGTTCTCGCGCTGATCATGGCGGCAGGCGCCCACGCGCAGACTGCCGTCACCGTCAACGGTCAACCCATTGCCCAAGCGACGGTCGACGCCGTCGCCGCCAGTGTCGCGCAGCAATCCGGCCGCCCCGCCACACCGGAACTCAAGGATCAGGTCAAAAAGGAACTGATCCTGCGCGCCGTGGTGGTGCAGCAGGCCGAAAAGGATGGCATCGACAAGCGCAAGGACGTCGAGCAGGAGATCCAGGCCCAGCGCGAGAACATCCTCATCAACACGCTGTTCGGTGAGTATCTGAAAAAGCATCCGGTGACCGACGCGCAGGTCAAGGCAAAGTACGATGAGTTTGTCAAATCGTTCGGCACGACCGAATATGAAGCCGAACATATCCTGGTGCCGACTGAAAAAGAGGCCAAGGACATCATCGCCCAGCTGAAGAAGGGCGCGAAATTCTCCGAACTGGCGAAGAAGGACTCCAAGGACACCGGATCCGCCGCCAACGGTGGTCAGCTTGGCTGGTCCACCCCGGCGAACTACGTGCCGCCATTCGCCGCGGCATTGGCCAAGCTCAAGCCAGGTCAATACACCACAACCCCGGTGCAGACGCAGTTCGGCTGGCATGTGATCAAGCTGGAAAAGACCCGCCCGGCAAAGCCGCCGACCCTGGACCAACTCAAGCCGCAGATCGCGCAGGAATTGCAACGCGAAACCGTGCAGAAGTATCAACAACAACTGTTGGCGGCAGCAAAGATCACGCAGTAATCGAAGTCGCGCGCATTCCCGGTTCCCCCGGCGATGCGCGCGGGATTGTCACGGTGGGTTGCACCGGGTCAGGTCTCACCGGTCACTCGCTGCATCGCCAGATGCGTCGAGGCGGCTTCACTGCGCAGCCGCGATGTTTGATGTCGTTTCGGCGGGCATCGTCCTCGCCCGCCCGGACAACGGCGCCAACGTCAGAAACCGTACGCCAGCAGGCAGCCAAACAGGGGAATGAGCACCATCAGGTGCGCCTGCCACATGAGGCGCTTGCGATGGGCGCGCAGCGCATCCGCGCCTGCCGCTACGTCCTGCCAACGTGCCAGTTCACGCGATGCCCCCGGTGCCATCGCAACCATGGCGGCGAACAGAGCGATCTTGACCCAGAGCAAGGGGTTGGCGACATACCAATGCCACCCCTTGGCTCCCCACAGCACCCTCGCAGCCCCGGAGACGGCAATCGCCGTGAACCCCACCCAGGTCCAGCCGTCCAGGCGCCGCAGGCGTGCCAGCCACGCCACACCCGGCCGCGGCCCGGCAACATCGGCGTGGAGCACAGCCGTTTTCGCGGACAGGAATACCACCAGCAACAGGACCGACGAAATGTGAGCAAATGCCAGCAAAGCCTCGAGCAGCATGGGTGGTTCCTTCGTCCAATCACACCTGCATGGTAGCTACGCCCGGGCCGTCGCGACTGGCATCCCTGGCACTGGTCAGGTTTCGTACCAGACACGTGCCTGAACACGTGCCTGAACGGGTCATTTGTCGCAAGGCTTGAAGCGCCGGCGGATTCAGGGTCGAATGGATAGCCTATCCCCAATACCCTGAAGCCCTCTCAACCATGAGCACATCCACTCTCACGTCCCTCCCCACGCGACAGCAGTTCGCCAGCGACAACCTCGCCGGAATCTGCCCCGAAGCCCTGCAGTCCATTCTCGACGCCAATGGCAGTGGCCACCAGCCGGCTTACGGCGACGATGCGTGGACTGCGCGCTCGACCGATATGCTCCGTGATCTGTTCCAGACCGATTGCGATGTGTATTACGTGTTCAACGGCACCGCGGCGAACTCCCTCGCCCTGGCGTCCTTGTGCCAGAGTTACCACAGCGTGATTTGCGCGCCCATGGCACACATCGAAACCGACGAATGCGGCGGACCGGAGTTTTTCTCGAACGGTTCCAAGCTGCTTGTCGCCGAAGGGGACGACGAAGCTTCGCGTCTGGGCAAGCTCACGCCGGATGCCGTGGAGTACATGGTCAACCGCCGCAGCGACATCCATTATCCAAAGCCCAAAGTCGTATCGATCACCCAGTCGACCGAGGTCGGTACGGTTTACTCGGTGGAAGAGGTTCGCGCGATCGCAGCCATCGCCAAGCGTCGGCACCTGAAACTGCACATGGACGGAGCGCGCTTCGCCAATGCCGTGGCCTCCCTGGACGTGCATCCGTCGGAAATCACCTGGCGTGCCGGGGTCGACGTGCTGTGCTTCGGAGGCACCAAGAACGGGCTTCCAGTGGGCGAGGCCGTGGTGTTTTTCGACCGTGATCTGTCAGTGGATTTCGCGTGGCGTGTGAAGCAGGCCGGCCAACTTGCATCCAAGATGCGCTTCATCTCGGCCCCCTGGGTCGGCATGCTCGAGCATGACACCTGGCTCCGTAACGCCCGCCACGCCAACGCGATGGCGCAACGCTTGCATGCGGCCATTCACCATCTGCCGGGTGTCCGGGTGCTCTATCCGACCCAGGCGAACGCGGTGTTCGCCCAGCTCCCCGCGGCAGTCATCACCAGGCTGCACGCGGCCGGGTGGAAGTTCTATGAGTTCATTGCCGGTGGTGGCTGCCGACTGATGTGCGCATGGGACACCCTGCCCGAGACCGTGGACGCATTCGCATCCGATCTCGCCAATGCATGCGCAGTGGCGGCCTGAACTGCAACGGGCGCTGCGTCCAGGGATATCCAACCATGTCTGTTTCGGTTTTCGACGTGTTCAAGATCGGCATCGGGCCATCGAGCTCGCATACGGTGGGGCCAATGCGGGCGGCGCGCACATTCGCGCTGGCGCTGGGCGATGCGGGCCTGCTGGGATCAACCGCGCGGGTCGAATGCAGACTGTACGGATCCCTCGCAGCCACCGGCCGCGGGCACGGTACCGATGTCGCCGTGCTGCTGGGTTTGATGGGCAAGGAGCCCGATACCGTTGACGTCGACACGATCCCGGCGCTGATCGAGGCGGTGCGCACCGAAGGCTGGCTGTCGCTGCTTGGCTCCACGGCGATTCCCTTCAAACTGGCCACCGATCTTCGATTCCAGACCGGCCGCCCCTTGCCCCTGCACCCGAACGGTCTGCGTTTCACCGCCTTTGATGCTGCCTCGGTGCCGCTGCTCGAACGTGTGTACTACTCCATCGGCGGTGGCTTCGTCATCGACGCGGCGCAGGAGGCTGGTGCCGTACCCGACGTCGAATCAATCGCGCCGGTGCTTCCGTTCCACAGCGCGGACGAGCTGCTGGAGCATGCCCGTCGACTCGGCTGCGCCATCGCCGACGTGATGCGCATCAATGAGCGGCATTGGCGCACCGACGCCGATATCGACGCCGGACTGCTGCGCATCTGGGAAGAGATGCGACGCTGCGTGCACAGGGGATGCCGCAGTGAAGGCGTGCTCCCCGGGCGTCTGGGGGTTCGACGGCGTGCACCGGCACTGTTCCAGGCCCTGCAGGCGCGTCCGCGCGTACGCGGCGGCGACCCGCTTGCCGCGCTCGACTGGGTGAACCTGTGGGCGCTCGCCGTCAACGAGGAAAACGCCGCTGGCGGCCGGGTGGTCACGGCCCCCACCAACGGCGCTGCCGGCATCATCCCCTCCGTGTTGCACTATTACGCGGCGCTGACCCCTGACCCGGATCCGCAGGGAATCATCGATTTTTTGCTGACCGCAGGAGCGATTGCACTACTGTACAAGGAAAACGCATCGATATCAGGTGCCGAGGTCGGCTGTCAGGGCGAGGTCGGTGTGGCGTGCAGCATGGCGGCGGGAGCGCTGTGCGCCGTGCTCGGGGGCAGCACCACGCAGGTGGAGAACGCGGCGGAAATCGGTATGGAGCACCACCTCGGACTCACTTGCGATCCGGTCGGAGGCCTGGTGCAGATCCCGTGTATCGAACGCAATGCGATGGGTGCAGTGCAGGCCATCAACGCCGCACGCATGGCACTGCACGGCGACGGCCGGCACCACGTGTCGCTCGACAAGGTCATCAAGACCATGCGTGAAACCGGCGCCGACATGCGTTCGAAATACAAGGAGACCGCGCGCGGCGGCCTCGCGGTGAACATCATCGAATGCTGAGGGCGGCCAGCACCTTCACGATGACCCACAGCGCGCCGATCAACACCGGCTGGTGCAGCATGTAAATGGTCAGCGGGCGTCGTCCCAGCCACGCCAGCACTGTGCACGTGGGCAGCGCGGCCACCGGCTGAAACTCGACACGCCGCAGCAAATACCCCACCCCCGCGCCGAGCGCAAACACGCCGAACCAGGGCAGCAGCGGTACGTAGTCTTCGGTGATGGGCTTGTGCGCAATCAATCCGGTCCAGTTCAGCCATCGACCATCGAACGCGGTGCTTCCCCACAGATGTGGCGCGACCAACGCGATCGGAACCAGCAGCAGCACCCAGGCCCCGAGTTTTCGCGTCAACAGGTGATGCACCAGCAGCATGGCCGCCATGCCCTGGAGAATGCCGAAATAGATGAAGCTGTCGGGAAAAGCCATCCAACTGCCCACCGCGACGAGCAGGCCGCAGCCGAAAATCTGCGCCCAGCGTCGCAAAAAGGCCATCTCGCTTCGCGCCCGCGCGTCTCCCCAGGCCTGGGTCAGCCCGGCCGTGAACACGAAAATGGTGACGATGGTCGCGCGCTGGTAGAGCCAGAAGGGGTCGCGGTACAAATCGACATGAATGAAACCGAACCAATTCAGGTCAAAACTGAAATGGAAAGCCATCATCCAGGCGATGGCGAAACCTCGCAGCGTGTCCAGCCCCCCGAACCGGGTGCTGCTGGCGCCGGATGTCGCGCGCTCAAGCACACCAGGCCCTGGCGTTGCGGAACATGCGCATCCACGGCGACGCGTCACCCCAGGCGCCCGGCGCCCAGCTGAACTGCAGCCCCCGGAACACGCGCTCCGGGTGCGGCATCAAGGCCGTGAAGCGTCCATCCGCCGTGGTCACACCCGTCAGTCCGCCCATGCTGCCGTTCGGGTTGAGCGGGTACACCTCGGTCGGGCTGCCCGCTCCATCGACGAAACGCAGCGCGGCATCGAGTCGCCCCGGGTCACCCTGGCTTGAGAAATCGGCGAAACCCTCGCCATGCGCGACCACGATGGGCATACGGCTGCCCGCCATTCCGCTGAAGAACAGCGAGGGCGACGGCAGCACCTCGACCATCGCAAGCCTTGCCTCGTACTGCTCGGACTTGTTGCGCGTAAATCGGGGCCAGGCCTGCGCGCCAGGGATCAGGTCGGCCAGCGCCGCGAGCATCTGGCATCCGTTGCAAACGCCGAGCGCGAAGGTGTCGGTACGAGCAAAGAACCCTGCAAACTGATCACGCAACTCCGTACTGAACAAGATGCTGCGCGCCCAGCCCTCGCCGGCTCCAAGCACATCGCCGTAGCTGAAGCCTCCGCAAGCAACGAAGCCGCGGAAGCGCGTGAGGTCGGCGCGCCCGGCGATGAGGTCGGTCATGTGGACGTCATGCGTGTCGAAGCCGGCGCGGTCCATGGCCCACGCCATTTCGCGCTGCGAATTGACCCCTTGCTCGCGCAAAATGGCCACCCGCGGGCGAACGCCACGCGCAATGAAGGGTGCAGCGACGTCTTCATCGAGATCGAAGGTGAGGCTGGCGTGCAGGCCGGCATCGTCCCCGCGACCCACGGCATGCTCCGATTCGGCGCATGCCGGGTTGTCGCGCTGCGTGGCGATACGGGTCGAAACGTGGTCCCAATGCGCAAACAGGGCCTCGCGGCGAGCGCTGAACACCTGACGGGTGTCGAGCCAGACATCGATACCGTCGCCCGGGCGCACCTGCCCCACCACGTGACTGCACGCGGAGAGCCCGTGCGCGCGCAGCGTTTGCAGCACGAGGTCACGACGCTTGACCGCCACCTGCAGCACGATGCCGAGCTCTTCGTTGAAGAGTGCGCGCAGGGCGAGATCGTTGCGACGCGTGGCAACTTGCTGGGTCCAGTTCTTGGCGTCGCCCTCGTCGGGCAGCGCCTCGGCGGCCGTGACCAGCAGGTCGAGGTTCAGTGCCAGACCCAGGCGGCCCGCAAAGGCCATCTCGCACGCCGCGGCCCACAGACCGCCGTCGCTTCGATCGTGATAGGCGAGCACGGCATCCTGCTCCCGCAGCGCGGCGAGGGCGGCATGCAGCCGCACGAGGTCCTGGGTATCGTCAAGATCCGGGACCGGCTGCGCCACCTGGCCCAGCGCCTGCGCCAGGATGCCTCCACCCATGCGCTGGCGCCCATGCCCCAAGTCAATGAGCACGAGCACGCTGGGCCCCGCGTCGGCGCGCAGCTGCGGCGTCCAGGCACCGCGCACGTCATTGAGCACAGCGAACGCCGAGACCACGAGTGACACCGGCGAGGTGACGCTGCGCGCCACTCCTTGCTCCTGCCAACGCGTATGCATCGACAGCGAATCCTTGCCCACCGGCACGGCGATCCCCAACTGCGGGCACACGTCCAGTGCCACGGCACGCACGGTCTCGAACAATGCGGCATCCTGCCCGGGCTGTCCGCATGCGGCCATCCAGTTGCAGGAAAGCTTGACACGCGACAGCGACGCCACCGGCGCGGCGAGCAGATTTGTCAGGGCTTCGGCAACGGCCATGCGCCCCGAGGCGGGCGCATCGCTGACGGCCAGGGGTGTGCGTTCACCCATGGCCATGGCTTCGCCGCGTGTGCCCGCGTAATCGGCAAGGGTGATGGCGCAGTCGGCCACCGGAACTTGCCAGGGACCAACCATGGGATCGCGGTGCGACAGCCCGCCCACGGTACGGTCACCGATGTTGATGAGGAAGCGCTTGCTCGCCACGCTGGGGTGCCGCAACACGGTCGTCGTCGCCCACTCCAGGGTCACACTGGTGAGATCCACGTCGGGAAAAGTCACCGACTCGCGCTGGACGTCCCGCACCATCCGCGGCGGCTTGCCCAGAAGCACGGCCAGAGGCATGTCCACCGGCTGCTCCGGCAAGAGACGGTCGCCGACCTCGAGCCGTGGCTGCTCCGTGGCTTCGCCCACCACGGCAAACGGACAACGCTCGCGCGCGCACAGCGCCGCGAACGCATCGAGCGACTCGGGCGCAATCGCCAGCACATAGCGTTCCTGGCTTTCATTGCACCAGATTTCGCGCGGACTCATGCCGCTTTCCTCGACCGGCACGTCGCGGAGTTCGAATCGGGCGCCGACGCCCGCTCCCTCCACGAGTTCGGGAAATGCGTTGGACAGGCCGCCAGCACCGACGTCGTGAATGGCGAGAATCGGGTTTGCCGCTCCAAGGGCGCGACACGCGTCGATGACTTCCTGCGCGCGCCGCTGCATCTCCGGATTTCCACGCTGCACCGAGTCGAAGTCCAGGTGCTGGGCGTTGGCCCCCGTGGTCAGGCTGGACGCGGCGCCCCCGCCGAGACCGATACGCATGCCGGGGCCGCCAAGCTGGACCAGCAGGGTGCCGGCGCCGAAGGCAATCTTGTGCGTATGTGCGTCCGCCACCTCGCCCAGGCCGCCGGCGAGCATGATGGGCTTGTGATACCCCCAAGTGCGGCCCGCGGCGCCTTGTTCAAACACGCGGAACACACCGCAGAGGTTGGGACGCCCGAACTCGTTGTTGAACGCCGCGGCGCCGATGGGACCGTCGACCATGATCTGCAAGGCGCTGGCCAGGTGCGCCGGACGACCCGTCGGCGCCGCCTCCCAGGGCTCGGGGTGGGCAGGATCCAGGTGAAGGTTGGAAACGTGAAATCCGGCCAGACCGGCCTTCGGCCGTCCACCGCGCCCCGTGGCGCCCTCGTCGCGAATTTCTCCCCCGGCACCGGTGGCGGCGCCCGGAAAGGGTGAAATCGCGGTCGGGTGGTTGTGGGTCTCGACCTTCATGAGGGTGTGCACCAGCGCGGGTTCGGCCGTGTAGCGATGCTCCGGCCCGTCGGGTTGCCAACGCTGCACCAGCCCGCCTTCCATCACCGCGGCATTGTCCGAGTAGGCGACGATCGTGCCCTGCGGGCTCGTTGCATGGGTGTGACGGATCATGCCGAACATCGACTGGGGCTGTGCCTCGCCGTCGATGATGAACTGCGCGTTGAAAATCTTGTGCCGACAATGTTCACTATTGGCCTGCGCGAACATGAGCAGTTCGACGTCGGTCGGGTTGCGCCGCAATTGCGTGGCAAAGGCGTCGACCAGATAGTCGATCTCATCGCTCGACAGTGCCAATCCCTGCTCGGTATTGGCGCGCACCAGGGCATCGCGTCCCTGGCCGATGACGTCCACGGTGGCCAGCGGCTTGGGTGGCAGCGCAGCGAACAGCGCCTTGGCTTCCTCGCGTCGCGCCACCACCGTCTCGGTCATGCGGTCGTGCAGCATCGAGGCAATGCTGGCAAGGCCGGCGGCATCAAGGCGCCCCGCGCGGGCGAGCAGCCCTCCCGATTTGAGGGTCAGAACGTACTCGACCCCCCGCTCGACGCGATGCACGTCTGCACCGCAATGATGGGCGATGTCGGTCGCCTTGCTGGCCCACGGCGAAATCGTGCCCAGGCGAGGCAAGACCAGGACCGACGGACCATCGACCGGTCCGTCGTAGACGGGCCCATCGCGCAGCAACTGTTCCAGGCGGGCATGCAGCGCCGCATCGGGAGCGTGGGCGGTCGCGACAAGGTAGATCACGCGCGCATGCACGTCAGCGATGCCGGCGGCCAACCCTTGTTCCTGGGCCTGCAACGCCTGCAGCAAGGACTGGCGACGGAACTGAGACAGCGCCTGGGCGCCTTCGAAGATGGAAACGTGCATGGAAGTGTGCGGAGTTTGGCAGGTCGATGCCGGCGGCGTCATCCACCCATTTTAGGGTCGGGCCGAGATTCCACGGCGCCCCGCGGCGGCGCGCGCGCGCCGCCGGTGAGATAATGTGCGAATGAGTATCACGATCAAAACCACGCAGGACATCGAACAGCTCAAGGTCGCAGCGCGCCTGGGCGCCGAGCTCCTTGACTATCTGACCCCGCACGTGAAGGCGGGAATCACGACCCGCGAAATCGATCGCCTCGCGCACGACTATCAGGTCAATGTGCAAAAGGTGATTCCCGCACCGCTCAATTACGCGCCTCCGGGGTACACCCCCTACCCTGCGTCGATCTGCACCTCTGTCAACCACGTCGTGTGCCACGGCATTCCGAATGACCGCGCACTCAAGGATGGTGACGTCGTCAACATCGATGTCACGGTGATCAAGGATGGCTGGCACGGGGACACCAGCCGCATGTTCATGATCGGCAAGGTGCCGCCACACGTCGAGCGACTGTGCCGCGTGACATTCGAGGCCATGTGGCATGGCATCGTGAAGGTACGTCCGGGGGCTCGCCTTGGCGACATCGGCCATGCGATCCAGACCTTCGCAGAGGCCGCTGGCTACAGCGTGGTACGGGAATTCTGCGGCCATGGCATCGGCCGCAAATTTCACGAGGACCCCCAGGTTTTGCATTACGGAAAACCGGGAACCCTCGAGGAACTCCGACCGGGCATGGTGTTCACGATCGAGCCGATGATCAACGCCGGCCGCCGCGAGATCCGTGAGATGTCCGACGGCTGGACCATCGTCACCAAAGACCGCTCGCTGTCGGCGCAGTGGGAGCATATGGTTCTGGTAACCGAGACCGGCTATGAAGTGCTGACCGTTTCGGCTGGAACGCCGCCGCCCCCGACCTTCGTGCGTGAAGCGACCCCGGTCGCCTGAGCCTGTCGCTCGCGCACGTCCTCCCTGTCCAGGAAACCCACCTTGAGCGCGGCGCTGCAACCCGACGCGGAGCTGGGCGCCATCCGCCAGCGCTGGCGCGACGACCGGTCCAGCCTGCTCGACACGTTCCAGGCACATCCCGGACAGGTGACGCCCCTGCTACGCGGGCTGTGCAAGGCAGCGGATGTTGCCCTGCGCGCACTGTGGCTTCGTGCCGGCATGCCTGCCGATGCCGCCTTGATGGCGGTCGGGGGATTCGGTCGCGGCGAGCTCTACCCTTACTCTGACGTCGACGTCCTGATCCTGCTCCAGGACGCGTCACCGCCGGCAACCCAGGCCGCCGCGGAGCGGTTTGTCGCCGCCTGCTGGGACGCGGGTCTGGAAATCGGTCCGAGCGTGCGCACAGTGCAGGCGTGCATCGAGGAATCCGCACGCGATGTCACCGTGCAAACCACCCTGCTGGAAGCCCGACCCGTCTGCGGTGACGCGGCGCTCATGCGCCGCTTCCGCCACGCGTTCAAGAGTCACCTGGATCCGCGAGCATTCTTTCAGGCAAAACAGCTGGAGATGCGGCAACGGCACGCAAAGTTTGAAAATACGCCCTACGCGCTTGAACCGAATTGCAAGGAAAGCCCGGGTGGCCTGCGAGACCTGCAGGCCCTGCTCTGGACCGGCCGTGCGGCAGGCCTCGGAGCCACCTGGCGACAACTGCGCGCCAGCGGCGTGCTCAGTGCCTACGAAGCCGACAAGATCCAGGCCAACGCCCGCACGCTCAAGCGCATCCGTGCCCACTTGCACATCGCCGCCGGTCGTCGCGAAGACCGGCTCGTCTTCGATCTTCAGACCGCGGTGGCGGCGGCCCTCGGCTGCCGGCCCGATCCCACCAAGCGCGCCGGTGAATGCCTGATGCAGCAGTATTACTGGGCTGCCAAGGCCGTCGAGCAGCTCAACCAGATCGTCCTGCTGAGCATTGAAGCCCGGCTGTGGCCGGAGCTCGCGACGCAGCACGGGCGTCCGATTACTGGCGTCGAAGGGGTGGAGGACGGTCGCTTCGTCGACAAGGATGGGCGTCTCGAACCCGCCGAGCTCGATCTCTATACCCGCGATGCGCCGGCCATTCTCGAAACCTTTCTGGTGTTCGCGCGCGTGCCGGGCATTCGCGGGTTGACGGCGCCGACACTGCGCGCGCTTTACCATGCGCGCGTGCACATGGACGCCGCGTTTCGGCGCGATCCGCGCAGCCGCGCCACCTTCATGCGCATCATCAAGTCGCCGCAGGGCATCACCCATGCGCTGCGGCTAATGAACCGGACCAGTGTCCTGGGGCGCTACCTGCTGCCGTTCCGGCGCATTGTCGGGCGCATGCAGCATGACCTGTTCCACGTCTACACCGTCGACCAGCACATTCTGATGGTGGTGCGCAACGTGCGGCGGTTTTTCATTCTCGAGCATGCCCACGAATACCCTTTCTGCGCCCAACTCGCGGCGGGCATGGAAAAGCCATGGCGCCTGGTGCTCGCCGCCTTGTTCCATGACATCGCCAAGGGACGCGGTGGCGACCACTCAACCCTGGGAGCCGCGGAGGTGCGTGCGTTCTGCCGGACGCATGGCCTGACGCGGCAGGACTGCGATTTCGTCGCCTTCCTGGTCGGCAGCCACCTTGAAATGTCCCGGGTTGCCCAGAAGGAAGACTTGAGCGATCCCGACGTCGTGACCCGATTTGCCGCCCACGTCGGCGATGAGCCCCATCTGACGGCACTCTACCTGCTGACCGTGGCCGACATTCGCGGCACCAGCCCGAAAGTCTGGAACGGGTGGAAGGCCAAGCTGATCGAAGATCTTTATCGCATCACGCTGCGCGTGCTCGGCGGACAAGCACCGAATGCGCAGGCCGAACTTCAGCAGCGGCAAACTGAAGCGCGCCGTCTGCTCAACCTCTATGGCATCGACGAACACGGCTCCAAGGCACTTTGGGACACGCTGGACAGCAGCTATTTCCAGCGCCACGATCCGGCTGACGTCGCGTGGCACACCCGGCAGCTGATGCGTCGCACCACCAGCCCCGATCCCGTCGTCAGCGCGCGTCTTGCGCCCCACGGCGACGGCTTGCAGGTGATGGTGTACTGCCCTGACCAGCCCGATCTGTTCGCCCGCATCTGCGGCTTTTTCGACAGCCACAACTTCAGCATTCTCGACGCCAAAGTCCACACGACTCGCGCGGGGTGGGCGCTGGACAGCTTCGTTGTCGTCGAGCCGACCCTCGCGATGCATTACCGTGACCTGATCTCGCTGGTCGAAGTCGAGCTTCGGCGCACGCTGGCGGCCCGGGGCCCGTTACCCGAGCCAGTACACGGGCGCGTGTCGCGACGCGTGCGGCATTTTCCGGTCCGTCCGCGTGTCGAGCTGCGCGGAGATGAGCGTGGGCAACGCTGGATTCTCAACCTGCGCGCGAGTGACCGCACCGGACTGCTCTACGCCATCGCCCGGGTCCTGGCCACGCGCGGGGTCAGCGTCCAGTTGGCCAAGGTCATGACGCTGGGCGAGCGCGTCGAGGATACGTTCGTGCTGCAATCGCCCGAACTGGCCAACGAGAAGACGCAGATCGAATTCGAGCGCGAACTCCTCGAAGCCCTTGCGCGCTGAGTTCATGCCCTGGCACGGTCAGCTCCTGCGTGGATCGAAGTTCAGTTCCCTGGCCATGCGGCGATAGAGCTCAGCCGCCTTCGGATCATCGGCCGACGGCAGGACCACGCGAAGCTCAACGAACAGATCGCCAGGCTCGGTACCCGGCATGCCCCGGCCCTTGAGCCGCAACTTGCGGCCGGTCTGCGCCCCGGCAGCGATGGTGATTTCAACCATGCCACCGGGTGTGCGTACGGGTACCTGTGCCCCAAGAGCGGCCTCCCAAGGGGCCACCGGGAGCACGATATGCAGGTCGCGGCCATCGACCTTGTACACGGCGTGAGGCCTGAACTGGATTTCGAGGTAGAGATCGCCGCGCCGCCCGTCGGCGGAAGGTGCCCCCTGCCCGGCCAGCCGCAGACGCTGGCCTTCGCGCACACCTCGCGGAATGTGGACCTGGAGGCTGCGTTCGCGCATCGTGACCTGGCCACCGGGCCCTGTTTCCGGGCTTTGCAGCGTCACGACCCTGTCGGCCCCCTGAAACGCATCCTCGATGTCAATGGCGATGCGCGCGTGGTGATCGGCGGCCGCCTGCGCCGGCCGCTGACGCATGCCAGCGCGGCCTCCCGCACCCCCCATTCCGCCGAACAATGACTCGAAAAAATCGCTGAACGTCGCACCAGCCCCAGCCGTCCCGGGGCGCCCGGAAAATTCAAATCCACTTCCCCAGTCCGGTGGCGGCTGGAATTCCTGGCCACCCTGCCAGCGCGCCCCCAGCCGATCGTAGGCGGCGCGCTTCTCGGGGTCCTTGAGAACCTCGTAAGCCTCGCCAAGTTCCTTGAAACGATCTTCCGCGTCACGCTCCTTGCTGACATCCGGGTGGTACTTGCGCGCCAGTTTTCGATAGGCACGCCGAATCTCGTCGTCGCTCGCGCCACGCGCCACTCCGAGCACTTCGTAGTAATCCTTGAATTTCATCGCTCGACGCTTTCTTGAATCTGCACACCTGGTACACCCGATGGCGGACCATTGTCGAAAAGAGATCGGGCCTCGCCGAAACCCTT
>VFSW01008124.1_pt1 | contig 15119 bp, 10 predicted proteins | sample 5358111 | NCBI WGS metagenome assembly VFSW01 (sample SAMN11554181, study PRJNA540505) | mine drainage metagenome | isolation source: sediment from site ElyBrook_90M | place: USA: Ely Copper Mine, Vershire, VT | collected 2017
GGGATGAGCCGCCCCGCAATCCATACACCTCGTCGCCGGAAACTGCGTCCCGCACAGCGGGCAGACAGCATGAGACTGGAAGGTATCGAAGTTCTGCCCGCAGTGCCCGCACTTCCATAAGTCCCCCACTGGCGGCGCGGTTCTGCAGGTGGGACAGGCAAACCCGTCCCGCCTTGGCAACTTCGCCACCCGCAACAAGGCCTGGGCCTGCCGCATTCCGCTCCAGCAAATCACCAGCATATAAAGCGCGATAATTCCCAGCCAGGCGTCACGCTGCATGAAAGCAAACAAGACGAAGCCCGCTGCCCCAAGCAAGCCCAGCACCGTGGCCACCATCAAACTGCGAGCCCGTCCCAGCACGAACCACAGCAGCGACCGCAGAATCTGGCCCCCATCCAGGGGATAGACCGGCAGAATGTTGAAAATCAGCAGGCCTATATCGATCTCCAGAACCGACCGCGCCAACCGGTAGACATCGGGCGCATTGGCTTGCCACCCGAGCGATCTCCCCAACAGCAAAAGACCCAGCAATAGCGGCGCCAGCCCCACATTCACCAGCGGTCCCGCGGCCAGGCTCCACAGCGTCGCACCCGGACGCGGCGGAGGGTCCACATAGGCCACGCCGCCCAGCGGCCACAGCATAATCCGGTTCGCCGTGCACCCCACTTGCCGGCAAGCCAGTGCGTGCCCAAACTCGTGCATGAGCACGATTGCAAACAGCGCCAGATACTCCAGCACATTCCACGCCACCGACGAATACAGGCCGGCCCGGGCGTTAATTTCATACACGCCCACCAGAAACCACGCCCAGTGCAGGAACACGTCGATCCCAGAGAAACGAAACAGCCGGATCGACCCTCGCTGAGTGCTCGCCATCTTGCGAGATTTATAACACACGGCGACCGAAGCCTATGTGGGGACGGGCGTTTTCGCCCGTCCCGCAAAGGCGAAGCCGAGCGGCCCGGCGGAGTGATGTGATCGGTGCTCCAGCGCAAAAGCGTCCGGCAGGCGCCTGGCAGCATCCAATCGAAGCGCGCAGAAATTGGCCTTCACGAGGGTCCTGCGCTGAGACCCAATAACTGATCGAGCCAAAATGCCCGAACTTCCCGAAGTCGAAACCATAGCCCGCGGTCTGGCCAAGCGCGTGACCGGAGACGTTGTCGAATCGGTTTGGCTCGGCCAGAAGAAGGAGCCGCTGAAATCGTCCGCGCCGGAAATCGTGGCCACGCTGGAGCAAAGCCGCATCGTGTCCGGCGGAAGAATCGGCAAGCACATCGTCTTTGAGCTCGAACCCATAGTCAATGTCGGGCGGACCCTCGCTTCGGCAGGCTCAGCGCAAGCTTTGTCGGCCAAGGGCCGAAAGCCGAAGCTAAATCCGGCGTTAAAAAAGAAAGAGAAGGTCAGACAGAATTCATCGAATCCAGCCGCAGAAGCGGGCGAGAGCACCCGCTCCACGCTGGCAAAATCTCAGTGGATCGTTCACCTCGGCATGACCGGACGCCTGCAAGTATGCGATCCGCAGACTGAAGTCGAGAAGCATACTCACGCCATCCTGCGCCTGGCCTCGGGCAGGGAGCTGCGCTTCGTCGATCCCCGCCGCTTCGGCCGCCTCAGCGTGGCCAGCGCCGCCGGCTTCGACGCCGGTGGCATCGAGCCGCTCGAAATCGATCTCGAGCACTTCATAAAATTATTTCGCGGCCGCAAGACTCCCATCAAGAGCGCCTTGCTCAACCAAAAACTTTTGCGTGGCGTGGGAAATATTTATGCCGATGAGGCGCTGTTCCGAGCCGGACTTCGTCCCCGCCGCCGCGCGTCGTCAATCACCGGGGAGCAATTCGGCAAGCTCCACATCGCCGTAAAAGAAGTACTGAAGGAAGCGATCGCGCTCGGCGGATCTTCCATCTCTGACTACGTCGACGCCGACGGCGAAGAAGGATTCTTCCAGCTCCAGCACCGCGTCTACGGCCGCGAAGGCGAGCCCTGCCTGGTTTGTAAAACCCCCGTCAAGAGAATTATGATCGCCGGCCGCAGCAGCCATTATTGCCCCAGGTGCCAGAAATAACCGGTTGTTTATGGTTGATTCTTGATCTTGCCGGGAGCGCTTCGAATCGACAATCAACAACGCCTTTCTGATACCCTTACCTCCCTATGCCCGATTTTTCCATCGGTGTCGATCTCGGCGGCACCAACTTGCGCATTGCCGCCATCACAACCGATGGCCAGCTTCTAGAAAAAATTACGCTTGGTGTGAAGGTTACGGTTGGACGCGATTATGTGATCGGCGAAATGTGTGACGCGATTCAACGCCTCACCGATCAATATCGCGGGAGCTGGAAGTTTGTCGGCGCCGGTATCGGCGTCCCCGGCATCATTGACATGGAAGCCGGCATGATGCGCAAGGCGGCCAATCTTCCCGGCTGGTCCGACTATCCCGTGAGAGATGAAATTGAACGCCGCCTGGGATCCCGCGTCTTCCTCGATAACGACGCGAAAGTCGCCGCCTTCGGCGAACAGTGGCTGGGCGCAGGCCGCGGCGTCGACAGCATGGCGATGATTACCCTGGGGACTGGCATCGGCGGCGCCATCGTGGTGAATGGGAAAATATTTTATGGCATGAACGGCATGGCAGGCGAGTTTGGTCACGTCACGGTGGAACCGGACGGTGTTCCGTGCGGTTGCGGGAATCACGGCTGCGCCGAACGCTACGCTTCGGCATCAGCGCTGATGCGCATGGCTCGCGAAGCCATTGCCAGCGGCCACGCGCCAGGGTTGGCGAAGGCCGCCAACTCCGACCCCGAGTTCAGCGCCCGCTCGATTTATAACCTTGCGATTCAAGGTGACGAAGACGCGCGGCGCATCTTTCACCGTTTCGGCCAGGTTCTGGGGATCCTGCTCGAGGGTCTGGTCAACGTCCTCAACCTGGAGATGTTCGTGATCGGCGGCGGAGTCGCCGGCGCCTGGGACGCCTTTGCCCCGCCCATGTTCGAAGAACTGCGCGAGCGTTCGACCGTTTACGCCGCGACCGCTCCCGATGATTCTCCGGCCAAAAAGGAAGCCGCACCCGGCTCGATCGTTACCCGGAAAAAGACCATCATCACCCAAGCCCTGCTGGGCGGCGATGCCGGCCTCTCCGTCGCCGCCAGTCTCCCCGCGTCATAAACGTGCCTAGCGCCTAAGGTCTCTTGGGGCCGGCGCAAGTCCGGCGCGGGCCGGGAGAGAGCGGCGCCTGCGCGACTTTGCAGGCGCGAAAGCTTCTGGGCGCGGCCTGAGGGTCGGAGTATAAGGAGGTTGCGGCCTATCCTGGCGGGAGGAGCATTCCCTTCTCCAGATGCCGCGTCACATGCGCGTACGAGGCCGCGTGGGGATCGTGCGTGACCATCACAATCGTTTTGTGAAAATCCTCATTTAGACGCTTCAGAATCTCGAGCACGTCGGTCGCGGAGTTGCTGTCCAGGTCCCCCGTGGGCTCGTCGGCAAGCAACAAAGTCGGATCGCTGACAATGGCGCGCGCAATGGCGACGCGCTGTTCCTGTCCTCCGGAGAGCTGCTTGGGCAAGTGCCCGACCCGAGCTTCCAGGCCGACCAACTTCAGCGCTGTCAGCACGTGGTCGCGGCGCTGTGCCGAGGTCAGCTTGGTCAAGAGCAGCGGCAATTCGACATTTTCAAATGCAGTGAGCACGGGAATCAGATTGAAGGTCTGAAACACATAGCCAATGTGCTCATTGCGCCAGCGCGCAATCTGCGCGTCGTTGAAGCGGAAAATGTCCTGGCCCTGCACCAGAAGTTCGCCGCTGGTGGGCCGGTCGATGGCCGCGATCATATTCAGCAGCGTGGTTTTGCCCGAGCCCGAGGGCCCCATCAGCGCCAGAAACTCGCCCTTGGCAATGTCGATCGACACGTCGTCGAGCGCGGTCACTTGAAAGGCATCGCGCTTGAAGACCTTGCTCACCCCGCGAGCTTGAACGACTACCGTGCTTGTGGCCACGTTGGTTTGCGCAACTGTGCTCATGATTACCCCTCGTTAGAAATGCCCAGCTCTAGGATTGCCCCTTGATTTTAATTCTGTCTCCGTCTTTCAAAGTCGCGGGCGCCGTCGTAATCACGCTCTCGCCGCCCACCAATCCATCCACCAGCGCTCCATCGGCGCGCTGGCTGGTCACATGAACTTCGCGTGCGACTGCCTTGCCGTTGAAGGCGATCAACACAACTTTCTTGCCATCCAGATCGCGAATGGCCGTCGAGGGCACGAACACGCCCGCCGGCTGCTGTGCCGTCGCAGCCTTCGGCGTCTCGTCGGCGAGAAACTTTACGGTCGCATTCATCTCCGGCCGCAGTTGCACGTTGGGATACTTACCCGGATTCAGGACTTGCACCTTGACCTGCACGGTAGCTTTCTGCCGGTTCGCCTCCGGAGAAATTTGCGCGATCACGCCGTCATATTCCTTGTCAGGATAGGCGTCGGTTGTGACTTTCGCTTTCTGGTTGGGACCGAGCCGCGCGAAGTCGGCCTGCGCAATATCGAGTTCGACTTGCAGGTCGTTGAGATCGGCGAGCGATACGACCGACCCTTGCGGGCCGCCCGCGGCCGCGCTGGCAAACTGGGCCGTAATCAGTTCCCCCTTTTCCGCCGTGCGGTCGAGAATGGTGCCGGTCACGGGCGCGCGAATAACGGTGGCATCGAGCTGCGATTTGGCATAGTCCAGTTGGCCCTGCGCCTGCGTGACCGCGCCCTGGGCACGCGCGATCTCTTCCGTCCGCGGTCCAATCTTCGAGAGTTGGAGTATCTTCTCCAAAGAATTCACACGCTGCTGGTCGGCCTCGAATTTTCCCGTGGCGTCGTCCAGCGCCTGCCTCGAAAGCACGCCCGCAGCGGCCAGTTCCTTGGTGCGGTCGAGCGTCGCCTTGTCGTTCACCAGCGTGGCGCGGGCTTCATCCAGATTGTGCTGGGCCTCTTGAATCTCTTCCGGCCGCGATCCGTGCTGCAACTCTTCCAGATAAGCCTGAGCGTTTTCCAGAGCGCCCTTGGCCTGTACGTAAGAGGCCTGGAACTCCTGCGATTCCAGGCGCACCAACTCCTGCCCCTCTTTAACTTTGTCGCCCTTTTCGACGCCAATCCAGAGCAGCCGCCCCGTGACTTTCGAGTTCACGTTGATGGTGTGGTGAGCGACGATATAGCCGGTCGCCGAAAGCACGGTGCCGCCCACGTCATTGCTGCTGGTTTCCGCCGAAGCGCGGACAACCTCAACTTCGGGCACGTTGGCGGAAGACATGCGGTAGACCAGTGCCACAATGCCGAGCAGCAGCACGACGGCAAGGCCGCCGAGAATGTAGCGTCGCGCCCACGCCGGCGGCTCTCCGCCGGAGTCGCCACCCCGCTGCGTGCGGTCAATGCGCAAACTCTGCAAATCTTCGTGTTTGGTATCGATTTTCGTATCAATCGCCATAAGGGTTCAATCGCGTCAACAATGTTTACGCGGGAGGTCTTTAAATAGTTCCCGCCGCCGTCGGCAATCTAACTCCGCAGCGCGCTCAAAATATTCTGCCGCGCCGCGTGCCAGGCCGGCGCCAGGCCGCCCACGAATCCCATGATCAGCGCGAACAATATCGCGTAGCCCGCCACCGCCGGCGTAATGCGCAACGCAAATACGACTTCGCTGAAAGTCACGGCATTCGACGTTCCGGTCTCCATCCCGTTAAACGGAAGCATCAACAGAATTCCCGCGGCTGCGCCCAGCAAGGCCAGCAGTAATGACTCCAGCACAAACGAAGTCAGAATCGCGGGCCGCGAGAAGCCAATCACGCGCAGCGTGGCAATCTCGCGTCCGCGATAGGCCACCGCGGCATACATGGTATTCATCGCGGCGAAAATCGAGCCGATGGCCATGATGAATCCCACAACGAATCCGATCACTTTAATGGGTGCGCCCGAACTGGTCTGCTTGGCGTAATAATCGGTCTCGATGACGCCTTCGAGCTTCAGCCGCTGATCGTCGCTCACCCGGTTCTTCAGCGCTTCGGCGGCAATGGGGTCGGTCGCGCGCAAATACGCCGACGAGTAGCCGCCCTGGCGATCGAAGTCCGACGCCATCTGATTCACGTCGCCCCACACTTCCGATTCGTAAGCCGACCCGCCCGAGTCAAACACACCCACAACTTTCCACGATCCCTTGCCAAATTCCATGGTGTCGCCGATATTGGCGTGGGCGAAGCGGTTACGAATCGATTTGCTCACCACCACCTCGCGCTGTCCAGTCTGGAACCAGCGGCCTTCAACCAGCTTCGCGCCAGGCCGCATTTCCAGGCCATCGGGCATCATGCCGCGCACGGTCACGTTCACTTCGCCGGTGCCGTCTTTGCGCGGCAGCACGATCACCACCACCCACTCGCCCGAAGTCATAGGCTCGCCGTGGCTATCTTTGGCGATGCCAGGCAGGGTCTTCAGCGTAGGATAGAGCGCCGCGTCGAAGCCTCCGGACAACTCCGCCTCCGACCCCTTGCGCAGTACCAGCACGTTCAGCGGGCTGCCGCTGCTGACGAACGCCTTGTTCAGCCCAGCCACCAGCGCCATCAGGAAAATCGCGGTGGTCACGGTGAGCGCAATGCCCAGCGCCGTCATGAGCGTGAGCCCTTTGCGGAGAATCAAGTTTCGCACGTTGTAGCTGATCGGTATCGCCATAAGTAAACTCTTCTAAAAACTTCGAAGACTCAGCCAATGTGCCGCAAGCCATCGACAATGTTCATGCGCGAGGCGTTAAAGGCCGGCAAGTAACCGCTGACCAGTCCCAGAGTCAAAGCCACAAGCATCGATAGTCCCGCAGTAGGCACATTGACCTTCATGGAAAGCGGAACACCCAGCGCAATAAATCCGCGCGTCAGATAATAGATGACCGGCACGGCCATCAGAATCCCCAGCACTCCGCCCGCGACGGCCAAGGCAACGGACTCGCTGACAAAGATCGAGAGCACGCGCTGGCGCGTAAAGCCCAGCGTCTTCAGCACGGCCACTTCGCGGGTGCGGCTGCGCACCGACATGGCCATGGTGTTGGCCGAAACCAGCATGATAGTGAACACAACCGCGCCGCAGATGCCCAGAATGAAGGCCTTAATATTTCCCAGGGACGCGACGAAGCCGAGCTGAAACGCCTTCTCGCTCTCTGTTTTTGTCTGTAGCGGCGAGTTGCGGAACATGTCATCGATCTGCCGCGAGACGCGCCCCACGTCATCCGCCGAAGCGATTTGCGTTGCGTACCAGCCCGCCTGACCTTTAAACCAGTCCACCGACTCTTCCAGATACTTGCTATTGAAATAAAGTGCGTTCTGCGGCGGATCGCGATGATAAATGGCGCGAATCGTCAAATCGAGATTCGCCGGGAAAATTGTCCCCTGCAGCGTGATGCGGTCGCCGATCTTCCAGCCGTATTTTTTCGCCAGCGTGATATCGACCAGCGCGCCGGCGCGATCCTGCTGCCAGGCCTTCAACTGGTCCGGCGGAACGATCTTGTCGGAGGCGACTTTCAGATACTCATCGGGATCGGTGGCCAGTTGCGCGAAAAAATGTTCCGGCCGATCGTCGATGTAGCGCCCGCCAAACCAGGTGATGGGCGCGACCGCGGTTACGCCCTGAATCCCGCGAATCTTGTCGCGATAAAACGCCGGGAGAAAAAATGCCAGCGAGACGCGGTCACGGGTCACCACGCGCCGCGACGCTTCGGGCGCAACCTGGTCCACGTAAAACGAACGCCAGATGCAGATCATCAGCGTGAGCAACAGCAGCGAGAAGCTGATGCTGACCATGGTCAGGAGGCTTCGCCGCTTGTTCCGAAACGTGTTGCGCACCACAAAACTGCCCAGCGTCATAAAGTGCTCTCAGTACGAAACCGTCGAGCTTTGCTCGACTGGACAGCCCCTTCGACTTCGTTCCGGGCAGGCTCAGGCGGCTGTCCCCACACGAACTCACCCGATGTGCCGCAAGCCGTCCACAATGTTGATCTGCGACGCGTGGTAGGAAGGCAGCGCCGCGCTCAGCAGTCCCACCAGACCCGATACCAGCAACGCCGCCAGCCCAATCCCTGGCGTTACCCTGAGCTCGAAAAAGCTGACAAACTGCGGCGAGTGGGTCAGGCCATACACCAAGAACCATCCCAGCCCGGCGCCGATCAACCCGCCTACCAGCGACAGCGCTACCGCTTCGCTCACGAATAGCCCGAGTACGCTATTCCTGGTGAAACCTAAAGTTTTCAGCACGGCAACTTCGCGCGTGCGTTCGCGAATCGACATGGCCATGGTATTGGCCGACACCAGCAACGTGGCGAAGACTACGGCCGAGCAAATGCTCAGAATGAAGGCCTTCACGTTGCCCATCATGGCGACAAACTCCAGCCCGAAGGCTTTCTCGCTCTCCGACTTGGTGGGCTGCGGCGAGTTGCGGAACATGTCGTCCACTGCGCTGGCAACTTTGGTCACATCCGCCGGAGTCGCCGCCAGAATGCTGAAGGTGCCGGCTTGTCCTTTGAAAAACGGCACGGCTTCTTCCACGTATTTCGAATTGAAGTAAACCGCCTTATCGTCCGGATTGGAGTGGAAAATGCCGCGGACGTACAGTTCGAGATTTACCGGGTAAATGTCGCCCTGGATCACAATGCGATCGCCCAGCTTCCAGCCGTACTTCGTAGCCAGCGAGTCGTCGACGATCACGCCTTGCCGGTCTCGCTGCCAGGCCTTGATCTGATCCTCAGGCATGGAAACGTCGCGAAAGGTCTTGAAAAATTCGTCGGGATCAGTGCCGAAGCGGGCGAAGAAATTCTCCGGCTTCTGGTCTTTGTATACTCCGCCAAACCAGGACACCGGGACCACGGAGACCACGCCGGGCACGGCGCGGATCTTTTCGCGATAGTAGCCGGGAAGAGTAAAGGTCAGGGAAACGCGATGCCGCACCACCAGCCGCTCGGAAGATTCGGCGCTGCCCTCGTCGAGATAAAAGCTGCGCCAAATGGTCATCATCAGCGTGAGCAACAGCAAAGAGAAAGCGATGCTCAACACCGTGAGAATGCTGCGACGCTTGTTACGGAACGCGTTCTTGGTCACGAACCGGGTCAAAGTCATGAGTGAACTCCAGGGAGAACCGGGGGCCGGACGCAGGAGGCGAGCACGACCAAGCCCATCAAGGATAGACGAAGAGGTGCGCCGTCCACAACCGTCCCGGATTTGATTTTTGCATGGCTCACAATGCTCAATTCGCTGCGCTCAACTCGCGCAAAGCCGCCCTCCGCGCCGAAGCCTCTGACGTTTCCAATACTCGGGCCGGGCGCTCCGCCGGACAAGTGGAGATCGTCATCAGAGCGGGATGACAAATGTCACACGAACCTGCACATAAACGTTACAACCGCCGCCGGGACCGCAAAGTTACGCTGTGGCGAAACGCGCCGCGGCGAGCAACACGGATTAGAACGCAAAATCGCCGCGCGGAAGTTAAATTGCTACCGAGAAAATGACGGCGCGAAGAATGCGGCGCGGCTAGGTCAAGCGTTACCAGCGTAGTTCGCCGGCGCCCGCGGGCTGAGCCTCGGGCGCAGTCCCGGCCGAATGATCCGCAACCCAGCGCCAGGCGCGGCGGCCATTGGCCATTACGGCTTGAGCTTCGCCGTACTCGACCAGACGGTTCAGGACCGTCGTGACCGAGGCCGTAGGATCCTTGTGGCGGGCCAGCATCGACGGCATTTTCTTCTCGAAATAGTCGCAGATGTCGCGCGCGTTCATGGGACGGCCTGTCTCCATCAGCATCATTCGGCAGGCTTTGGTGAATCCCGGCTGGCGGCCGTTGCTCTTGCGGTCAACCAGTTCCAGCAGTTCTTCATTCAACACGCCGTCGCCAAAGAGATTCGCCAGTCCCGCGATGGTCTGCTTGACCGTGCCGATGCGCTTCATGACTTCGGCGCGCTGTTGCAGCAACTGGAGCAATTCGTCGTGCGCCTGCCGAATCACTTCCTGCACATGGCCCGCGTCATAGCGCTCGGATGGCTGGATGGAGCCGTTGCCATTCACTCTCTGCCCGTTTTCCATGGAAATACCTCCGTCTCTCGAGCCTGTCCCCCAGTCGCTCAGCTTCGCCTCGACACGACTGGCTGGGATCGAGGCTGCCGCGGCGCGAGGGCAGAAAGTTGCTCGGGAACCTATACGCAGCGGGTAGCTGCGGCGTTCCCTCGATTTTTCATCTCTTGCGCCATCTTCGGTGCTGAGTCGCGTGCCATCTTGGCCCTGTTTCAATGCGCGCTGAAGTCATCGGCATGGAGATCGAACTCATCCATCGATGGCCGGCCCGGACTTGTGGAGTTAGACGCGAGACTCGCAGATTGGTTAACCGGGAGATTGGCATTGAATCCCGAATCGGCACCCGGCCGGATTCGGGAATCCCGGCGAAAAGCATCGCAAGTAAGTGCCGCACCGGATGAGCCGTAACCCCTGCTGCCTCCGATGGTAACAAGAGATGGGATCCTTCCGTTGCTAACGGCCGCGCCAGTTCCGCAAGCCGAACCACGCGCCACGCCTTTGCGCGTGTTGTTAGTCGGCAAACAGGAGGAAGATTTCTTTCTGATCCGCGAGATTCTGGAACGCGTACGGGGATCACTGGCCGCGCAACTGGAACACGCGCACTCGCTCGACGAAGCCAAGACCATGCTGCAGAAACAGCCCTTCGGCCTGGTTCTGTTCGAGCATGACACCGGGAATGCGGAGGCGGTTCGCCTGCTATCGGAGTTTTTGCATGCCGGGATCACCCTGCCTTTCATCCTGCTGACCGAGCACGCCGACGAGCAGTCGGTCGTAGACAGCATTGAGTCGGGAACCTGGAACTGCGTGGCCAAATCGCAACTGGACGGAGCTACGCTGGTGCGCACCATCCGGGGCACGCTGGCCATGCATTCGATGCAGAAGGAACATCAAACCGCCGAGGCCTCTCTGCGCAAGCTTTCGCGGGCGGTCGAGCAATCGGCGGATACGGTAGTGATTACGGACAAGCATGGCGTCATCGAGTACATCAATCCGGCCTTCGAAGCTTTAACCGGCTACAGCCAGGACGAAGCGTGCGGGCAGACGCTGCGAATTCTAAAATCGGGAGAGCAGGGAGCGGAATTCTACGAAGGCATGTGGAGCACCATTCTCGCGGGAAACGTCTATCGCGGCATTCTGGTGAACCGCAAGAAGAATGGGGATTTGTATCACGTGGAGCAGAGCATCTCGCCGGTTCGGGACGCCGAAGGACGAATCACTCATTTCATTTCCAACGGACGCGACCTGACCGAGCGCCTGCGGCTGGAAGCGGAACTTCGGCAGGCCCAGAAGATGGATGCCATCGGGCACCTGGCGGGCGGGGTGGCGCACGACTTCAACAATCTCCTGACCATCATTACCAGCTACTCCGAACTGGCTCTCGACGATGTACACAAGAACAGCGCGCTCGAAAGCAAGATCCAGGAGATTCTGCTGGCGGCGCGGCGGGCGGCGGAGTTGACCCGGCAATTGCTGGCGTTCAGCCGGAAACAACCCCAGGCCCTCCGCGTCGTGGAACTCAATCCGGTAATCGCACGCATTGCGCGGACGCTGCCCCGCCTCATCGGCGAAGATATCGACTTCAGCTTCCACCCCGGACCGGGTCTGGGGCGGGTGCGCGTCGACCCGATGCAAATCGAACAGATTCTGATGAACCTGGCGGCCAACGCGCGCGACGCCATGCCGCAAGGCGGCCGGCTTCGGATTGAGACCTCGAACCTGTTGCTGACCGACGAATACACGCACCGCAAACCCGCCGTCATCCCGCAAGGACACTACGCGCTGATCACCGTGACCGACGACGGCGCCGGCATTGCGCCTGAACACATGCCCCACATTTTCGAACCGTTCTATACCACCAAGGCGCTGGGCGAAGGCACCGGCCTGGGCCTGGCGACGGTTTACGGAATTGTGAAACAGAACCAGGGATTCATCTGGGCCTATAGCGAACTCGAAATGGGCACGGTGTTCAAGATTTACCTGCCTTGCGTGGCCGAGGAAAAACATGGGAAAGAGAGCGATCCGGTTGCGACGGAGCGCATGGCTCGAGGTTCGGAAACCATCCTGCTGGTGGAGGATGAAGGCGCGGTGCGGCGGGCGACCGCGGAATTCCTACGCTTGCAGGGTTACAGCGTGCTCGAAGCCAAAGACGGGGTGGACGCGCTCGCGGTGGCCAAGAAATTCGGCGCCACCATTCATCTGGTGGTCACCGACGTGGTGATGCCCAACATGAGCGGCGGCACGCTGGCCACCGAACTAAGCCTGCTGCGGCAAGAGGCGAAGTTCCTGTTCGTATCCGGCTACGCCGGAAAGACCGTGCTCGACCACAAAGTATTCGACATTGAAACCAATTTTCTGCAAAAGCCCTTCACCTTGAAACAACTCTCCAGCAAGGTTCGCGGGGCGCTGGCCCAAACTCCGGCCACGGAAATGATTTCCGCTGAACCATGAAGCGGCAAACGAGGCGCGCGGGGCCCGGTAAAGCAAAAGACTGGCGCCGCGAAGCGACCTAAGAAATTCGAACTGCACCGCCGCCAGTTTTGGCATCCTGCATTGATCGGCGCCTTGCCAGCCACTATAATCGGGCTTCGATTCGGTCCGCATCTTGAGCCTTCCAACAGCCTGGACTGACCTCCGAACATGAATCATGGCCCACGGAACCGGAACGCCGGTACGGCAGCCCTCGCGGCGAATCCGGTGCGTCTTCCAGCAACCTCTCCAACGTCTCTGCTCATCCTGATCTCTCTGTGGCTGGCGATTTACGCCGCAGGCATGTTTACGCCACCCCTGCTTGCCGATGTGGATACGATCCACGCCGAGGCGGCGCGCGAGATGTTGCTGCGCCACGACTGGGTCACGATGTACACCAACGGCCTGCGCTATCTGGAAAAGGCGCCGCTGATGTACTGGGGGCTGGCGAGCGGCTACGAAATTTTCGGCATCAGCGACTGGAGCACGCGACTGCCGCTCATGCTGGGCTTTCTCGGCATGGTGCTGGCTACCTACGGGCTGGGCAGCTACGCCTTTGGCGAACGCGGCGGATTTTATTCAGGGCTAGCCCTGGTGACTTCGATTGGCCCTTACATCTTTACGCGATTCCTCATACCCGACGTGATGGTGGGGTTGTGGCTGGCCATTTCGTATTACTTTTTTCTCCGCTCGCTGGAGGAATACCCGCCCTCGCGGCTGGCCTGCTGGGGATTTGCCGTGGCCTGCGCCCTGAACGTGCTGACCAAGGGATTGATTGGGCTGGTGTTTCCCATTGCCACCATCGGGTTGTACTTGCTGCTGACGGGGAATCTGCGGCACCTGGCGAGGCTGCGCGTGGTTTCGAGCACCTTGCTCTTCCTTGCGCTAGCCGCGCCGTGGCACATTCTGGCCGCGCTGCGCAACCCGGCACAGGGCCAGGCGCGGGGATTTCTGTGGTTTTATTTTGTCAACGAACACATCATGCGCTTTCTCAACAAGCGCGTGCCGCCGGGGTATGACACGGTTCCGCTGCTGCTGTTCTGGGCGCTGCTGGCGGTGTGGCTGGAGCCCTGGGCGGTGTTTTTGCCGCAGGCGCTGCGCCAGGTGCCGCACCGCTGGGGTCAGCTTCGCCGACTGGGCTCCGGGTTAGAAAATCGGCGCGGTCGGGCGAATCTTCTTTTCTTTCTGTCGGCACTGGCGATTCTCCTCTTCTTCAGTTTCTCAACGCGGCAGGAGTACTACACCATTCCGGCGTTGCCGGGAATCGCGCTGCTGGTGGGGGGATGGCTGGCACGGGAATCCGCGGCGAATGCGAATGACGGCGAACGGCGCGCTGGACGGCGATCTTCGCTGGCCCTCATGATCGTCGGAGTGATTGCCGCGGCCGTGGGACTCGCGCTGCTCTGGCGCACGCACCAGCCGCCGGCGGGAGCGGATTTGTCCGATCTGTTGAAGAAAAATCCGCAGGACTACGATTTCTCTCTCGGCCATGTGCTCGACTTCACCCCGCAGGCGCTGGGAATGTTTCGCGGACCGTTGCTGGGCGCGTCGTTATCTCTTCTACTGGGAACGGTGGTGAACTGGTGGATGCGCCGCCGAGGGTGGGTTGCATGGGGAAATGCGGCCTTGGCGCTGATGATGGTCGGCCTGCTGACCTGCGTGCATATTTCGTTCGCGCGGTTCTCGCCTATTCTTTCGTCACACGATCTCGCAGTGGCAATTGAAAAAGAATACCGGCCGGGCGATCTCATCGTGGTCGACGGCGAATACCATCAGGCTTCGACCTTGAATTTTTATACGCACATTCCGCTGCGGGTGCTGCACGCTCCCAGCGGGAATCTGTGGTATGGAGAAAAGTTTCCCGATGCGCCGCATGTGTTCGAGACGCCGCAGTCCTTAGCCGGCCTCTGGTCAGGGGCGGCCCGCGTCTTTTTGTGGACCGACCAGGAAGACCCCAGGGAGTTGCAGGGGATGCCGCATTTTCTGCTGGCGCGCAGCGGCGGGAAGGCAATTTTCACCAATCGTGCTCCGTGAGGCAACCACCGGGGCTGAAGCCCGAATCGACTTGCACCCTTTGCGTGGCGCTGAATCGCCGCTCTTCCACGGTGCCGCGAGCGGCATTCCCTGCAAACGGTATAATCGGTTTCCGCGATGATCGCTGGCGTTCTCCACGCTCACGGAGTCATTCTGGTTTGGCGGGCGCTCCTGGTCCTGGCGCTGGCGGGTTCGTTCACTTCCACAATCTATTTGGGCTTGACCCTGGTGGCAACGGCGCGCCACCTGCGGCGAGCGCGCGTGGCGCAGGCCGCAGCGGGCTCTACTCTGTCCGTTTCCTTGCCCCCGGTCACCATCTTCAAGCCGGTGCACGGCATGGAAGAGCAACTGGCGGCGAATCTGGAAAGTTTTTTCCAGCAGGATTATCCGGACTACGAAGTTATTTTTGGGGCGCGCGACGCGGATAATCCGGCGGTGAAAATTGCGGAAGCGATACGGGCGCGCTATCCGCAGGTCCCGAGCCGCATGATATTCTCGGGGCCGCCGGCCTGGCCCAGCTCCAAAGTAGTCTCACTCGACAGGATGATTGCGGCCTCGTCGCGCTCTTATTT
>VFSW01008125.1_pt1 | contig 15118 bp, 15 predicted proteins | sample 5358111 | NCBI WGS metagenome assembly VFSW01 (sample SAMN11554181, study PRJNA540505) | mine drainage metagenome | isolation source: sediment from site ElyBrook_90M | place: USA: Ely Copper Mine, Vershire, VT | collected 2017
ATCAAACGATTGGCTTGGCAAACGAAATAAAAAACATGCTAAGATTACGAACCTTCGCAGGGTTTTGGCGGCGTTTTGTACTTTTGGGTAAACGTTCCAGTCACTCGTCTTCATCCTCTTTTTGTGTTCTTGTCTCTCTCAAGTTCAGAGTACGGCGAAGTGAAGGGTGGACCGTCAAAATCTCAACAGGTTCAAGTCTAGTCTCTGGTGACTCCATGTATCGATAAGTAATTGTAGATCCCCCGCCTTTACCGCCAACTTTTTTGACTCCAAGAATCGAAAGTTCGATTAGGAGTTTCATGGCTTGATCGGCGTCGATTCCGATGTTTGGTGTTTGTTTTGCAATTGCTTGTCTGAACATCTCAGGGTCGAATTTTTCTGTAGATATCTCATTTTGGATCACACCAAGTAGTTTTTCCACCACTGGGTTGCCAGCATAATTCTCATCTCTCAGTTCATTACGCATATACGTCGAGTATTTAGGTTCTGCAGCATACACATGCTCATTCGTAATAGAACCCGCTTTGCCATTGAGGGCCTCTTCGCGAGCCAGCAAACAATACTGAATCATGTCGCGCGGTCTTAGCATTGTTCTACGGACGATGTATTTGAATTGTGTGAGGCGTTGCCGCATTCGATCCCCTGAAAACGCTTCATCCCAATTATTTCCTGTGGCGCGTAGCCGAGCATCTACCAAGTCTTTGAGTTTCGAATCCTCCCATACCAAGGAAACAACATCTGGGGAAATTTTGTTCTTGTCCTGGAAACGGAGTGTGTCGTAGATGTCACTTCTTAGGAATACCACAATATGCAGTGGGATTCCCCGTTCCCTGGCTACCCTGACAAGATCCCGTACGGATAGAATCAAGCCTGTCATTGAATTCTTAAAGTCTTCGGAACCATCCCATCCAAGATCAAGTTCATCAAATAGTAGAAACCAAGGTGCTCCACCTCGGGGAAGTAATGTGAAAATAATTCGCTCAAGTTCTGCATTAACCACGTTGATGCTCTTGACTAATCTGTGGGCATCATCACTGTCTTCAGGTACTTCGACTCCAAATTGTTGGATGTTCAATTTTCGGATATTCTTGGCGCGGTCAATAAGTATTTCGGGAACCGTAGGTGCAATAGTACCATAATTCTGGTAGAGAAAACGTTCTACCAATCGTAGATTTGCGTTAAATAACTTTCTCCACCACAATGGATCGACAAAGCGGTATGTTTGCGGTTCATTGAAACGGACCAGTCGTTTCGCTAAAGTTACAAGAATCAGGAATTTCCATGTGTTTAGATATGCCCTCTCTGCGGATCCAGATTCGTCCTTTACTCTTCCGTGCAACGTCCAAGGGTAGTTCCTGAATGTCAAACCCTCAACTACTGATCCTCGCTGTTGTTGGTAGCGATTCCGGAGGGCAACGTAGATTGCACTCTTGCCACTGCCTTTGCGCCCAACTACTAGAATCTTGTTAGTGTCTTGGGCTATAGAATGATACTCGGGCGTTTCCAGAAAATAGGATTGTAGATTGTTCGCTTCTTCTTCAGCCGCGATGTGACCAAATCTGACATTTTCTAGAATTCCCATGCTCTCTCCTTTTGTTATGCGGTTTGCCCATACCACAGTAACCTGAATATTTTTATCCCGCCACTTGATAAGTCGGGAACCAGCAATCGAACGCCATCAGCATCGCGAAGCAATTTTATTGTAGCAGAAACCCAGGCAGGTTGCAAGCGGAAAAATCAGAAACCCGCTTTCTCGCAGGAACCGGGTTTCTGGATTCAAGGTTCACGCCACTGAATGCCTTTGACGCGGTCGAAATCTTGGTCGTAACTCAAAATCGTGTTGACCTTCAGCCGCTCCATGTGAGCAATCGACAGACAATCTTCAAAATCCAGATGCGTACTGGCATACATATCCAACGCGCGCAAAAACACGCGCCGATTGGCAAGTTTCAAACCGGGCAGACTGATGATTGGCAACAACAACGTCCGCACGTTTTCGCGCGGTTGATTGTAAAGCGAACGGGACGAGAGCACGTAGACCACTTCGGCGAGGACGGATTCCGAGGTGACCAATCGGATCTGTTTGCGCTTGACCTGCTGAAAAAGCGCGTAACAGCGCTGCGCTTTCGTTGGATCGTCTCGCGTCAGATACCGGAGAATGATGTTGGTGTCGAGGAATTCCATCAGCGCGCTGCCTTTCGCCGCGAATGTATTTTCCCAACCTGGCGACGGGCACGCTCTTCGTGCGCCTGATGTCTCACGGTCTCCCAATGCTCAGGACGTGAACGCGGACGTACGGCACCGAAGGCAGTCTCCAGCGTGAGATGCGCCAGCAAGAGTTCTACTCTGCCTTCAGTAACGCGAAAAGTAACCCGGTCGTACGGTTTGACGCCGAGCAATTTTCGGACTGCTAGCGGGATGGTCACTTGTCCTTTTTGCGTGATCGTGCCGAGATGTTCCTGCGCTTCCATCGTGTTGCTCCTCTCCAAAAGCACTACTCGGAATCAAAGTAATACTAGCATAGCCAAGTTGGAATGTCAAAGCACCCACTGTTCTCACCGGCGATCTGTTTGACGCGCCCGCGCACAGCCGTTATAATCGCGGCAAGTTGAGGCAAATAAAATGATCATCGACGCACACACGCACATCTTCTCGCCGGACGTGATTGCGGACCGCGAGTACTACGCCGAATGCGATCCGTTCTTCGGCGATCTGTACAGAGGGCACGCCGCACGCATGATCGGCGCGGACGAACTCATCGCGGCGATGGACGCGGCGGGCATCGACCAAGCCGTGCTCGCCGGTTGGCCCTGGCAGCCGCACGACATCTGCGTCGAGCAAAACACATGGGCGATGGAGATCGCGCGGCAACAGCCGGTTCGCTTGCGCGCGCTCGCGGCGATCCAACCGAACGCGGGTGCTGCCGCGCTGCGCGATCTCGAGCGCTGCGTTGCGGGCGGAATGGTTGGGCTGGGCGAGTTGAACGCGGACGGGCAGCGCTTCGATTTGGGCGACGCTGATTTTATTGCGCTCGCGCGCCGCGCCGCGGAACTGCGCGTGCCGCTGCTGTTGCACACAAACGAGCCGGTGGGGCACGGTTATCCGGGCAAGGGTCGACTGCCGCTCGCGGATGTGTACGCGCTCGTCAACGCCGCGCCGGATTTGAAATTGATTCTCGCGCACTGGGGCGGCGGGTTTCCGTTCTACGAACTAATGCGCGAAGTTCGCCAAGCCGCGACGAACGTCTATTACGATTCCGCCGCGTCGCCGTTGTTGTATTCGCCGCAGATTTTCAGAACTGTCATCGACATCGTCGGCAGCGACAAGGTTTTGTTCGGTAGCGATTTTCCATTGATTCTCTATCCCAAGCGGCAGACCGAGCCAGACTATACACCTTTCCTTGCTGAGATTCACGTGCTGGGATTATCGGCGGAGGAATGGGAGAACGTGATGGGCGGAAATGCGGAGAGAGTTTTTAGAAAGTAAAAATCCTTGCGAAAGCCTATTTGTGAGAATTGGGATATAATTCACGGCAATCAGATGTTATTTCGTCTCAAGAGAAAAAATGTCAAGGAGATAGCATGAGCGCCATCGAAACCGAGTTTAATCGTATTGCGAATCTGCCAAAAGAGCAATTCGTTAGCGAAGAGGACGTTAAGGCCAAGATCATCTTGCCGATCCTACGTGCACTGGGGTACGAGGAAGCCGACTTCAACTTCGAGAATCGCACAGGTCGAGGGTACGTTGACATTGTTGTCAAGCATTTTCCTGTTGGCATCGTCGTGGAAACTAAAGCGCCAGGAAAGAATCTTGAGAACTTCATTGATCGGCTCGAAGAATACGTCTTTCAAAAGCACACCCGTGGACAAGCCACAATTGCTATGCTCACTGATGGTGAACTCTTCCGCGTTTATGGTGTCGGTGTTACCGAGGATCTCAGGCGTGGCTCTTTGCCAGACTACCAGATCGCAGAATTCACGCGGTCACAACTCGCGGATTCAGTGTTCGTAAAGAGGATGATTGAGCTACTGTCTAAAGAACAGAATAAGGTGGGTGCAATAAACGAGGTAATTGCTGATCGCCGTCGTGAAAGGAGCAACATGGACGAACGATTGCAAGCGATTGATTCAGAACGTAAGTCACTTTTATCGGAACGAGATCGCATCAATTCGCGGTTACAGGAACTTGAAACACAGAGAGCATCCATTCAGGGTAAACCTGTACCCGAGGTAACGAACGTGGAAGGCGTCAAAGTATCATTATCTGATTTACCAAAGTATCCTGCCATCCCACACATTCTACGCATACTGAACGACCGTGGGGCGTTCTCCAAAGATAACGCAGTGAAACGCAAGGATTTTACTGATCTACTCGTTGGGAAAGTGGATGGCGTGAAGACAGATGAGGCGGTGCGTTGGGGACTTATCAAGCCGAGGGATGCTGCGAAAGCAATCGTTTGGGAAAAAGGTCTAGTGTGGCTCAAGTAAAATAATGTGCGACGCAATTCGGAATTGCGTCGCACTTGTTCTTTTTTGCTGTCCACTACTCACCATCCACTGACCACTATCTTACTCGTACCTCAGCGCCTCGATAATGCCCATGTGCGAAGCTTGGCGCGCGGGCAAGAGCGCGGCGATGACGCCAAAGATCAGTCCCGCCGCAATTGCCGCAAGCACGCCAGCCAGTGGGAACGTGTATGCCATCTTCATATAGCCCCCCGCGCTCAATCCCTCGACGAACACATAACTGAGATACAACCCAGCCAGGATTCCAAATGCCGTGCCCATTGCCGACAGCAACAACGCTTCGGCGACAACCGTTTTCCACACTTGACTGCGCGTCGCGCCAATCGCGCGCAACATGCCGATTTCGCGCGTGCGTTCGATCACGCCAATCGCCAGCGTGTTGAGAATGGCGATCAACGACGGAATCGAGAGCACCGCAAGCAAAACGTACATACCCGAGATGATCGACTGGTACTGCACCATGAACTCAGCGACATACGCGCGCCCTGAAACGAGACGGAATTGCGGATAATCGACGACGATTTGATTGAGCCATTGCTCGACGGTAGCGACATTCGCGCCAGGCGCAAGATCGATTTGGTAGAGAATGTCCTCGCTCTTGTTGAAATCCAATTTCATATTCGTCTGCGAAATGTACGCCGTGTTGATCTTGATGCTCAACACATCACTGCCAATCGCAACGATGCGATAATTCTGCGTTCCCGAAGGTGTCGCCAGCGGAATGATATCGCCGACTTTGAGACCCAGCGGCGTGGCGAGAATGCCATTGACGATAACGTTGCGTTGATCGGCGGCAAGCGCGGCATAGGCATCTTGCGCGTTGCCGCTCATGAAATCCATTCCCGAAACTTTGGCGTATTCGACGGGATCGATTCCCAGGACGGAAATCGCCGTATCGCCTGTGCCAGCGGTTAGCGCGGCAGATTGAATCGATGATTGAGCGTATCGCAACGAATTGACCGCGCCGACGCCGGGGATGGAACTCAGTTTGCCTTTGAGCGTTTCGCTTGCGCCGACATCACCCTTCCATGCGACAATCGACGGCGGAATCAGCAAATAGTCACTGCCCATGCTTTTGTTGAACATGTTCTCTGCCCGTCCGACGACGCTAAAAAGCATTCCACCCGGGCTGACGACAATCGCCAAACCGATCATCGTCGCGCTTGCGGTAATTGCCGCGCGCGAGGGCTGGCGCGTGAGATTGCCTTGCGCGAGTTCGCCTGTGCCTTCGCGCGCAAAAATCAGCGTGAGCAACATACCGAACAGGTTCGCAAACGGTTTGACCAACGCAGGCGCGACCAGTACCAAGCCGACCAGCACCAGCAAACCGCCGAGCGCGATGAGCGAAAAATTGCCGCTGATCAATCCGACGGCGGCGATAAGGAGCATCCCCGCGCCGATGATCGTGCCAACGCGGCTGATGCGTTGCATCGTTTCAGCAACCGATGGACGCAATGCTTCCATCGGTGTGACACGGCTTGCATTCATCGCGGGAATCAAGCCCGATACGAGCGTGACGCCCACACCCAGGACAATCGAAACCACATACAGCGATGGATCGACAACGGGAGTGAGTTCGATATTGATAAGTTGTTTCATGAATCCATTCATGAAAGACGTGATGCCGACTCCCAGCAGATAACCCAGCCCAATGCCAATTGCCGTGCCGATCACGCCTTGCACCAATCCCTCGGTGAGGACCAGACCGACGATGGTTCCGCGATTCGCGCCAATCGCGCGCAACATGCCAATGTCGTGACGCCGTTCGGCGATAATGGTGCGGAAGGTGTTAAAGATGATAAACCCGCCCATTGCCAGCGCGAGATAGCCCATCATGTTGAAAATCACGCCTGCGTTCTGCATGGCAGTCGCATATTCCGAACCACTCGTCAGTCCGCCGAGCGTGTAGGTATTTCCCAGTTGCGCCTTGATATTGTTGACGATGGCAGCGGTTTGCGCTTTATCCTTGGTCGTGAGGTTCGCTTCGATGACGTTGATGCGTCCCGCCGCATCGAGCAGTTTTTGCGCTTGACTCAGCGTGATGAGTACCTGTTCATTGCCGACGAGCGCGTGCCCAGGCGTTAGACCCACAATCGTCAATTTGACGACGCCCTGGGTCGTGGGCAGTTTCATCGTGTCGTTCAGTTTCACGCCAATGTCATTGGCGAGCTTTTCCGAAATCACGGCGACGTTACCATCGCCCGCTTTCAAAAAGCGACCTTGAGTCAGTTGATAGTCGTGCAGGTTTGGCGCAACCGATGGATCGATGCCGACGAGTGACAGCGCACTGACTGTCGAGTTCTTGCCGAAAAAATCGGGCGGCAAATTGATGGTACGCTCTAGCGAACCGCCGATGACGGCAATTCCGTTGATCGTTTTGATTTGATTCAACACGGTGGCTGAAAAATTCTCGCCGGTCTTGTGCGTAATCATCACATCGGTTTGACCCGACGCCGCGAGGAGACTCTTGTTAAAAGCGTCCGTGAAGGTGGGCAACATGATGCCCATACCGAAAATCAACATCACGCCAATGATGATGGCGAGTGTGGTGAGAAAGGTTCGTAGTTTGCGCCCACTCAAGTAGCGGGCGGCAAGAGTGAGTTGGAGATTCATGGTTATGCTCCTGAGCAATACAGTAGACAGGCATACAAGTACACAGGTCAATCCAGGTCTGCTTGTGTACCTGTTTACTTGATCGCTTCAATACTAACCTTCGCCGTCATATTCCAGCGCAAGCGCGCATCCGGTTGATCGGGCGTGATGGTGACGGCGTAAACAATGTCGCCTTGACGGTTCGTGCCAAACGCTTTGATTGCCGTGACCTTCCCGGACAGTACAAGATCAGGAATGGCGTCGAAGGTAAGCGTCGCCACATTACCTGTCTGAACCTTGACTATATTCAATTCCGTCAGGTCGGTCGTCTCAACCTGCCAGGCGGAAAAATCAGCCAGCTGCGCAACCGGCGTGCCGGGAGTTGCCTCTTCGCCCAAACTCACATCCAGACTCGCGATGTTACCCGCGAACGGCGCGTGCAGCTCCGTGTCCGCCAGCGCGGCTTGGGCGCGGGTCAGGTCGGCTTGCGCGCCGGCGATCCCGGCGTCGGCGGAGGCAAGGTCTGCCGCCGCGGGTCCCTTCATCAGCGCATCCAGCCGCGCTTTTGCCGCGCTGTAATTGTTGGTGGCTTGTTCGAGCGCCAGCGTCGTCGGCAACATGCCAACCTGCGGGTTGCTCGCGCCGCCGACGCGATCGTACGCGGCTTGGGCAACTTTCAGCGCGGCATTGGCGTTCGCCAGATCGGCTTGCGCGGCAATCACCTGGTTTTGATCCGGCGGCTCGTTCAGTTTTTGCCGCGCGGCTTGGGCTACTTGCAAATTCGCCTGCGCCTGCGCGACCGCGGCTTTGGGCTGCGCCGCCGCGAGACGCAAGATCACTTGGTTCGCGTCGACGTGATCGCCTTCTTTGACGAGCAGTTCGGCGACGATACCGGCAGTGGGCACGCTGAGTGCCGCGCTTTTCACCGGCGTCACTTGCCCCTGGGCGATGATGCTCGCGCCCGCCGACACCCCTTGGCTAGATAGGGCGGCGGTCGGCGTGGGTTTTACAGGAATTGGTGGCGCGCTGCAACCGGCAATCGTCGCAACAATTAGCCAAACCAACAGCGCGCGGCTGATCGTTATCTTCTTCATGGCTCACCTCTCAAGCTGCAAGCGCCCTGAGTTCGCTGGCAACGATTTCGTTATTGCGCTCGCCCTTGGATTCCAGCCGTGTCTCGTTCACGATCTTGCCGTCTTTGAGAAACACGATGCGGTCGGCGTGGGCGGCGATGCGCGGGTCGTGCGTCACCATGAACACGGAGCGTCCCCATTCCTTCGCCACTTGAGCCAGGAGCGCGGCAATTTCATCCGACGAGCGCGAATCCAAGTTCCCGGTCGGCTCGTCGGCGAGGACGAGCATCGGGTCGGTAATCAGCGCACGCGCAATCGCGACGCGCTGTTGCTGCCCCGCCGATAACTGGTCGGGGCGATTGCCCAGCCGGTCGCCCAGTCCGACCTTGCGCAGCCACTCGGTTGCTTTTTGTTTCGCCTGCGCGCTGTTCTTGCCGTCAAGCAGCAGCGGCAGCGCGACGTTTTCGACCGACGAGAGAATCGGAATGAGGTTGAAAAACTGGAACACGAAACCGATTTTGCGGCGGCGAATCTGCGTGAGCGCGTTGTCTGACAGCGTGGAGAGCGAGCTTCCGTCAATCATCACGCGTCCTTCGGTCGGACGATCCAGTCCGCCCAGCAGGTGCAGCAGCGTGGACTTGCCGCAGCCGCTCGGTCCCATCACGGCGACAAATTCGCCGGGGTTCACGCTCATGCTCACATGGTCGAGTGCGACCACGGCGGTTTCGTTTTTGCCGTAGACCTTGGTTAGATTCTCGGTTTGAATCAGTGGCATGGTAACTCCTAATTTATGATTTTCGATTTATGATTTATGATTTGAGATTCATCGCGCGTCGTGTAAATCCTAAATCATCAATCTGAAATTCTAAATTTTCTTCGGTCGCCCGCGCGGCTTGACTTCTGGCTCCGGCAGCGGCTGACGCTTGATCTCGTCGAGCCGCGCTTCGGTCATATCGAGCCACCGCAAATCGGCTTCCAGGTGCATTGCCGCCTTTTCGAGCAGCAGAATCCGCGCGAGTTCTTTTTTCGGATCGACGCGGCTGCGTTGGACTGTCAGCGTATGCAGTTCTTGAAAAAGGTGCGTGCGTTGTGTTTGAATCAGTTGGGGGGGGTCGGCGGCGTCCGCGACTAGCCCCACCATCAACTTGAGGTAGAACTCGTCGCGCTGGTGCTCTGAGACGATGCCGGCGTCAAACCACTCCCGGAGCGTCTGGAGTCCATCCGCGGTGATGGCATAGATGCGCTTTTCAGGTCCGGCGTTTTGCTCGACCGAATCCTCTGCCACGAGTCCGCTCTTTTCGAGACGCGCGAGCGTCGTGTAGATTTGCGCCGGCTTGACGTCCCAATTCTCTTCGCCACCGACCACCGCCTCAAACGCCGCGCGCAACTCGTATCCGTGACGCGGGCGCTGAGCGAGCAGACCTAAAACAGCATGGCGAACAGACATCTCTGCTCCAGACCAGATTTAACTAGACTACCAGTTCCTAGATACTTGTGAAACTATACTACGGGTGACTAGCTTTGTCAAGCATGAAAAAACGCCTTATTTTGCCGTATGAAATTCGAGCGGACGCTTTTCAGGTTCGCCTGCCCTACCGTGCCAATAATCGTTTCAGCAATTCCGGACGATTGCTCGTGATGCTGTCCACGCCCATCGCGATAAACTTGCTCATCTCCGCTTCGGAATCCACGGTCCATACGCCAACGGACATTTTTCGATTGTGCGCCTCCTGCGCGAGTTGCGGCGTCAGCAACGCGCTATTGACGCCGATGCCGTCGGCGAAACGCGCAACGTCGTCGATCACCGCCGTCGGCTGATCGAGGTCGTGGCTACGGAAATAATCAAAGGTCAAGAGCGCGGTAGTTTTCACGCGCGGTTCAATCGCGCGGACGCGTTGTAGCGTGTCGAACTCGAACGCCATAATGCGCACGCGATCAAGCATCCCGCGCGCGGCGATTTCGTCGATCACCTTCTGTTCGATGCCGGGATAGCGATTGCCGGTCGCGTCGGTCTTGATTTCGATTTAGAGTTTCACGCTCGTCGGCTTGGCGAGATCGAGCACTTGCGCGAGCGTTGGCACGACTTGCTTCTCCGTCGCGCCGGCGAATTTCGCCGCGGCGTTGAACGCCTGGAGCTGGGCGAGCGTGAAATCCGCGACGCGCCCGGCGCCATCCGTCGTGCGATCGATCGTCGCGTCGTGGATGATGACGGGCATACCGTCCTTCGTCAAATGCACGTCCATCTCGAGAAAATCCGCTCCGAGCGCGATGCCGTTGCGGAACGACGCGAGCGTGTTTTCCGGCGCGAGCGCTGCGCCGCCGCGATGCGCGCTGATCAAAATCGTTTTGCTTGGTGCGACCGGCGATGGCGCAAGCGCAGCCGTTGGCGCGGCGGGCGCAGCGCACGCGGTGAGGGAGACAAGCGCAAAGAAAATTTCTAGCCAGCGTTTCATCGGAACCTCTAAAATGTAAAACGTGAAACGCGCTATCACGCAGCACGTTTCACGCTTTACGCTTTACGTTTTACAACTGTAGTGTCGCGCCAGAACCGGATTACTTGACGGTCTGGTTGTACTGCACGATCGCTTGCGTCACGTCCGCGTTCGCCTTGTCGAGCGCATCCTTCGGAGTCGCTTTGCCTTGCAGCACGGACTCGATGGAGACTTCGACGGTCTGCCGCGCGGTCGGGAACACGCCGATCAACCCGCCCTGCGTGATGCGGGTGTTCGGCGCCATGTGCAGTTGATCGATGGCGGTCTGGAATTGCGGATACTTGGCGCGCCAATCCTTGTCCACCTGCTGGTCGTAGCCGGCTTTGTTCGTCGGATAGTAGCCGGAGTTGATGTGCCAGTATGCCTGTTCCGGCGGCGAGGACAGGAACTTGACGAGCTGCCAGCCGCAATCCTGCTCTACCGCCGGCCGCCCGTTGAGAATCCACAACGACGCGCCGCCGATGATCGTGCCGTACTTGGTGTACGCGTCTTCGTTCGGGCGCGGGTAGAACCCGGTGCCAAGCTCGAACTTGCCCTGCGTGGTGCTGAGCAGGCTGGCGAGCGCGGCAGTGGATTCGACGATCATCGCAGTCTTGCCAGCGACGAAGGCATTCCGCGTATCGGTCGTGTTGCGTCCATAGTTCCCCTCCACGCCTTCATCGTACATCTTTTTCCACCAGGTCACGATGTTGAGGCCTTCGGGAGTGTTGAACGTCGCCGCCGTCGCGAGCGAATCGCGACCGTTGCCGTTGTTGGTAAAGTATCCGCCCGAGACGGCGAGGAATTGTTCGAAGAACCAGCCGTAGATCGCAAACGAAACGCCGTACTGGGTGACTTGTCCCGAGGCGTCCTTCTTGGTCAATTTCTGCGCGTACTGTTCCACTTCGTCAAACGTGCGCGGCGGTTTGTTTGGATCCAGCCCCGCGGCTTTGAACATGTCCTTGTTGAAATACAGCATCGGGTTGGAACTGTTGAACGGCATCGATTGCAGTTTGCCGTTCGCGGTGAAATACGCGAGCAGGTTCGGTTCGATGCCGGAGGTGTCATACTTTTCCTTGTCGATAAAATCTTGGACCGGCGTCGCCGCCTTCAAGTCCACCATCAGCTTGGTGCCGATGTCGTACAGCTGCATCACGGTCGGAACATCGCCGGACTGCAAGCCCGCTTTGAGCTTGTTCAGCGCATCGTCGTACGAACCCTGGTACGTCGCCTCGGCGAAGCATTTGTTCTGCGACGCGTTGAAATCGCTGACCATCTGTGGGATGACTTTGCCGCCGACATCGCCGCCTTGGCTGTGCCAGAACGTGACTTTGGTTTCGCCGGCGGGCGCCGGGATAGGGGTCGGCACGGTGGTAGCGCCGGGCGCGGTAGTTACCGCCGCCGCCGCGGGCACCGTCGCTGGAGCCGGCGCGGGCGAGCAGGCGCTGAACGCCAGCACGAACGCCCCGAGCGTTAGGATGACGAAAATCGTTCTCTTCATGGTTACTTCTCCTCCTTGAGTTTCATACGTTTTCGAGCGGGTTGAACCCCACGAGTATTCTTTCGATAGCACCTCCTTACGGGATGAGCAAGACTTTACCAATCGCCTTGCGGCTTTCGAGATGGCGGTGGGCGTCGGCAGTTTGCGCGAGCGGAAAGGTTGAGTCGATTCGCACTTTCAGTTTGCCGGCACGCATCCATTGGAAGAGATCGTTCGCGCGCTGCAACAACTCGGCGCGGTCGGCGGTGTAATGAACGAGGGTGGGACGCGTCAGGAAAAGCGATCCCTTGGCGTTCAGCGTCTGCGGATCGAAGGGCGGCACCGCGCCGCTGGACTGCCCACACAGCACCATGTAACCGCGACGGCGCAGACAATTCAGACTCTTGTCGAAGGTCGTCTTGCCGACTGAATCGTAGACCACGTCGACGCCTTTGCCGTTCGTCAGCCGCTTGACCTCGGCTTCGAAATCGGTTTGCTCGTACAGGATCACCTCGTCCGCGCCGGCGTCCCGCGCGATGCGCGCTTTTTCGTCGGTCGATACCGTGCCGATCACGCGCGCGCCAATGTTCTTGGCGATCTGGACGAGCAGCGCGCCCAGTCCGCCCGCCGCGGCGTGAACGAGCGCCGTCTCGCCGCGCTGGAGTGGATAGGTGCTGTACGCGAGATAGTGCGCCGTGAGACCTTGCAGCATCACCGCCGCCGCGTCCGCCGCGCTGACGCCGCTCGGCACCGGCACCAGCCGCCACGCCGGCACGACCGCGGACTCGGCGTACGATCCCATCGCCGACGTGTACGCGACGCGGTCGCCCACTTTCACTTCGGTCACGCCGGGACCAATCGCATCGACGATGCCCACGGCTTCCTGTCCCAGGGTGAACGGCAGCGCGAGTTTGTACATCCCTTTGCGTTGGTAAATGTCGACGAAATTCACGCCGACCGCTTCGATTTTCAGCCGCGCTTCGCCATTGCCCGCGGCGGGCAGGGCAAGGTCTTCGTATTTCAAAACACCCAACTCGCCAAATTGGTTGACGCGAATGGCTTTCATTTTGCTATCCTTTGACTGCCCCTGCGGTAAGTCCGCGAATCAGTTGACGGTTTGCCAGAATGAAGAGCGTGATCGTCGGCAGGAGGACGATGACCACGCCCGCCATGACGATGGTGAACGTAAAACGTTCCTCGTCTTGCAGCAGCGTGATACCCACCTGGACTGTTCGCATATTCTGATTGCTGGTGATCAGCAGGGGCCACAGGTATTGATTGTACGTTTGCAGGAAACTATAGACCGCCAGCGTGCCGAGCGCCGGGCGCGCCAGCGGCAGCACGATGGTCGCCAGGAAACGAAGATGCCCGCAGCCGTCGATCGTCGCCGCGTCGTGCAGGTCTTTGGGAATCGAAAGGAAAAACTGGCGCAGGAGAAAAGTGCCGAACGCGGTCGCCATGAACGGCACGGCTAAGCCCTGATAGGTATCCGCCCATTTGAGCGATCGAACAAAAAGATAATTGGGGATGATCGTCGCTTCCCACGGAATCATCAACGTGGAGAGGAAGAGGAGGAAAAAGAAATTTCGCCATTTGAAATCGATGAAGGCAAACGCGTACGCCGCGAGACTCGCGGTGATGAGTTGACCCAGCATGACCAAGGTCGATTGGACGGTGCTGTTAAAGAGGTACCGCAAGAGCGGCGCCTGTTGCAGCGCGGCGGCAAAGTTTTCGAAATGCAGCTCGGTAGGGAAGAGCGTCGGCGGATAACTCGCGGCTTGTCCGCTGGAAAGCAGACTGCTGTCCAGCGCATAGTAGAGTGGGAAGAGCACGATCGCCGACACGAGAATCAGGAGCAAGTACAACAAGACATTGGGAAGCGCGCGGCGGAGCGGAAAGTTTCGACTCATTGGTAAAAGACCCTCCGCTCGATGACCCCAAATTGAATCACCGTGAGAACGAGCATGATAAAGAAAAGGATGGTCGCTTGCGCGGCGGCGTAGCCGTAATTGCCGTTGAAATAGAATTGGCGATAGATCGCGTACACCAAAACGTCCGTCGCCTGGACCGGCCCGCCCCGCGTCATCACTTGGACTTGGGTAAACGTTTGCAGCGCGCCGAGCGTGTCCACGACGATGAGGAAGAACATCGTCGGCGACAAGAGCGGGATCGTGATGTGACGGAAACTGTCCCAGAATGCCGCGCCGTCAATCTTCGCGCTCTCGTAAAACTCGTCCGAGATGCCCTGCATACCCGCGAGCAGGATGATCGTGTTGAGACCGATTTGCAGCCACACGGTCGTCAGCGCGATCGAAGGGAGCGCCGAAGACACATCGGTCAGAAAGCTGATGGTCGGCAGTCTCAGCAGCGTGAGAAAGTAGTCGAGCGGACCCGTCGCGCGGTTAAAGAGATATAAGAAGATGAGGGATGCCGTGGCGCTGGAGACTGCGATCGTGTAGGAAAAGATGGTGCGGAAGATCGAAATGCCGCGCAGCCGCGCGTTGCTCAGGGCGGCAAGGAACAACGAAACCGCCAGCGTCGCCGGCACAGTCAGGAGCGCGAACGTAATCGAGACGGTCAGACTGTTGGGGAAATCCGGGTTTTGCAGCAACCGCTGATACTGATCCAATCCGACGGATACGGATGGACGACCGATGGGATCGGTCGCGTACGTGCTGAGCCAGAAATTCTGCCACAAGGGCCAGAACACGAAGAGGACGAAGATGACGAGCGATGGCAACAGGAATGCGAAGGCGACAAGGAAATTCTTGAGCGCGCGGATCCGCGCACTCGAAACGGCGGCGGGAGATCGTCCCATCGCGCGGGGAACACCTACGGTCGGGAGCATCGTCATAATCCTCTTCCTCGAGAACCTACGGCGAATAATCGTGAAACTCACTACCACTTTGATTCTATCACATTCATCCGAAAGAATCAACTCATTCCCAACTTGTTAGACAAAAAATCCGACTTGAT
>VFSW01008126.1_pt1 | contig 15116 bp, 12 predicted proteins | sample 5358111 | NCBI WGS metagenome assembly VFSW01 (sample SAMN11554181, study PRJNA540505) | mine drainage metagenome | isolation source: sediment from site ElyBrook_90M | place: USA: Ely Copper Mine, Vershire, VT | collected 2017
CTGACCAAGCTCTCGTTCCAGCCGGCGCAAGGCGCGGCGCGGCTCGCGCCTGCCGCTGTCGGGCAGTGGTCCCTACCCGAAGCCGCGGCGCGGCTGGTATTCGTCGACGGGATCTACGCGCCGGAGCATTCCTTCAACCGCGCCGGGTTCACGGTGGAAAACCTCGCCTCGGGCGCGACATCGCACGACGCAGTCGTACAGGCACAGTTGGGCCGGCACGCCGCGTTCGAGCGCAACGCGTTTACGGCGCTGAACACCGCGTTCCTGCATGGCGGCGCCCTGATCGTCGCGCCGCGCGGCATGACGCTGGCGGCTCCGCTGCATCTGCTGTTCATCGCGACGCGCAAGCACACGGCGAGCTACCCGCGTTGCCTGGTCATCGCGGAGGCAGGCAGCGCGATCACCGTGGTCGAGGACTTCGTCGCACTGCAGGACGAAGCCTATTTCACCAATGCGGTGACCGAAATGGCGCTTGCCGGCAATGCCGAGGTCCATCATGTCCGGGTGCAACGCGACAGCGCGGCGGCATTCCATATCGCCAACTGCGCGGTGTCGCTGGCACAGGCGAGCCGCTACCATTCGGTGAGCGTCGCGCTGGGCGCGCGCATCTCGCGCCACAACCTGGGCGTCGTTCTGGAAGCCGAAGGCGCCGAGTGCAGCGTCGACGGGCTGGCGCTGATCGGCGGTACGCAACTTGCCGATAGCCACACGCTCATCGACCATGCCATGCCGCAGGGCCGGAGCCGGCAGCTGCACAAGTGCATCGTCGACGGCGCCGCGCGCGCGGTGTTCAACGGCAACATTTTGGTGCGGCCCGGCGCACAGCACACCGATTCGTCGCAATCGAGCCGTAACCTGCTGTTGAGCGGCAAGGCACGCGTCGACACCAAACCGCAGCTCGAAATCTTCGCCGACGACGTGAAATGCGCCCATGGCGCGACCGTCGGCCAGCTCGATATCGACGAAGTGTTCTACCTCAAGAGCCGCGGCCTGTCCGATACCGCGGCGCGCAACCTGCTGACCTATGCCTTCGGCGCCGAGGTGATCGAGCGCATCCCGGTTGTTTCGCTCAGGAACCGGCTCGAGCAGACGGTGCTGGCGCAGACCCAGGCCGCCGCGCCCGCCGCGGGTCGCCAAGCATGAACATGAACCAAACCGCACTCAAAACGCGCTCCGGCCCGGCGTTCGACGTAGCACGCATCCGCGCCGATTTTCCTATCCTCAATCTCAGCTTCGAAGGCAAGCCCTTGGTCTATCTGGACAACGCGGCTTCCAGCCAGATGCCGCAGCAGGTGATCGACCGCCTGGCGCGCTATCAGACGAGCCAGCACGCGAACATCCACCGCGCCGTGCATACCCTGTCGGAGATCGCCACCGCCGAATACGAAGAGGCGCGGCGCAAGCTGGCGCGCTTCATCAACGCGCGCGAAGAGCGCGAAGTGATTTTCACCAGCGGCACGACCGAGGCGATCAACCTGGCGATGCACGGCTACGGGCGCAAGTTCATCGGCGCGGGCGACGAAATCATCCTGACCACGCTCGAGCATCATTCGAACATCGTCCCCTGGCAGATGCTGGCCGAAGAAAAGGGCGCCAGGATCCGCGTGGTGCCGATCAACGATGCCGGCGAGCTGCTGATCGAAGATTACAAGAAGCTGTTCAACGAACACACAAAGTTGGTCGGCGTGGCACACGTGTCGAATGCGCTCGGCACGGTCAATCCGGTCAAAGCAATGATCGCGTTCGCGCATACGCGCGGCGTGCCGGTACTGGTCGACGGCGCGCAGGCGGTGCCGCACCGGAAGGTCGACGTGCAGGATCTGGATTGCGATTTTTACGCGTTTTCGGGGCACAAGCTGTGCGGCCCGACCGGCATCGGCGTCCTCTACGGCAAGGCCGCGCTGCTCGAGCGCATGCAGCCGTTCAAGGGCGGCGGCGACATGATCCTGTCGGTCACTTTCGAGAAAACCACCTACAACGTGATTCCGCAGAAGTTCGAGGCCGGCACGCCGCCGATTGCGGCCGCGATCGGGCTGGGCGCGGCGGTCGATTACCTCTCCGTCATCGGCATGGACGCGATCGCCGCGCACGAGCTCGAATTGCTCGATTACGCGACCGATCAGTTAATGCGCCTGCCGGGCGTGCGCATCATCGGCACCGCGAAGGACAAGGCCGCGGTGCTGTCGTTCGCGCTCGAGGGCGTGCACCCGCACGATGTCGGCACGCTGCTGAACCAGGACGGCGTCGCGGTGCGCACCGGCCATCATTGCGCGCAGCCGGTGATGCAGCGCTTCAAAGTGCCTGCCACCTCGCGCGCTTCCTTCGCTTTCTACAACACGATGGCAGAGGTCGATGCGCTCGCCGCGAGCATCCGCAACGTGCAAAAAGTTTTTTCCTGAGGTTTTCTGCTGATGGCCGACACGAAATCGCTGTACCAGGAAGTCATACTCGATCACAACCGCAAGCCGCGGAACTACGGCGAACTGGCGCAAGCGAGCCACAAAGCCGAGGGCCACAACCCTCTGTGCGGCGATCATCTCAGCGTGGCCTTGAATCTCGACGGTGAGCGCATCGCCGCCATCGCGTTTCAGGGCGAGTCCTGCGCGATCTGCAAAGCGTCCGCATCGATGATGACGGCCGGCGTCAAAGGCAAGACGCGCGAGGAAGCAGAAACGCTGATCCAGGAGTTTCGCGACATGGCGACCGGCCAGCTCGACACCGGCGCGCAAGCGCACCATCTCGGCCATCTCACGGTGTTTGCCAGCATGCGCGACCTGCCGACGCGCGTCAAATGCGCGATCCTGCCCTGGCACACCCTGCATGCCGCACTCCACTCGGTCGCGGACACCTCGACCGAATCCGAAAACGACCCGATGCACGCGCCGATCGGCGATGCCTGAACGAAAGCCGCCATGCCGAAAATAGCCGATATCGAAGACACGCCGAATCCGAACGCGAAGAAATTCATCCTCAAGGAACCGCTGACCTGGGGCATCACGCGCTCCTATGACAACGCCCGAGAGGCGGAGGCCGATCTGCTGGCCGCGTCGATATTCGACATAGAACACGTCACCAACGTGTTCTATGTCGACCACTGGCTCACGGTCACCCAGGATGGCGGCGCAGACTGGCAGCAGCTTTTGCGCCGGGTCGCGGACCGGGTACGGGCGGCGCCAGCGGCGGACGAGCAAACCGCCAGACTCACCGCCGCCGCGGCCATGACCCCGATGGCCGATTTGAGCCCCGACGACCAGCAGCGGCTCTATATGATCAATGGGCTTCTGGATGAGCAGATCCGCCCATATCTGCAGGGCGATGGCGGCGATATCCACGTACTCGGGCTGGAAGGCAACCGCCTGACCGTGCATTACCAGGGCGCCTGCGGCAGCTGCCCGAGCTCGATGTCCGGCACGATGGTCAGCATTGAGCAGCTGCTCAAAACGATAGAACCGGATATCGACGTGATAGCGGTCTAACTACAAGCACCTGCACTACGCGAACATGCGCTGTTGCAGGCGCCACTCAGCCGGGATTGACGCAGGGAACGGGGCGCAAAAAATAACGGAGAGACTGCGGGGCGGCCCGTATGAAGATTGTGAAGGACGATTACCGACAACCCGCCCCAGGGAGGGTGCATCAATGACAAGGTTCTCCACCAGATTCACCCGTGCGCTAAATATCCAGTATCCAATCGTATCAGCCCCGATGGCCTTTGCCGGCGGCGGAGCGTTGGCCGCAGCCGTCGCCCGCGCAGGCGGCCTTGGTCTGATTGGCGGTGGATACGGGGACCCGGCCTGGCTCGAAGATCAGTTCGATGCGGCCGGCGACCAACACGTCGGCGTCGGTTTCATAACCTGGTCCTTGCGCAAGTCCCCATCCCTCTTGACGGATGCGTTGAAACATCGTCCGACGGCAGTGATGCTGTCCTTCGGCGACCCTCGGCCCTTCGTGGACGACATCCGTGGCGCCGGCGCGGTCATGATTTGTCAGTGTCAAAATATGGAACACGTGCAGGATGCGGTCGATGTCGGTGCCGAGGTCGTTGTGGCGCAAGGAGCCGAAGCGGGGGGGCACGGCGCCCTGCGCGGTACGCTGAGCTTCGTGCCGGAAGTCGCGGATTTTCTCGCAAAGCGTTCTTCGGATACTTTGCTCCTTGCGGCGGGGGGCGTTGCCGACGGACGCGGTCTCGCCGCCGCACTGATGCTCGGCGCCGATGGCGTTCTTGTCGGCACACGTCTCTGGGCAGCGAAAGAAGCACTGGTGAAGCAACCTCACCACAAGTCCATTCTCGAATCGAACGGCGACGGTACGCTGCGCACACGGGTGGCGGACATTGCCCGGCAGATTCCCTGGCCGAAGGGATTCACCGCACGGATTCGTCGCAACGCTTTCACCGATCGATGGCATGGTCGTGAACAAGAGCTTGAAGCCAATGTCGCCATCGAGGGACCCCGATACCGGCAGGCGTTCGCGCAAGGCGACCCTGACAATACGGGCGTTTGGTTCGGCGAGGCAGCCGGGCTTATCCACGCCATCGAGCCGGCAGCCGTCATCGTCGAACGAATGGTGGCCGACGCGGCCTTGCACCTCACGCGCCGCGGCGGCGCAACGCTCTCCTGACATTCGCATCCGGATGTACAAGCAGTCCCGCCACCGAGGATTGCGGGATTGGCTGCGGCGGCAAACGCGCAGAGCACCGGAGCGGGCGCCCCGCGATTCACCCCGCAGTGCGCCGCGTCCTCGATCTGTCATTGACACCTGTATTGCGCTGGCAAGGCTAATCGCATCCGCCATGTATGTGACAGCCGTCTCTGCTCAACACCGATTATTTCGAGTCGCCGCCCAATCAATTGTGGAATGAAAACATCACCTGAGATTACTCATACTGTGCAGAACAGCATCTAGCAGGTTTTTGTACTCCAGGAATGTCCATGCTATCAAAGGCGTAAGAATTATTGCGCTTATCAGGCTATAGATAATCATGCGTTTCTTATCCGTGCCTAGGGCTTGGATAACAAGTATCACACTAAATGTTCCAAGCACTAATGGTCCAAATGTGACTGCGTAAAATAGCCCTTTCCCTTCAATGAACCTTGTAATCTTCCTACCGCGCTTTTTCTCGATGAAACGCTTTATTGCGGTTATATGCTCCAGCTTATCGATGATTAGGATGATCACCGTGGCAAGAATAAAATTACTGATTCCTGCTGCAACGCACACCCAGATCAACGGTAAACCAAGTTCAACGCCAAGAGGGATTGCTATACCCCTACCTGTCAAAGGATTGATTGTTGCAAGAACCACTGCGATCCATTTCTCATATACGCCCATGCAATTTTCGTCCTCGTAAGAATTACATCGAAGGCCGGCTACTTCTTAACGTCGTCATTGGGACCTGGCACAGCCAACGATCACCTCCAATACAGCCCAAGGTGTTTTCATCGGATTTAAGCCACCGGCACACGCATTATCCGTCGGTGTACCAGTAGCGCTGCCTCAGCCCGCGATAAGCCTGCACCACTGTCCCCTCGCCGTCGATGCGCACCAGCACCGCGCCGGCGCTGTCGGTGCGCAGCATCTGCGCGCCGCTGGCGCGATAGCGCTCCACCACCTCCTCCTTCGGGTGGCCGAAGCGGTTGCGGTAACCGACCGGTAATACGGTCCAGCGCGGCTGCACTGCGGCGATGAATTCTTCCGTGGACGACGTGCGGCTGCTATGGTGCGGCACCACCAGCACGTCCGCGCGAAGCTTCTCCGGCGCGCGCGCGAGCAGCGCCTGTTCCGAGCGCAGTTCGATGTCGCCGGCGAGCAGCACCGAGCCATGGGCCGCGGCGATCCTGAGCACGCAGCTGCGATCGTTGGATTTGATCCGGTCGACGGCATAGCCGCCGGCCGCAGGATGCAGCAACTCGAAGCGCACTCCGTCCCAGTCCCAGCGCTGACCGGCAGCGCAAGGCAGCCTGTAGCCCGGCGCCGCAAGCCACGCCGCATGCGTCGCCGGAATCGACGAGTAAAAAGCCGCAACCGGCAGCCCCCCGAGCACCGTTGCGGCGCCGCCCACGTGGTCGTTGTCGTCGTGGCTGACGACCATTGCGTCCAGCTGCGCGATGCCCGAAGCGCGCAGGAACGGCAGGATCACGCGGCTACCGCTGTCGGCCTCGGGACTGTAGGCGGGCCCGGCGTCGTAGAGCAGCGCGTGCCGCTCGGTCTGCACGAACACCGCCAGCCCCTGGCCGACGTCGAGCACCGTCAACCACAGCGCACCGGGCGCCGGCGCGGGCGGCGCCACGGCGAACATCGGCAGCATCAGCGGCAGCCCCAGCCAGCGCACCGGCACGCCGCGCGGCAGCAACAGCCAGGCCGTACCCGCCAAGGCCAACGCCACGGTCCAGGTCGCCGGCGCGTGCTGCTGCCACACGGCCGCGGGCAAGGCGGCACACCATTCGAGCAGCCACATCTGCCCCGCCATGACTGCATGCGCGAGCTTCAGGATGAAATCGAAAGGCAGCACGCTGCCGGCGAGCGCGAGTGGGGTCACCACCAGGCTCACCAGCGGGATCGCCACGGCATTGGCCAGCGGCGACACCAGCGACATCTGCTGGAACCACACCAACAGCAGCGGCGCCAATGCCAGCGTGATCGCCCACTGCACACGCCCCCACTGAACCAGACTATGGCCAAGCGCGGCGCCACGTCCGGGCGCAGGCGCCTGTCCTGCCCGCAGCCGGCCCGTCGCCACATACAGGATCACGGCGACGGCGCCGAACGAAAGCCAGAAACCCGGCGCGAGCCCGGCCCAGGGATCGAGCAGCAACACCAGCAACAGCGCGGCGCAAAGCACGCGCGACACCGAACTCACGCGACCTGCCCACAGCGCCAGCGCCACCACGCCCACCATGTAGAGCGTGCGCTGCGCCGGCACGGCGAAGCCGGCGATCAGGCAATAGACCAGCGCGGCGAGGAACCCCGCCAGCGCCGACGCCTTGCGCGCCGGCAAGGCCAGCATCAGCGCGGAGGAGCGCCGCCACAACCAGTGGACCAGCGCCGCCAACAGGCTGGCCACCATGGTGACATGCAGACCGGAAATCGACATCAGGTGCGACACCCCGGTGCGCGCGAACAACTGCCACTGCCGCGCGTCGATGGCATTCTGGTCGCCGATCGCGAGCGCGGTCAGAACGCCCGCATAGGGGTAGCCGGGCAGTACATTCCAGTGGCGTGCGCGCAGGATTTCGCGGCTGCGCTCGATGAGATATGCCGGCCGCAGCACCAGGTCGTCCAGGCGTGCGTTTGCGCCCGGGCGCACATAGCCGGTCGCGCCGATGGCACGCTGCAGCAGCCAGGACTCGTAATCGAAACCATAGGGATTGACGCTGCCATGCGGCCGCCGCAGGCGCACGGTCAGGCGCCAGCGTTCGCCGGCGTGGATCGGCGCGATACCCTGGAACGCTGCGCGGCTTGTGCCGTTGTACCAGGCGAGCGCAATGCGCCGCGGCAGGTGCGCCGCGGCTGGCGCGACCTGCTCCACGTCGAAATCGAAGCGCACGCCGCCCTCGAACGGCTGCGGCAGACTCGCCACCACGCCGGTGACGACCAGGTCCACGCCCTCCCATTGCCGCGGCAGCCGCTCGGCCAGGCGCAACTCGGCCCGAGCCGCAGCATAGAAAAACCCCGTCGCCGCAAACATTGCGGCCAGCAACAGCATCGCACCGAGCGCGGCGGCGTGCGCAGGGAGCAGACGCAAGCTCCGCCATAAGACCAGAACCGGCAGCAGCACCCAAGCCCAGGCGAGTGGTGGCAACTGCGACTGCTGCTGCAGCAGGCACACGCCCAGGGCAAAGGCGATGACGTTGGTGCGCATCGAGAGTTAACGACCGAACGTGGCTGCGGTTGAATTGCCTTACAATTGCAGCATGGAAACAGTGATTTCGGCTGCCGCTCCGATGCCACGCAAGTTTTTCAGAAAATACCTGCCCAGCCACCAAAGCGTGCGCAACAATCGGCATATTGCACGCTTCGGCGGTTTTCTGCAGCATCCCAATCTGTGGCATCTGAACCGCCACTCGGTGGCGGGCGGCGTGGCGGTGGGCATGTTCTCCGGCCTGGTCCCGGGCCCGCTGCAGATGCTGACCGCGGCGCTGCTCGCCGTGCCGCTGCGGGTGAACCTGCCGGTGGCGCTCGCCACCACGCTCTACACCAATCCAATCACCATCGGCCCGCTGTACGTGCTCGCCTACCTGATCGGCCGGCTGATCATCGGCGGCGACGCGGCGACGCTCGTCCCGCCGCCTGAATTGGATTGGTCGCATTTGGAGGCGTCCCTCGACGCTTTCCTTCACTGGGCGCTGTCCATGGGGACGCCGCTCGCGGTCGGCCTTCCGGTTCTGGCGCTGATCCTGGCCGCGCTCGGCTACGCCTGCGTGCAGGTGGGCTGGCGCGCCTACGTGATCCGGGCCTGGCGCAAACGCCGGCAAGCGCGCAGCCAACATGGCCGCTGAAACGATCGCGCAGCGGGTCTACCGGCGCTTCGCCGCGCCGGCGATGGCGCTGGTCACCATCAATATCATCGGCATGGTCGGCTACAAGATCATCGGCGGACCGCAGGTAACCTGGCTGAACTGCCTGTATATGACCTTCATCACCGTCGCTACCATCGGCTACGGCGAGATCATCGATCTCAGCCATTCCCCGGGCGGGCGCGTGTTCACCATGGCCATCGGCCTGGTCGGCATCGGCGTGACCACTTACATGATTTCCACGCTCACCGCCTTCATCCTCGAAGGCGAAATGAACCAGGCACTACGGAGGCGAAGAATGCAAAAGAGCATCGCGGCACTGCGGCGGCATTACATCATCTGCGGCATCGGCCGCGTCGGCACCAACGTCGCGCACGAGCTCGAGGTCACCAGGCGTCCCTACGTGCTGATCGAGAGCGACAAGGAGGCGATCGAGCGTTATCTGGAAAGATACCCCGACGCCCTGTGGTCGCACGCCGACAGCGGCGAGGACAGCGCGCTCGCGGAGGCCGGCATCGAGCACTGTGCCGGCGTATTCGCGGTCACCGGCGACGACAGCAAGAACCTGGTGATCACGCTATCGGCCAAACTGCTCAACCCGCAGGCGCGCGTGGTGGCGCGCTGCCATGAAGTCAATTACATCGACAAGATACGCAAGGTCGGCGCCGACGCCATCGTCTCTCCGGATTTCACCGGCGGCATGCGCATCGTTTCCTCGATGGTGCGGCCGCAGGTGGTGAGTTTCCTCGACGAGATGCTGCGCGCTGACAACGCGCTGCGGGTGGAGGAAGTGCATATCCCCGAAGGCTTCGGCGCAAACACAGTCGGCGGCCTCAAATTGAACCGGCGCGCGTTCATCCTCCTGGCGGTGCGCTCCAAGGATCAGTGGGAGTTCAACCCCGCGGACAACTTTTTCATCGGTCCAGGCAACACCCTCGTCGTGATGACCACCCCCGAGGGGCGCAAGTCGCTGGAGAAGAGTCTGGGCGCGGCGGCGGCATGAGCAGGGAGCAGGGGCCCCGCGCAGCGGGGATGCGACCGGCCGCGATTGCCGCCGGCCGCCGACAGTGGCTACGCTCGAATTGCGAAAACGGATCGGAGGCGGCAGCATGAGCCTCCACGTCTGGCTGACCTTCATCGTCGCCGCGCTGCTGATCAGCCTCAGCCCCGGCCCCGGCGCCATCTCCTGCATGGCGAGCGGCATGCGCTTCGGCTATCGCCGCACACTTGCCAACATCGCCGGCATGCAGCTGGGCCTCGCGCTGCAGCTGCTGGTGGTCGGCGTCGGCCTGGGCGCGTTGCTCGCCGCATCCACCCTCGCGTTCGAATTGGCCAGGGGCTTCGGCATGGCCTATCTCTGCTATCTCGGCTGGCAGCAGTTTCGCGCCGAGGAGAAACCCGTGGAGATCGGCCAGCAGAGCCATTCTCAGAGCACTTCACGCGGGCTCATTGCGCAAGGCTTCCTGGTCAATGCGAGCAATCCCAAGGCGACGATTTTCCTGCTGGCGGTGCTGCCACAGTTCATCGACGCGCAGGCACCGGCACTGCCGCAGTACCTGATCTGCATGGCCACGCTCACCGCGACGGACATCGTCATCATGAGCGGCTATGCGTTGTTCGCCTCGCGCGTGCTGCGGCTGCTGCGCCAGCCGCACCATCTGCGCTGGATGAACCGCGGCTTCGGCAGCATGTTCATGCTCGCCGCCGGCTTTCTCGCGCTGTTCCGGCGCGCCTGAGAGATCATTACGACCTGAGGGGATGAGTTCCCTCATGCTTCCTTGCGTCAGAGGCAGTTGCGCTAACGCCGAGTCCGTCTCTAAACGCTTACGCCGGTTCAATCCGGAATCAACACCCCATCCTGCAGCCGCAAGATGCGCTGGGCGCGCGCGGCGATACCGGGATCGTGGGTGACGATGACGAAGCTGGTGCCGCGGCTGCGGTTGAGCTCCAGCATCATCTCGAACACCTGCGCCGCCGTGTGGCGGTCGAGATTGCCCGTCGGTTCGTCGGCGAGCACGCAGGCGGGCCGGGTCACCAGCGCCCGCGCCAGCGCCGCGCGCTGGCGCTCGCCGCCGGAGAGTTCGGCCGGCGTGTGCGCCAGGCGATGGCCCAGCCCCACTTCCTCGAGTATGGCCGCGGCGCGGCTGCGCGCATCGAACGCCGGCATGCGCCTGATCAGCAGCGGCATGGCCACGTTCTCCAGCGCGGTGAATTCCATCAGCAAGTGATGAAACTGGTAGACGAAGCCGAGCGTCTCGTTGCGCAGGCGGCCGCGCGCCGCCTCGGACAGGCTTTGCATCGGCCGGCCGAGGATGCTCACCTCCCCCGAGGTCGCGCTGTCCAGCCCGCCCAGCAGGTGCAGCAGCGTGCTTTTGCCCGAACCCGAAGCGCCGACGATCGCCACCAGCTCCGCCGCGCGCACCTGCAGGTCCACCCCGAGCAGTACCGGTACGTCGGTTGCGCCCTGATGGAATATCTTGGCGAGTTTGCTGCTGCCGAGGACGATGTTACTCATAGCGCAGGGCCTCGGCCGGATTCACGCGCGAGGCGCGCCAGCTCGGATACAACGTCGCGAGCAGGCTCAGCACGAGCGACACCGCGGCGATGGTGACGACATCTCTCCATTCCAGCTGCGACGGCAGCTCGCTGATGTAATACACGTCCTTCGACAGGAAATGCACGTGGAACAGGCGCTCGATGAAGGGCACCACCACGTGAATGTTGAGCGCGAGCAGCACACCGCCGCCGACTCCGATCAACGTGCCGATGACGCCGATCAGCGCGCCCTGCACGATGAACACCGCCATGATGCCCGAGGGCGCCGCGCCCAGGGTGCGCAGGATGGCGATATCGGGCTGCTTGTCGGTGACCGCCATCACCAGGGTGGAAACGATGTTGAACGCTGCGACCGCGACGATCAGGAGCAGGATGATGAACATCACGTTCTTCTCCATTTGCACGGCGCGGAAGAAATTGACGTGGCTGCGCGTCCAGTCGGTGACGTAGGCATCGGCACCCAGCCTGGGCAGCAGATCCGCGGCCACCTGGGGCGCCTGGAACAGGTCGTGCAGCTTCAGGCGCACGCCCGAAACCTTGTCCTGCATGCGGTACAGCGTCTGCGCGTCCTGCAAATCAATCAGCGCCAGGCCCGAATCGTATTCGAACATGCCGATCTCGAAAATTCCGACCACGCGGAATTGCTTCAGGCGCGGCACGATGCCGGCCGGCGTGACCTCTCCCTGCGGTGCGATCAGGGTCACCTTGTCGCCGACGATTACGGCCAGCGCGCGCGCAAGCTCGGCGCCGAGGACGATGCCGAATTCGCCCGGCTTGAGCGCCGTCAGGCTGCCGGACTTCATGTGGCTGGCGAAATCAGCGACCTGCTTCTCGCGCTCGGGCAGAATGCCGCGGATGAGCGCGCCGCGCACGGCGCCATCGTAGGTGAGCATGCCCTGGGCATTGACGTAGGGCGCGGTGCCCGCCACGCGCGGATCGGCGGCGGCGACCTTGGCTACGTCCTGCCAGTCGGAAAGCATATCGCCTGGCCCGCTGATCTCCACATGCGCGGCCACCCCCAGGATGCGGGTGCGCAACTCGCTCTGGAAACCGTTCATTACCGACAGCACCGTGATCAGTGCCGCCACGCCGAGCGCGATGCCGAGCATCGAGGTGAGCGAAATGAAGGAGATGAAATGGTTGCGGCGCTTGGCGCGGGTGTAGCGCAGGCCGATAAACAGTTCGTAGGGGAGTTTGGTCATTTTGTGTGGCTATTCTGACACACTCACGCCCGGCTTATCCGCACGCGTCAATGATAAACTTTGGCATGCATTGCCATCTGCTGCTTCCCGATCTGTTCTGGCCCGAGCGCGATTTCCCCGATATCTATCGCGGACTCGAGCTTGCGGCACTGGAGCGGCTGCTGGCCAAGGGGCGGCGCGACCGCGCCGCAGCGGCCGAAACAGAATCCGCCGAAGCCTGGCTGTGCCATCGCTTCGAGGTGGAAAAGCAAGGCGACTGGCCGGCTGCGCCCTATTGCCTGCTCGCCGACGGCGGCGAGCCGGGCCAACACCACTGGCTGCGCGCCGATCCGGTGCACCTCAAGCTGGAAGGCGGGCGCCTCGTGCTCGCCGGCAGCGGCGTATTTTCGATATCGCAGCAGGAGGCCGAGTGTCTCTCCGACAGCCTCAACGTGCATTTTTCCGGAGACGGCCTAGTGTTCTATCCGCTGCGGCCGGACCGCTGGTATCTGCGGGTGGAGCGCGTGCCTGCGCTGGAAACGACGGCGCTGCCCGATGCCGCCGGCAGGAGCATCGCTGCCCTGCTGCCGCACGGCAGCGACGCGCCGGCCTGGCGCGCGCGCCTGAACGAGATGCAGATGCTGCTGCACGGCCATGCGGTCAACGCTGCGCGCGAAAGTGCAGGCATGCTGCCGATCAACAGCGTCTGGCTCTGGGGCGGCGGCAGCATCGCAAACGCCGTGACCGCGCCCTGCAATGAGGTCTGGAGCCGGGACCCCTTCGCGACGGGACTGGCACTGGCGGCGCGTCTTGCCGCGCGTCCGCTGCCCGAGGATGCTGCGGCGCTGTTGCGCGCCGGCGCCAGCGCAGGCGTGAACCTGATCGTGCTCGACCAGCTGCGCGCCGCGGCGCAGTACGGCGATGCGCATGGCTGGCGTGAAGCCCTGCAGCAGCTCGAGCGCGACTGGTTCGCGCCCCTGCTCGAAGCGCTCAGGCAGGAACGCGTCGGCATGCTGAGCCTGCATGCGCCCGCACCCGCGCGCGGGCTCTCGGTCGAGCTTACGCGCGGCGACCTGCGCCGCTTCTGGCGGCGGGTAAGGCCGCTGGCGGATTACGCATCGGCATGACCAGCATCGTCACCCGTCCCATCCCCGCGCGCAATCGCGACATGCTGGTGCAGCAGGGCCTGCATCCGGTGCTGGCGCAGCTGTATGCCGCGCGCGGCGTGGTGGACAAGGCCGAGGTGCAAAGCGAATTCACCGGGCTGATTCCGCCGGAGCGGCTGCTGCACGGAACCCGAGCCGCGGCGCTGCTCGCCGATGCCATCGAAACGAAACAGCGCCTGCTGATCGTCGCCGACTACGATTGCGATGGCGCCACCGCCTGCGCCGTCGGCGTGCGCGCCCTTTCCGCATTCGGCGCGGACGTGGCCTATCTCGTGCCCAACCGCTTCGAATACGGCTACGGACTCACGTCCGAAATCGTCGATCTCGCCGCGCGCGCGCCGCGGCGCCCCGACTTGCTGATCACCGTCGACAACGGCATCGCCAGCAACGAAGGCGTGGCGCGCGCCAACGAGCTGGGCATCGCCACGCTGATCACCGATCACCATCTGCCCGGCGATGCGCTGCCGCAGGCCACGTGCATCGTCAATCCGAATCAGCCGGGCTGCGACTTCGCCAGCAAGGCCATCGCCGGCGTGGGCGTGATGTTCTACGTCATGCTCGCGCTGCGGGCGGAGCTGCGCCGGCGCGGCTGGTTCAAGGAGCGGCCCGAATTCAATCTCGCGACGCTGCTCGACCTGGTGGCCCTGGGCACGGTCGCCGACGTGGTGCGGCTCGACCGCAACAACCGCATCCTGGTGGCGCAGGGACTGAAGCGCATCCGCGAAGGCAGGATGCAAGCCGGGATCGCGGCGCTCCTGCGCGTGGCCGGGCGCGAAGCAAAGCGCGCGACCTGCTTCGACCTGGGCTTCGCCGCCGGTCCGCGGCTCAACGCGGCCGGACGCCTGGCCGACATGGCGCTGGGAATCGAGTGCCTGATCACCGACGACACGGCGCGCGCGCTCAACATCGCGCAGGAACTGGACCGGCTGAACCGCGAGCGGCGCGACATCGAAGGCGGCATGCAGGAGCAGGCGCTCGCCATGCTCGAGGCGCTGGGTTTGGGCACGGACGCCGGCGAGGCTTATACCCTGTCGCTTTACGATCCGGGCTGGCACCAGGGCGTGGTGGGCATACTCGCCGCGCGCATCAAGGACCGGCTGCACCGGCCGGTGATTGCGTTTGCCGCGGGCAACGCAGGCGAGCTCAAAGGATCGGGGCGCTCGATCCCGGGCCTGCATTTGCGCGACGCGCTCGACCTGGTCGCCAAGCGCGCCCCCGGCCTGATCCTGCGCTTCGGCGGCCACGCCGCCGCCGCAGGTCTGACCATACGCAGCGAAGGCCTGGCGCAATTCGGCGAACTGTTCGAGCGCACGGTGCGCGAACTGCTCGCCGCCTCCGACCTCGCGCGCAGCATCGAAACCGACGGCGCGCTGGAATCTGCGTATATGAATCTGGACACCATACGCCTGCTCGAACGCGAGGTCTGGGGCCAGGGATTCCCGCAGCCCTTGTTCTGCGACCGTTTCGCCGTCGCCAGCCAGCGCGTGGTCGGCGACAAGCACCTGAAACTGCGCCTGCAGAAAGACGGCAAGTCATTCGATGCGATACGCTTCAATTCGCTCGCCCCGGCGGGCGCGACCATCCGCGCCGCGTACCGCCTGGCGGTGAACGAATACAATGGCGTGCAGAGCGTGCAGCTCATTGTCGAGGAGTGGGAGAGCGCCTGAACGCCGGCTTGCTCGAAACCGACGCTTACG
>VFSW01008127.1_pt1 | contig 15116 bp, 9 predicted proteins | sample 5358111 | NCBI WGS metagenome assembly VFSW01 (sample SAMN11554181, study PRJNA540505) | mine drainage metagenome | isolation source: sediment from site ElyBrook_90M | place: USA: Ely Copper Mine, Vershire, VT | collected 2017
TGATTCGGAAATAAACAAGCCAGCACGAAGGAGCCAGCGATGAATACTAAATCCGCAGAACTAGCGAGAGAAGATCCCGCGCAGGACCAGTACCAGGACAATGCATGGGAGGATGATAATGACACCGAGGAACTCAGTTTGGATGACGGCCAGGACGAGGTTGCCCGCTTCCGGGCGAAACGGGTACGGGAAAGAGCTCCTGCGCTGGACGCGGACGCCGTTAAGCAGTATTTCCAGGAAATCAGGAAAACGCCGCTCCTGACATTCGCGGAAGAGCAGGACCTGGGAAAGCGGATTCAGGAAGGAGATGCCGAAGCCCGCGCCAAGATGATCCAGGCAAACCTCCGCCTTGTTGTGGCCATCGGGAAACACTACATTAACCGGGGACTGCCTTTTTCCGACGTTATCGAGGAAGGAAACCTCGGACTGATCAGGGCCGTTGAAAAGTTCGAATACCAGCGGGGTTTCAAGTTCAGCACCTACGCATCCTGGTGGATCAAGCAGTCAATAGCGAGGGCGCTCGCGAACCAGGTCCGGCTCATACGCCTGCCGGTCCATGTTGCGGAATTGGCTTACATTTATACCCGGACGATACGGAGGCTCACGCAGTCTCTGGATCGTGAACCGTCGAACGAAGAGGTTGCCAAGGAGATGCACATCAGCATAGATCGCGTGAGGCTGCTTTCCCAAATGACCCGGGAAGTCTATTCCCTCGACACCCTTATCGGCGAAGACGGCGATGAGACCTACAAGGACACGCTCATAGATGAGAACACGCCGCCGCCCGCGGATTCCAGCGACGAACACCTTCGGCGCCAGTTTCTCAAGGAATGGGTTTCCACACTGGCAGATTCGGAACGCAGCATCATCGAGATGCGCTACGGTTTGAATGGGACGGCGCCCCGGACGCTTGACAGCATCGGCAAACAGCTGAGCCTCACCAGGGAGCGGGTACGGCAGATCGAAAAACAGGCCATCAGAAAGCTGAGAAGCTATACAAAGTCCAGGAACATGGAAGTAAGCGACTTTTTGTGAAAAGCACTGCGGCCCCGATTGCCCTGCGCGCCATCAGCGGGCAGTCGCGGCCGCATCCTCCTGGAATTTTCGCTTATAACGTTTTCTTACGCTTCTCGGCAGCTAGCTGGCATCGACATTAAAGGTCGCAAGCGCGGGAGCTTGGCCGGTCCTGGCAACTGTTACTTCAGCCTTCCATCCGCCTGCCATCGCCGGATTGACCGAACAGGTGTAAGCATCTCCCTGGGCCGTTGCCTGGGACGTATACTCCATGGGGGCCATGCCCGGCATGGGCGGCATGAAGAGGCGCACGCTGACCTGTGCATCCTTTACCGGCTTGCCTGATGGGTCCATTACTTTTATCGTAAGTGTATTTTCTCCCAACACCAGCGGGTAGGTCTTTGCAGAAAGCGCAACGGTTGTGCCTTCAACAGTCTGCTTCGCCTCATATCCTTTGGTACAGCCTGCTGCAAGAATCCCGGCAAATACGACAACCATAAGCAATCCAAAATTTTTTTTCACAATAATCCTCCCTTGACATAATAGTGCGATGCTCTACCGGTCTTATAGAGCAATGCCTGTGCCATATATTGCTTTTTTATTCCTGCGGAAAATCAGGGGGTTCCAGGAAGGAGCACGTCGCAGTTGGAGCGGGTGCTCCAAAGAGTGAAGGATTTCCTACAGTTGCTCTTTTCCCGGGCTCAGCAGGTTCACTGCCAGGTCCAGATCGCGGTGCGCGCCGAGCAGGACGATGATGTCATCGGCCTGGAGGGTCAGGCCCGGCTCGGGATTTGCGATAGCCTCGTTGTTTCGCACGACGGCGATGACTGTAGCGCCGCTCTTTTTTCGGATCTCAAGCTCACGAAGGCTCCTGTTCGCAGCAGGAGAATCCGGTTCGATCCGGATATTGTCCACCGTAGCCTCGGCGAACAACGCGGCGATACGACTGATGTTCTCCTGGTCCAGGGAGTAGCCCCGCAGCATTTTATACCCGCCGAAGCGGACGAGCTGGATCTGGCTCGCAATGACATTGTTCGGAACGTGGTACTCGTGGAGGACCCGCGAAAAGATCTCGATCGAAGTCTCGAATTCTTCGGGGATCACCTGGTTTGCGCCGAGCTTGTAGAGCTCATCCACGTCCGCCGCATACCGCGTGCGGATGAGAATGAAAATGGAGGGGTTGATCTCGCGCACCAGACGAATGGCGAGCCGCGTCGCCCTATCGTCGGAGATCGCGAAGACGATGACCTTTGCGCAGTACGCGCCGGCCCGCACGAGCACGTCCCTCCGGGTGATGTCGCCGTAAATGAGGGGCTCGCCTTCTTCACGCGCTTTCCGGATGGTGTCCGCGTTCACCTCAAGCACCACATAGGGGATATGGGTAGCCTTGAGCGTCTTCGCGAGGTTCCGTCCGTTCAAGCCGTATCCCGCGATGATCGTATGCCCGGTAAGCGCGCAATAGTCCTTTTTCTCGCCTGCTTCAGCGGACACCTCGGGAAGGCGCGTTGTCAGCCAGGGGCCTGCCTGGATCAAAAAAGGCGCGGCGAGCATGCTCAGGATCGAGGTATTGATGAAAAGCTGAAATGCGTCCCCGGTTATCAAGCCGCGGGTTTGGCCCTGCTGGGCCATGAGAAAGGAGAACTCGCCGATCTGTGCAAGGCCGAGTCCTGCAAGCAGGGAAGTGCGGATGGGATATCGCAGGAGTGTTGCGGTCACTGCCGTGAGGCCGGTCTTCAAAAAAATGAGGAGCACGGTCAGAAGTAAGAGGACCAGCCAATGGGCCATGAAAAAATCCGTATGAAGCAGCATGCCGATGGATATGAAAAAAATGCTCGCGAAGTAATCGCGAAAAGGCATGATCTCGGCCACGATGTGGTGGCTGTATTCGGATTCGGCGATGATGAGACCGGCAAGAAAGGCGCCCAGGGCGAGGGACAAGCCGAGGCTGTAGGTTATCCACGCCGTGCCGAGACAGAGGAGCACCACGAGCAGAAAGAACATTTCCCGGTTCCTGAGCCTGATCACCTGGTGCAGGAGGAACGGGACGATCTGGCGCGCCGCAAAGTAAACGCCGATCAGGCCGAGCACGGCCTTTCCCAGGGAAATGATCACGGAAAGAGGCGTGACAGCTCCGGCTGAGCCCGACTCGGCCAGCACCGGCAGCAGAAGCATCATGGGTACGACCGCGATGTCCTGGAACAACAAGATCCCGGTGCCGAGCCTGCCGTGGGCGGTGTCGAGTTCGGTCCTGTCGGCATACATCTTGAGCACGATGGCCGTGCTGCTGAGCGATGCCAGGAAGCCGAAGAAGAGGGACTGGGGCGGGGAATAGCGGAAGAGAACTGCTATCCCGGCAACCGCCGAGATGGTCAGCGCCACCTGCATCCCGCCGCCGATCAGGAACTGCCGGCCGGATTTAAAGATATCCGCGATGGAAAATTCGAGGCCCACGGTGAACAGGAGCAGGACCACGCCGATGTCCGCGAGCCGTTCTACCACGCGGGTCTCGGTGATGATGGCCGCGCCATAGGGGCCGATGAGCACGCCGGTAATGAGAAACCCCACGAGCGCGGGCAGGCTCGCACGGTGAAACAGGTAGGTGATCGGAAGCGACACGGCGAGCAAAATGATAAGCTCGCGTAGGATGGTGATTTCCTGTTCCTGCATACTAACGATATAATACCATAAATGCTTTACGTGTGCGGCGAAGTCGTCTGGGGTTGTCTTAAAACCCTGGTGCTTCAGCGCTTCAAACAAGGAAATTGCGAACAAGAGCTTATTACAAACACCATTTGAGCGTTTTCAAAGCCATCGCGCGAATCAGGGCCGTACTCTGCTACAAACGTTCAAGACGGGCTTGAAGTCTGCCAAAAATCAGTATATAATACTGCCAAGAAAATGGAAGCGGTGTATTAAAAAGAAACATAAAGGCCGATTGTAAGAGCAATGAGTGTTCAAGACACCAAACATCTTGACAATATCAATGTCTCGTTCATAGTTCTGTCCGCAGTTTGAACTTTGTTTTTTGGTTGAGTAGAGCTTTATCCCTATTTTGCATAGCCAACTGCACCTTGCACTAACATGGTGAAATGCCCCGATCCTAACGGGAATTTTACCAACATTCAATATTTCACATTCTGATAAACTAAGTTTTTTAACTTGAGTTATTCTTTTTTTACTAGGATGTAATTTGCAATGCAAAGTGTGACTTTTCATAAGCCGATCTTGGATTTTGGCATCGCAGTCTCGCATCGCGTAGAATTGCAGGTCCCGTAAAGATCCAGCGTCATGGCGAATCCGGCAATGTCTGCGCAGGTACAATGTTTACAGCCACAATCCGCAGGACATCGGAGGTCTTGTGCTGAAAGGGAATACGGGAGAACAGCTGCAGGAACTTCTCAGGACTGAAATGTGGTGGGACCACTTTGCGGCCCTTTCCGAGAGCCTGGGATTTTCTCTCAGCATCTATTCGCCAAGCGGCATGACGTTTTTCCCTTCGAGCAGCGCGGTCTCGCCATGCCCTGGATTTTGGTCACCAACGTCAGATTTCGTATCGAAGTGTGAGACACACTGCCGTCCGCTCATTCTGAACACCCTTTCGACGGGGAAGCCCGACATCTTCACGTGTTACGCAAAAATCGTGCATTTCGCGCTCCCGATCGAATACCTCGGCGAGCAGGCCGTTATCATGGGGAGCGGATCGTTTTCCTCCTATAAGGATTTCCGCACGTATATGGATATCATGCAGGGAGCGGGCCTCGACACGATATCCCTCAATGCCCCGCTTTCCTTCTCGAGCAGGGAGCAGGCGTCGAAGGCTTGTGATATTCTGTCGAAGTCCATCTACGATATTTTCACAAACCGCCAGGAAGCTGTTAAGCTCCGCAAAAAAATCGAAAGCCTGAAAAAAACCATCGGGATGTGGGGTGCCGATGGCGAGAAACTGCCCGAATCGCTGTATAGGGCAATGATCAGCAATCTGTCCTCGCTTCTTGAATTGGAAAACATTGCCGTCCTCGTACCGGACAGGCGGCATGGAGGGTATACGAGCTTGTACGCTCTGTCGAAAAGCAATGGAACACCCGAGGTCGTCAGTATCGCCGAACGAGATTCCGTAGTCCAGGAGCTTAGTAAAGGAAAAGAGTATGTTCTTTCAGCAGAGCCGGTGCAGGATCCAAACGCCGATTTCCTGAATGGCATGGGAGCGCTCTATTTTTTCCCGGTCATGGTCGGGAAAAAACTCGAGGCTGTGGTTCGTATTGACGATCGAGGGATCACCGAAGGAGACCGGCAGATCATCACCGCCTTCTGCAGACAGACTGCTCTTTTAATTGAAAACCGTCGATTGCATCAGGATTTGTACGAGAAATTCTATCAGTTTGCGACAATTTCGGCGCTGACGAGGTCAATCACTCCCATTCAGGACTACGAGACGCTGCTTCGTACGATCCTTGACCTGTCCGCCGATTTGCTCAAGGCTGAACAGGGCTCTCTGATGCTGATCGACCACGAGACCGATGGTTTGCTTCTCGAAGCGAAAAAGGGGATCGTCGACGGCGTCACGGAAAAGTTAAGGATCAACAGGGGGGAAGGAATTGCCGGGAGGGTGGCTGAGATGGGCGAACCTCTCCTTGTCGAAAACCTGGAGCAGGACCCCCGGATCAGGCAGAGCAACAGGGAACATTACAAGACGAGATCGTTCGTGAGCGTCCCGCTCAAGATCGATGACCGTATCATCGGCGTGCTCAACCTCTCGGATAAGACGACGGGAGAGGTCTTCAATAAAAAAGATCTGTTTCTCATTCAGTCCTTCGCGACTCACGCCGCCATCGTCATGGAGCGTAATGTCATCTTGAACAAGACGGAAGAACTAAAAAAACTGACGATCACGGACTCTCTCACTGGCCTCCTGAACAGGAGATACCTATTTGAGCGGCTCAAGGACGAATTGGCGCGTTCCGCGCGCCATGGCCGCAACTTCAGTCTTCTTATGCTTGACATAGACGGCTTCAAATGCTGCAACGACACGTTGGGACACCCCATCGGGGACAAGACGCTCAAAATCATAGCGGATGTCCTCATGGATGCTGTCCGATCCATCGACATCGTAGCGCGATGCGGTGGGGACGAGTTTATGGTCATTCTTCCTGAAACCGGCGAGGTCCTCGCGGTAGAGATTGCAGAACGAGTGCGGGAAAAAGTGGAGAAGAAGGTAGCCCTCTCCGAGGCGCGGCTGTGTACGATCACGGCCAGCGTCGGGATCGTCAGCTACCCGAAGCACGGAGAATCGGTGGAGAAACTCCTCGAGAACGTCGATAAGGCGCTTTATCGCGCAAAGGACAAAGGAAAAAACAGAATCGAGGTGTTTTCCTAATATGCTAACAAGTTCACTGTCGGAAGAGGCTTTTTTCGGCAGGCAGGATGAATTGTCCAGCCTCTACAAAAGAGCCCTCAGAGCGGAACAAGGCGCGTCCAGAAGCGTCGTTCTGGCTGGCCCCCGGGGTATCGGGAAGACGGAAATCCTTCGGCACCTCTTCGGCCGTTTGTTCTGGACGCAGGAGCGAGTGTTCCCTTTCTTATTCACCTTCAATCCTGCACTCCTGTCCGTTGCGGCTTTTTCCAAAGCTTATTTAAGCGCTTTTTTGTGTCAGAGGCTCGCTTTTGAGAAGAGGGAACAGGCATTGCTATACCGCGACGGGATATCGATCGACGCCCTGTCCGGGCTCATTGAGGAGCGGGAGGTTGCCTGGGCGCGGGAGATTCTTTTCCAGTTCCTGCAGTGTTCCCGTGATCCCGTCGAAGCGCTCAGGATTGCGCTTGCGGCACCGCACCGGTCGATGCTTTCCACCAAAATCCCGGTCGCTGTCCTGATCGATGATTTTCACCTGGTCGGACGCCTCCATATGGACGGAGTTCCGGATCACCGTTTGTCGCATCTTTTTGAAGAACCGCTGGGGCACGGAAAAACACCGCATATGATCACGGGGAATATGGCCGAACTCCAGGAGATGCTTGTTACGAGCGGTCTTGAGCGCTTCCCGGTTCGACCCCTGGGGCTTGAGGGGACCTCGTCTCTGGCGCAGTATGTTATGAAGCGGTGCGAGACCGAAGGTAACGTCCCGCCCCTGCTTTTGCGCCGTCTCGATGGGAACCCTTTTTATCTGGAGCGCGTCCTTGCGAGAGCGGGCGAAAAGAACCATCCGGTCGAACAGGACTTCTGGAATGCGTACCTCCGGGAGATCACTGATGGCGCACTTTCGCTTTATTGGAAAAAAGTCTTCAAGAGCTTTTTCCCGGACCTTGGATTACGGAGGGTTGCCCTCGAAACAATCCATAAAATTAATCACGCATCGGAGGATCTTCCTGTCCAACGTATCGTGAAATCGTTTGCACGGACCGACAGCCAGGCGCAGGATATCGTTCATAACTTGTATTTTGCAGGTTTCATCAGCGGAGAGTTTGGCGCATTCAGGAAAGTAGAAGATGCCGTATTGCAGGACCTTATCGATTGCCTCTACCAGAGGGAAATACTGGAGAAGGCGGCTCGTGAGGTTGAGCGCGATATCCTGGAATCCATCATCGCGCGCCGGGAACAGGCAGTGCGCTTCGAACTTGTTCTTCCGATGGCCAGGGAGGCAGAGCTTGTTGCCGCCCAGAGCCTTGAACAAATAGGGAAAAACCTGAACCTCAGCCAGGAAACAGTTGGTCAGATGCAAATTGCCGTTATCGAGGCCTGTATCAACGCTCTTGAGCACAGCGGGGGGATGGGCGATCAAGTCTATGTCAGCATTGCCGTCGATGAGGACCAACTGGAGGTTTCCGTGGAAAGTGCCGGCCGGGAGTTCATCATGCAGGAGACCGGAGAGCCGTTCCGCGATCAGGAGGCTGTGAAAGCGTCGGGAAGAGGATGGGGAATAAAACTAATCAAACGTTTTGTGGATCAGGTCACATTCGAGAAGACCGCCCGGGGCACCAAAATCGTGCTGATCAAAAAATTAGAAAGGCCCGCGGGCATACAAAAGGAGGATATCGTAAATCGTGAGTAATTTTTCCTTATCGTCAAGATCAGTCAAGGATGTGGCCGTCATAACACCCCGAGGATACATCAACGACATCGGGGCCGTACGCCTCGAGCAGGAAAGCGGGCAATACCTCGACAACGGGTTGAAGAAGCTGGTGGTTGATTTTTCCGATGTGCAGTTCATCAACACCATAGGACTCTCCATTTTTCTGAGCATCGTGCAGAATACTCAGGATCATGGCAGTCAGCTCTGTTTCACGAATATGAAGAAGGACCATCTCGAGATTTTTGAGATTGCGGGTCTGATCGGCCATGTAAAGGTTTTTAAGGACGAAAATGCCGCATTCACCTATCTAAATGGGAGAACCCCGGATGGCAAAAAAACTGCATCTCAAACGACTGCTGTTTAGCATTGCGGCGCTGGCCGACCTCGGACAGGAGGCAACGTCCACGAAGGACCTGTCTGAAAAAATGAAAGCGGCGCTCTATATTATTACCGGAATGTTTTCGGTGCCGACGGCAGCTTTGTTTGTACACAACCGTCAGCGCGGCATGCTTGACCTGATCGTCGAGAAGGGCTACCGGGAAATCAATCGAGAGGGGATCCATCTGAGTGTTCAGGCTGAACATATCAAGTCTTTCAGAATGAATGATCCGCATGCGGCAGGGGAATTCCCCAAAATCGTTTTTTTCAAGCAGAATTCCGTCATCTTTACCAAACTGCAAACAAAAATATTCCTTCCGTTCTTTGCAAAAGGAGAACTTATCGGGGCCATCTCCCTCGGCAGGAAACTCGGTGGAGCGCCTTACCGGCAGGGAGAAAAGAACGTTCTCAAGGTCATAGCGCAACAAATGGCGATAACGCTGAGTAATGCGCAGCTGTTCCGGGAGCTTGCCAGGAAAGCCGCCGAAAACCGGCGGCTTTATAGAAACATGCAGCGGATCTACAATGATACCATCCAGGCATTCGCCGCAGCGATCGACGCCAAGGATGGATATACGAAAGACCATTCCTACCGCGTGGCGAGTTACGCTGTCGCGATAGCAAAGGAACTCGGATGGAAGAAAAAGGATGTGGAGGGCATTTATGTGGCGGGGCTGCTTCACGACATCGGGAAAATCATTATTGACACCAAAGTCATCAAGAAGGGAGAAAAACTATCAGCCGTTGAACTCAGCGAAATACAGAGGCATCCCCGGATATCCTATGATATCCTTTCAAAGATCAAGTTCCCCTGGAAAAACATCGATAACCTTGTTCGTCATCATCACGAGCGGGTGGACGGGAAGGGTTATCCTGATGCGCTCAGGTCCGGCGAACTCAGCGAGGGCGTCAAAATTCTCGCCCTCGCCGACGCTTTTGACGCAATGACGACGAACCGGCCGTACCGAGATAAAATGAGTATCGATGAGGCTTTTCGGGAAGTCATGAAGTGCTGTGGCACGCAATTCGACGATAAGATCACAAAGGTTTTTTTCGGCCTCATCCGCCGGGAATTGGATGGAGAGGTTTGTGATAGACAGATACTTCATCACTTGGAGTGTAATGAGGCAAGTCCTGTCGCTGTCAGTGGGTTCGCTTACCAGCAAATGGATGGGTCTGGAAACACCTGAGTGCGAAGCCAAACGGGGCATGGTGTTACGAGGACGCCCAAAAGATTCCTTTCAAACCGCAAGATTCTAAAGTTGATCGAGACAGGCAAGTGATCAACATTTGCTTTACAGTACCGCGCCGTACGTGCCTGATTGATCTTGACCTGCGCCGGCTTCCGCAGATCCGAATCTAGATAACGGTTGATCTCACCGATCATGGTGCGATGCTGACTTTCACTCACCCGGCAAGGCACCGGATTATGCACTCTGCCACGCCGCGATCTTCTTCCATTTAATGATTACGATAAAAAAAACAATGCCGCAGATCAAGCCGCCGACTGCGAACGTGAGCGGAGCTTTGATCACATGAGCTACTGACCCGGCAAATAAACTTCCGAAAGGCGTCAGACCGCCGAAGGCCAGGGTATAGATGCTCATGACCCTGCCGCGGAGCCGGTCCTCGGTGCTCAACTGGACCGTGGTGTTTGCCATGCCGAAGAAGGTGATCATTGACCAGCCGCATAAGGCAAGCAGCAGCGCGGTCAATCCGTAGGATTTTTGAAAGCCGATGAGTATCAAGAAAAACGAAAGCGCCAGTCCTCCTCCCAGCAGGAGCATAGGCTTGGGACCGTGCTTGCTCACGGCGGCGAGAGAAATCGCGCCGATCAGCGCGCCGGCGCCAAAAGAAGACATGAGGAGCCCGAAAGCTGCGGCGTCTCGATGGAGTTCCTGCCTTGCAAACACAGGAACAAGCACATTGAAATTCGTCCCGAAGATACTGACTACCGATACGAGCAGGATGGTTACGAGCACCGCGGGCGTATTCCTGATGTACGCAATGGCCTCCCCGATGTCCTCAAAAACACGATGTGATTTGCGCTGATCAACAGGCGATTCCTTGAACGTCATGAGCAGAAGGCTCCACAGCACAGCCAGAAAACTGAGACCATTGACAAAGAAACAGACGGCGGTCCCCGCAGCGCCGATAAGGAGCCCCGCTATCGCGGGCCCAACGGCCCGGGCGGCATTAAATATGGAGGAGTTCATCGCAACGGCGTTCATCAGGTCTTCCCTGCCGACCAACTCGACGAGAAACGATTGCCGTGCCGGCATGTCGATCGTATTGACGATGCCGAGGAGCGTGGCGAGGACTACGATGTGCCAGTATTGAACAACCCCGGTCCAGACGAGGAGGGACAGCGTAAACGCCAGAAGCATAAAGACCGTTTGTGTCACGATGATGATCCTGCGTTTGGGGAAGTAATCGATGAACGGACCGGTGAGGAAGGACAGAAAGAGCATGGGCAGGAACTGGAGCGCCGAGACCACGCCGAGCTTGAATGACGAATGGGTCAGTTCCAGCACCAGCCACGCCTGCCCCACGTTCTGCATCCAGGTGCCGATCAGGGACACGAGCTGGCCGGAAAAGAAGAGGCGGAAGTTCCGGTGGCGCAAGGAACGGAACAGGATTTTGATCGTTGCTGTTTCGGGCATCATGGTGAAATTCTTTCTTCTCTACAGTATAACACCTGGAGAACTGATCGGAAATGGAAGGTCATGGGAGGGCGGGGAACCCGCATAACCACATCAGATACAAAGCAAACCGGTAAGGGGAAAATGGGGAACGAAAGGCGAAAGGGGGAGTAGAAATACACAGAGACAAAGAATTTCCCCCCATTTCTCCTCTCCTTCTCCCTTTCTCCTGGAAGATTTTCTTTTTCGAATTGATGCCAGATTTATCTGCCAGTTCTACTTCCTGCTGCAAAACTTCCGTATTTCGTTGAAGAGTTCCATGGATGCGGCCTTCGGCCCGGTGTGTTCGAAGCCCCCGATGCCGAGGCGCGTACGTATCTGGCCGACTTTGACGCCGGTTGTGAACATCCGTTCGAAATACTGTTTCGCGATCTTTTCGTGCTCTTCCTTGCGCTGGGGCGCGCCGAAAGGATTGGCGAAATAGGTATGCACGAGGCCTTTTTCGTCGGTGGTGCCTTTGGCGAGCCGGGCCGCGTTCCGGAAGGTGGCAAGGGCGTCTTCGGGGCTTGAAAAAAATTCGATTGCGCGGACGTCGTCGTTCACCTGCTCGTAGTTGTTCGCGTAGAGGAACATGTTCACGGGATATCCCTTGACGATATGGTGATACCGGGTGATCGGCATGATGAGCCGCGCATTGATTTTGTCGGGGTTCATGAAGATGCTCCGGTCGATTTCCTCGTAAGCGTACCCGGACTGCAGATCGTCGAGCCGCACAAAGGCGCCGATCTCCGTGCCGTAGCCGACCACGGTCCCGTTCTTATCGAGCCCGATGGACCCCATGTCGTCGAAGATGATCGTCATTTCGCAGATGTACTCGTCGGCGAGATTGCGCAGCGCCTCGATGGTTTCGGACTTTCCCGCGCCGCTGTCGCCGATGATGATGACGTTGGCGGACCCTCCGTCCTTGAGCTTGATGCACACCATGGCGCCGTGGAGCGGCAGCCGGTTTCTCTTGAGCATGACGATGTTGTGCAGGGTCAGCGCCATCTTCTTGAAGTAGCCGAAGTAATCTACTTCTTCTCTGTGCCGGACCAGCCCGACCAGCATGTTGGCGGCCTTGTCTTCATAAAAAAGAGTGTTGCTCGGGAGCGCGGAGCTCGTAAGGCCGAACAGCATGATGATGTCCGGCGATTTGTCCTCGATGTCCTCGTACGCGGCGATCTCGAAGAGGTTGCACATCGAAAGAGCGAGCGAGGTGAAATCTTGATGGAAATAAATGAAGGCGGTCAAATCCCCGACTTTAGCGGGATAGCAGTACCACTCACCGGGGTTCAGGGAAAGGAGGTCCTTGTTCAGTTCGGGCAGTTCTTCGAACTTGCCCTTTCTGGTGTTCATGGCAGGGTAGAGGATGACCGGCGGCTCGATGAGCGTGAGCCGGATAAAGGGAATGTTCCGGAGGTTCCCGTACTGCTCAGGGCAGTTCCACGAGACTTTCTCGAGCAGCATGCCCATGTTCGCACCCGCGGGCAACTGACGGTACACGCGGGGGTTTTCGCCGATCAGGTTCTCGCTGATGCGGCGATATACGTAGAGGACGAGGGTCTTGAACTCTTCGTTCGACTTGATGAACTGGGCATGGTGCAGGCTGTTCTTGGCGTAGGCGGACCGCTGCGGCGCTTCAAGATAGATGAACCGCTCGAACCGTCTCCAGTAGTTGTACAGCTCCTCGATCAGTTCAAAGAGTTTTTCCTTCTCCGAAAGGAGCGGGTCGAATTCGCTGTTCATGGAGGAAATTTCCTCCGCCGTGTGGCTGGAAAGCAGCCGGAACACGTTGGTGAGATAGACCGACATCCGGCCCCGCTCCACGGAAGGGGATTTGTCCCGCAGGAACGCAAAGAGCGAACTTCCGCGCGACGCGATCCGCTCGATGAACCTCTCCACGATCTCCAGGAAAAGCTCGCTCTTGAGCAGCTTCTCCGGCGTCTCGCAGTAGATGGTGGAATAGTCGAAGATGACCTTCCCCCGGGTTATGACGTAGGGCTTTTTTACGGTTACCACTTTTTGTTCTCCTCTGTACAGAAATCACTTTGCGATGATCGCGTATGAAAAGTCATCCCCGCAGTACTCTCTTGTCGCCGACCCGCTGCGTGAGCTTTTGCGAATCGAAGTATTCCATGATCGGAACAGCGAACTTGCGGGAGGTCTTTGCCAGGTCGCGGAATTCTGCCATGGTGATCTCCTTTTTTTCCTCAAGAAACTTCCTGAGATCCGCCCTGACCTTTTCCACGACTTCCCGGTCGAGGTGGAGCGAGTCGTTGATCCGGACCGTGCGGCCTTCGTCGGAAAGGAGCTTGAGCAGGTCCTTTGCATCTCTTTCCGCAATGCCGAAGAGCGTGGGGAGTTCTTCCCGCACGGGCGGCTGGGTCCCGCCTTTGGTGATGGCTTCAACGATCTTGTTCTTGACCTCGTCCTGGATTGCGCCGCGGGCAGCTTTAAATCCCGGGACCTTGAGTTTCGAGCCTTCTGCTTCGATCTGTTTCTTCTTTACCAGTCCGTCGACAGTCATGTTCAGGACCTTGATGGAAAGGCGCATTTTGAGCGCGCCCTTCAATTCTTCCTTGTCAAGCCCGGGTTTGAGCGGGTTGTCCTTGTGGTACTGTTTGACCAGGGCGAGGACCCTCTGTTCGAGCGCTCCCAGATGGGATGCGTGAACGTAGAGGTTGTCCACTCGCAGCACCGTCTTCTTCTGCGCCAGGCTGGCCAGGGCTGACGTCGTTTCCTGCTTGTCGGCAGCCATGGTCCCGATGGCCTCGGGTTCTTCCATACCGGCGAGGCCTTTCCCTGCGATGAGCAGCCCGAGCTTGTCTTCGAAGCTTCCCTTTTCGAGCATGCCGAGGTTTTTGAGCGACTCCTGCATCGTCGCGTTTTTATGCCGCCTCACATGGGGGTTCAGCACCATGCCGCCGCCCAGGGTTTCCATGGGTGAATAAAAGCGCAGGATGTACCGGTCTCCGTGCTGGACGATCACCGGCTGCTCGAGCCGTATCTGCGCGTATGCTTCCTCGCCCGGGGCGAGCGTGCTTTTTCCGAGGAGCGTGATCCTGCCGATGGCTTCCTGGGTCGTGTTGTAAAACCGCACCCGGCCGCCGGTCTTGAGCCCCCGCGGGGCCTGCTTCAGGAGGTCGAGCTTTGCGTCGAGCGTTTTGGTCGGCGCAAAGAATCCCGCGCTCACGATCGTGTCTCCGCGGGAAAGCTGGTCCTTCTCTATCCCCTGGAGGTTGACCGCCGTACGCTGGCCTGCCACGGAGCGCGAGACAGCCTGGTTGTGGGACTGGATGCCGCGGACTTTTGTTTTGATACCCTTGGGCAGGATTTCCACTTCCTGCTCCGTACTGATCGTGCCGGAGAGCAGGGTGCCGGTGATGACGGTGCCGAACCCTTTCATGGTGAACACGCGGTCGATGGGAAGGCGCAGGATGCCGTTTGAGGATTTCGGAGCAACGTCGTCCGAAAGTTTTGCGAGCTCCTGCACGAGCATTTGCAGGTTCTCCCCTGTCTTGGAGGACACGGGAACGATGGGGGACTTTTCCAGGAAAGTGCCTTTGACGAAGTCGCGCACCTCGTCCTGCACCAGAACAAGCCAGTCCTTTTCAACCATGTCCATCTTGGTAAGGACGATGATGCCCTTTTTCACCTGGAGGAGATCGCAGATGGCAAGATGCTCGCGGGTCTGGGGCATGACGCCCTCGTCGGCCGCGATCACGAGCATCACGATGTCGATGCCTCCCACGCCGGCGAGCATGTTCTTGATGAGGCCTTCATGGCCCGGAACGTCCACGATTCCGAGGCGGTTGCCTCCCGGAAGGTCAAGGGAAGCGAACCCGAGGTCGAGCGTGATGCCCCGTTCTTTCTCTTCCTTAAGACGGTCCGGGTCCGTGCCGGTCAATGCCTTGACGAGAGTAGATTTTCCATGATCAATATGTCCGGCTGTGCCGAGGATGATGTATTTCATAGG
>VFSW01008128.1_pt1 | contig 15116 bp, 17 predicted proteins | sample 5358111 | NCBI WGS metagenome assembly VFSW01 (sample SAMN11554181, study PRJNA540505) | mine drainage metagenome | isolation source: sediment from site ElyBrook_90M | place: USA: Ely Copper Mine, Vershire, VT | collected 2017
GTTTAAAGCAGTTCCAAAGACCCTAGCTTTGATACCAGATGGAAACAGGAGGTGGGCGAGGATAAACGGGCTCTCGTTCCTTGAAGGATATAGGAAGGGCGTAAACAAGTTCATCGATTTCAGCGAATGGTGCAACAGATACGGAGTTGACAACATTTCTGTGTGGGCGTTCTCTTCTGAGAATATAAAGAGGCCGAAGAACGAACTTGATGCGCTCTTTCAGATCTACAGAAAGGCCGCAAATGACAAGAACTTGATAAACAGGCTCCACAACAACCAGACAAAGTTCAGGGTTGTTGGAAATTTGGGACTGCTTCCAAAGGACCTAGTCCACAAGATGAAAAAGATTGAGAAACAGACAAGCGTCTACAAGGGCAAGGTGATAAACATGCTCATAGGTTATGGGGGTAGAGAGGATATATTGCATGCCGCAAGGGAACTTGCAAAGAAATCCGTAAGGCAAGGCCGCGTAGTAGTAAGCGGCGATGAGTTCAAGAATTCTCTTATATCAAATAGCATTCCGGACATAGATTTCGTAATCAGGACATCTGGAGAGGAGAGACTATCCGGGCTTATGCCATGGCAGACCGGATATTCCGAGCTTTATTTCTCGAGAAAACTCTGGCCAGATTTCACGCAGTTAGATTTGAACAGAGCGTTAGTCGCGTTCAACGCCAGACAAAGACGCTTTGGCACATAGTCTGATATTGTATGCCTGATAGAAACAGAGATATTTTTGGTTATGCCAGTGTCTTCAAGAGAAGCTCTCCGAGAATATTGATGCAGTTCCTTTTTGCAATCGCGCTAGGATTGTTTGTCGGAATTCTTTCGTTTGTAATATCGCATGCGCACTTTATCGGTCGTATGGACATACCGATTCTTTTGCATGCCGCATTTAGCGGGATATTGATAATCACAGTACCGGCAATGCTGACAGTGGCATTCATAAAGATGGGGGGACGAAAGAGGGTCAGGCTCAAGCATATCGGGCTTGTTGCGCTAGTTTTTTCCATGATATACTCGGTGTTTGTCATATTGGGCGCCATCGTCGCGTTATTTACGAACAGCTATTATCTGGCGGATGTAGTCATACTCGTAGGAAACTCTTTGATATTCGGGTATTGGATACTCGCAGACAAGGTTATCGTGGGACTGAACAAGAGCGCAAGCATAGCCGCAACATTGCAGCCGTTCTTCAACGCCATATTCTACGTCACGTTCGGGGGATTTGTCATAATGCTCGGAATGCCGCAGCAGCTCTTCTTTTTGAAGCTCGTGGTTGGAATGTTCGTGTTCCTAATCTTCAGCTACTTCTTCATCTACGTACTTGACAAGCCTATGAAGGAGGCGCTTAACATAAGCACTATGAAGACCTTCACGATAATGGTGAACCAGTGGCTCTATGACATAGGGAGCGTTGACATGTTCAGCCAGCAGTCGTTTGGAATCCTAAAGACAGTCGAGATGGACATATTGATAATAAAGGGAAATGGGAGATACAAGGCGATCTTTGTAAATCCGAACATACACTACGGACCGTTCAAGAACGTTGGCGGAAGCATAGCTCCGGAGGCGCTTGGATCGATGATACAGAAAAAATATGCAGCTACGCCGTTTATCGTGCACGGAGCCGTGAATGCATCTGATAATCCGGTTAGTGCATCGCAGATATTCTCAATAGCTGCGCAGATAGGGCAGTATATGGATAGGCTGAAGGATAAGGATTTCTCAAAGGCGAGGGGAAGCGTTAGCATAGGCAGATCAAAGCTGTGCAGGGCGATAGACGTTAAGGTGGATGATTTCAATCTCTTTATGCTGACAAAGGCGCCGATGGTTGTGGAGGACATAGAGCAGCAGGCAGGAGCAGAGTTTAGGAGCGTTGCAAGCAAGGGAGGCAAAAGGAAGGTGACAATAATAGATGCGCACAACTCGAGGTTCGAATCAGCGAGGCCTTCGGAGCTCGAAGGAATAAAGCATGGGAGCGAGTACGAGGCAAAATACAAGGAGGCCATAGTGGATGCGATGAAGAAGGAGAAATCCTCAAGGTTGAGGTGCGGATTTGCATGCCAGAAGATATATTACTGGCTAAAGCACCCAGAAGATATCGGAAGAGGATACACGAGTGTGGGCATCTTTGAGACGGAAGGGAAGAAGTTCTGCATGGTCTATTTTGATTCGAACAACATGCTCCCAGGATTTAGGCGCGAGATGATAGATCACATAAAATCACGGTTCAAGATGGACAGCGAGATACTGACTACGGATACGCATTCCGTAAACGGACTCAACCTTCCCGTCAACAATGTGCTCGGCAGGGATACCAGCGCCAAAGACGTAAAGCCCATAATAGATGTTTTGATAAAGAGAGCGCTAAATGACATTGGTCCGATCGAAGCGCATTCCGGAAAGATGCAGATTGGCAACTTTAGGGTGTGGGGACCGAATGCCGAGAAGGTGATAACAAGCGTTGCAAGGGATATTGTGAAGAAGACCTGGAGATATATCCCGATAGTAACCTTTGCAGGATCCATAGTGGCATCTTTGATAATATATTTGGCGTGATTGCATGATCAACCTACCATACGCATTTGCTATGCTTTTCATATTAGTCTGCGTGTTTTTGCTTGCATATTCTACTAGAGAAAAAAAGCACAGGGTCGGAATTAAGCCTGCTGGCGCGCTCCTTTTGGGAATGATACTGTTTTACATGCAGGGAGCAAGCATTCTGCTCTTGATCCCAGGAATAATCCTTTTTTATTTCCTTGGGGATTTTTACGGAACAAGGATCGGTATGTACGTATCGGTTGTTTGCATAGCATTCCTGCTAATCGCAAGCAACTATTCTCCGGCATGGTTCGTGGCCCAGGCCGCTGCGCTTGGACTGCTTGCAGGAACAGGGTTTAGGCACACCCACAAGCACAGAAACGACGTTAAAAGGGAGACCAACAGGGATCTATTGCAGATATTTTTCGGGATACTCTTGATTGCGTTGTTCTTCTCACAGAAGCTGCAGCTTGCAGAAACGGTGGCATTGGTGTTTACGGTCCTTGGGTATCTGGTTGCAAATTATGTGATACTCTCTGGAAATGACGCGCTCTCGAATATCCTAAAGGGGCTTGAGAGAAACCATACGGCGCTCGGAGAGGGAGCGCAGATGCTCGCAATAGGCACACTGGTAGTAATTGCGACATTGCATGCGGCAGTGTACATAATACTGGTTTTCATTGCGCTATACATAGGGGACTCTATAGCCACAATAGTTGGGATAAATTTGAATGGGACAAAACTATCTTACAATAAGAACAAATCTGTACTTGGCACATTTGCTTATTTCGGATCCGTTGCGCTGATATCGTATCCGTTGATTGGATGGTTGGGTCTACTGGTAGGATTTGTAGCGGCTGCGGCTGAGAGCATAAGCACTCCAGTAGATGACAATTTGTTCGTTGCAATGATATTGGTATTCCTGATGCTTCTGTAAAAATGTAAAAATAGGTTATACCCTTCTTCCTCTTCTTCCACCAGGCCTTCTTGTTGTGTCTGTAGGCATAGGAGTTACGTCCTCTATGCTCCCGATCTTAAATCCGGACCTTGCAAGGGCCCTTACAACTGCCTGCGCTCCAGGTCCCGGCGTCTTTGATCCGTGTCCTCCTGGAGCTCTTATCTTGATATTGATGTGTGTTATTCCTTTCTCAAGGGCCTCGGTTGCGACCTTGTATGCGGACTGCATTGCAGCGTACGGGCTTCCTTCCTCGTGGTCTATGTCGACAACCATTCCTCCGCTTCCGACTGCTATTGTCTCAGCACCTGAGAGATCTGTGAGCGTTATTATCGTGTCGTTCTTTGAGGAATAAATGTGCGCGACTCCCCACCTGATTGTCTTTGCCTTGTATTTTTGCTGCGCTTCCATTGCAGCTGCTTCGAATGTTACTCTCCCCTTCTTCTTTGCCTCCTGCTGTTGCTGGGTCCTTTGAGTAGGCTTTTTTGGAGGAGCTTTCTTTGAGGATTTCTTATCTGGCATAATATCACTTTTGTATGGCCTCTACCTTCTCGACCTTTGCTTCAGGATTTGGCTTTCCTTCATGTGCTTTTTGTTCCGGGGCGCCTTCAGGTGATGGAGGCTTGTCTATGCGAATTGGCCTGTAGTAGCCTATCATGTTCTCCTCTAGCCCGTTCACCAAATATCCCGGAGCGGTTACTCTCTTGCCATTTATGGATATGTATCCATGGGTAACCAGCTGCCTTGACTGTTTCATGGTTCTTGCTAGTCCCTTCTTTAGCACTATTGTCTGGAGCCTTCTCTCTAGTAGTGAATTTACGTTTATGATGAGCAGATCGTCAAGCGTTGCATCCTGCCTTACTATGTTGTATCTTGCAAGCCTTGCTATTATCTGCTTTCCGACCTCTGCGCTTGATGCGGTGGATAGGACCTTTCTGACGTTTCCCCTTATTCTTCTTAGCTCGGATTTTGCGCGCCACAGCTCCCTTAGGTTCTTTAAGCCATAGTTGTCCTTTAGCTTGTGCTCCTCGTCTATCCTCTCCTTGTTCCACTTCATTGTGGGCGTATCATAAGTCTTTCTAAGTCTCTTTGGTGCTCCCAATAAATCACGTCATTTCTTCGCAGCTGCTGCAGGCCCTGACTTTTGCTGCTGGGCCTCGGCTGCCTTTGCCCCCGCAGCCGCACCCTCGAGTCCCTTCTTCTTTGTGACTCCGATTGTGGCTCCGGTTCTCCCTGTGCTCCTTGTCCTTTGCCCTCGCACTTTCTGTCCGTACTGGTGCCTAAAGCCTCTCCATGACTGCATCTTTATTCCGTTTTCTATGTCCTGCCTTACTCTTACTATTACATCTGTGCCGAAGACATGCATGTCGTGGCCGCTTTCGAGGTCTTTTCTCCTGTTGAACATGAAATGTGGTATGTTTGATCCTTTTGGATCCTTCATTACGTTCTCTATGCTTGCTAGCTCAGCATCGCTTAGCGCCCCGATCCTTGTGTCAGGCTTGATGTTAAGCTTTCGCTCGATTGCAAGCGATAGAGCATGCGCCATGTTGGATCCTATCCCTTTGACGTTTGTGAGCGCTTTTTCGATCTTGAAGTTGCCGTTTATGTCCCTTCCGGCAAGTCTGACTATGGTTATCTCTGGCTTTTGCTGTCGCATCTGCTGCTTCTTCTCCTGATTCTCCTGCTTGTCTTTTTCATCTGCCATAATAACACCGTTCGCCAGGGCTGGGACATTCAGCAATATTATTTGCTTTTGAACCCAGATGGCCTTGCGACCATACGCTTACAGGTAAAAGAATAGCCTTTCCAGGCGTACGCATTACCGGATTCTGCCACCCTGGCAAAACACACTATCTAATGTAAAGAAATTTTATAAAGTATTGGTTGGTAAAGGTATTTAAACTTTTTACAATGGCTATGGGGAGATGTCTGCGATGGCCTTTGCAACGCAGTTGTCGTAGCCATTGAGGTTGTCTGTAGGTATCTTGTATCCTGTAGTGTTTACATTCAAATTGTAATAGTCCTCCATTATGTTTTCTGTGTCGTATGGACCTATAGACGCATTCAGTTTGTCGTATATGTATTGTTCGGTGTATCGTCTTTGGTTTGTGCTTGCAAGAATTATGATGTTTTGGAGCTGCGATGTATTTTGCGTATTGGAAACGAAGACGTACAGATTGGGGAATGTGGAATTGAGAGCCGTGTACATCGTCTTAAAAGGACACGCATCTGGACCAGATGCAGGAGACACCACATTCACAAAGAGCGTGCCGTTTGCCTCCAGATGCGCTTTGAGGAGGCCTATGGCCTGCGATGAGACCATGTAATAAGGCAGGGACATCGACCCATACGAATCTAACACTATCAGGTTGTATTTGTTGGTTGTGTTGTCGAGGAAGAAACGCGCATCCTGATTGTAAATCATTATCCTCCCATTAGGCGTAAAGTTGAAGAACTGCTTTGCTGCAGCTATCACGCCCGGATCAATTTCTACGACGTCTATGCTTGCATTTGTTTTGTTATATAGGTATCGTGGCATTGCGCCGCCGCCCAGGCCCAGATACAGAGCTTTGTGCGGATTTGGATTTAGAACATCGTAGAGGATTGGCTGGAATTTGTAGTATACTGGGGAGCCGGAGTCGTTTTTATATAGAACAGTATCAAGATTCAGGTCGAGTATCAAAGAGGAATTTCCAGAGTAGTTTGCGATTTCCAGATGGTAGTACTCAGTATCCGTCTGGTAGATTACAGATCCGTATAGAGCTGGTCCGTACTGGATTGGCACAAGAGCAAGGGCGACTATCAGGGCCAATACAACTATGCCGCGTTTTTTACCGTCAACTACGATTCCCAAAATGGCGAGAGCCATTCCGGTTATCATGAAGGTCTGGCTCATCCCGACGTTTGGGATCAGGATGTATCCCGTCAGTAGAGCTCCAAATATGCCGCCCAAGGTGGACAGTGCGTAAAGGTTCCCTGCGCTCTTTCCAACGGCTTTGAGGGAGGTAGCCTTCATCTTTACCAATAGAGGCTCCACGGTGCCCAAAAGAACATTCGGGATTGTAAGCAACATAACTGAGGCGAATAGGGGACCGTATTCGTATCCATACTGCATGCTTTGGAGTAGCACTGCCGGCGATACAAACGGAATTATTGCGACATAGAGTGCTATTGCAAATATTACGCCTGCAAGGTACTTGAAATTCTTTTTGTCCTCAGAGAGACGGCCTCCAAGAAAATAACCTATGCTCAAGGCACCAAGTATCACTGCAATCGTGCTTGTCCAAGTGAAGAATGTGTTTCCCAGATACGGGGAGAGGATTCTTGCGCTGGACACCTCTATAACCATTATTGCGATGCCGGTTACGAGTGCGGTAAGCTCTAGTTTCCCAAACTTCACAAAATCAACCACGAAATATCTCACGTGTAGGTATATAGATATTTTTAGTCCAAAAAGTAGCATAGATTAGGTGGATATGTTGGATGACGAGGAGCAGTTTCCAGGAAATCGGAAAGATCCAACTCCTACATCTCCAGAATCTTCAGCTTCATCTTCTACAGCAGCTGCGAAACAGAGCGATTCGGAAAAGATTCCCAGTGCAATATCGGGTCCAATCACAGATGCAGATTTAGGAAAACCTCCAGGATATGGAAAAAGGAAATTGGTTATGATAGCAGCCGGAATACTCATATTGGTTGCAATCGTTGCTGTGGTTGTAGTGTTGTTGTCCTCGAATACCCATGCCCCTCCTGCGCAAACATCAGTTATTTCTGTAAGCACTTCCGCACTTACAACTTCAATACCGGCATCATCAAATTCGTATCAGAACCAGATTAATATAACTAGGGTGAATAGCCTCGTTTCCAGTTTTAGCCCGAATATCACAGTGCAAAATTCTACCACAACAGGTCCTGTGAAAAACGTTTTGAATTCAAATGTTACGTCGTTTACAAATACATATGCGACGCAATCTCTCCAGAATGGAAATGTAATGGATTATTCATCTTTGAATAAATCTGAGCCGCTTGCGATTTATCTTACGATATATTATATAAATTATACGGACATGAAGAACTTTACGGAGAAATTTAATTCGGATGATGGTTATGGAAGCCAATATCCTTACGGAGTGATAAAATCGAACTCGTCCTTTAGTGCAGTCCCTACAAACTTCAATGGCGCAAGTGGATTGGTTGATGAGCTATCCAATTTTACACCAAACGGTCTTAATCTGAGCGGCGTTTATTATGTAGGTGCACAGCCTGACATAAATTGGTATTTCACCGCTGTGATATACAAAAACGTAAGGATAGGTGTTGGCGAATGGGGATTTGCAGGGCATATGAAGACAGGGTGGTTGATAAACTACACTGATAGGGTCATTGCTGGGTTATCGGAAAACTCGACTGGATAGTCGTCTTGTTTATGATCGTGTACCAATTGTATAACATTTGTGAATCGAATTCTTCAGGATATACAAACCGCGAATTTGAAGCTGAGAGTGAGGATACGGCTATTATCTTATCGCCGATTTGAGCGTATATGGAATTGACATGAGTATAGTTTGTAGGGTCTATTATTATTGTGGTTGTTTCGTATATTTTTACTCCTTTGTAATTTTGTATCCGGCCTAGCGTTGCGATATTGTTGGGCCAGGGTGTCGTGTTCTGGAACTCTATTATGCCATTTATGTATGATGTTGCGTTAGCCGGCGATGTAAATGCATAATACAGGAGAGCTATGGAATATGGAGTGGCGTTTGAGTTTTGGTATTCAGAGAACGTTTTGGTGCATAGGAAGGTCATTGAAAAATTGCTGTATAGGGTTTGGGAGTACTCGCACTTTGAAGAGGTGTTTGCGTATGCATTGCTATATGGTGTGATCTGGACCAGTTTAGGGATTGGGCTGTAGTATTGACCTGAATTTGAATATCCAAATATCGAAAAAAACAACATTGCAGATAGCGGGATAATTAGGTATAGAATTTGGTTGATTGATCCTTTCATTTAATCAGCTTTGGTGATTTCATTGTGTTATGATGTCGGCAAGGTATTTTCCGTTAACTATGAAGTTGTTTCCAGAGGAGCCTACAACGTCATAGACTTTTATTGTGTCGGGGATGTATTGGATGCTGACTATTGGTATCCAGGAATTCGTGAGAGGGTCGTATATGCTCTCTCCGACTTTGAGTTGCGAGGATGGGGTCCACATATTATTGTTTGTATAGAATACTTCTGCCGCATCCGTGCCGATTTGTCCGTTAATTACGTATTTGCCATAGGTGTTGAAGGATATCACATTCAGCACAACATTGCTGTAGAATTTTCCGGTATTTTCATCGTATGAGAGCATCACATCTCCAGGTTTTAGCAGCTGTATAGGCATTTGCGTGCCGTTTGCAAGCTCTATCTGCGTTCCTCCAGTGAACGAGGATGATAATGTGGAAGACTTGGTGATTATAGTAGTTGTGCTGGTGGTGCTTGAAGTAGTAGAAGAGGTGGAGGTTGAAGTGGAGGTTGAGGTGGAGGTTGAGGATGTTGTGGTGCTCGTGGAAGTGCTGGTCGTCGAGGTAATGGTTGTTGAGATCGAAGTTGTCGTAGAAGTGGAGGTTGAGGATGTTGTGGTGCTCGTGGAAGTGCTTGTTGTTGAAGTTGAAGTGGAGGTTGATGTGGAGGTTGAAGTGGAGGTTGAGGATGTCGAGGTGCTTGAGGTGCTTGTCGAAGTCGAGGTGATTATTGTGCTCGTGGTCACGGTGCTTGTAGTTGTCCCAAATGTGGCGGTGAGTGTGCCGTTGCCGTTGATTGTGAGTAGGGAGTTGGCGTATGTTGGGTTTGCTATTATCAAATTCGATGTCCCTGCCCAATTCGAGAAGTGGAATCCCGGAGAAGCCAGAGCCCCCAAGGTGTATGAGAGGGACGAGAATGCCCCAACTACACTTCCGGATGGATACGAAGTGCCCTGGAAAACTATGTACCCGGAATTTACCGCATTTGATACCAGCTTGATGTAGAATAGGTTGCCCTGCCATTTCTGGACATCAATTATTGCGTAGCCACTTGTGTTGTACTGGGCGTTGCACTTTGGATCACATATATTGTAGGTTATTAGGAAGTTGGGATAAAGTTGGGAGCCAACGTAAGGGAAGTAGTCTGAGAGCTTGACATTGCAAAATAGAGTCCCGCCGTTTGGTACGTTTGCAGGATAGCACTGGCCAGCGAAGGTGTTTGATGTTGTAGTCGGAGTTGCATGCAGGGCGTTGGCAGGAAATAGCAATGTCTTTCCGAATTGATTTGATATTATCAGCGTCAGTGAAGTGGCTGAAGAATTGGTAAGTATTATTGCCTGGAAGCAGTTTAGTTGTGGAGTTATGTAGCATGCAGAAGAGATGTATTGTGGTGGGGCTTGGGTGCTCGCCACAGCGAATACCGCAACCAAGAACAGGGCTAGTATTAGAAAGACCCATCCGTAGACAGTAAGGAACTCTATGCTGGATTGGCTCTTTGGCATGATAGATTTATTGTGATAGACTTTAAATTCGTTTGTTTCCTTTGGTCAAGATAAAATCTATTGCTACTTCAATTGTATTTGCGGAGTATGGCCTGACTACCCTGTTCCCTATTATCTTAATGTCTGCATTACGCCTTGAAAAATAGTCCTGCAGCAGTGCCTCGCTGTCTGCATATGCGGTATTTGCATCTCCGAACGAGTAGTAGTGGACCGTGCACTCTCTCCTCGCACTTGAGTACACCGAGTCCAGGAACTTTGAGGAGCTCATCGGAAGCGGCATTATTATTCTGTCTGCAATGCCTCGGTGCTTCTTAGAGTATGTCTTTACGTCTGCATGCACGCTTTTGACGTTTTGCAATTTATTTAGCTTGATATTTTGGTTCATGTAGGCGTGTGCATCCTTGTTGAGCTCCACGCCTATCACCTTTGCGCCTTTGTGTTTCTTTGCGATCTCTATTGCAAATGGTCCAACTCCTGCAAACATCACAAGCACGGTTTCCTGATCCGTAACAAGATTTGCTATCCTTTGTCTCTCGAAAGCGAGTCTGGTAGAGAAGAAACATTTTCTTAGATCTACCTTGAATGTGCAGTCGTTTTCTTTGTATTGCGCAACGTAATTCTTCTTGCCCATAACGTAGATGTGCTTTCTTGTTCTGTACTTGCCGCTTATGGCTCCGCCTTTTCTGAGCACTGTTTGGACGTTCTTGTTTGCTTTCATAACCTCTGCAGCAATCTGCTTGGCGTATTTCGGCGCTGCATCTATCACTGCGATGTTCCCCACTATGTCATATCTTCTTGAGAAATCCCTCTTCTTAGACCCCTTGCGTTTTTCGCTTTTCATGGTTTTTGTCCCCTGCTAATAGGTAACTTTATAAATAAGTTGCTTGTTAATTAATACATATCTTTTTATCTACGCTGAGTTTTCAGAAGACGCATGTCTTCTATCGTATAAAGGCTCTTAGCGAAGCGATAAAAGATTTCAAGGTGTAAACTTGTATTTCGTAATAAGAGTAACGTCAAGCCAGGAGAAGATAACAGCGGACATACTGGAAAACAAGATAGCAAAGTCCAGCCTGCCAATCTATTCTATACTTCTGCTTGAGGGGATGAAGGGCTATTTGATACTGGAAGCTGACAATGAGGTTGCGTGCAGAGACCTCATAGCAAACGAACCTCACGTCAAGGGAATGCTCCAAAAGCCGCTTGGGGAGGATGAGTTCTCAAAGATGCTCGAGGTAAAGCAGCATGTTCAGGAGATTGCAGTTAATGACATTGTGGAATATTTGTCAGGGCCGTTCAAGGGATACAAGGCAAAAGTCATGAAAGTAGACTCGACAAAGGAGGAAATAACCGTAGAGTTCATGGACGTTGCGGTGCCTATACCTGTAACAACAAAATCTAATATTGCTAGAATAATACAAAAAGCAGAGAAGATGTGATCATATGCCAGAAGTCGTGATAAACGGATTGATTGAAGGAGGGAAGGCTACGACAGGAGCGCCTTTCGGGCCTGCGCTTGGGCCATTGGGAGTTAACATAGCAGGGATAGTAGAGGAGATAAACCAGAAGACAAAGGCCTTTGAAGGAATAAAGATTCCGGTGAAGGTTGTGGTGGATCCTGCTACAAAGAAATACACAATAGAGATCGGATCGCCTCCAACCAGCGCCCTGATACTGATGGAGATAAAGGCGCAGAAAGGTGCGAAGAACAAGGAAGAAACCCCTGGAGAGATTACCATAGAGCAGGTAAAGAAAGTTGCCACTGCAAAGGACGCTAAATTGTACGGGGATATGAAGAGCAAGGTAAAGCAAGTTCTTGGAACGTGCAAAAGCATGAACATAAAGTGCGAAGGCAAGGATGCAAGGGACATGATAAAGGAGATCGATTCCGGAAATGTGAAAGTGTAGCGTATTCGTTTTCGATACGGCATGTGAGCGCATGAATTTCAAAGAGTATATAGAGCTGCACAGGAACGAGGTCTATTCAAAGATATGCGACTACATACCGATCAAGGAGCCTGTTGAGCACTACAAGATGGTTAGGGATTATAGCGACAGGCAGGGCAGCTACAGAAGGCCGGGACTTCTAATGCTTAGCGGACAGGTATTCGGAGCGCTCCCTGAGGACTTGCTGCTTCCGGCAGCCGCGCTACAGGTAAGCGAGGACTGGATACTCATTCACGACGACATAGAGGACCACTCAGAGATGAGGAGGGGGAAGCCTACTCTCGAGAAGCTCTACGGATACGAGCTTGCGATAAACGCAGGGGACGCGGTCCACATAACGATGTGGAAGATGCTAAAGGACTACATAATACTTAAAGGCAAGGGCAAAGGGAACAAGATCTACGATAAATTCTACGACATGCTTGAATACACTGTAGAGGGGCAGTTCATAGAGGACAACTTCATCTACAAGGTGAGGGAGATAAGCAAGGCTGATGAGGACCTCTACTTCAGGATAATAAACGGGAAGACCTGCTATTACACGGTCTATGGGCCGATGCAGATCGGCGCAATGATAGCCAAAAGCAAGAAGAGCACGATCAACCTACTTGGAAAGATAGGGCAGCCTGCGGGAGTCGCGTTCCAGATAGTAGACGACATACTGGACATGACAGCGGATGAGAAAGTGTTTGGTAAGAAGAGGTATGGAGACCTCTACGAGGGAAAGATAACCCTGATTATCCTAAACACGTACAAGCACGCAACGGTTGAGGAGAAGGAGAGGATAAATGGCATCTACAAGAAGAGCAGGGAGCAAAAGACGCAAGAGGACATAAACTACCTTCTTGAGAAGATAGAGAAGTATGGAGGCGTGGAGTACGCGAAGGAGAAGGCAGAGCGCTACGGGGATAGGGCAAAATACATAATAGAGAAGAATTTGGAAAAGCTGCCGGACAACGAGTACAGGGAGATACTGCTATCGGCCATGGAGGAGCTTTATCTCAGAAAAAAGTAATTGGTTTGGAATTAGAAAAATGAGTATAAAGCCAAACAGCAATATGCTTTCCCGCTTTTTAAGCAGTATTTCATATCGTGACCGGTCTTAACTTCCGAGTTCGGAATGGGTTCGGGTGTTGCCCCGGTCCTATGGCCGTTTGACGCTTATTATATTGAATGCGAAGTAATAAATATTTTTCACAATACCCCTCAGTTTAAATTATTTGCTTGCAATCATATCATGGTTCGATGCCTTCCTACACAAAAGACATATATCACGCACTTGACGTGATGCTCAAGCCGACTGCCACTACAAAGCGCATGATGGACATAGAGAGCGGATTTGCTTTCTACTACAAGGTATCAGTGCTCTCTTTGGTATTGTTTGTAGTAACTTCTTTGATATTCAATTATTCCGGAGCGGTGTTTGCAGTCATCGCATTCGCAGCTCTATATTGGATAATGGTGCCGCTATACATCATAATACAGTCGGCGATCTTCCAGTTCGTGTGCAACTTCGTGCTCAAGGAGTTCAAGAGGGGATACGATGAAACTATGGCTGCCTTTGTGTACTCCATGATACCGCTCTTGATGCTTGCATGGCTTTCAAGCGTGCCTGCGATAGGGGCGCTTGCTGTGGCGATAGGGTTGGTGTGGGCTTTGTTCATACTCATAATAGCTCTTTCGAACCTCCAGAGAGTAAGCAGGCTGAGCGCATTCGTTGCGATAATTCTGACTTTGATTGTGGAGTTTGTGCTCTTCGGGCTGCTTGCAGTTGTGTTTGCACTTGGGGTGTTCGGGGTCTTCTCTGGGATGCTCGGTGCATTTCATGTTTGAATTGATTTGATGAAAAAACTCTGCCTGTCTATGGGGGGAAGCGTATTCTCCAGAGAGAGCGGGTTCAATATAGAGTACGTATCTGGCCTTGCAAAGCTCATAAAGAGATATAAGGATTTCGAATTTGTGATCGTAGTTGGAGGGGGATATGCAAGCAGGCTCTACATCAACCAGGCGAAGAGCATAGTGACGAACAACCTGATTTTGGATGAGATAGGGATAGAGTTCACAAAGCTCAACACGATACTTTTCAAGAACTTCATGAAGGATTATGTGGATGTTTATTCAGGGGAGATAACGGATATAGAGGAGCTAAAGGAGGCGCTTACAAAGAACAGGGTTGTGGTGCTCGGAGGGCTAATGCCAGGAATAACAACAGATTCCATAGCGGTGCTTGCATGCGAGGCAACAGGATGCAAAAAGCTTGTGAACATAAGCAGCGAGTCGTATGTGTATGACAAGAACCCGAAGGAGAAAGGGGCAAAGAGGCTCGAGAAGCTAACGCACGACCAACTAATAGACATCGCATTCCGATCTGATGCAAGGACTGCCGGATCAAACTTCATATTCGATCTTGTGGCAAGCAAACTGGCCAAGAGGTCAGATATAGATCTCTATTTCGTTGACGACAAAGTTGGGAGCATGGAAGACGTGCTGCAGGGAAAGAAGCACGAAGGCAGCGTAGTCAAGGGCTAGTGATTTTCTTATCTTTGTCACTTTGTCCTCTTGAACTCCCTGTCGAACACCAAATTGAGCGTGCTCATCAGTTCGTTGTATTCGCCCAGGTCCTTGAAGAATAGAATGCAGTTGAAGACGTTTGCGCCGCTGTTCTTTTGGGCAAAGTATATCTCCGGGACCTCGAACTTCTTCTTGTTTTGCTTTGACTTGAAGTATTTTTTGACATTCTCCATTATGACCTCGCTGTCCAGAGGCGTGTTTGCAGGGCCAGTGACCTGCACCTGGTACTTGAATCCCTGGCCGCTTTGGATCTTTAGGAATACCGTGTTGCTAAGGAGCATCGAGTTCGGCATCCGCATCAGCATCCCATATGTCGTATATACATCGCTGTAGAGGAAACCCACCTTCCTCACCTTGCAAAGGATCTGGTTTGACGATCCGCCCAGCATTGAGGAATTTAGGACCACTATGTCTCCTGGCGCAAGCGTCTTTGATGAAGATACGAGCACCCCGGAGAGTATTATAGGGGTTATGGATTGCACAGCAAGCCCGACTATTACGCCGGCTATTGCGCTGTCTACAAGTATTGACTGGAGCTGGAATCCGACCTCGTGCAGGGCAAATACCAGAGCTATTAGATATATTATAGAC
>VFSW01008129.1_pt1 | contig 15115 bp, 8 predicted proteins | sample 5358111 | NCBI WGS metagenome assembly VFSW01 (sample SAMN11554181, study PRJNA540505) | mine drainage metagenome | isolation source: sediment from site ElyBrook_90M | place: USA: Ely Copper Mine, Vershire, VT | collected 2017
CGTACCTGTTCGCGGGACCGCGCGGCGTCGGCAAGGCGATCGTCGCGACCAGCCTCGTGCACGCGCTGATGTGCGAGCGAGAGCCCGGCGAGAATTTCTGCTGCACGACGGCGCGATGCCCCGTCCGCCTGGCGCCGCCGACTGAGCGCACCCGCGCACGCGCCGGCGACGCCGACGCGCCGCATTGCGAATGCTGTTCGGCATGCGTGCAGCTCGCGACCGGCGTGCATCCGGACTTCACTTACCTATCGCGGCCCGTTGGCCGTTCTGAAGTTTTGATCGACCAGGTGCGCGAGCTGATTGCGCGCCTCGGAATCCGGCCGTCGCGCTCTTCGATTCGCATGGCGATTATCGACGACGCCGAGACACTCGGTCCGCCCGCGCAGCACGCGCTGCTGAAAACGCTCGAGGAGCCACCCGGCCACGCTATCATCATCATGGTGACGGCGAGCGCGCGCGCCTTGCTCGACCCCGTTCGCTCGCGGATGCGCGTCGTGAGATTTCCCGCGCTGCACGCCGCCGCGCTCGAGTCGATACTGGCCGCGCATGGCGTCGCCGACCAAGCTCGCGCGCGGGCGCTCGCGATGCTGGCACGAGGCAGCGCGGCGAATGCGATCGCGCTGGCCGACGGCGACGAGCCGCCGATGAAGGAGCTGCTCGAGGCTCTCAGCCATGCCAAGTCGATCGACTTCGCGCGTGCGCAATCGATCGCGCAGGAATTTTTTGCCAATCGCGACGCCGCCGCCGGCAACTTCGAGCTGCTCGCACGACTGCTCGAGGAAATACTATGCTACAAACTGCTGAAGACCGATTTCATCGCGTTTCCGCCCGCGGCGCGGGCGCAGTTGGTGAGCCTGGCTGATAGTCTCGCGGTGGACGCGATCGTGAAATGCATCGACGCGGCGGTCCGCGCCAGCGCAGCGGTCGGGGAGAACGCCAATCCGCGGATGCAGGCGGAGAATTGGTGGACGATTGCCGGGCATGCGATGCGGGGTGAGTAAACGATAGTGGCAGATATCGATCCGTTTGAAGGCGCGCCGGCGCTGCCGAAAATTGTCGCGGTCAGTCTCCAGCAGACCGGCCATCTCTACAATTTCCTCGCCGGCGACCGCGACTTGCGCCGCGGCGAGCGCGTGCTGGTCGAGAGCGAGGCCGGCGCGCGCGTCGGCACCGTCGAGATCGAGCCGCACGAGCCCGCGCAAACGATCGATCTCTCGCAGTTGCGTCCGATCATCCGGATCGCGAGCGACAGCGACTTCCATCACGAGCAGGAAAACCTCGCGCGCGAAGCGAACGCGCGCCGCTTGTGCGTCGCGCGTATCCGCGAACGCCGCGTCCAGATGAAGCTGGTTAACGCCGACTATACGATCGACGGACGCAAGGTGACTTTCTATTTCGTCGCCGAGGGCCGCGTCGATTTCCGCGACATCGTGCGCGACCTCGCCAACACGCTGCGCGTGCGCGTCGAGATGAAGCAGATTGGCGCGCGCGACGAGACCAAAGTCACCGGCGGCCTCGGTCCGTGCGGGCGCGAGCTATGCTGCTCGAGCTGGCTGCGCGACTTCGAGGCGGTGACCGTCAAGATGGCGCGCGAGCAGGGGCTGGCGCTGAATCCGTCGCGGCTGGCCGGGATGTGCGGGCGGCTCAAGTGCTGCCTGCGCTACGAGTACGCGACCTACGTCGAACTGAAGCGCGCGCTGCCCAACCTCGGCAAGCGCGTGCAATGCGTCAAGGGCGACGGCAAAGTCGTGCGCCAGAATATTCTCAAGCAGACCGTGCTGATCCAGCGCGAGGAAGACGGCGGCGTGGTCGAAGTGACGCTCGAAGATCTGGTCGCCTCGCGCCCGCAATAGGCGCCCTTCAATCGCGACGGTGAGCCACTCAAGCCGTCGCGCCGCAGCGACAACATCAAGCGCTCTTTCCTGATTTTTCTCGAGCGACGATCGTCACATCGAAAAAAATCAGCCGCTTACTATTGCGTCGGCCGTTCCTAACCTGTAGAAAAATCCTACACTTCGTTAAATACATACCGGATTTGGGCGTTGGGGAGGAGAAAAATTCACATGTGCAGAGCAAAGGTGCGTCGCCGGCAGCATCCTGGAAGGTCGCTTTCGATCTCGCTCCTGTTCCTGTTGTCGGCGTTGTCGGCGACCGCGTTTGCGCAGTCTGCGCAGCCGGGCGGCGCGCCGACTTGCGCTGCAACCAATCTCACGCTCAAGAACCACAATCCCTACCCAATCTGGATTGGCGAGGGCATTCAAACCGGCGCGGTCCTGACGCCGCCCGGCAACAACTGGGAGGTTGGCTCCGGCGATTCGTTCTCGCTCTGCCTGCCGGCCACTTGGACCTCGGGAACTTTTTGGGCGCGAACCGAATGCGATTTCACAGACCTCTACCAGAGCGGAACTGCAAGCGGAAACAGCCGTGCCGGAGCCTTCACGACGTGCAGCACGAATTCCGACTGCGCCACGCTTGCCACCAACACCGGCGAATCCTACGACTGTTTCGGCGGCGTCTGCATGGTCGATTGCTCCACCAGCCCGAACAATACCAATGCCTACTGCCAAGGCCAGGTTGGAATACCGGGCAACATAGATGCGACCTGCAGCGCGAATACCGGAGCCACCGGCGTCAGCGTATGCACCTATCCTGAAGGTGTGGTGTGCAAGTCGGGAGATTGCCAGGGACAGTGGGAGTGTCAGGGGGCATGGGGCTCGCTTTCGGCAGACACGGGACCGGAGACTCCTGCGTCGCAGTTCGAAATCACAAACAATTCCACTGCTGACGGCAACCAAGGCGCCGCGACTTACGATGTGACCAACGTCGCGGGATACAATCAGCCGATAAATGTGAGTGTCGATACTCCGTCGAATCCCGACCTGGGCCCCGCGTGCCTGCCGAATAGCTGTACCACCGATCTCAACAGCGTCTGCCCCGAGCTGCTACAGATTTTAGAACCGCCGACAGGCAATTCGGGAGGTTGCGGCACCAACAACGGAACCTGTCAGACCGGAGTCTGCGAACCGTGTCCGACCGACGCAGACCCCGCGACCTCGTGCAACGGCGGTTCCACCTGCGTGATTGGATGTAGCGGTCCAGGTCAGCTGTGCGGGAATAGCTATCCTTTACCGGTCAGCGCACCCGGCGTCGCAGGCCTTGAATGCGATACGACTATCCCCGGCTATGAAGACGCGCCTGAACTGGCGCAGTACCGTGACATGTATGCCGCGGCAAACGAGAGCGGGATCGCGGTTCCGAGTTCTATAGGTGTCACAATGTTCTCGGGTAACCAAGGCACGCCCACATGCTGGGGCGGCATTGATTGCGCGCCCGGCGAAACTTGCCTGATAGGTCCCACGCAAACCGGAATCTCAGGCCTGCCGTCCTATGTAGGAATCTGCGCGACATCCAATCCGGGCGGAATCCCAACCGCATTGCAGGTTACGATCTGCAACTCGATAAGTGTTAAGGGAACACACTGCGGTGGTTACCCGAACAGTTCGGTGTATACCTGTGTCGCGGCCAGCGGCGTGAGCAGCGGGGTTGCTTGCCTGCCCAGTTACAACCCTCCTATAAAAGGTCTCGGCACGCTCGATAGCAGCAGCGGCTTCTTCACCGGGATTGGCGCTCCGCTTAACCCGGAATGGCAGGCCGCCGCGCTGTGGGCGTCCGGCAACGGAAGCGCGAGCGGCACTACTCCCTATTACGAAACCTTCTCGAACGCATGCCCGCATCAGTACGCCTGGACCTACGACGATCACACGGGCGGCCTCGCTTGCAACGGCTACCCGCTCGCCTTTACCGTAACCTTCGGGCTGCTGGGCGCGTCGCCGTCTGCGACCGCAACTCCGTCTGCGACTGCGACCGTAACCGCCACGCCTACGACCAGCGCAACCGCCACTGGCACAGGCAGCCCGACACCTACTGCAACCGCAACCGCCACCGCGAGCCTTACTCCAACTGCGAGCGCCACCAGCACGGCCACGGCGACAGCTTCGCCAACTGCAAGCGCAACCGCGACTTCCACGGCGAGCCAGACTCCGACCGCGACCGCCACCGGCACCGCGACCTCAACCGCGAGTCTCACGCCGACGGCGACCGCTACTATCACCGTCACCGCGACCGCGACCGCGTCGCCAAGCGCAACAGCTACCATGACGCCGACCCCGACCGGGACGGCAACCCCGGGGTGCACCCCGAGTTTCTTGTCGCTGGCGACCAATCCCGCCGGCACTTTCCCTTTCCCTACGGCCGTCGCAGGGCACCCGCAGACCGGTTCTCTGCAGGTCACCAATAGCGGATCGCCTGGGGCGCTTGATCTTTCAACGAAGATTACGGGCGGCGATGCGACCGCCTTTAAGGTGATTGGCGGGAGTTGCACGACGATCAACCGGTTGAATACCGGTGCCACCTGCGACTACAAGCTTAAGCTTAAGGCGAAGAAGAAGTTTCTCGGTGCGGTTAACGCCAACCTCGAGATAACCGGAACGTTTCGCCCGGGTGTGTGTCCAAAGGGCGACGTTCAGAATGTTGGAGTGCTAATGTCAGGCTTCGTCGCCTCCGCAGGCTCCAAATGAAGCCGTAAATTGTGCGGGCGGAGTGTGATCGACACTCCGCCCGCGATCGTTTGCTCCCTCTAAGTATCAGTAACACTTAGCCGAAGGAGTTATAGGTCAGGTTGCCGCTAGCGCCTCGTTTGACGGCGCACTCCGCGTCTCACGCCGTGACCCGGCGTAGGAATCTGACTGCCGACTATCGCGTTGTTGATGTCGAAGCATCCATACCCGTGTAAGTCTGAGTCGGTTAATACCAGCGCGAACGGATTGCCACCACCCAGACCTAGAGCGGCGGTATCAAGACCAGCCACCTCAAGGTTCAGCGTCCACTTGCCGCAAGTATCAATCGGCGTCGGCAGCGCAACCATCCTGGCTGAGACGGTCTCCGGCGCAAAGCTCTGAAAGATAGTTCCATAACTCTGATGGTTAACCGTGTGAACCACAAATGGATCCAGATTCAAGGACAGGCCCGGTCCGGCAAGACCGCCGCATGAGCCCGCATAGAGCGCCACCATGATGCCACTGTTGAGCGCGTCGTCGCCCGCGTCGCAAGTGGGGTCGAGAAGATGCGTAAAGGTCAAGCCCATGTTGACCTCGTCCGAGTTTGCTTGCGAAGAGCGGGCAATCTGCACTCTTTCGCTGCCAAGTACGAAGGCGATCGACGTTTGCAATTCGTACGCACCGGCGTCGCAGAAATTGGGATTGCCGGCGTCGGGCCGCGGCATGCCGCGCTGGTCGGTCGTCAGTGCAAACCCCGTCGACTGATCGATGCAATCCGCGACCGGAATGAAATCCACCGCCTGGCTAATCGGCGGGAGCGCGATGGTCTCGGTCGGGCCGCCATTGTTCGCCAGCCCGCCCGGATCCAGGAACAGCGTCGTGCTGTTGTTGACGCTGGTGCCGCTGAAGCCGCAGCTATCGTCGTCGGAGATGTTGTAGCCGGCGTCGGTCAGGCTTCCCAGCGAACAATGACCGCCGCTGCCGGCGTCGGCGAAGATTGTACCGCGCAGGCTGGCGCCGGGTTTCGAGGCCAGGTCGGCGCCCGCTGTCGACGCGTAGTTTCCAGAGAACGTGCTGTTGGTGATTGTCAGGCTTGCGCCAGTGGCGCCGCCGTCATAGATTGCGCCGCCGAATGAAGCCAGGTTGCCGACGAAAGTGCTGTTGGTGATCACGACTGCGCCCATCCCAAAGGCGAGAATGGCGCCGCCGATGTCAGCGTTGACGTGATTGTCGCTGAAGGTGCACCCGGTAATGGTCAAGTTGCTGCCGGCCACAGAGATTCCGCCGCCACCACCTGCATCGAACCCGCCTGTCAACGTGAGGTTTTGAAGGGTGAGATTGATGCCGCTCACAACCGACATGATTCGCCTGACGCCGCCGCCGTCAATTGTGATTCCACCGGCCGGACCGATGATCGTCAGTTTACTATCGGTGATGTTCAGCGTCGCGGCGAGCGTGATCGTGCCGCTGACGCTGAATTCTATCGTGTCGTCGCCGATGCCCGTGGCGCACCCATCAACCGGCGCGGGGGTGTTGGCTGCCAGGATCGCATCCGACAAATTGCAATGGCCGATGACGCTGGTGGGGCTGGTGGTATCGACGGTGATTATGTTGACCGCGCGCGCCGACCCCGACATCGCCAGCAACAAAATCGGCAGCACGATTGCCGCACAAGTGAAGCGCCGGTCCCGATCCGTCATAAACTCCCTCCCCGCGTGCTGCGCCCGATTACTATCAAATTCGTGGTAACAGGAAAACCGTATTCATCGCGTCGCAAAATAGCAGCGGGCGGAATGTTATCGACATCCCGCCCGCCAAGGTTCCGCCACCCAGGTGTCACTGACACTTAGGCAAGGTCTTATAGGTCAGTTTGCTGCTAGCGCCTTGTTTGACGGCGCACTCCGCGCCTCACGCCGTGACCCGGCGTAGGAATCTGATTGCCAACTATCGCGTTGTTGATGTCGAAGCAGCTCTCGGCGTCGACAAAGTCGCTGATTAGGAGGGCAAACGGATTGCCGCCCGTGAGCCCGACCGCCGTAGTGTTAAGGCCCGCCACCTCCAGATTGAGAGTCCATGCGCCGCAAGCGTTCGCCGGCGTCGGCAACGCGACCATCCGGGCTGACACAGTCTCCGAGCCGATGGTCTGAAAGAGCGTTCCATAGCTCTCGTGATTCACCGTATGTACTACAAAGGGAATCAATTCCGCGTACAGACCGCCTTCCGGAAGATCGGCGCAGGTGCCCTGAATCAGCGCGACCCCGACGCCAAAATTCAACGCGTCCTCATCGCCGCCGGGCCCCACGTCGCAGTCGGGGTCGCCATTGGAGGTGAACGTCATCCCTATGTTGACCTGATCGGAATTCGGACTGGTCGAACGTGCCACCTGCACCCGCTCATTGTTCAGCGTGTAAGGGCCTACAGCGCCGGCCTCGTAGGCGCCGCTGTCACAGGCGTTGAGGTTGGCGGGATCGGGACGCGCGAAAAGCCGCTGGTCGGTTCCCAGTGGTTGCGGAGTGGGCGAGGTCTGATCGGTGCAGTTGGCGAGCGCGACCCGGTCGATAGCCGGGCTCACCGACGGGGAAGTTTCAAGCGCGAAAGTATCCGTCGGGCCGCCGTTGTTCGCCAACGGCTCCAGCAGAGGCTCGGTGTTGTTCAGACTCGGCGAGTCACTAAATCCGCAGCTGGCGTCGCTGGAGATATTGGCGCCGAGGTCAGTCGGTGGGCCGGAGCAGTTGCCGCCAGTGTTATTCGCAAGGATCGTGTTTTTGAGTTTCGTCGGGCCGCTGAAATCGACGCCGCCGGTATCATCAGCGCTGTTGCCGTAAATAGTGCTGTTGGTGATTTTCAGGTTGTCAAATTCGGCATAGATCGCCCCGCCTTCGCTGGCGGTCGACGTACCGTGCACGGCGGTGTTGTTCGCAAACGTGCTGTGGACGACGATGAGCTGACCGGTGATGCCGGCATAGATTGCCCCGCCCTCGCCGCCAATCGTGGAATCGGAACCCTGTGCTTTATTGTTTACGAAAAGGCAATCGTCAATCTCCAGAGCGTTGCCAACCGCGAATACGGCGCCGCCCCCCGTGTCCGTCACAGTCGTGATGCCTAGCCCATCGGCCAGCGTGAGGGCATTCAGGATTACCGTGGTCAATGATTCCGCCTGGATCAGTTGAACAGTGCCGCCACCATCGATCGTGATGCCGCATGGCCCCGCGCCCGAGCAGCCGAACGTCGGACCGTCGATTTCCACAGTGCCGTTGGTAATTTGCAATGGCTCGTCAATCGAGATGGTGCCAGTGACGCCGAAGAAAATCGTGTCACTGGCGCTGCCCGGGCCGCAGCCATTCACAGTGCCATGGGCGTTATGCGCCGTGATTGCGTCCGGCAGGCTGCACAACGGAGCCGCTTCGCTCGTCCCGCTAGTTGTATTGACGACGATATCGTTGGCGCGCGACAACCCGGTCATCGCCAGAAATAACAGCGGCAACAAGACCGCCGCTAGCGCAAGGCGCCGATTCGAACCTGCCATGGACCCCTCCCCGCAGCTCGTCGAGCAGCGTTGGCAAATTTTCACCTGTAAACTAGCTCAAATTATCCGCAACACCTTCTCATCCGGCCAAACTACTGGCAACTGCGTAAAGTGATTGGAATAGTCAAATACAGCTCGCAACACGAAACGGGCGGAGTGCCTATCGACACTCCGCCCATACTTGTTCTGCTGCCCCGCGTGTCTGTGACACTTGGCGAAGCAGTTATACTTCAGCCGCTAGCGCCTCCCCTGACGCCGCACTCCGCGCCGCACGCCGTGACCCGGCGTCACGATCTGATTGCCAACTATCGCATTCGTAATATCGAAGCATACCGAGGCGTCGGCGGTGACCAACCCCAAGGGAGAGTCCGTCAATACCAGCGCAAACGGATTGCCGCCTCCCAAACCTAGTGTCGCGGTATCGAGTCCCGCCACCTCGAGGTTCAGCGTCCACGCTCCGCACGCACCCACCGGGGTCTTCAGTGCGACCATCCTGGCCGACACCGTCTCCGGCGGCGACGATTGGAACAGAGTTCCGTATTGCTGGTGATTGACCGTATGCACCACAAATGGACTTAGCGACAGATTTAGTCCGTTGCCAGGGACCGAGGCACAGGTGCCCTCATACAGCGAGAGACTGAAGCCGGAATTGAGCGCGTCCTCATCGCCGCCAATACCGGTATCGCAGGTGCCGTCGCCATTGTACGTGAAGCTGAACGCCATGTTGACCTTGTCCGTATTCGGACTGGTCGAACGGGCTATTTGCAGCCTCTCACTGCCGGGCGTAATCACGATTGGCTCCAGCGAACTGGCCTCGAATGCGCCGCTATCGCAGGAGCTGGGATCGCCTACATCGGGGCGGGCAAAGAGCCGCTGGTCGGTTTCCAGTGGAAAGCCCGACTGGTCCTTGCAATTCGCGACCGGAATCAGGCCGATCGCATTGCTGGGGGATTCAAGCGCTATCGTCTCCGTTGGCCCGCCGTTGTTCTGCAATCCCAGGGGATCCAGATTCAGTGCGGCTGTACTGCTGTTATTGATGCTCGAAGCAGCGGAAAAGCTGCAGCTACCGTCGTCGGAAATGTTGTAGTTGAGGTCGATGGGTGCCGTGCTCACGCAGTTGCCACCCGTGTTGTTCGATAAGATTGTGCCCTTCAAGGAGGGCGCGGGTGCGTTAAAGTAGCCAGTACCGTTGTTTCCTGAGATGGTGCTGTTGGTGATTTTCACTACGTTGGGGAAAGCCCACATACCGGCGCCGAAAGTGGCGGTATTGCCCGTAATCGTGCTGTTGACGATGGTGACAGCGCCGGTGCTGTTCGCATAGATTGCTCCGCCCGAGCCACTAGCTCCTGTATTGTTTCTGAGGAGGCAATTATCGATCGTCAGATTGGCTCCGTTGTCCAATATAGCGCCGCCATTGTCAGAGATTCCGTCGGCCAAAGTCAGGTAAAACAGTCCGAGTGAGGCGCCCGGATCTACGAAGAATAGCTGAACGGTGCCGCCGCCGTCGATCGTGACGCCGCATGGGCCTGCACCCGAGCATCCGAACTGCGGACCGTCGATGAACAGGGTGCCACCGGTAATTATCAGCGGCTCGTCAATTAAGATCGTGCCGGTGACTCCAATGAATATCGTATCGCTGGCGCTTCCCGGGCCGCAGCCAGAACCCACTACGGAGCCGCCGATGTTATGCGCCGTGATTGCATCGGGCAGGCTGCATAACGGGGCCAATGCGCTGTCCCCATCGGTCGTATTTACGAAGATGGTGTTGGCGCGCGACAAGCCCGGAATCGCCAACAACAAAAGAGGCAATAAAATTACTGCGAGCGCCAAGCGCCGAGTCGAACCTGCCATGGACCCCTCCCCGCAACCGTCTTGGCTGCGTTGGCAAATTTTCACCAGTTAACCAACTCTGGCGTGTTTGACAGACTCTCCCACTCCGCCAGCCTACTGTCAATTCATAGAGTAACGGTACGTGCCAGATGCAATGCGAAAACGGTGCGGGCGGGAGGTGCGTAAACCACCCCGCCCGCAATCTCACTTCGCCCGATCGGCCTTACCGCCGCGCCTGACGCCGTCCCCGCGCCTCACGCCATGGCCGCGCGTCGGGATCTGATTTTTCCCTTCCCCCCAAACAGTCCGAGAGCAAAATGGCGTCCCGGCCATTTTGCGATTATGAACTGGGTGCAGGGGTCACCCCGCGACGGTGTCGATGCCGAAGGAACGTGAAAAACGTGAAACCCACCGCGGGTTTCACGTACAATATGTGAATGGCATCCCGCATCCACATCACCACCGCGATCATCTACAGCAACGGCCCGCCGCACGTCGGCCATGCCTACGAAGTTCTGGCCACCGACGCGTTCGCGCGTTTTCAGCGCCGCCAACTCGGCGATGCCAACGTCACCTTCGTCACCGGCACCGACGAGCACGGCGACAAGAACAAACGCGCCGCCGAGGCTGCCGGTCTGCATCCCAAGGCGTTCGCCGACAAAATAAGCGCGCTCTTCCGCGATGGATGGGCCGGGCTCGACATCAGCTACGACTTCTTCGTCCGCACCACCGATCCGGTGCACCAGGCGTTCGTACAGAAGATGCTCGCGCGGTCCTATGAATGCGGCGACATCTACTTCAAGGACTATGAAGGTCTTTACTGCGTCGGCTGCGAGCGCTTCTACACCGAGAAGGAACTTCTGCCCGGCAACATCTGCCCGGTGCATAACACTGCGGTCGAACGCATCAAGGAAGGCAACTACTTCCTGAAGCTCGAGAAGCATCGCGCGGCTATTCGCCGCAACATAGAAAAAAATCCCGACTTTATCCGGCCCGAGCGCTATCGCAACGAAGCAATCAGGATGCTCGACGATCCGCTCGAAGACCTATGCATCTCGCGGCCCAAGGCGCGGCTCGATTGGGGCATAACACTCCCGTTCGATGACAAGTACGTAACCTATGTCTGGTACGACGCCTTCTGGGCCTATGTCAGCGAGCTGCCTGACACCAGCGACGCGTCACTTACTGCGATTCTGCCGCTGACTCAGCACTTCATCGGCAAGGACATCCTTAAGACTCACGCGGTGTACTGGCCTGCGATGCTGCTGTCGGTGGGCCTGCCGCTCTACCGTCATCTGAATGTCCACGGCTTTCTGAATTTCGGCGGCGCCAGGATGTCGAAAAGCTCGGGCATCATCCAGGATCCGGTCGCCTATCAGCAAACTCTCGGTCCCGACGTGCTGCGCTTCTTCGTCCTGCGCGAATACACCTACGGCCTCGACGGCGACTTCACCGAACAGCGCGTGATCGATCGTTACAACTCCGATCTCGCCAACGACCTCGGCAACCTGACCAGCCGCGTGCTCTCGATGGCGGCGCGCTACTTCCAGGGCGCGATTACCGCGGCGCCCGGTTCTGGCTCCGATCCGATCGACGCCGCCCTGGTCGAGACCTTCACCGCGCTGCCGTCGCGAGTAGCGCCGCTGGTCGAGGAACTCGCGTTCAATCGCGCGCTCGAAGCCATCTGGCAGGCGCTCGACGCCGCCAACAAGTACATCGTCGCCACCTCGCCCTTCACGCTCGCGAAAGATCCCGCTCAGCTGCCGCGCGTCGCACAAATCCTGGCGAACCTGGTCGAAGGCTTGCGCGTCGTCGCCGACACCCTCGAACCCTTCATGCCGATAACCTCGAAAAAAATTCTCAGCCTGCTGAATGTCGACGAGGAACAAGCGCGCGCTCCGTACGGCCAAGGCATCGCGCCAGGCCATCGCGTAAACCCAACGACCCCGCTGTTCCCGCGCATCGACAAGAAAGTCTGATCAACCCCGCCTGGCTCCGATTCTGCGAATCGCTATCAATTTGTAGGAAAACAAATTTATTTGCGGACCGGTCTTGCGCTATCTATGCAAATCCCTATCTTATTCCGGAACTGGCACATACTCGGCCAAAACGAAATTTCGCGCGTTCCGGGGAGAAACTTCTGAAAACTCGAATCGGCGTTCACTCGGTCGTGAGAAAACCCGCGCGGCCGGTCTCCGCGTTGCGTTCGAGGCCGCGCGCAATCGCCTTCACAATGGCGCTGGCCATGGTCCTCGTGGCGACCCGCGCGTTCGCCAGCCAGCTCATACTGAACAGTACCGGCGGGTCGATGGCGATCGGCACCGACGTCGTCATATCGGGCGCGACTGTTGCCAGTCCGGCCGGGACGATCTCGATCGACTGTCCGATTACCTCCATCAATTACGGAACCTACGCCTACAAGTACAACTGCTCCGGCGGCAGCTTCAGCTATCAATCGACCGACGGGACGACCACGATTTCAGCGCCATTTAGCACGGCCGTTGACGTTCTGACTGCGTCTGGGGGCGGGCGAGGCGGCAATATCCACTACTACTACAACTTCTCCGGCAATTTCAGCGGAACCGAAGTGATCAACGGCGTGTCGGGAGCCATTCGCGGCGAGGTCAGCGAGGCGATGAAGGCGGTGACCACGGCTTCAGGATCCGCCCCGGTGTGTTGCGGCTCAGGCGGCGTGAACTCGGCCTACACTCCTGTCTACATCACCAACTATTCGTTCTCGCAGCTCGTTCGCGCCGATGACCTGTTCGGCACGAATCAGCAGACTTTGGGCGGTACAGGGACCGGCCTCCAGCAATTCTACGGCCCGCACGGTGTCACGGTTGATTCCTCGGGACGTATCTACGTGGCCGATACCTACAATTGCCGCATCGACCGGATGGACGACATCACGGGCGCGAACTGGAAGACCTTCGGCACCTGCGGCAGCGGCGCCAATCAGTTCAGTACCGGTGGTCTGGCCGACCTCGCGGTGGACTCACTTGGAAGAATCTACGTCGCCGATCCGGGCAACGGCAGGATCGATCGCTTCGACGACATGACGGGAACCAACTGGACCACCTTCGGCACGCCGGGCAGCGGCACCAATCAGATAATCGGAGCGCAGGGAGTCGCCGTCGATTCCTCCAACCGGATCTACATCGCCGACGCCGGCAATAGACGCATCGTCCGCATCGACGACATGGCAGGAACCAACTGGACGACGCTGACGCAATCGCCACCAATCGGACCTTACATCTATACGTTCGGATCGCCCGCCCACGTCGCGATCGATCCCACCGGCAGAATTGAAGTGGCCGATGGCAACAATATCATCCGCGTCGACGACATGACCGGCGCCGGTTGGGTTTCCAGCAACACCGGCAGCGCCGTCACCGGGCTTTCGGTCGACTCCGACGGTACCACGCTGATCGCAAACACGTACAGCCTCGCGATGCTCGACGACATCGCCTCCGGCGCTGGCTTCATCACGTCCAACTTCATCTCGCAGGCCGGCGGCATCTTCGCCGTGCCCGTTCCCTCGCCGGTGCCGGCGGTGTCTCTGTCGCCGTCGACGCTGACGTTCGGGAATCAGACTCCCGGCACGCAGAGCACGGCGCAGGACGTTCTCCTCACCAACTTCGGGAGTGCGCCGCTCGACATTTCGAACATCGCGGCCAGCGGTGACTTTGCGGCGGCCAGCGCTTGCGGCAGCACCTTGGACGGCGGATCGAACTGCTCAATTGGCGTCACGTTTGCCCCCAAGACAACCGGCGATCGAGCGGGCACCCTGACCATTACCGACAACGCCTTCACTGGCATGCAGACCGCGGCGCTGAGCGGAACCGGGGCTACACCCACCGCCACCCCGAAGGCGACGGCGACGCCAACCGCTACCGACGATGGGACGGATACGCCTACGGCGACTCCCACTTCAACGGCTACGCCAACAGCGACGGCAACTCCGACAGCAACCGCGACCGCGAAGCCGCATGGCGGGTACCTGAAAGTCACGCCCTCGCGCGCGAACTTCGGCAAGGGAAAATTTCAGGGCACCAAGCAGGCAAGGCTGACCCTGACGAATACTGCCAGGGACGGCGCGGCGATTACTTTCGGCAGTCCGATGTATTCGGTGACGCCCGCGAGCCCGCAGGAGTTTGCCTGGGTGTCATCGACTTGCGGAGTTCGCCTATCGCCGCGTCAGAAGTGCAAAGTCGTGGTCAAATTCGTTCCGCTTTCGGCAGGCGAGAAGTCGTCGTCATTGACCCTCTACGATGACGCGGACAACGCCAACCAATCGGTACCACTGCGCGGAAGCGCAGAAAAATAAGCCTGTTGACCAGCAGCTAGGAAGCGGCAGCGGGCGCGGCTAGCATGCTGTGAATGCCGACGGTCATCGATACGCACTGTCATCTGGCGGACGCGAAGTTCCGCGACGACGTCGAAGACGTGATCGCGCGCGCATCTGACGCCGGCGTCGCGCAGATCATCTCGGTCGGCGCAATCGGCCCGATCGAATGCGATCGGCTGACGGTCGAGATCGCCGAGCGTCATCAAAATGTCTTCGCCGCCGTCGGCGTGCATCCGCATGACGCCAAGGACTGCACCGCCGAACGAATTGCGCAGTTGCGCGACCTCGCCGCGTCGAAAAAAGTCGTCGCGCTCGGCGAAAGCGGACTCGATTTCCATTACATGCACTCGCCGCCCGCCGCGCAGGAAGCGTCACTGCGCGCGCATCTCGCGCTCGCCGCCGAACTCGAACTGCCAATCGTGATTCACTGCCGCGACGCCGAGCATCGCCTCGTCGAAATCGTGCGCGAGACCGGGATGCCGCGCCGCGGCGGCGTGATTCACTGCTTCACCGGCGACGCCACCGCGGCGCGCGAATTCCTCGCGCTCGGCTTCTGCATCTCGTTCTCGGGCATCATCACCTTCAAAAACTCCGCGCCAATTCGCGAGGCCGCAGTGATCGTGCCCGACGATCGCGTGATGGTCGAAACCGACGCACCGTATCTTGCGCCGGAGCCGTATCGCGGCAAGCGCAACGAGCCCGCATACGTAACGCGCACGCTCGAGATGCTCGCGAACCTTCGCCGCGTCGACGCCGCCGCACTCGGCGCACAAATAATCACGAACGCGTCCCGCGTGTTCAGGCTTCCTGCATCGACATCTTAGCCGAGCGGGTTGCCGCCAAAGATTATCGGGT
>VFSW01008130.1_pt1 | contig 15112 bp, 14 predicted proteins | sample 5358111 | NCBI WGS metagenome assembly VFSW01 (sample SAMN11554181, study PRJNA540505) | mine drainage metagenome | isolation source: sediment from site ElyBrook_90M | place: USA: Ely Copper Mine, Vershire, VT | collected 2017
CTGGCGGCGAAGGCGGAGAACATGCCGGCGGAGAACATCAAGCGGGCGATCCAGCGGGGCACGGGCGAGCTGGAGGGGCTGAGCTATGAGGAGATCCTGTACGAGGGCTATGGGCCGGGCGGGGTGGCCATCATGGTCCAGGTGCTGACCGACAACAAGAACCGCGCAGTGAGCGAGATCCGTCACGCCTTCCAGAAGAACAACGGGAACATGGGCGAGTCGGGGTCGGTGAGCTACCTGTTTGCGAAGAAGGGCGTGATCGCGGTGGATAAGGCGAAGGCGAACGAGGACAAGCTGACCGAGATCGCGCTGGAGGCGGGAGCGGACGACCTGTCGGACGAGGGCGAGACGTGGGAGGTGGTGACCGGTCCGAAGGAGTTCGACGCGGTGCTGGCGGCGATCAAGGCGGCGGGAATCCAGCCGGAGTACGCGGAGGTGACGATGGTTGCCTCGGTGTATCAGAAGCTGGAGGGAACGCAGGCGACCGGCATGATGCGACTGCTGGAGGTCCTGGAGGACCTGGACGACACGCAGAATGTGTACACCAACTTCGATATGGACGAGGCGGCGATGGCGGCCAATGCGTAGCGCGAAGGACGACCGCGGATTCATGTGCCTCTACACGGACTGAGAACAGAGACGGACTGAAAGCAGCCGCCAAAACGGGACTGCGGATTGGGATGGAAGATAGGGGAGAGGCCGCCGGAGCGTTGGCGGCTTTCTTTTGCGGAGTGAACCGAGTTTGGCAGGGATGGGAGCGATTCTTTGAGTTTAAAAAAGTATTTTTACAGGGTTGCGGTTGTGCTGGTTCTGGCGAGCTGCGCGGCGGGCGCACAGTCCACTTTGAGCGGGGCCAGGGTTGCGATGACCAACCCTGTGCGACAGGAGTCGAAGCCGTTCAACATCGGCGCGTTGGTGCAGAGCGGCTTCGGCGTGACCGAGGACCGCGGGGGCTTCAAGTTCTTCATGGCGGGGGCGCACGCGGGCAAGGTGCTGACGGGGATGCATGGGCGGGGAATGATGCGTGGCGAGTTCGAGTACGCGATGGAGGCGTTCCCGTTCTGGCAGTCGTATACGCCGACATCGCTGCGGCAGAACTGCGTTTATGTGCCGGGCCAGCTCGGTGGGCAGGAGGCATCCTGCTCGGTGCCGTTTCGCGTTGGCGGGACGTTTACCGGGGTGAGCCTCACGCCGATTATTCTGCGCTGGAACCTTGCCGGAACCCGGCGATTTACGCCGTGGGTGCAGGGCGCGGGCGGCCTGCTGTGGACCAACCACAAGTACCCGGCGTTCGGCGGGCCACCGATCAATGCGACCGGTGGCCTGAGCTACAGCACGTTGGGCGACAACGGGTCGAATGACAACACCAGCGTGTGGAACTTCACGCCGCAGGGGGGCGTGGGGGTGCATTACTTCACGAGCGCCAAGCGGTCGGTTGATCTTGGCGCGAATGCGATCCACATATCGAGCGCGTCGCTGGGCGACAAGAACCCTGGGATCAACGCGAGCGTGCAGTTCACGTTGGGCTACAGTTGGTGGAAGTGAGCCTATGCCGACGAGTCTGAACCCGAATGCAGTGATGGAATGCGTGCCCAACTTCTCCGAGGGCATGGACGAGACGAAGGTCGCCGCGATTGTGGCTGCGATGCAGGTGGAGGGGGTGCATCTGCTGGACTGGTCGCTGGATGCGGCGCACAATCGGAGCGTAGTGACGATTGTGGGGTCTCCGGCGGCGGTGGTCGAGTCCGCGGTGCGTGGGGTCGGTCGGGCGGCACAGTTGATCGACCTGACACAGCAGAGCGGGGTGCATCCGCGGATTGGGGCGGCGGATGTGGTGCCGTTCGTTCCGGTGAGCGGGATTTCTTTGGCGGAGTGCGCGGTGCAGGCGCGGCAGGCGGGACTGGAGATATGGCGGCGATACGGGGTGCCGGTCTATTTCTATGAGGCGGCGGCGGCGCGGGCGGACCGTGTGAATCTGGAGGACGTTCGACGCGGACAGTTTGAAGGACTGCGCGAGACGGCACACCGCGACGCGGCGCGGCGACCCGACGTTGGCGGGCCGGAGGTGCATCCGACGGCCGGAGCGAGCGCGGTGGGAGCGCGCAGCTTTCTGATCGCGTACAACATTTTTCTGGGTTCGCCGAAGGCGGTGGAGCAGGCGGGGAGCGGGCTGCCCTTGGTCGCACAGGCGGACATCGCCGCGGCGCGGGCGATTGCGCGGGCCATCCGCGGGTCCGCGGGCGGGCTGCACGGGGTGAAGGCGATGGGCGTGAGCGTGAACGGGCGCGCGCAGGTGAGCATGAACATTACGGACTTCCGCTCCACTCCGATGGGACGGGTCTACGCCGCGGTGCGCGAGCTTGCAGGTCAACACGGAGCGGTTGTGGCCGAGGGCGAGATCATCGGCCTGGTGCCGCAGGAGGCGTACGACGCGGATGCGGAGTGGTTGCATGCTATTCCCAACTTCGACCCGGCGTCGAAGGTCCTGGAACGGAGACTGGAACATCCGCTGCCCTGGCCTACAGGGTAAGGCGCTCGATTTGTAATGCTTGGGGGATGGCGCGGCGAAAACTCTCGCAATTTCGTCAACCTTTTTACGGTCGAAGCGTCCAAGTAAAGAGCGGCACTTGCCTTGCGCGTCGATTCAGAGAACAATTACAGGATTGAGCAGTAGGCGAGCAACGCCGCGGCAGTTCATCTATCCACCGATATAGGGAGTTCACAGTGCGTATCTTCGTATCCGAGTTTCGATCCAGATTCAGTCGGCAGGGCAAATTGAACCTGACGATGGCTGTTGTGCTGACCGCCATGCTGTCTCTCAGTGCGCGTCCTGCCCAGGGCACAGAGCTTTCGAGCGATGCCAAGGCCGCGATCCCGCATGACGTTCAGCAGATCATTGTGGTGGACTATCGGGCGATGCAGAACTCTCCGGCCGCGATGAGCCTGAAGGACCATGTGATGCCGCCGGAGTTGAAGCGTCTGGAGACGGCGCTGACCAACTCCGGGCTGAAGGTGGATGCGGACACGGATGCGCTTGCGTTCGTCTCGTTCCGTGCGCCGAACCCGGACGGCAAGGGGGCCGATGTGGACCGGATTGTGGGGATTGCGCAGGGGCAGTTTCACACCCACGACATCTTGGCGAACTTTGCCAAGACCAAGGTGAAGGCGGTGGTGATCCGCAACAACAGTATCTATCCGATGGGTTCGGCTGGGCTGGACGTGGTTTTTCTGAACCAGACGACGATGGTCTTCGGCGACAAGAACGCGGTGACGGCGGCGGTGAACTCGCGCGACGGCATCTCTCCCAACTTTCTGACCGATAGCGATCTGGTCAACAACATGGTTGCGGTCGACAGCCACGCGATCTGGAGCCTGCTGGACGCCAAGGGAACGCAGACGATGATGAAGAGCGTGCTGGGCGAGGCATCGCAACTGGCCGACTACGACACGGTGAAGAACACGATGAAGAGTTCGCGCTACACCATGGACTTCTCGAACGGAGTGAAGTTCGACATGGCCGTGGTCATGTCGGACACGCTGACGGCGGCCACCGCCGCGACCCTGCTGAAGGGGGTGCAGCTTTTGAAGAAGCAACAGGGATCGCCACTGGAAAAGACCGCCATGGACGATACGACAATCGACTCCGGTGGGGGGACGCTGACGGTCGATTACACCTCCTCCGACAGCCAGTTTTCCAGTCTGCTTACGTCGCCGCTGTTCCAATCGGTTGTGAAGTAGAGGCGGAGTGGTTCTGCAACATGGATAAGCCCGGGCCTATCGAGGTCCCGGGCTTATTGCTTTTGTCGATCTTTTACAGGATTGCCAAAGTCAGCGTAAATGTGGAGTTGTCGAAGGCGTAGTTTCTGCGCAGTTGGGTCCCAGTCGGTTCCATGACGCTGAGGTGGGGGCCGCGCGATATGGTTGGCACCGACAGATCGGACAACAGATTCTGCGTCTCCAGCGTGCTCTTCCACCCACCGGCGATCATGTTGCAGAGTTCTCCTACGGCGTCTTCGATCGTGTCGTTCCCCCAGTCTGCTTTGCCGCCCAGAAATGCGTCGGTCAACTTTTTAGCGGAGGCCTGCGGGAGTTCGATCACGCACTGTGCCTCGAAGGTGCCAGAGAGCAGTATCCTGGCCGAGATGTACCCCTCGTACGCTACGGCCTTGTCCGCTACTGCGCAGCTTTGCCCGAGCATTCTGCGAAAGACATCGGCTACGATGCCGTCGATCTGCTCCAGCCATTGATCTTCCATATATCTGTCGGTTATCGCCAAGGGGTGCCTCCGGTGTATAGCGGAACGGCAGTAAGGTGCAGCAGGGAGGACAGGCAGGAATGGATCTGCTCCAGCGTGAATGGCTTCGAGATATACCCCTGCGCTCCCTCTGCCACGGCCTTGAGCACCTGCGGGTCGGTTGCGTCGGCTGTAATCATGGCGACCGGAACTCCCGGTGCAAGGTTGCGCCTGAGCTTTTCCTGAAGAAACTCCAGTCCGCTCATCACCGGCATGTGTACGTCGCAGAGAACCAGATCGATGGTCTGGTCGTTGAGTGCGGCCATATCGAGGGCCTCCAGGCCCTCCAGACCGTTGGATGCATACAGCACCTCTGTGATATCCGGACTGAGGTGACGAATCGCGCGCTCAAGAATCATCCGCATCACAGAGGAATCGTCGACGATTAGAATTCTCACGGACTGCCCCCACAATTCGCTCTCAGATAGCCTATCGGCGGGTTGGCTGCGGGCGTGAGGGGAAAGTCAGGCTCAGTGGAGACTGAGCCTGTACGCATTGAATGGGAACTGTCGCGAACTGCAATTGTGGTTTGCACGGCGGCTACTGGGTGGGGAAGGGGACGAAGCTGGCGGCGCATCCGGGCAGGGACCCTCCGACCTCTTTGCCAGTGACCGTGGAGTCGTCGCCAGTGAGGAGGAGGTTGACCGGGCCAGGGCCGAACGTAAGGTCGGTGTGACTCGCCTTCGATTTGTAGTGGGCCGCTCCGTCGAGCAGCAGAACCCCGTCCAGCGTGACGCCGATGCGGTGGGTATGGTCGAACCCGTTGAACTGGATCTTGCCTCCGCCGGTGATGCGGACGTTGTGCAGGAGGATGTTGCGATAGACGGGGAGGAGCTGGACTCCCTTTCCCGGGAAGGTGTAGGCGGTGTCGAAGACGATGGGGTTTTTGGAGTTGCGGATGCAGATGTCGTCGTAGACCACATCCTCGACCAGACCTCCGCGGGTGGCGTTGGACTTGATGCGGATGGCGTTGTCATCCCCATCGAGAGTGAGGTCCTGGACGCGGACCTGGCTGACTCCGCCGTTGGTTTCGCTGCCGATGGACATGCCGTGGCCGGAGTAGAAGTGGTTGTGGAGGACGCTCATGTTGGTGGTGGGGCCGTCGCCTGCCTTGATGGCGATGTCGTCGTCTCCGGTGCGGATGTAGGAGTGGGCGATGGTGATGTTTGTGGACTGCGCGGGGTCGATTCCGTCAGTGTTGCGGGCGGTCTTTGGGGTGTCGATCTTGACCGCCCAGACGGTGAAGCCGTCGCCGCGATGGAAGGCGACGTGGAAGTTGGGGGAGTTTCTCAGGGTGATGCGGTAGAGGGTGAAGTCGTCGGTGCGATCGGTCTCGATCATGCGCGGCACCTGCTGGCGTCCGGCGGCGCGAGCGTCCTCGGCGAGGTCCCACCAGGATTTGGCAGAGGGCTTGCCGTTCAGGATGATTTTGGCACCGCCCTGGCCGTCGATGACGCCGTCGCCCATGATGGCGGAGCCGCTGGCGCTCTTGGCGGCGATGAGGGGATGACAGCCAGAGGGAGCGTCGCTGACCAGGCCGCAGGTGCCGTCGGCGATCTCGTAGTCCTTTGGATTGCGCGAGCCGTAGAGGGTGACGGTTTTGTCGATGAGCAGGGTTACGCCGGGGCGCAGAGCGATGGGGCCGGCGAGGAATGCGGTGTTGGCGGAGTCGGGGGCGAGTTCGACGGCGTGGCCTTTGGCACAGCGGTCGAGCGCCTGCTGGATGCGGGCGGTGTCGAGTGTGGTCTTTGGGTTGGCGGAGTTTTCGGCGCGAGCCTCGATCTCGCCGCTGGCGGCGTCTGCGGCGGTCAGAGATGCCTTCAGGGTGACGCAAGTGGGAGGGATGACCGGCTCGGTGACTTTACGCGTGTCCTGTGCGTGCAACGAGGCGCTGGCGGCGATTGCCGCAAGGGTACAAAGGGCCATAAATCCAGAGGGTTTCATACTGCTCCATTGGGCCGACGACGTTGCCGCGCGACGCGTGCATACAGCTTCCAGAGGAACCGGAAGGGGCTTGTCCGACCGCAATCATACTACCTGTTTGCGCAGAGACAGAACAGTGCCCCAGGTCTGGCGAACGAGACCCGGGGCACCGTCAACTTGCCGAACGCTGCTACGAGCAGCCCATGAACGACAGGGTTGGGGCCGTGGTTATCACACTGACCACGGGGGTCACGCTCGCCGAAGTAACATCGCTGGGCGAGCAATCGAGCGTTCCTCCCGAGGACGGCATGGACGCGATGGCGTCCATCCGATACGCCGTCGGCATGGTACTGACCGTCAGGGTTGTCCCGCTGGCCGCGAACACGCCAACGAAGGGCGTGCCAGCGGAGACCTGGACGGAGTAACCGATGCAGTCCGTCCCGGAGGCACAACTGGCACCGGTCGCCGTCTCCAGCGTAAGCACCGCGCTGGGTTGCGAGGTGGTTGGAAGCAAGGGCACGGTGACGGTCAGCGTGCTACTGACTTTTTCCAGCGTGCTGAGTTGAACATCGACGACGACACCGGCTGGCGTGCTGGCACTGCTCTGCGCAGTCACCTGGCCCTGAAGGGTGGCCGCCGCGACGGAGGTCACGGGCGACGCTGTGATATCGACGTTGCCCATCGCCGAGCCTGTGGCTACGCCCGTGACTACGGATGGCGCGTAGACCACCCCAGCCGAAGACATTGCCACAACCACTACGTCAAACGTCCCCGAAGGCAGTGGGCAGAAGACGAAGTTGCCGCTTGCATCGGTCAGCGTGTTCATAAAGACGCGGTCCACGCCGGTCGAGTCCGGCTGCTCCAGCGCAACCATGGCAGTGCCAGTGATGGGTTTGCCCGTCGAGCTGTCGACTACGGTCCCGTTGATGGAAGTAGAGGTGGTGCTCACCTCGCCTGCGTGCAGCACGGGCTTCAGGCGATAATCTCCGTTCCCCTCCTGCACGATCGAGACGCAGGTGTTGAAGTCGATGTCGAGGTCCTTGGTCTGTCCAGCGGATATATTGAACCCACCACTGGAGATCTGCCCGGAGGATATCTTGATTCCCGTCTGGGTCTCGCTGGAGAGTTGCAACGGATCGACGTTCCCGTTGACGACGACACAGTTTGCCGTTGCGCCGCACGCATTGGTGGCCGAGATCAGCGACGTACTGTTGGTCAGGATCAGGCGAATCTGCTGGTAGTCTCCGGCCTGGATTTGCAGCGAGTCGCCCAGCGAGGCGAGAAAACAGCCGTTGCTGGGCGTGGCCAGAAGATCGACCTGGATCGGTGCCTTGGCAAGGTTGGGAGTCAGGTCAACCCAGCTTGCATCGGTATCGGACGCGGTCGCGCTGGTGTCGGCTTCGACGTCGCTGATGGTTACATAGACATGGGAGTACGGCCCATTGGGAGCCATACAGGTGGCAGGGTCGCTGAGCTTGACCGAGACGGTCGCCATGCCCGACGTAGACGCGGGTGTAGAACTGTTGCTACAGCCCACCACAATCGCTGCAACCAAAACTGCCGCCAACACTGCCAGCCAAAGGGCCGCTGGCAATCCGAGAACGCGCCGTGCAATCAGGCGAAGCGTCCAATCCTGTTTTCGATCCTTCGACATAATAGCCCCCCTCATCTTTTCCAACTGGAATTCGGAAAACGCGGTTTCAGAAGGGCGCGGACTCGCACCCGACATTCCACAGAATCTTCTTTGTGGCCCACTTTCCATACCGCAGTTGATTGCGATGCATTCGCGTCCCGTGGGGTGGCCTAGATTGGCAGACTCTTCGATTAAAAAGTAATACGGCCTTTATAATCAGGGACGAGGAATGGCGTATGGGTGCCGGACTGATTTTTCTGTGGAATGCGACGCGCGGCAATCGGCTGCGGCCGTGGCGCAGCGAGTTTCTGAAGTGGCGTCTGGAGACATTTACGGGAAAACATGCGGAGGAGGTTGGGGTGCGCGACTTTCTGCGTTTCCTGGTCAATGAGCGCAGGCAACTGCTGCGATTTCTTGGCTGGCTTTCTGAGATGAGGTCGTACGCGCACGCGGCGGAGAGGCGTTGATGCGGGCTTCGCGGCGGGATTTCCTGGTGGCGGCAGCGCGTTTGGGAACGGGCGCGGCGACAGCCTCGGTCTTGCCGCTGGCAACTGTCGGGCGTGCATACGCCGGTGCGCATACCGCGAAGGTACCCGCCTCTGTTGCTGCCGCTCCAGAGAGTGTTACGGGCGCTGCATCGTTGGGAGCCGCGGGAGCGGCGCATGGGCTTTTATACGGATGCGCGGTCAATATGGACGCACTGTCGGCGGATGTTGCCTATACGACGTTGATCTGCGACCAGTGCCGTATTGTTGTGGCGGAGAACGCGATGAAGTGGGGGGCTCTGCGGCCTGCCGCCGACCGCTTTCGCTTCGATGAGGCGGATGCGTTCGTGGCTTTCGCGGAGGCCAACCGGATGAAGATCCGCGGGCACAATCTGGTGTGGCATGAGGGCAATCCGAAGTGGTTGGACGCAGAGGCCACGACGGCCAATGCGCGTGGTCTGCTGGTGAAGCATATCGAGACCGTGGTGGGGCGGTACGCGGGACGGATGCACTCCTGGGACGTGGTGAACGAGGCGATCGATGTGGCGGACGGGCGGCCGGACGGGTTGAGGAACTCACCGTGGCTGCGGCTGATCGGCGAGGACTATATCGAGCTGGCATTTCGCACCGCGCGCGAGGCGGACCCACAGGCGTTGCTGACGTATAACGACTATGGGCTGGAGCCGGAGACGCGCGAAGGCGACCGGAAGCGCATGTCTGCGATCGAGATGCTGCGGCGCATGGTGGCGCGTCGCGTCCCGGTGGATGCGGTTGGGGTGCAGTCGCACATTGCGGCGTCTGCCGCGCAGGCGAAGGGGACAGGCCCGGAGTATGGGGCGGGCCTGATGGGGTTTATCGCGGCTGCGCGGGAGCTGGAGTTGCAGGTCTTCATCACCGAGATGGACGTGGACGACCGCGCACTGGCGGCGGATATTGCAGAGCGCGATGCCGCGGTGGCCGCGGCGTACAAGCAGTATCTGGACCTGGTGTTGGCCGATCCGGCGGTGCGACTGGTGCTGACCTGGGGGATTACGGACCGATACACCTGGCTCGACCACGATCAGAGCCGCGCGGACGGAAAGCCGGAGCGTCCGCTGCCCTTCGATGCGGAGGGGAAGGCCACTCCGGCATTCTTCGCTGTGCGGGGAGCTTTGGCTGCGCGTGGCTCGGAGCCAGACAAGCTGTCCACATCCTCTGCGCTGTAGCTGAGCTGTTTTATGGGGGCGTCCGATCTGCGGTTGGCTTCTGAGCGTGTGAATTTGTACTGTCGCACCTGTGTGGAAAGAGTAAGTACGCCGCAAGAATGTGGTATCTACTTTGGTACAACAACCGGCGGGCAGGGGCGTGGAGGGAGTTTTTGCAGTTGAATCTGGCATGAGGCGTGGTTTCGGGTATTTTTCGAGTGGGTCCGATTGCTGCGTACCGTCTTGCAGTGCTATCCTTTACACAGAACTATGACCGCAAGTGGATTAGAGATCAGGAGCATCAACATCAGTGCTGGAATCGGTAAAGAAGACAGGAATCATTGAGAAGTTTCGTACCCACGACTCGGACACCGGAAGCCCGGAGGTTCAGATCGCGCTGTTGAGCGAGCGCATCGGCGAGTTGACCGAGCACTTCAAGACGCACAAGAAGGACCATGGTTCCCGCCGCGGACTTCTGATGCTGGTGAGCAAGCGTCGCGGACTACTCGACTATCTGAAGAAGTGCGACTCGGACCGTTACCGCGAGGTGATCGGGAAGCTTGGCATCCGCAAGTAGGCGCACAGGGACACACCCTCATCATGGACGCACGCAGGACCGGAGACACCTCGGCAGTCGATTTCATGCGCAGCCGCACCAACGGTTGCCGATGGAGTTGCGGACGATGGGGGAAGTTGTCTTTGCCAACATTGCGGAGCCCGGGTCGCGCTGTGCCGCGTTCCCTTATTCCGCCCCACAAAATTCAACCATGCAGTCCGCTGGAGGCCTAAGGGTCGGCCACGCAGGACTGCATCTCTGCGCACTAGCATAAGCGGCGCGGCAACGAGTTTCATTATCAACAGAAGAAGCACTAGAGAAGAGGCGCACTATGAAGCAGGACATCACAGTTGAGCTTGCCGGCGGCAAGCAGATCAAATTCGAGACCGGACGGATGGCCAAGCAGGCCTCCGGCGCCGTGTTCACCACCAGCGGAGACAATGCAGTACTGGCGACGGCCGTGGCCTCGCCCGACCCAAAGGAGGGGATCGACTTCTTCCCGCTGACGGTGGAGTACCGCGAGAACACCTACGCGGGCGGACGCATTCCCGGGGGCTTCATCAAGCGCGAGGGACGGCCCAGCGAGAAGGAGATCCTGACCTGTCGGCAGATTGACCGTCCCATTCGTCCTCTGTTTCCGGCGACCTTCCGCAACGAGACGCAGGTGGTGGCGTTCGTCTACTCGGCGGACAAGGAGAACGATCCCGACGTGTTGGGGATGAACGGCGCAAGCTGCGCGCTGGCGCTCTCCGACATTCCGTTCCACGGGCCTGTGGGCGCGGTGCGCATCGGGCTGATCGACGGCGCGTTTATCGTCAATCCTACCTACGCAGAGCGCGCCAAGAGCCTGCTCAACATCATGGTCGTCGGCACCAAGGATGGCATTGTGATGGTGGAGTCGGGATCGAAGGAGTGCAGCGAGGTCCAGGTGGTGGATGCCATTGAGTTCGCGCATGTGGAGATCAAGAAGATCTGCGCGGCGATCGAGGACCTGGTCTCTCGCGTGGGCAAGACGAAGCGCGTTCCCGCGGCGGTTGAGGTCGATCAGGCGTATCTGGACGATCTGACGGCGAAGGTTGGCGCGACGTTGAAGGACGCGCTGGACACGCAGAAGCACCCCAAGTTCGACAGCTACGCCCTGGTGAAGGAGATCAAGGACGCGCTGAAGAAGGAGTTGCCCGAGGGCGACGCCGTGGCGGCGAAGAAGCTCAGCAAATACTACGAGCTGCTGCGGGAGCAGATCTTCCGCGACCAGGTTCTGAACGAACGCATTCGCCCGGACCATCGCGCGTTCGACGAGATTCGCGCAATCTCGATTGAGGTTGGCGTACTGCCGCGGGTGCATGGGTCGGCGCTGTTTACGCGCGGCGAGACGCAGGCCCTGGTGTCGGCGACGCTGGGTACCACCGACGACTCGCAACGCATGGAGAGCTACGAGGGCGAGCAGAAGCGGCGCTTCATGCTGCACTACAACTTCCCGCCGTTCTCGGTGGGCGAGGTGGGTCGGATGGGCGGCGTGGGACGGCGCGAGATCGGCCACGGTGCGTTGGCATGGCGGGCGATCGAGGCCGTGCTGCCGGGCGAGGACGAGTCGCCGTATGTGCTGCGCGTGGTCTCGGACATTCTGGAGTCGAACGGATCGTCGTCGATGGCGACCGTGTGCGGAGCGTCGCTGGCGCTGATGCAGGCGGGCATTCCGCTGAAGGGATCGGTGGCGGGCGTTGCGATGGGGCTGGTGAAGGAGGGCGAGAAGTACGCCGTCCTCTCCGACATCGCGGGCGCGGAAGACCACTACGGCGATATGGACTTCAAGGTGACCGGAACGCGCAAGGGCATTACCGCGCTGCAGATGGACATCAAGATCATGGGCATCACGGCGCAGATCATGCGCGAGGCGCTGGAACAGGCGCGACGCGGTCGGCTGCACCTGCTGGACATCATGGATGCGACGATCGGCAAGGCGAACGAAGAGAAGTCGCAGTTTGCGCCGCGCATTCACACCATCCAGATTCCGACCGACAAGATACGCGACCTGATCGGGCCGGGGGGCAAGGTGATCCGCGGGATCATCGACGCGACCGGGGTGAAGATCGATGTGGACGATACGGGCCGCGTCAACGTGGCTTCGAGCGACGCGGACGGACTGGCCGCCGCGATCCAGATGATCTCCGACATTACGGCTGTGCCGGAGATCGGCAAGACGTATCTGGGCAAGGTGGTGCGGATCGCGGAGTTTGGCGCGTTCGTGGAGATATTCCCCGGGACCGACGGACTGCTGCACGTCTCGGAGATCGCGGAGCATCGCGTGAAGGAAGTGAAGGACGAGCTGCACGAGGGCGACCAGATTCTGGTGAAGGTGCTCTCCATCGAGGGGAACCGGATCAAGCTCTCGCGCAAGGCCGTGCTGCGCGAGCAGCGGGCGAAGCTGGGACTGCCGGAGGCTGGCGAAGACGGCGGGCAGATCGGGACCGCTGGCTCGGCCTACGCGCCTCCCAGCGAGGACGATGACGATGAGGTTCTGGTCGAGGGGGGCGAGGAGTTTCTCGGCGAGGAAGGCGACGATGCGTCGGACGATGAGCCGAACTTCAACCGCGCCGATGGCGTTCCTGTCCCGGCGGGTGGACGTGGTCCCAGCGGGCCTGGCGGCGGACGCGGTCCCGGTGGCGGCGGAGATCGTCGGCCGGGTGGCCGTCGCCGTCGCAGCGGACGACGTCCGGGCGGTCCCGGCGGAGCGCCTCCGAGTGGCGGCGGGAACCGGTAAAACATGGCCGCCGCGCCTGACGTGCGGATATCAGTTGAGGTAGAGACAACGGCGAGGTCTGGGAAGTATCCAGACTTCGCCGTCTGCTTGTGGGGAGTGCGCGGCAGGGAATACAGGCTGGTGCGCGGCGGCGATTTTGCAACCGCAGTGTGAGGTGGGGAAGTACACTGCTATGCATGGCAGCTTCGATGTATATCGTGGTCGAGGGCGAGGATCCGGGGTTCGACATCTTCGTCAATGGGCGGGCGCTGGCGAGGCATGAAGACGCGCTGGAACGGCTGGCGCTGCGGCTGGGGGTGAGGCCGCTGATCGAGTATTTTTCAGCGGACGAGAACTCCATGGCGCTGCTGATCGAGGAGGGTGGCGGCAATCCCGAGCTGATGCGGCGTCTGCCTCCGCCGCAGTGGTACGCGGCAGACGATGGGCTGGCGACGGTGCGGGCGCTGGTGAAGGAGTTGCAGGACGATCCGCAGCAGCTTGGGACGGAGGGGCCGCAGGTGCTCAGCGAGCTGGAGGAGTACGCGCGCGTGCTGGAGCGGACGGTGAAGGCCGGCCTGCGATGGCACCTTGCGGTGAGCTGGCGATAAGGGCTGCCACAGCAGGAACAAAGGCTGAAGCAGGTTCTCTTCGGGTATGACAAATCAGGGGACTCGGTGGTGGGTCTCGCCGGTGGCGGCTTCGCCCGGTAGGTCGCCGAGCGAGAGTTTGCGGTGGAAGAAGTCGAAGGCGAGGCCGCAGAGCACGTAGGCGTCTCAATAACCAATCACTAGTATGCCTTCCAGTGGAAGTGTGAGGCGGTTGCTGGCATACAACGCGTCGAAAAAACCAAGGACGTACTCGAAATTCTTGGCGCCTCGATAGTCTTTCCGAATTGCTATGGCCAAGTACTTCACCTCATGCATCATGCACGCCTGAAAGAGGTCCTTCAAGAACTGGTTGTTGGCCACGCCCCTGCCTGCTTCAACCTCTAGCACAAACCCCTCGGTGCGATGGTAGGCGTCGGCGTCGAAGTGTTTCTCAGCCACACCGCCTTTCCCGAATAGGACAGGAACGCAGACCTTTTCATCTCCGCGCTTGCTGGCTTCGACTTCGAAGTTTTGCTCTACGAGATGTTTGCGGACAGCTTCAAGGACCTTATTGCTGTTGAGTTTAGAGGAGCCGGAGGAAATCGTCTTCGCCTCGATATTGAACGCTTGGACAACGGCTTCGGCCAAGGGTGTCGCTCGTCTTGAACGAGGATAATACTGCCATTCGATTAGCGGGGTTGCGTCTGCCATGTCTTCGGTTCCTCGATTACTTTCTTGCTTGCGTTCCAACCCAATCGAGATCGCGGGCCGTTCGCGAGCACGACTCAATCCTACTCGATGACGATCATATGGATGAATTGTAGCTTTGGAGGCGAGATGGAGGCGGGCGTTAGTCGAGGCTGGCGAAGAGGGTGGGCAGGTCGACGTGGATTTCGGTGTTGGGGATGGCTAGGCGGTCGGTGGTGAGCTTGAAGAGGCCGTCGCTCGTATAGTTGTAAGCGACGCGGTCGTGGGGATCGAGCAGCCAGAGGTTGGGGACACCCATGCGGGCGTAGTCCTCCATGACACGGGCGGCGCGGGGCAGCCGGTCTTCCGGGGAGAGAATCTCCACGCAGAGCAGCGGCGGCGTCACTGTGACCTGCTCTTTGGGGGCGTCGCGGCTGATGAGACAGATGTCGGCGATGCGCACGCGGCGAGGGGCCACTCGGATTCGCTGTTCGACCAGGGTGCAGACGTTCCAGGCTTTCTCCTGGCTATAAAACCATGCGGTCAAGATTGCTTGCAAGCGTGCGTGTTCGCGTTCTCCCAAGTTGCGCTCCTGGATGTCGCCGTCTACATAGTCGCAGTCGGGGCGGTAGCTGGTGCGCAGGTACTCTTCGATGGAGATGAGGGTGCTTGCGGTCGCCATGGTGAGCCTCTTGACTTCAAGTATGCACCCAAACGGACGGATTTGGCACTCTACTTCTTGGCGAAGACGTCGCCCATGCGGCGGAATGCGGGGATTCTTCCCCTTCGGCGTCGCTCAGGGTCAGAATGACAAGCGTTAAATGCACAAGCAGATTCCTCCGCTGCGCTGCGGAATGACAAACAAAGACGCTGCGCTGCGGAATGACAAACAAAGAAGGAATGACAAACAAAGAAGGAATGACAAACAAAGAAGGAATGACAAACAAAGGAGGTGGCGCGGCTATTTTTTGGCGAAGACGTCGCCCATGCGGCGGATTTGGGCGCCGACGTTGCGGAGTTTTT
>VFSW01008131.1_pt1 | contig 15111 bp, 18 predicted proteins | sample 5358111 | NCBI WGS metagenome assembly VFSW01 (sample SAMN11554181, study PRJNA540505) | mine drainage metagenome | isolation source: sediment from site ElyBrook_90M | place: USA: Ely Copper Mine, Vershire, VT | collected 2017
TCCACAGCCTGATCGGCTTTTTCAGAAGGAGGAAAGGGCGTGGGAGAATTAGCATTCTTAACTTCGGGGTTGGAGGTAAGCACTTTTGGCTCAACCCTGCCCATAAGCGATCTGACAGCGACTAGCATTCCTATAAACATCATTGCTATGAGTGCAAATCCGATTGTTACCGCGCGCTCCGAATAATTTGTGCGCAAAGCGATATTAGATAGCTGCCTTGAAATAATCTCTGTATCTAATCTGTGGATCATTGAGTAAATTTTACCACATTTGGGCATAAATGTGGTAAACTAAAATATTTACTTTAATCTAAGTTGATAGTCGAATCTCGCGAGAGCTTGGCCTAGGAAAAGCGAGATCTAAGAAGGCCGATGCAGACAACCCCTTTATGGGGTTGGCGTTAGCCCTGGGGCCCCTAAAAATCCTTGGATTTTTGGGGTAGGGGCGTTGCAGGCCGACGCCAGAGGTCGCTTTTTCCTATGGCCGAGATCTCCGAGAGGCGACTATCAATTTAGATTACTATATAGAAATGTCGTTTTCGAGATGGGTCTTTACGGCATTGAGGAACCCACAGCCGTACATACCATCCAGAACACGGTGATCAAAGGTTAGGGAAACATGCATCATCGACCGCACCCCAAAGAGATCGTCTTCGACAGCCACTACCCTCTTATGGATAGCGCCGATGCCAACGATGGCAACTTCCGGGAAGCGGATAATAGGAATACCAATCTGCACTCCGGAAATACCAAAATTGGTGAGGGTAATGGTGCCGTCTTTCACCTCTTCCGGTTGGAGTTTTCCGCTACGAGCCCTTACAGATAAGTCACTTAAGGCATGAGCTAGGGCCGGCATATCGAGCGATTGGCAGTGTTTGATCACAGGAACCATGATCCCTTGATCGACGCTGACCGCGATGCCGAGGTTAACAAACCGCTTGATGACGATCGTATCGCCTTCCAAAGACGAGTTGAGAAGGGGGTATTCGCGAAGCGCTTTGGCGATGGCCCTGGCAACAAAGCTGGTAATCGTGAGTTTTACGTTGTGACGCGCCAGAAATGCTTCCTTTTCACGCCCGATGAGTTTCATGATATCGGTCACATCGACTTCCGTCACGAGGCTCGCATGCGGCGCCTCATAGAACGAGCGTACCATATTGTCGGCGATCGCTTTGCGCATGCCGCTCATCTTGACGCGTTCCACATCGGGCCCGCTAAAAGTAGGTGCGGGGGCTTCTTTGCGTCGACTTAAGTAAATTTCGAGATCGCGCTTGGTGAGGCGTCCGCCTGTGCCTGAAGTGGGGATCTTTTGAAGTTCTTCCATATCGACGCCCGATTCACGCGCGAGGCGTAGAAGCGCGGGAGAGAGAACTTCTTTCGCTGTTTCGCAAGTGGGAACGGCGATTGCGGCTGCGACTTGAACGGGAGATGGGTGAGGCGCTCCGGCGTGAAGATGGATCACGGCCATGGCGTCGCCCACTTGGAGTTCTTGACCCGCATCCGCGAGGATTTTTCCAAGTGTTCCAGCGACTGGCGAGGGGATTTCACTGTTCACCTTATCGGTGGAGACTTCGAGGAGGGGCTCATCCAAAGCGACCATATCGCCCTCTTTTTTGAACCATTGGACGATGCTGGCGCTGACGATGCTCTCGCCGAGTTTAGGAAGGGTGACTTTGTATTCGTTTGTCATATAATTTTTTCCATTTTTCTTGGCCGGAAATAACAAAAAACTCCGCGGCGAGCACTTGGACTCCAAGAGAAGATTTTACCTCGAGAGGGATTTTCACGGCATCTTTTTCGGTGCAAATCAGCGTGGCACCTGGATTTTGTCTAGAAAATTCTTGAATTTCTTGTTCGGTAAAGGCGCAGTGGTCATCTTTAAAGAAAGTAGCGACGATCTCAGCTCCTGCTGCTTTCACCGATTGCACAAATCGCTCCGGTCTTCCAATAGCACAAAAAAGAGTAACTTTTTTCCCTTTCAGATCGGCTGTGAGACGCTGCTCAAATTGCAGTCCCTCCTGACCCGCGAGCAGGTCGGCCTTCTTTAAACGGCTGGGACTGTCGCGGAGCCAGCCGCGGGGGAGAAAATATTTTTCCTCATGGCCCACCACGATAATCTCTATATCGCGATGCAGGCGCCGATGCTGGAGCCCATCATCGAGAATAAGCACTTCAGCGCCCTCAGCGATGGCTAGCTGCCCTGTTTGGACACGATCCTTTCCGACCCATACAGCGACTTGAGGGAGTTTTTGGGCAAGCCATAAAGGCTCGTCACCACAAAGATCGACAGGAGTGTCGGAATGAACGCGTAGAATTTGATGTTCGCTTTTAGATCTGTAGCCCCGCGATAGGATAGCGACTTTTTTGGTTCGAGATATCTCTTCTGCTAGCCAGCGAACGAGGGGGGTCTTTCCCATGGCGCCCACGGTGATATTGCCTACGCTGATGACGGGCACTGACAAGTGGTGGGTTTTAAAAAGCCCGATATCATAGGCGGTGTTTCTCAAAAAAACACCTGCACCATAGAGAATACTTAAAAATTGGAGAAGAGCGCGGATAAAAATATTGCCTTTTTGAAGGCGGCGCAGTCTACTTTCCCTGGTTGGGCGTGGGGTCATAGAAAAGAATTTTTTCGATCATTTCGATGATGATATGGATGGCTGTCATATGAGCCTCTTGGATGCGGTCGGAATAAGAAAAACCTTCTACTATCCATTCTAGGTCGCATATCCCCTTAAGGACGCCGCCTGTTTTACCCAGAAATGCAATGGTGGCCATCTCTTTTTTTTGGGCGGTGGATACAGCTTTGATCAAGTTGGAAGAATTACCGCTAGTCGTCAAAGCGACAAAAACATCGCCCGGCTGGCCCAAGGCTTCCACAGAGCGTGCAAAAACCTCGTCGTATCCGAGATCATTTCCCACGCATGTTAGGTGGCCGGGATCCGACAAGGCGATGGCAGGTAATGCTTGCCGACGTTTGCGGAAAACGCCTGTAAGCTCTTCTGCAAAATGCATCGCATCGCAAAGGCTTCCGCCATTACCAGCAATTAAAATTTTACCCCCTTGGCTAAAGCAATGGGCGCAAAGCTCAGCAGCATCGCGGATGAACTGGAGGCTCGCGGGGCGTTTTAAAAATTCCATTGCACGGACACTATCATCGACGGCCTGTGCAATATCTTCTTCTAGCTCAAGAATGGGCATAGGACGATCATAACAGGAGAGAAAAATATCGGCTAGACATCTTAGCTGCCAATTATTTTCTTATTCGCATCAAATTTGGGCCATCCACTCGCAAGCTCTTTGAAAAGTATTCCCGATGCGTTGAAAAAGGGAGGGATTTTTGAGAGCTTCTAACTGGCTGCGCGCTAATGTGAGCAATCTGATTTTTAGATCGTGGTTTATTTTTGACCAAGTAGGAGAATTTCTCGAAATCACGGTGAGATCATAGATCGCTTCTTTTAACAAGCGCATCGCTTGTTCGGTATCACAAGAATCTTTTGCAACCTGCATGCGCAACTCGGCGCTGCGCAGTAAAAAAGAAGCTGCTGCGTCGTTTTGGTCTTTGCCGAGCTCTTTGTAAAGATCGGCTAGTTGAAGGTCGAAAGCACGCAGGGGTATTTGTCCAACCATACCCGAATATTGTGTGAGGAACCATTGGCAGCTTACTTTGAGCTCCTGCAAGGATACATATTCCTCCAGCGTATAAGAATTACGATCCAAAGAATTCAGATCCACAATCGCTTTTACATACAGCAATCTGACAACTCCATTATCATACTTATCACCTATGCGCCGGGCGTCATATATATTTCTTAAGGCGTCGCGTTCAGTTTCCGTTCGAGCCACTTTGAACCCAGGGATAGAAACTAAATCTTGGGAATCTCTTTGATGGCGGGTAGAAAATAAGCGATTGCGAGTGGCATCGATTTGCTGGATTCTTTGCTTAAACGAAGACATCTCTCTATAGTAAGGGGGAACATTAAAATCCCTCCCCATTGTGACATTCCCATTCGGAGGAATCGACAAAAAATTCATTGGTTGTGTAATAAGTCCCATTTTCAGTCACCGCAGTTAGATTTTAAGCGCAAGATTTTGCAATTATTCTTGATTCATTTCAATTAATAAAAATTATACTACAGTCCAGATACTTGTAAGATCAATTGTTCGTGAGTAACGGGATGAGAAAGCTCCATCCGTACATGGCGAAGAGCGATGCCTACGGGATATGAAGCGCGGCTTCCATATTTTTTGTCGCCGAGAATGGGACATCCAATGGCACTGAGCTGTGCACGAATCTGATGATAGCGTCCTGTCTCCAGAGAAATTTCCAGAAGGGTTTTGTTTCCTTTTTTGCTTAAGGTTCGGTAATGGAGTATAGCTTCCTTTCCTTTGGCATCGACGTGGGCGCGAAATTCTCCATGGGTGAGATGATGGCGCAAGGTTCCTTCTTTTTCAGGTGGGGATCCTTCGACGATGGCGTGATATGTCTTTTTTATTTCGCGCTCGCGCATTTCTCCATGGAGACGCGCTAGAGCTTTGCTGGTGCGAGCAAATAAGACAATGCCGCTGACGGGTTTGTCGAGGCGATGAATCGGCTCGAGAAATACCGCGCCCTTTTTCTCAAAGCGGTGCTTGATCCACTCTTTGGCCGCTGTGAGAAACTCCCCTTGCGTCTCAACCATGGGAGGCTTGTCAACGGCGAAGAGATGATTATCCAGGAAAACGATGCTTTCTTTGTCTAAGGACTTCATAAAGGATGAGGGTGGTGGCAGTAGCAACATTAAGGGAGTCGGCAACGCCATTCATAGGAATGCGTATTTGAATGTCGGCCGTCTTCATCCAAACTTCAGAAAGACCGAGTTGCTCCGTGCCTACAGTGATAGCGATGGGGCCAGCTAGATCAGCGTCGGTATATTCTAAAGAGGCAGCGGGCGTGGCGGAAGCGATCGCAATCTTATGCATTTTCAGCCACTGGTAAGCCTCTGCGCTTGTCGCTTCAACAACGGGCAGCGTGAAGAGAGTGCCGACAGACGCACGCACAACGTTCGGATTATAGATGTCAGTGCAGCGATCACAAACGATGACGCCATCGGCACCTGCGGCATCAGAAGAGCGCAAAATGGTGCCCAGATTGCCAGGCTTTTCAATCGCTTCGGCGACCACAAGAAAAGGGGTTTTGTTTTTGAATTGGATGTCTTTCAACGTATGCTTCATTTGGCGAGCGATCGCGATAAGTCCGTCGGGACGATCGCGATAAGAGATTTTCTCGAAAAGATGAGTCGGAAGTTCGTGCGGTTTGAGGGGAATTTGAGCCAAGAGAGCATGCTCATTTTCTCCCAAATATAGATCGGGGCAGATGAAAAGAGAGACAAAATGGACGCCGCCTTTTACTGCGCGGCTGATCTCACGATAGCCTTCGATGAGAAAGAGTCCGCTGGTATCGCGTTCTTTGCGATCGCGCAAATGAATGAGCTGTTTGATTTTGGGATTTTGTGCGCTTGTGATCTTATCCATTCCACCTCGCATACGTGCCCGATGGCAAATCGAGCTCGGTCGAGGGAATAATCAGCTCACCGCTCGAAATTGTGCCCTTCTTTAATACCTGATGTAAAAGGTGATCGAGAACGAGCGGCGTATACCCAGGTGTGTGGCAAGTTAAGAGAAGAAAGCGAGCTTTTTTCGAGAGGAGTTGGACGCAAAGATCGAGAATGGGGATGAGATCGCACTCGATTTTAAATACTTCGCCTTTGTTGCCGCGTCCAAACGTGGGAGGATCGAGAAGAATGCCTTCATATGTGACACCGCGGCGCACTTCGCGCGTTAAAAATTTCAGCACGTCGTCGATGATCCAGCGGATTGGTGCTTTCTCTAAATCGTTGAGCGCTGCGTTTTCGCGCGCCCAGGTAATAATCCCTTTAGAGGCGTCGACGTGGCAGAGTTTTGCACCTTTTTTAGCGAGAAAAAGCGTCGCGCCGCCGGTATAGGCAAAGAGATTGAGGATATTGTCGTTTTTTTCGATGCGCTCGCCCATCCATTTCCATAGAAGGCCGTGCTCAGGGAAAAGTCCCACATGACCAAAATCGGTAGGAGCAATTTTAAAATCGATACCTTGCCAAGATGTGACCCAAGAAGTGGGGAGGTGGCGAGATTTTTTCCATTGGTTCGAAGGCAAACGAGAAAAGGTGGCGTCCGCTTTATCCCAGGCAGTTTTAGGAAGTTGGGGCCTCCAAACGGCCTGCGCGCTCGGACGCGAAAGGAGAACATCCCCGAAACGCTCCAGCTTTTGCTCATCTCCGCTGTCGATTAGGGTATAGGTCATAAATGCATCCACAAAAAGGAAAGAAGACGTTTCGATGTCATTTGGACGATGGACTCTCGATTTCCTTTAGCAATAAATGTGTCGATGACAGGTGTCTTGCCGCGCCCACCTAGCGCATACCAAATAGTTCCCACCGGTTTTTCGTTTGTGCCACCGCTGGGTCCTGCGATGCCAGAGACGGCGATACCGTAATCGGCATCGGTGACTTTGAAAAGGCCTTGGAGCATTTCGGTCACAACCATTCGACTCACAGCTCCGTGTTTTTCAAGTGTCGCGGGAGAAACCTCGAGGATTTTTGTTTTGAGCTCATTGGAATAAGTAACAAGAGATCCCAGAAAATATTGTGAAGCACCAGGGATCGCGGTCAGGAGCGTAGAAATCGTCCCGCCTGTGCAGGATTCTGCGAGGGCGAGAGTTTTTTTGTGAGAGATCATCCAATTATGGATCGCCTCTTCCACATTGCCGCTCTCGGCTGTGAATATGTGCTTAGCAAATTTGGTAGAGATTTCTTCCGTTGCGACATCGATGGGGGTTTTGGAAAGGGCAAAAAGAGCGACGGAGAGTTTTCCATAGCTGGGATAAATACCGATGTCGAGAGAGGGATATTTCTGTTGGAGATTACGTAAGAGCGGATCGATCTCTTTTTCGTTCAAAAAACAGAGATGGATTTTTTTTCTAAAACCGCGCGCAGGAAATAATTTTTGCAAAACGGGCAGGACATGCAGATCAAACATCGCATGCATCTCATTAGGAACGCCAGGAAGGAGGAAAAGATATTTGCTATTTTCCAGGTATTGAAAGCCCGGTGCGGATCCGACAGGATTCGAAAGCTCTGTAGGAGCGCTTTTGCACACTTGTGCGGCAGCTGCCCCCGTCAGATCGTCGATAGTAGGGCCCAGACCGCCCGTGACAATGACAACAGTTGACCTTTGCAGAGCCTCTTTGAGACCTTGAACCATGACAGGAATCTCGTCGGGAAGAACAGTATGGCGGCTGAGCATCCATCCGAGTTCTGAAAATTTTCGGCCGATGTAGGAGGCATTCGTATTGACGATCATCCCGGAGAGAACTTCATTGCCGATGGCGACAACTTCAATAGACATGAATTTTTAGTCCTTTGGCAAGAAGTTGGGGATGACGATGGATCCATGAAAAACAATTCTTCCCAAGCCTTAAAGGAGTGGCGACTTTTTGGTCTTTCCATAGAAAAGTCGTAGGCACGGTGTGAGCCCGTATCCACCTTCCCATCATTTGAAATAACGCCGTGTTGGCAAATTGTGCCCCCACTTTTTCATACTCGGCACTTTGAAAAATTTGAGGGTAAGCAAACTGGATGCCCCAGGCGACGCTCTCTTCGCTGAAAACAAGGGGATAGATCTTTCCATCCACCGCAGAAGGAAGAAAATAATGCGCTTGCAACTGAATGAGGGGCTGACATGCCTTAGCGAGGTAAGATCCTTCCCGGATCATTTGGAGATATAGTGCATCGTGTGTGCAGGATAGCGCCGAAGAAAAGAAACGGCGCGTCTCGCGGGGAAATTGCACCGAACCGCTTTGCAGAGCTTCGATATAACCTCTATATGTTTCCAAGAACGCCGACCTCGAAAGCTCGGGCTCATTTGTAATTTCAGCAACGTTGTAGAGGCGAAAATCTCCCAATGTGGAAAAAAAATCTTCCATCTCAATGGGGTCAAGCAGCATTTGATGCTTGATCCATTTGGAGACATTATAAGGCTCTGCGGCCTTACTAATTCTCAGCGATTGGAGCATAAGGGCGCTTTGTAAAATAGGGAATTAGCAACATTCCGCAAATCCCGAGGAAAATCGAAGCATCGGCGATGTTGAAAACGGGATAAGAATAGCCCCAGAAGATGAAATGAAAGATGTCGACAACATGTCCGTAGAGAAAAAAATCGACGATGTTACCTGCAGCCCCAGTGATGATGAGTGTCAAAGGGATTTGGTAGGGGCGTGATTTCGGAGAAAAGATCATGTAGGCGATGAGTGCCACGACGATGAGGATTCGGCACACGACGATAAGGAAGGGCATCTCGCCAAACAAACCCCAAGCGATACCGTGATTCGCGACATAGTTGAGGCAAAAGTCGATGCCTAAAAAATTATGAAAGATCCCTACGCCGCCGTAGGGAAACACAGGAGAATACTGCATCGGATGCAAGAAAAAAGAGGCTATACCCTTGGCCACATAATCAAGGCAAAAGATCGGAATGGCAATCGCGAGCAGTTTTAAAATACCCTTCACTGGATCAGTCCTTTTTCAAGCATGTCTTGCGCTTTCACTGTCATCGTAGCGTAAGGAATCGCCTCCAGTCTTGGAAGGGGAATCTCTTCGCCGCTGATATCGCAAACCCCATAGGTATTTTCATCGATTTTTTCGAGAGCCCTATCGATTTGGCGGAGGATTTTAAATTCTTCGTCAGAGACTTGCAGACTAATGCTGCGGTTGAAGTCATCGGTACCCTCATCAGCCTGGTGCTGAGAATACCCCTTGGCTTCTTCGGGGGTTTTAACCTCTTCGGTCGTATTGCGCGCCAGCTGCGCCATCTGTGCTTTCATTTCTTCGAGACGCTTTTTAAATCTTGCAATATCACTCTTTTTTAGTGGCATATTCTGTTTCCTCTGCAGGAGTTATACTTTGAATTTCATCCATCAGTTCATCAACATCTTTAAAACGGCGGTAAACACAGGCAAAGCGGATATGCGCTATCGAGTCGAGTTCTTTGAGATGTTTCATCACAATCTCCCCGAGCTCTGTTGTCTCGATCTCTCGCACCTGCCTCTCAGTTAAATCGGCAGCAATGTGAGAAGCGATCGCCCGCACTTGGTCATGGCTAATCCTTGTATGACGGCAGGCCGCATCCAGCCCTCGGATCAACTTTTCTTGGTTAAAATCTTCATATCGCCCATCGCGCTTATGGACCTGAATCGTCAGGTCGAGCGTTTCAAACGTCGTAAAACGTTTGGCGCACTGTAAGCACTCACGACGGCGCCGAATCGCGTTTTGCTCTACAGCATTGCGCGAATCCGTCACCTTCGACTCTTCAAAATTGCAAAAAGGGCAGCGCATCTTATTTCCTTAAGATTCCACTTTTAGCTTTGCGAAAGATTTTTTTCAAACCTTAAAAGTTTCGGAGGAGGTGGGATTGACTTCGGTCGCGGACGACCTTCGCCCCTGCAATTCGTCCCTCATCGGGACGGCGGGGTGGCCCTTACGGGCCATCTTACCACCTCTCCCCTTCACTACGTTCGGAGAAGGTGGGATTCCTCTCACTGCGATCGCTTCGCTCTCGTCCTTCGAGCCTTTCGCACTGTTTTTCTGCACAAAACATCATTGCTCACTTCTCACCTACCCCGCGAGCCAAACTCTTGGCTCGCTTCCTCGCTCACTATGTTCGGAGGAGGTGGGATTCGAACCCACGAAACGTTTATCACGTTTACACGCTTTCCAAGCGTGCTCCATCGGCCACTCGGACACTCCTCCAGGAGGGTTAAAGAATATCTGCTTGTCAGATATGCGACAAGCGGAATTTTAGTTGCTATCAATAGATAGAAGAAGGATATTTTGTGTGTGAAAATACATATTTTTTTCTTTGCTACCTTGCTAGCTTTGCTCGGTTGTCAGCCTTCACAGCCGTCGCCAGATGTTCTCGTTACAACAGCCCCTTATGCAACCTTTGTCGAGCGGATTGCGGGGGACCTTATCAAGGTAGACGTTCTAGTCCCGCCGGGGACCAACCCCCATATCTACGAGCCAACGCCTAAACAAGTACAAAAAATTTTAGGTGTTCATATCTGGTTCCGCTTAGGCGAGAGCATTGAAACGCGTATCTTTGACGTCCTGAAGGAACGCAACCCCGATCTGATTGCCGTCGACCTCACAAAAGATTTTGAGCTGCAAGAAGAAGCGGGCGAGGGTTTTGATCGGCATTTGTGGATGAGCCCGAAGCTCGCGATGAAGCAAGCAAAAATCATCGCACAAACACTCCAAGAAGCTTACCCCGAACATAAAGAAGTTTTTAATCAGGGACTCTCTTCCCTTCTCGCTGAGTTAAATCAACTGGATCAAGAGCTAACAAAAGAATTAATGCCTATTAAAGGCCAGGCGATGCTCGTCTCGCATCCGGCCTTTGGCTACTTTTGTGAAGAATTTGGTTTGCAGCAGCTCTCTGTGGAATTTGAGGGAAAAGATCCTCTCCCCCAAGATATCGCAAGAATGATGGAAGCTGCGAGGAAAAGCACTGTGCGCGCCGTTTTTATCTTGCCTGAATACAACAATAAAGGAGCCTTGCTCATCGCGGAAGAGCTCCATTTACCCGTATATGAGATCGACCCTTACTCGAAAGATTATTTTGAAACCCTGCGTAAATTAGGAAGTCTCCTTGCCAAAAGCGATTGAAGTCGAAAGTGTCACATTTGGTTATGACCCGCTCTTCCCTGTCGTGGAAAATGCGACGATTTCAATTGAAGAGGGAGAGTTCATAGCCCTTTTTGGGCCTAACGGCGGCGGGAAGACGACCCTGCTAAAACTTCTCATGGGTTTTTGCAAGCCGCAGAGCGGCACGATAACCGTCTTGGGAAAAAGCCCTGAACAGGCACGCTCTCAGATTGGCTATGTTCCGCAATTTGCATCCTTCGATAAGCAATTCCCCATTTCGGCGCTTGAAGTCGTCATGATGGGGGCCTTGTCGATGCCCCGAAAAGTGGCTAAACAGCGGGCCATGGAAGCCTTGACCCAAGTTCGATTGCAAGATCTGGCTCAGCAGCCTTTCGGAACTCTATCAGGCGGCCAAGCACAGCGCGTTCTCATCGCACGCGCTTTGACTGCAGAGCCGCAACTCCTTCTTCTCGACGAGCCAACCGCAAGTATCGACAGAGAGACCGAAGAAGAAATTTATGCTCTGCTCGAGCAGCTCAGACGGAAAATGACCATTTTAATGGTCACGCATGATCTACACACAGTCCTAGAGCGCGTCGATCGATTCATATCGGTGCACCGAGCCGTCCACGCTTTTTCTCCTGAAGAAGTTTGCCATCACTTTGTCCACGGCCTTTATCACCCACCCCAAGATGCGAGGCTCAGATGAACCCTTTCCTTCCTATGGCTCTTCTTGCGGGATGCGTGGCAGCTGTCACCAGTGGCATCATGGGATCGTATATCGTCGTAAAACGCATTGTTTTTCTCAGCGGAAGCATTGCGCATAGCGTACTCGGCGGCATGGGACTTTTCTTATGGCTCAAGAGAGTCCATGGCGTTACATTCATCACCCCTCTTCAAGGAGCGCTCCTAGCAGCGATTCTGTCAGCATTTGTCATTGGTTGGATCCATTTACGCTATCGGGAAAGGGAAGATACCGTCATTGCAGCGATTTGGTCGACAGGCATGGCCATCGGAGTGATTTTTATTTCTCTCACCCCTGGGTACAACGTCGAGCTGATGAACTTTCTCTTTGGAAATATCCTTTGGGTGACTCGCAGTGATATTTATCTTCTGATCGCCCTCGATTTCCTCGTGGTCATATCTACTCTTCTTTGCTATCGAAAATTTCTCGCCGTCTCTTTTGATGAAGAGCAGACAGCGCTGCAGGGCATTTCTGTTAAAGGCTATTATCTATTTTTGCTCTGTCTTGTCGCGATTTCGGTGGTGGTGCTCATAGAAGTAGTGGGAGCGATTTTAGTCATCACGATGCTTGCCATCCCCGCAGCGATCGCTGGAAGCTGGACAAAGAACCTAAAAAAAATGATGGGAATAGCCGTGCTCCTAGGCTGCCTTTTCACTGGAGTAGGACTGGGAGCCTCCTTCCAATTGAATTGGCCGCCTGGAGCTACGATAGCTTTGGTCGCTGCCCTATTCTACATAGGAAATTTTCTTAGAGCGAGCAGTAGCGGTCGATAAATGTACGCCAGCCGCTTTTCTTTTGTGACTGAGGTTGATTTTTTTCTTGTCTGTGTTGCTTTTTAGCTTTTGGCATAGCTTTCATTGGCATTTCTTGTTCTTTTTGTCGTCTTTTCATACATCTCTCCGCTTTGTTTATTTATTGAGAAGGTCCTCGGGTTTCATCCCCGAAATATTCCCCTGAGGTAATCTCTTTTCCTCTTCCTTGGGAAGTCGATGCTTTCGGTGCGTTTTAAACGTCACCTTCGATGCTTTCTTTTTCCCAAATGGTTTCACGAGAAATCTCCCTTAGGTGTTTCCCACCCTCGTAGCTTTATGTTAAATAATTATTTTATTTTTTGCAATGAGAATGAAGGGTGTTGATGAGAAACCGTGTTTCTTCTATGATGTTTATTTAAACGAGGTAATTCCATGTACGCGATTATTGAAACCGGCGGTAAACAATACCGTGTCGCAGAAGGCGATGTGATTGATGTTGAACTATTTGAGTCCAAAAAAGGTGAGGCCGTTGAGTTCAAAAACGTCCTTCTTTTGAGCAGCGGCGAAACAGTCAAAGTCGGGGCTCCTAACGTAGCAAATGCTTTAGTTAAGGGAGAGCTCGTCAATGAAATCAAAGGACCTAAAGTCATTTCCTTTAAATTCAAGCAGCGCAAAGGGATCCGTCGTAAAGTCGGCCACCGTCAACGCTATAACCGCGTCAAAATTACGGAGATCGTAGGATAATCATTTGGCACATAAGAAAGGTCAGGGCGCCTCACGTAACGGGCGCGATTCACACTCTAAGAGACTCGGCGTCAAAGCGACGCATGGCACATTTGTCACCGCTGGCAGTATCCTTGTACGCCAACGCGGAACAAAATGGCACCCCGCAAAGAACGTAGGATTGGGCCGCGATGACACCATCTTCGCGCTCATCGATGGGCTTGTCTCTTTCCGCAAAGGGGCACGCACTTTCGTTTCTGTGCTTCCCGAAAGCGTATAATTTATGTTTGTCGACCGTGTGAGGCTCACTCTCACCGCAGGACGAGGCGGTAATGGCATCGTCGCTTGGCGGAGGGAAAAGTATATCCCCAAAGGGGGCCCCGCGGGAGGCGACGGAGGCAAAGGCGGCTCCATCTATTTTGAAACAAATCCCGAAAGCGTTTCTCTTGAAGGCCTGCGCAATAGACGTCTGATCAAAGCTCAAAATGGCGCTTGCGGTGGACCCAATTGCCGCACCGGCAAAAACGGCGAAGACCTCATTCTCACGATTCCCTGCGGAACTCTCATCAAAGACGCCTTAACCGGCGAAGTTTTATTTGATATCACAGATAAGCGTGAAGAGCTCATGTGCCGTGGAGGAAAAGGCGGAAAAGGAAACGACCGTTTCAAATCCCCCACGAACCAAGCTCCCAACATTTGCACCGAGGGTCTTCCCGGCGAAGAGCGTGAAATCGAGCTCGAACTCAAACTCATCGCTGATATTGGACTCATTGGAATGCCGAATGCCGGCAAATCTTCTATTATGAGAAGCGTCACCCACCTTCCCGTCAAAATCGGCGCCTATCCCTTCACCACCCTCTTTCCTAACCTCAGCTATATTCAATACCCCGACCAATCCCGCGTTCTGATCGCTGACATACCCGGCATCATCGAAGGAGCTCACGACGATAAAGGTCTCGGTCTTGCCTTCCTGCGCCACATCGAGCGCACCTCCGCCCTTGTGTTCGTGATCGATGTCTCTGGCTTCGAAGGTCGCGATCCTTTGGATGACTTTGCTGTTCTCCAAAACGAGCTTGCCTCCTATGATCCTGCCCTCCTCCAAAAACCCTGCCTCGTCGTCCTCAATAAAATAGATGTCGAAGGCGCTCTAGAAAACGTGCAGCGATTCAGAGAAAAATACCCTTCGTTCGAAATCATGGAAATCTCTGCTTTGCAAGGAGAAGGCTTAAAGCCTGTCGTCGAAAGGCTCAGAGAATTAAAGACTTGGGCTGAGCCCGCTCTGTCCTAACTCATTATTTACCAATCGCTTATACCCCAATTGCTGTAAAGAATATTATTGAATTTTTAATATTAACCTGATAAAGTTAACCATAGGGACAGAATAGTTAATAATAAAAGGAACATAAATATGGAAATCAGGCCAGCTTCATCAGCCTTTCATCAGCTTAGCCCATCAATGTTTGTCAAGCAAATCGATGCGATAGACGCAGCAATCAGAGCAAATCCAGAGAAAGCCTTCATCCTTGAAAAATTAAAAGAGGCCCTCATCCTTGAGAAGGAATATGTTCAAAATCCACTGCCGGATGCAAAAAAAGATCGATCTAAAATAAACGCTATCAATGAAGAAATAGGACGGCTACTTCAAGCCCATCCTGGAATATTAGATGGTTTTGACTTTTCGTGCCGGAGCAGGTAAAACCCGCTAAACAAGTTGCGAAATCTCTTTAATTTTCTCTAATATTTGAGAGACATTTTCCTCTACAGATCGCTCGACTGTCTGGCAGATAACATCGGGAGTTTTTGGGACATCATATGTCACATTCAAACCTGCAAGCAAAACATTATCGCCATTATCGTATCGCTGATACAGCCCTTTAACATCTCTCTTCTTACATGTCTCAATGTCCGCCTGAACATAGACTTCGATAAATTTGATGCCTTTAGAAGTCATAGCCATTTTAACTTTTTCGCGAAGATCTCCTCTAGGGGCAACAAAAGCGGTTACAACGCATTTCACTGATTTAAAATGGGTTAGGGATAATTCAATAATCCGATTAGTGGTAACTTCAAGCCCTTCTGTTCCATGGGGCGTGTCCTTGTATGCTTTTCGCACTTCATCTCCATCTAGCACGACGCATGAAGGTGCTTTTTTAGCGAGTCCAGCAGCTATTGTCGAC
>VFSW01008132.1_pt1 | contig 15109 bp, 9 predicted proteins | sample 5358111 | NCBI WGS metagenome assembly VFSW01 (sample SAMN11554181, study PRJNA540505) | mine drainage metagenome | isolation source: sediment from site ElyBrook_90M | place: USA: Ely Copper Mine, Vershire, VT | collected 2017
TGACGAGTATTTTCGGGGCGAGCGATTCGGTCATAACGGCCATAATGTAGCATCGCTAAGCTCTCGCGTCCAGCCCCCGCTCTTCGCCCGCCGGCATTTCAGCTTCGCTTAAGCGCCGCGAATGACTTCATTATTCCCGACGGTCTATACTGGCGGCATGGAGAACATAATGGAACGAACCAGATTTCTACCCGCCGAGCGCTCGTCTCCGGAGGAGATCCGGCGCGAGCGCGCGATCGTCGAGGCGATCCCGCTCCTGTGCGAGACCCTGGAGGCGATGCCCCAGTTCGCGATGATCCTCAATGAGCGCCGGCAGATCCTGTTCGCCAATCGCGCCGTGACCCAGTCGCTCGGCAAGCCGCTTGACCAGATCGCCGGGCAAAGGACCGGCGAAGCCCTGGGCTGCATTAGGTCCAAGCTCGAGTCCGGCTGCGGGACGACCGAGTACTGCGGCGTCTGCGGGGCGGGGCGGACCATGCTCAGCCTGCTCAAGGGCGCCCAAAGCGACGAGCGCGAGTGCCGCATGCTCGTCGAGGCCCCGAAGGCCGACCTGGACCTTCTCGTACGCGCGACCGCGCTGAGCTTCGACGGCCTGAACTTCACGCTGTACGTCGCGGAGGACCGATCCGGAGAAACCCGCCGCCGCCTCCTCGAGAGGCTGTTCTTCCACGACGCGCTGAACACGGCCGGCGCGGTCAACGGGATCGCCGAGCTCCTCCCGGAAGTCGAAAGCGACGACATCCCCCGCTACTGCCAGCTCCTGCAGACGTCCTCGGAGCAGCTCCTCGAGCAGATTCTTTCGCAGCGGGACATGACGATGGTGGAGGTCGGCGAATATGCGCTCAAGCCCTCGCCGTGCCCGCTGACGCCGTTCCTCGAAGCGATGGCCAGCCTCGTCTCGGCTCATCCCGCCGCCTTGGGCCGCCTCATCCGGGTCGCGCCGCACCCGGCGGACCTTTCGATCGTCACCGACCGCGGGCTGCTGATGCGCGTGGTCGGCAACATGCTCAAGAACGCCGTCGAGGCGGAGCCCAAGGGCGCCGCCGTGCTCCTCGGCTGCGGCGCGCGCGCGGGCGGCGGGGTCGACATCTGGGTGCGCAACCCGACGGCCATGCCGCGCGAGGTCCAGCTCCAGCTGTTCCAGCGCGCGTTCTCGACCAAGGGCGCCGATCGCGGCCTGGGCACCTACAGCATGCGCCTGCTCGGCGAGCGCTATCTCGGCGGCTCCGTGTCCTTCCGCTCCGATCCCCAGCGCGGGACGGAGTTCCGCGTCGCCCTGCCGCCGGCGGCCGCCGTGGCGGCCCCTCCTTCATCTAAGTTATCATTATGACAATGAAATCCCGCGCGCCGCGAGACTCGGTCGCCAAGCAAGCCGCGAAGGTCGTCGTTCCGTTCGTGGCCGCGGCGCTCGTCTGGATCGTTCTGTCGGACCTGAATCCGCTGAGGTTCTCCGTCAACCGCCGGGAATACATGCTCTACCAGCTCGCCCTCGACGCGGCCATTGCCGCCGCGATCATCTATTCGCTCTACCGGACGGTTCACCAACTTCTCGCCAAAAACGCGGCCGCGCTGGGCTTGCTCAAAGAGCAGCTGCGCGCCTACCTCCTGATCACGGAGGTCGATTCCGCGATCCAGCGGATAACCGACCGCGCCGCCCTTCTCCACGAGGTCTGCCGCCTTGCGGTCGACGTGGGCGGCTACCGAATGACGTGGTATGGTTCAGCGCTCGACGACGCCGATAAAACCGTCCGACCCGACGCCGTCGCCGGCTTCGATCCCGGCTTCGTCGACGCGGTGAAGTCCGTCTGGAGCGACGCGCCCCGCGGCCAAGGCCCTTCCGGCTCCTGCATACGGACGGGCGTCGTCCAGATCGTTCGCTCCATGCCGGATGACGCGAAACTGGGTCCCTGGCGCGAGGCGGCTCTCCGCGCCGGCTACCGATCGGCGGCGAGTTTCCCGGTCTTCATCGGCGGCCGCGCCTCGGGAGCGCTGACCCTCTGCTCCGAGCACGCGAACGCGTTCGACGCCGGCGAATCGTTCCTGCTGGAGCGGCTCGCGAAATCGCTCGCCTACGGCCTCGAGAACCTCGACAAGGTCGAGGCGGAACAGAAGCTGCTGGCCGAGATGGAAACGCTCGCCCTCGCCATCGACAGCAGTCCCGTGTCGGTCGTCATCACCGACCCGAAAGGGACGATCGAGTTCGTGAACCGGAAGTTCACCGAGATGACCGGCTACTCCGCCGCGGAAGCCGTCGGCAACAATTCCCGCATCCTCAAAACCGGCGAGACCTCCCCGGAAGAGTACCGCCGGCTGTGGGAGACGATCTCCGCCGGCGGCAATTGGAAGGGCGTGTTCCACAACCGCCGGAAGAACGGCGAAACCTTCTGGGAGTACGCGCTCATCTCCTCGGTCAAGGACGCGTACGGGAGCATCCAGCACTATCTCGCGATCAAGGAGGACCTCACCGAAAAGCTCTCGCTCGAGCAGCAGCTCCGCCAGGCCCAAAAGATGGAGTCTTTGGGCTCCCTGGCGGGCGGCGTGGCTCACGATTTCAACAATCTTCTCACCATCATCCAGGGCCACTGCGAGCTGCTGGCGGCCTGCGTTCCCGCGCCGGACGGAGCGCGGGAGTCCGTCGAGGAGATCCGCGTCGCCGCCGAGCGCGCGGCCGCCCTGACCAAGCGTCTGCTTCAGTTCGGACGCAAGCAGCCCATGCGCACCCGCCGCGTGGACGTCGGCCAGGTCGCCGCGGAGAGCGCCCGCATGCTCGCCCGCCTGATCGGAGAGAATCACACGCTCGAGCTGGAGCGGCCTTCGCGCCCCCTGTTCGCGCAGGCCGACCCGGGCATGATCGAGCAGGTCCTGATGAACCTGGCGCTCAACGCGCGCGACGCGATGCCTCGGGGCGGGAAGATCGTCATCGCCGCCGAACCTTCCCCGGACGGCGCCGCGCTCCCGCAGGGGATCGCGCCCTCGCCTCTTGGATTCGTCCGGTTGTCGGTGCGGGACGAGGGCAGCGGCATTCCCGCCGCCGACCTCGAGCGCATCTTCGAGCCCTTCTTCACGACCAAGCCCGTCGGGAAAGGCACGGGGCTCGGCCTGTCGGTCGTCGACGGGATCGTGCGCCAGCACAAGGGCTGGGTCGACGTCGAGACCGCCGCGGGAAAAGGCAGCACCTTCAGCGTCCACCTCCCTCGGCTGGCGGAGACGGAGCCGGACGCGGAAGCCGCCGAGCCTCGAGGAAGGATCGCCGCCGCCGCGGGAAAGGAGCGCATACTGATCGTCGAAGACGAGGCGCCCCTGCGCGCGCTGGCCGCGCGGGGCCTCGGAGCCCTCGGCTACGCGGCGACCGAGGCGGCCTCCGGCCCCGACGCGCTCGCGGCTTGGAAGAAGGCCGGCGGAACCTTCGACCTGCTGGTGACCGACATGGTGATGCCGGGAGGCATGAACGGCGTCGAGCTGGCCCGGAAGCTCCGCCTCGACAAGCCCGGACTGCGCGTCGTCGTGATGAGCGGCCATCATCGCGAGTTTCCCCTGGACGCGTCCGATTCGGCCGACGGATTCTCCTTCCTTCCGAAGCCGTTCAAGCCCGCCGACCTCGCCCGCGCGGTGCGCGCCGAGCTGGAGCGGGCCTGAGCCCCGGAATTCAGCGCGCCTTCAGCGCCGCTTGAGCGCCGCGACGGTTTCCGGGACTATCCTTTCAGAGAAGCCGTTCTCGGAAAGGAGACCGCCATGGACGACACGGAACGCCTCCGCCGGATCGCGCGCATCGAGCGCGCGCTGTGGATCGTCATGGGCGTGCTGGCCATCCTGGCCAAGGACAACCCCCGCCTCGTCTTCCCGCAGGCGCTGTACCTGTTCCTGGCCCTGCTCGCGTCGAGCCTGGCCACCAGCCTGAGCATCCGCCTCGCGCCCCGCCGGCTCTGGCTCCACGGGCTGTGCGTCGTCGCCGGCTTCGCCTCCATCGCGGGACTTCAGGAATGGTCGGGGGGAGCGGACTCCGACCTGTGGACGCTGTACCTCCTGCCCGTCTTCACCGCCGCGATCCTCCTGGAAGGCCGCGAGCTCGCGTGGACCGCGGCCGGGGCCTGCCTCGCGAACGCGGCCGTGCAGGCCTTCGGGGACTGGAGCGCCTCGAGCCCGTTCACGCTCGCCCTGGAGAACGGAATCCTGGTCAGCGCCGCCGCCGCCACCTGGACCCTCGCGCGGGCCGAGCGCGAGGCGTCGGCGCGCGCCTCCGAGCGCCGCCGCGAGATCGAGCGCCTGGAGCTCGACGCCGAAAGCCGCCGCGCGCAGGACCGCGGCCTGACCGAGATCGCGGCCGGCAACGCCGGGGCCGCCCACGACCTGACGACGCCCTTGATGGTCATCCGGGCCTACGCCCGCATGCACATCGAGCAAGGCGGCCCGGACCCCGCGCTGGCCAAGGACCTGGCGAGGATCGACGCCGCGGCCGTCTTCTGCCAGGAGCTCGTCGCGCGCCTGATGTCGCGCGCCGCGGGCCCCGCGTCGAGGCGCTCCCTGCGCGACGCCGTTCTCGCCGCCGTGGCGATGGCCGAACCCATCCTGAGAAGCCGCCGGATCCGCCTGGAGTTCGCGCTCCCCGACTCGCCTTTGGCCGTGCTCGCCTCGGCCAACGACCTGGAGCGCATCATCCTGAACCTGGTCGGCAACGCCGCGAAGGTCCTGCCCCCCGGCGGACGCGTGCGGGTGCGCGTCGCCCCCGCGGACGGCCTGCGCCGCACAGGAATCGTCGTCGAGGACGACGGCCCGGGCATTCCCGCCGAGGTTCTGCCGCGCCTCTTCCAGCCCTTCGCGACCTCGACGCCGGGCGCCGGCGGGACCGGCCTCGGCCTCTTCGTCTCGCGCGCGGCCCCGCGCCGTCTCGGCGGCGATCTTCTCGCCGAGAATCCGCCCGAAGGCGGCGCGCGCTTCACCCTCCGGCTCCCCCTGATCGACTCGGCCGTCGGCGCGGAAGCTTGAGCCCGGCGGATCAGACGTCCAGGTAAGCCGTCTCGCCGTGCACGGACTCGTCGAGGCCCCGCGTCTCCTCTTCGGCCGAGGTCCGGACCGGCGTGATCCGGTCGATCAGGAACAGCGCGGCGTAGGTGAAGGCGAAGGCGTAGGCCGCGGTGGCGGTCACCGCGGCGGTCTGCTTCAGGAAGAAGCGGACTCCGCCGTGGACCAGCCCGTCCGCGCCGCCGGCGTTGACGAATTTGCTGCCGAGGACTCCCAGCGAAATCACTCCCAGCACGCCGCCCACGCCGTGGACTCCCCAAACGTCGAGGGCGTCGTCCCACCGCAGCTTGTTCTTGAGGCCGACGGCGACGTAGCAGACCACGCTGGCGGCGATGCCGATGAGGACGGCGCTCTGCGTCGTGACATAGCCGGCGGCCGGAGTGATGGTGGCCAGCCCCGCGATGGAGCCCGTCAGGAGCCCCACGAACTTCGGTTTTTTCTCGATGACCCAGGCGAGAACGAGCCAGGTCACGGCCGCGAAGGAGGCGGCCACGTCGGTGTTGACGAAGGCGAGCGCGGTGACGGCGTCGACCTTGAGCTCGCTGCCCGCGTTGAAGCCGTACCAGCCGAACCACAGCAGGCCCGTGCCCAGGGCGACCAAAGGAATGCTGTGCGCCGCGGGATCGGCGACCCGGCGCCGGCCGACGAAGAAGACCGACGCCAGGGCCGCGAAGCCCGCCGTGGCGTGGACCACGATGCCCCCGGCGAAATCAAGAACCCCGTGCTTGGCCAGGAAGCCGCCGCCCCACACCATGTGCGCCAGCGGGAAGTACACGCCCAGAAGCCAGACCACCAGGAAGATCAGGTAGGCCTTGAAGTTGACGCGGTTGGTGAAGGCCCCCGTGACCAGCGCCGGCGTGATCTGCGCGAACATCATTTGATAGGCGAAGAACACCAGGAGCGGGATGCTGCTGGACCCCGCGAAGGCGGCGCCCGGACTCATGTTCCGCATGAACGCGTTGTGCAGGTCGCCGATGACCGCCCCTTCGCCGCCGCTGAAGCAGAGCGAGTAGCCGCAGACGTACCAAAGAACGGTGGTCACGCCCATCGAAACGAAGCTTTGGATCATGATCGCCAGCACGTTCTTCCGGCCGACGAGTCCGCCGTAAAAGAACGCCAAGCCCGGAGTCATGAGCATGACCAGGCTCGTGGCCACGAGCATGAATCCTGTGTTTCCCGTGTCGAACATGGGTGAGCCCTCCCGGCGATCGGAGAAAATTTTGAGGCATGGCCCTGCAATGCAACGTTCGAGCCGATCTCCCGGCACTTTTGTTGCGGGTCCGCCGCGAGCGAGCGCCGCTTGCGCGACGAGGCCCTCTTCTGGCATGCTCGACTTCTGCGGAGCGGGGCCCTGCGGTTCCAGCCGGGGCGCCCGCCGCGTCGGATATTTCGGAGGTTGACATGGACATTCTCGCCAATGGCGCCGCGCCGAAGGAAGACCGCAAAAAGACCGCCGGCACGGCCACGCTGAAAATCGACGGGAAGGAGATCGAGCTGCCCATCATCGTCGGCAGCGAGGGCGAGAAGGCCATCGACATCTCGGACCTTCGCGCCAAGACCGGCGCCATCACCTACGACAACGGCTACATGAACACCGGCTCCTGCCAGAGCGCGATCACCTTCCTCGACGGCGAGCGCGGCATCCTGCGCTACCGCGGCATCCCCATCGAGCAGCTCGCCGAGAACTCGACCTTCGTCGAGACCAGCTATCTCCTGATCTACGGCAAGCTCCCGAACAAGAAGGAGCTCGAGGCCTTCAGCACGACCATCACGCGCCACACGATGCTGCACGAGGACATGAAGCACTTCTACGAGGGCTTCCCGCGCGACGCGCACCCCATGGCGACGCTCGCCTCCGCGATCAGCACCCTGTCGACGTTCTACCAGCACGAGACCGGCCAGCCGTCCGGCGGCAAGGACCTCGACCTGTCCATGTGCCGCCTGCTCGGCAAGCTCCCGACCATCGCGGCCTACTCCTACAAGAAATCCATCGGTCATCCGTTCATCTACCCGGACAACAACCTCGACTACACGTCGAACTTCCTCAAGCTGATGTTCGCCGTTCCCGCCGAGAACTACGAGGTCGACCCCGACGTCGCCAAGGCGCTCGACCTCCTGCTCATCCTCCACGCCGACCACGAGCAGAACTGCTCGACGTCGACCGTGCGCGTCGTCGGCTCGAGCCGCGCCTCGCTCTTCGCCTCCATCTCCGCCGGCATCTCGGCGCTCTGGGGCCCGCTCCACGGCGGCGCCAACCAGGAGGTCATCGAGATGCTCCAGGAGATCAAGGACAAGGGCATCGCGCCCAAGGACTATCTCGCCAAGGTCAAGAGCAAGGAAAGCGGCGTCCGCCTGATGGGCTTCGGCCACCGCGTGTACAAGAACTTCGACCCCCGCGCGAAGATCCTCAAGCGGGCCTGCGACACCGTCCTCAACAAGCTCGGCATCGCCGACCCCCTGCTCGACATCGCCAAGCAGATCGAGGAGGCCGCGCTGAAGGACGACTATTTCGTCTCGCGCAAGCTCTACCCGAACGTCGATTTCTACAGCGGCATCATCTACCGCGCCGTGGGCATCCCGACGAACATGTTCACCGTCATGTTCGCCATCGGCCGCCTGCCCGGCTGGATCGCCCAGTGGAAGGAGATGAACGAGGCGCCGAACTTCAAGATCAGCCGCCCGCGGCAGATCTACACGGGGCCGAAGGAAAACAACTACGTGCCGCTCGGCAAGCGCCCGCGCGCGTGACGGCCGGGCGCGTCAGGCCGCCGCGCTGAAGAGGAAGACCGTCGAGCGCGGCTCGACGCGGCAGAGCCGCTCCGCGGCGTGCGGCGCCTCGTCCCAGCGCGAGATGTCGTTGGGCGGCTCGAGCGCCGTGTCCAGCCAGCGCCGCCAGCGCCTCGGCTGCCCGTCCGAACGGCCCGGCAGCTCGAAGTCGCGCGCCTCCCAGTGCGCGTTGAACATCGCGTGGAGGGCGAACTTTCCGTCCGGGTCGTGAAAGGTCGCCGCGAGGCTGCGCGTCTCCGGGTCGTCCCACAGCGGCGCGAACAATCGCGCGCCGTGCCATTCGACGCGGGTGCGCCGCAGAAGCTCGTTGAGGGTCCGCGGCTCCGCGCCTTCCCAGGCGCGCAGGTGCAGCCGCGCCTCGATCAGGTGCTTGGCGAAGCGGCGCACGTCCGCGTGCTTCGTCACGAGGGTCCAGTCGAACCAGCTCAGCTCGTTGTCCTGGCAGTAGGCGTTGTTGTTCCCCTTCTGCGTGCGGCGGACCTCGTCGCCCATCAGGAGCATGGGCGTGCCGGTCGAGAACATGAGAATGGCCAGCGCGTTCTTGACCTGGCGGTTGCGCAGGGATTCGATCGCGGGATCGGCCGAGGGCCCCTCGGCGCCGCAGTTCCAGCTCCGGTTGTCGTCGCCTCCGTCGCGGTTGCCCTCGCCGTTGGCCTCGTTGTGCTTCGTGTTGTAGGACACGGCGTCGTTGAGCGTGAAGCCGTCGTGGCAGGTCAGGAAGTTGATGCTCTCCTCGGGCTCGCGAGACTCGTGGGCGAACAGGTCGGGGCTGCCGACGAGGCGTTCGGCCAGGCGCGGGACCGCGCCCGCGTCGCCCTTGAGGAACGAGCGCGCGTCGTCGCGGAACCGCCCGTTCCATTCGAGCCAGCTGTCGCCGACGAAGTTGCCGACCTGGTAGAGCCCGCCCGGGTCCCACGCCTCGGCGATCAGCCGCGTGGAGGCGAGCACCGGATCGGACTCGATGTCGAGCAGGACCGGCGGGTTCGGCTCCGGACGGCCGTACTCGTCGCGCGAGAGGATCGAGGCGAGGTCGAAGCGGAAGCCGTCCACGTGCATTTGATAGACCCAGTACCGCAGGCTGTCCAGGATCAGGCGCCGCGCGATGGGCTGGTTCGAGTTCAGCGTGTTGCCGCAGCCGCTGAAGTTCATGTACTCGGCCGGATCGGGGGCCAGCATGTAGTAGGCCTCGTTGTCGAAGCCGCGGTAGCACAGCGTCGGGCCGTTCTCGTTGCCCTCGGTCGTGTGGTTGAACACCACGTCGAGGATGACCTCGATGCCCGCGCGGTGCAGGGCCTTGACCATGTCGCGGAACTCCGAGATGGGCCCAAGCGGGTCCTTGCGCGAGCTGTAGGCGCGGTGCGGCGCGAAGAAGGACACCGGCGAATAGCCCCAGTAGTTGGTCAGCCCCGACGGCGCGTCCGATTCGTCGAACTCGAACACGGGCAGGAGCTCGACGGCCGTGACGCCCAGGTCCTGGAGATAAGGAATCTTGTCGATGACTCCGGCGAACGTCCCGCGCCGCTCCGGCGCGACGCCCGAGTTCGGGTTCCGCGTGAAGCCCCCGACGTGCATCTCGTAGATCACCGTGCTCTCATAGGGCCGGTCGAGCGGCCGGTCGCCCTCCCAGTCGTAGCCGCGCGCGTCGACGACGACGCTCTTCAGCGCCGACGCGGCGTTGTCCCCCGTTCCGCAGGCGGCGGCGCGCGAGTAGCTCTTCGGCCGCGCCAGGCCCCGGCCGTAGGGGTCGAACAGGACCTTGTCGGCGTTGAAGCGCAGGCCCTTGGCGGGGTCGTCGGGACCGTGCGCGCGGTAGGCGTAGACCTGGCCTTCCGCCAGCCCCGCGACGTGCGCGTGCCAGTAATGATACGTGCGGTGATGCGGCGGCTCGAGCGGAATCGTCCGCGAGGGGCGCGCCGCGTCCGGACCGTCGAAAAGCAGGAGCTCGACGGCGGTCGCGTGCTTGGAGTAGACCGAGAAGTTGACGCCGTTTCCGTCCAGGCGCGCGCCGAGCGGAAAGCTGTAGCCGATGTCGACGCCGGGGATCGAAGGCTTGATCGCGCTCACGCGACCAGCTTAGCCGTTGTTCCCCGCGCGCGCAAGTGCTCCGCGTCCCGCCGGCATTGAGATGGGGAAGCTCGGGGGAACTACGGCTTGCGCACGGGGCTTGTCTGTTGCATCATAATGAGAGACGCCGCCCGGAGGATTCATGAATCCCGACCGCTGGACGCATAAAACCCAGGAAGCGCTTCAGGACGCGCAATCCCTCGCGCAAAGCCGCGGCCATCAGGAGCTCGCGTCCGAGCATCTCCTCGCCGCCCTGCTCGCCCAGGAAGGCGGCATCGTGCCGGAGACGCTCAAGAAGGCGGGCGTGGACCCCAAGTCCGTGCGCGCCGAGCTCGACAAGGCTCTCGCGCGCAAGCCCCAGGTCTCGGGCGGCAAGCTCTACGCCTCCGACGCGCTCGAGAAGGTCATGGCCAAGGCCGAGGAGCGCATGAAGGCGATGAAGGACGAGTTCGTCTCCGCCGAGCACGTCGTCCTCGGCCTGCTCGACGCCGGCGGCGACGCGGCGAAGATTCTGGCGAAGGCGGGCCTGACGCCCGACAAGTTCCTCGCGGCGCTCACGCAGGTGCGGGGCTCGCAGCGGGTCACCTCGCAGGAGCCCGAGGCCACGTACCAGGCGCTCGAGAAGTACGGCCGCGACCTCACCGCCGCCGCGCGCCGCGGCAAGCTCGACCCGGTCATCGGCCGCGACGCCGAGATCCGGCGCGTCATCCAAGTCCTCTCCCGCCGCACCAAGAACAATCCCGTCCTGATCGGCGAGCCCGGCGTGGGCAAGACCGCCATCGTCGAGGGCCTGGCCCAGCGCGTCGCCGCGGGCGACGTGCCCGAGGGCATCAAGGACAAGTCCGTCATCGCGCTCGACCTGGGCGCGCTGATCGCCGGCGCCAAGTTCCGGGGCGAGTTCGAGGAGCGCCTGAAGGCCGTGCTCAAGGAGATCGCCGCGCAGGAAGGGCGCGTGATCCTGTTCATCGACGAGATCCACACGCTCGTCGGCGCGGGCGCGGCGGAAGGCTCCATGGACGCGGCCAATCTGCTCAAGCCCATGCTCGCGCGCGGCGAGCTGCGCTGCGTCGGCGCGACGACGCTCGACGAATACAAGAAAGGCATCGAGAAGGACGCGGCTCTCGAGCGCCGCTTCCAGCCCGTGCTGGTGGGCGAGCCGTCCGCCGAGGACACGATCGCGATCCTGCGCGGCCTTAAAGAACGCTACGAGGTGCACCACGGCGTGCGCATCCGCGACGCGGCGCTGGTCGCGGCGGCGACGCTGTCGGCGCGCTACATCCCCGACCGCCAGCTGCCCGACAAGGCCATCGACCTGATCGACGAGGCCGCCAGCCGCCTGCGCATGGAGATCGACTCGCTCCCGCAGGAGCTGGACCAATCGGAGCGGGACATTCGGCGCCTCGAGATCGAGGCCACGGCCCTGCGCAAGGAAAGCGACGCGGGCTCCGTCGCGCGGCTCAAGGCCATCGACAAGGACCTGAAGCGCCTCAAGGACGCCTCGTCGGAGCTGCGCGCGCACTGGAAGAAGGAGAAGGACCTCATCGTCAAGCTGAGGAAGTTTCAAGAAGAAGCCGAGGAGCTCAAGGCCGCCGAGAAGAAGGCCGAGCGCGACGGCGATCTCGCCCAGGCCGCCGAGATCCGCTTCGGCCGCCAGCCCGAGGCCGCGAAGGCGCAGGAGAAGCTCCAGAAGGAGCTCGCCGCCCTCCAGAAGGACCGCCAGCTCTTGAAAGAAGAAGTCGGCGAGGAGGACATCGCCGGCGTCGTGTCGCGCTGGACCGGCGTCCCCGTCGAGCGCCTGCTCGAGGGGCAGTCCCAGAAGCTCCTGCGCATGGAGGACAAGCTCCACGAGCGCGTGATCGGCCAGGAGGCCGCGGTGAAGGCCGTCTGCGAGGCCGTGCGCCGCTCGCGCTCGGGCCTCTCCGACCCGAACCGGCCGATCGGCGTGTTCCTGCTGATGGGCCCGACCGGCGTGGGCAAGACGGAGCTGGCGCGCACGCTGGCCGAGTTCCTGTTCGACTCGGACAAGGCCATGATCCGCATCGACATGAGCGAGTACATGGAGAAGCACTCGGTCGCCCGATTGATCGGAGCGCCTCCCGGCTACGTCGGCTACGAGGAGGGCGGCCAGCTCACCGAGGCCGTGCGCCGCCGCCCGTACGCGGTCGTGCTCCTCGACGAGATCGAGAAGGCCCACCCCGACGTCTTCAACGTCCTCCTGCAGATCATGGACGACGGCCGCCTGACCGACGGCCAGGGCCGCACGGTCAACTTCACGAACACGGTCCTGCTCATGACCTCCAACGCGCAGAAAGACGAGCTCAAGAGCCGCTTCCGCCCCGAGTTTCTCAACCGCATCGACGAGCTCCTCGAGTTCTCGAGCCTCGACCAGGAACACCTGCGCCGCATCGTGGACATCCAGCTCGAGTCCGTCCGCAAGCGCCTCTCCGAGCGGCGCGTGGGCCTGGAGCTCACCGCCGCGGCCAAGGACCTGCTGGCGCGCGAAGGTTACGATCCCGCGTACGGCGCGCGCCCGCTCAAGCGCGCGATCTCGCGCCTCGTCGTCGATCCGCTCGCGCGCATGATCCTCACCGGCGAGGTGAAGGACGGCGGTCTGGTGACCGCCGACGCCGGCAAGGACGGCCTTATCTTCCGCGCCGCCGCAGCGCCGCCTTCACCCGCGCGAGAAGCAGGGCGGGCTTGAGCGGCTTGGCCACGTAGTCGTCGGCTCCCGCCTCGAGCGTCTCCTGCTGGCTGCGCTCGTCGGTGTCGGACGTGAGCACGATCACCGGAGGGCCGCCGTCGGCCCCTCCGCGCAGGCGGCGCACGAGCTCGCGGCCGCCCACGACGGGCATGTGCAGGTCGGTGACGATCAAGTCGGCGCCGTCCTGTGAAAACAGCCGGAGGGCTTCGCCGCCGTCCGCGGCCTCGATCACCTCGCAGCCGCCCCGCGTCAGCGCGGCGCGAAGCAGGAGCCGGGTGCTCGGATCGTCGTCGACGACGAGAACGCGCGGAACGCGGGACTCGGGCGGGGCGGCGGACGGCGGCGCCACGGCCTCCGCCTCGGCGGCGCGCGGATCGAAGTAGGGCAGGACCTCCGCCATCGACGTGTCGCCGCGCTCGAGATGCCAAAGGATGTCGGCGGCCAGCTCGTGCAGGATACCCCGCTTCGCCGTCGGCCCGCGCAGCGCCCCCTCCCGCTCGCCGGCTGCGATCCGCGAGCGCAGTTCGACGTCCGGCACGAGCAGCTCGAGAATGGAAAGACGCCCGATGTAGCCGGTAAAGCCGCATTTCTCGCAGCCCGCGGGTTTGAAGTAGGGCGTCTTCTCGTCATGGACGCGGCAATCCGGGCACAGCCGGCGCACGAGCCGCTGGGCCGTGACGGCCAGCAGCGCGGGGCCGACCATGTAGGGCTCGACGCCCATGTCGGCCAGGCGGGCGACCGCCGCGAGCGAATCGTTGGCATGAAGCGTCGCGAGGACCAGGTGTCCGGTCATCGCCGCCTGGATGGCGATTTCCGCGGTCTCCCGGTCCCGAATCTCCCCGACCATGATCACGTCAGGATCCTGGCGCAGGACCGAGCGCAGGGCCGAGGCGAAGGTCAGCCCCTGCTTTTCCTGCACCTGGACCTGACTGATTCCCGCGAGCGTGTATTCCACCGGGTCCTCGATGGTGACGACGTTCACGTCCTTGCCGCGCAGGATGTTCAGGATGGAGTAGAGCGTGGTCGTCTTGCCGCTCCCGGTGGGTCCGGTCACGATCACCAGGCCCTGCGCCGCGCGCGTCGCCGCGGTCAAACGCTCGACTTGATCCGGCGGAAAGCCGAGCGCGCCCAGAGGGACCTCGGCCGCCCTTCGATCGAGAAGCCGGATGACCGCCTTCTCGCCGAATTGGGTCGGGAGGGTCGAGACGCGCAGGCCGATGTCTTGCCCGCCGACGCGCAGGTGCGCGCGCCCGTCCTGCGGCCTCATGTGGTCGGCGATGTCGAGCTCCGCCATGATCTTCAGGCGCGCGACCACCGCCGCCGCGATCCGGTTGCGGGGCAGCGTCATCATCTGCTGCAGGACGCCGTCGATCCGGTAGCGGACGATCGCGGAGTTCTCCTCGTGCTCGATGTGCACGTCGGACGCCTTGCGGCGCACCGCGTTGGAGATCAGCGAGTTGACGAGACTCACCACCGGCGCGCGCACGTCCTGTGGCGCCTCGTTGTCCTCCGACTTCTCCTTCACGACTTCAACGTCCCCACCGTCGCCGACTTTTTCCAGCAGATCGAACACGACGCTGTCCGGATCGTAGACGGCATCAAGAAGCTTGTCGAGAACGGCCGGCAGGCAATAAAAGGGAACGGGCGAGCGGCCAGTCAGGCTCCGAACGTCGGCCAGAGCGTCGTCGTCGAGGGGGTTGGCCATCGCCACGTCCAGCACGTCGTCCCTTAAGCGCAGCGCCATCAGGCGCCGCTTGCGGCACAGAGCCTCCAGAAGCAGGCCGGCCGCGAGCTTGTCGACGTCCTCGCGCCGCGGCTCGGCGTACCCGACGCCGTACGTCTTCATCAGAACGCCCGACAGGGCCTCGGCCGTGACGCGCCCGGAGCTCAACAGCGCCTCGGACAGGAACGGCCGTCCCTCGCCTCGCAGGCGCGAAACCGTTTCCTGATCGACGCCGAGCGGTCCGGTCATCGTCCGCACGATCCACTCGTCATCGAAGTGCCGTTCGGCGGCCGCCGTTGCCCTGTTCATGAGAGAATGCCTCCCGTCGGCGCAACGCGCGCCAGCGCCTCCAGAGCCGCGCGCGCGCGCGCGAGCTCCGCCTCCATCAAAGCGAGATTCCAGTCGTCTTTGCGCCCCTTCCGGGCGGACTCCTCCAACGAGCGGCATACATCGGAGAGGCGGCACGCTCCGACGTTGGCGCTCGAGCCCCTCAGCGAATGAGCGCAGCGCTCGACCGAGGCGGCATCGGACGCCGCGACGGCGGCGCGGATATTCTGGAAGTCTCGCTCCGCCGACGCCAGATACACCTTCATGAAGCTCTCGAACGCGCCCTCGCCTTCCTCGGAAAACAAATCGAGCAAATCCCCGAGCTTCTCGCGGTCGACGGTTTCGCGGCGGCAATCGAGCGTTCGAAGCGGTTCCGCCTGCTCGGCGGGCGCGGCGATGTATTTGTCCATGCCGTCAGCATAGCCCCGGAGGTTGGCGCCGCGGCTAAGCGCCGCTTATTTTCTTCTTAAGCGTCCGCGCGCGTGAGC
>VFSW01008133.1_pt1 | contig 15108 bp, 9 predicted proteins | sample 5358111 | NCBI WGS metagenome assembly VFSW01 (sample SAMN11554181, study PRJNA540505) | mine drainage metagenome | isolation source: sediment from site ElyBrook_90M | place: USA: Ely Copper Mine, Vershire, VT | collected 2017
CGGGTCCGCCGCCGTGAACGGCGAGCAGCACGGCTTCTCGGTCGCGTGGAAGTTCATCAGTTCCAGACGGATCCCGTCCGGATCATAGAGGTTGAACTGGCCTTTGCCGTCTTTGCCGATCTGCGTGTGCGCGTCATGCACCCCGCCCAGCCGGTTGCCCGCCTCCAGCACCTTGTAGGCGTCGTTCACAGACACTTCGCCAATGGAGAGATGGTCCAGCACGCCCAGCCCGTGCAGCGTCATCGTCGCCGGAATGCCAGAGCCGGACGGGCCGCTGGTCAGCATGTATTCCAGCCAGTCGTGGCCGTTGGGAACTTGCTGGCTCACCCAATCCAGCTTGCCCTCCTGCATCCCGCCAAACCAGTAGGGCTTGAAGTCCAGCAGATCGCGATAAAACGTGTCTTCCTTGGCCCGGCTATGCACCATAAAGCCCACGTGAATGATGTGATGCCCGATGGCGTTCGGTGCGTCCGGCGCTTTGGCGTTGGCGGCCGGCTGCACAAACTGCACCTTGTTGTCTTCCGGGTCCAGCACCGTGAACCACCTGCTGCCATCGGAGCCTTTGGTCACCGCGGCCGGGGTCTTCCAGCCCTTCGCGGCCAGATACTTGCGCATCCCCTCGGCGCTGCTCACGTTCCACGCCGTGTGGTCCAGCCGGTTGATGCCTGCGCCCGCCGGCAGCGGCAGCACTTCAATAAACTGCGTCGCACTCAGGGCATAGCGCACGCCCTGCGCATTTTCAGGGTCTGGTTCTTTCGCAGCGCCAATAATGTCGTGGTAGTAGTGCTCGGTGGCGGCCGGGTTGGATGTGTAGACGGCAAGGTGCGAGATGCCCGTAATCTGCGGGCGCACCGGCGCGGTTTGGGCTGCGGCGGCAACCGTGAGAGCGGCAAGTAGAGCGGCGGCGAAATACCTGGAATGCATCCTGCACCTCGAAATCTTTGCGGAATTACAATAAATCGATTTGGTGCAGGGTGTAAACATACATCCGCTCTTTCATGCTCTCGTCGTCTGGTGCCCGCGCGCCGTACAATGCGCTCATGCGCCGTTCTTTCTTTTTTGCCGGCATTGTCGCCCTGGCCGTTTCCCTCCACCTGATGCCGCCCGCGTCGGCCCAGACCGCACTTCCTGCGGCCTCGCCTGCCGACCGCGTCTTTGTGTTTTTTATTTTTAAGGAGATCATCGAGATATACACCACTGACACGCCCCAGGGCAACGTGACCACCGCCACCGCGGCCATGGAAAAACGCTTCCAGGACGCGGGCTTCCCGGCCGAGGATATTCACCTGCTCGGTCCCGATGCGCGCAAGCAGAACCTGGTCGTCCGCTATCGCGCTGCGGGTGCGCCTACTGAAAAGCCCGTGGTCTTTCTCTGCCACATTGACGTGGTGCAGGCCCTGCGCTCCGACTGGCACACTGATCCATTTCAGTTCATTGAGAAGGATGGCTACTTCTACGGCCGCGGCACCCAGGACATGAAGGACTCCGATGCCGTGCTGGTGGCCACCTTCCTCCGCCTGCACCGCGAGGGCTACAAGCCGCGCCGCGACCTGGTCCTGGCGCTCACGGCCGACGAAGAGGGCGGCAAGTTCAACGGTGCGGACTGGCTGGTGCGCAACCACCGCGACCTGGTCGACGCGGCCTATGTCATCAATCCTGACTCGGGCGGCGTGGAACTCGACCATGGCCGCGCCGTGGTGGCCGACGTCGAGGCCACTGAGAAGGTCTACTCCGACTACCAGGTCACCGCCGTCAATCGCGGTGGACACAGCTCGCTCCCCCGGCCTGACAATGCCATCTATGAGCTCACTGCCGCGCTCAACAAGCTCGCCGCCTACTCGTTCCCCTTTGAGATGAACGAGGTGACGCGTACCTACTTCAAGAATCTTTCTGAACGTGAAACAGGCCGGACCGCTGAGGACATGCGCGCCATCCTGGCCACCCCGCCAGACATGGCCGCCGCCGCCCGCCTCAGTGCCGAGCCCAGTTTCAACTCCAACTTCCGCACCACCTGCGTGGCTACCCGGCTCTCCGGTGGCCACGCCAACAATGCCTTGCCGCAGACCGCCCAGGCCAATGTGAACTGTCGCATCTTCCCTGGCCACTCGCCCGAGGAGATTCGCCGGCAACTGGTGGCCCTCTTCGCCGATCCCGGCCTCACCGTGAAGTATGTCTCCGATGCCGGCGTGGTGGCCGACACCGCGCCGGAACGCAAGGCTATGTCGCCGCCCGCCCCCATCAAGGAGGTCTTTGACCCGCTGACGCGCATCACGCAGCAGATCTGGCCGGGCACGCCGGTCACGCCCCTGATGGAAAACGGCGCCAGCGACTCCATCTACTTCGCTCAGGCCGGCATCCCCTGCTACGGCTACTCCGCCATCGCCCTCGAGCGCGACGACGAGCGCGCCCACGGACAGGACGAGCGCCTGCCCGTCGATTCCTACTGGAAGTCGCTGGACTTCTTCTACGCCTTTTCCAAGGCGCTCGGCGGGGAGTGAGCGGCGCACAGACATTCAGTGCAATTTGCGTATCGCTCTCTTGTGGCGCAATGGGACGCAGGAACCAGGCGCCCTTATGTCGATGAATCTACCCTGAAGAAGAGTGCTGTCCCCAGCCTCAAGGGCGACGCAACAATTCAGTCCCTCGCTCCCTGCGCAATCGAATACTCCCGCGCGAATCCCCCCGGCTCGGCGGAGATTTTCACCTGCAGCCTTCCGTTTGCATCGCACGTGTATTCCTCGCGAATCCTCATCCCGCTGGCATCGGCAAGCCGCGCCACCGGAACGGAGGCCAGGTCAGAATGCCCCTGCAGTTGTGGATCGATAGGAAACTGGATCTGCTCCCAGTTCGTGATTTCGCCTGTGGGCTGGCCATGTTCGTCGAGCCGTGAGCACTCCAGGTAGCGGAAGTGGCCGATGTTATGGGCCGGCTGGTAAATCCGCTCAATGCGTAGCGGCGCCTCGCCCGCCGCAGGCAACGCCACTCCGCGCGGAAAGATCAGGTCAAAGAAGATCGTTCCGCCATGATCCGTTTCCCGCCACATCCCAAAGTTCTGGTTGAACTGCTCGCGCAACTCATCCGCCGCAGCCGCCGCGCGAATCGCCAGCCCGATGGCGCTCGCCGAGCGCATGTAGGCAGAGCGCCGCACCTTGCGCCCGAATGTCTCCCGCAGAATGCGCGCCACCGGCGGCAGTTCCGCGCCGCCCCCGGTGACGTAAAGGGTGTCCAGCGCGCGTTCGGAGTGCGCGGTCAGCAGATTCTCAACCACAGCGCGGGTGCGTTCGATCAGCGGGCGGCAGCGTTCGTAGTACGCATCCACTGTGATCGTGATCTGCTCCCATCCGGCACGTACCTGTTCCATGTCCAGAGTCACTCTGCGCGTGTTGGGGTTCAGAGACTCCTTCTTTTCGCGGCACTCCTCCAGCAGGCGATACCACTCCCCTGCGGTCAGCTTTTCGTGTTCACCCAGGCTCTCCAGCACCAGCTTCGCAAGAATCTCGTCGAAGTCGTCCCCGCCCAGGCCCGGAATGCCGTCAGTTGCTTCAACCGTATGTTCTGTCTCACCCATCGTGACCAGTGAAACGTCAAATGTGCCGCCGCCCAGGTCATACACCACAAGCCCGCTGCCCGCGCGGCTCTTGCGCTCGGCGCTGTTGCGGTGGGCAAACTCGATCGCCGCCGCCGACGGCTCATTGATCAGGCCGAGAACTGTAAAGCCCGCCTCCCGCGCGGCTTCCTCGGTCAAATAGCGCTGGTTGCTATTGGCGCTGGCCGGTACGCCCAGCACAATCTCCAGCGGCTCCTCTGCGCCTGCGCCCAGGTTCGAGCACTCCAGCAGCTGCGTTCGCAAGGCGCCCATCATCTCCGCCATCAGCAGGCGCAGCGGCAGGGTCTGCTCCGCCACATGCACGTCCGTATGCGGCCCCGCGGTGCGCAGCCAGCGCTTCAATGAGCGCAGAACGGTCCAGCTCTCATCCTCCTGCGCCGCCACCGCTTCCCATCCGTAGATACGCTCATTCCCTCTTACCGCCGCTACGGGAGGAAACCAGTCCCGCACTTGTCCGTCCGGTGTCTCAAAGTTCACCAGGGGAAAGTTGCCGCGGTCTACCGCCGCCGCCACCACGCGCGTTGTTCCAAAGTCGATTCCAATTCTCATTACCTTCCAGTTTACTGAAATCGCTCTTCTGCCCAGTCCGAATCGGCCTTGCGCGCAGGGAATGCAGCGATTCCGGTGCGTTTTGAGGCATCCACCAGGCGGCGCATCGGCGCTTCCCTCTATGCCTCAACTGCTAAACTGGCATTGCATGATCCTCCCGTTTGTCCGCGAAACCTTCGCGGAGCTGGAGCACTCCTCCGCATTTGATCGCGTACAGAGGCACCTGAGCCTCGGTACGGGGCGTCGGCGTGTGTCTGGACTCACTGCTACGGCGCGTTCCCTCTATCTGCCGCTGATGGCCCGCGCCTCCCGGCATCCGGTGATTGTGGTGGTGGCCGACAACAAGGCTGCCGAGGCCCTGGAGCTGACCCTGCGCGCCGGCTGCGAGCTCACCGGCGCCGTGGACCCGGGCCGCGTCGTGCGCCTGCCCGCCCACGACGTGCTGCCGTTTGAGAATCTCTCGCCGCACCCCGACGTGCAGGAGCTGCGCGCCGCCGCGCTCTGGAAGTTGGCCACCGGCGCGGTTTCCATCCTTATTGCGCCCGCTGAGGCCGCCGCCCTCAAGCTCTTTGATCGCGACTACTATGCCAGCCTTGCCGTCACCGTGCGCCGTGGTGAAGAGATTGATGTGGAGATCCTCACCGCCCACCTGGCCAGCGTGGGCTACACCCAGATGGACCTCGTCGAGATGCCCGGACAGTTCACCCGCCGCGGCGGCATTCTCGACGTCTACTCGCCGGAATCCGACCGCCCCGTGCGCATCGAGTTCTTTGGCGACGAAATCGACACCATCCGCCGCTTTGACCCCGAGACGCAGCGTTCGCTGTCCGGTATGGACGAGGCGCAGTTGCTGCCCCTCACCGAGACCCCGGTGACCGAGCACCTGCTGGCCGCCGTCAATGCGCGGTTAAGCCGCCAGCGCATCCAGATGGAGGACGGCAATGAAGACGACGAGCTGACTGCTGAAGCCGCGGCAGCCGGCGGCGTCAGCGTCTTTCCCGGCTGGGAGTTCTTCAGTTGTGTGGCCGGAGCCGAGAGCCATTTGCTCAAGCTGCTGCCCAGGTGCGTTCTCTTTGTGGAAGAGCCGGCCATGGTGCGCAACCAGATTGATCGCTGGTGGAACAAGGTGGAGCAGCGCCACGAGCGCTCCGGCATCGGTTCGCTGATCCGGCCTGAAGATATCTATCTGCGCCCTGAAGTGTTGCAGGGGCTGTTGCAGTCGCACCCCGGCCTCGATCTGGATCAACTGGGCGCAGTGGATGTGCTGGATGAAGACAACACCCTCGGTGAAATTGCATTCAGTTCGCGGCCCACGCTGCGTTTTCACGGCTCCATCCCAGCGCTGACTGAGCAGTTGCGCAACCTGATGGCTGCGGACCAGCGCATTGTGCTGGCCGCGCCTACCCAGGGCGATGTCGAGCGCATGGCCAACGTGCTGCGTGAGTATCAGCTGCCCTATCGGCTGGGCAGCCGCGTGCCCCACCACGGCAGTGAGACCGTGCTGGAGGAGGCAAGCTATCTGGCCGGCGAGCTGCACGTGCCCGTCATTGTGCGCACCCAGATCGCCAGCGGCGTCAGCTTTCCCAACTCCAACGTCGTCGTCTTTGGCGCCAACGATCTCTCCGATGAGGCGGACATCGCCGCTCGCCCCGAGCCCAGGCGTTCGAAGACCGCGGCATTTGTTTCGGACTTTCGCGATCTGACCATCGGTGACTACGTCGTGCATGTGGAGCACGGCATCGCCCAGTATCAGGGGCTCAAGGAGATCGTGCAGGATGGGCTTGCCGTCGAGTTCATGATTCTGGAATTCGCTGAGCAGGCCAGGCTCTACGTCCCGCTCACCCGTCTCGACCTCATCCAGAAGTATCGCTCCACCGATGCCGGACCCGCGCCCGTCCTGAACCGCCTCGGCTCGCAGCAGTGGACCAAAACCAAGGCGCGCGTCCGCAAGGCCATGCAGGATATGGCCGGCGAGCTGCTCAAGCTTTACGCCGAGCGTCGTACCGCGCAAGGCACCGCCTTTTCGCCCGACAACGAATTCCAGAAGGAGTTCGAGGACTCTTTCGATTACAACGAGACGGACGACCAGCTCACCGCCGTTGCCGCCATCAAGCAGGATATGGAATCCACCACCCCCATGGACCGCCTGCTCTGCGGCGATGTGGGCTACGGAAAAACAGAAGTGGCAATGCGCGCCGCCTTCAAGGCCGTGCAGGACGGCAAGCAGGTGGCTGTGTTGACGCCCACCACCATCCTCAGCTTCCAGCATTTTGAGACCTTCAAGCATCGCTTCGCGCAGTTTCCCATCCACATCGAAATGATTTCGCGTTTCCGCACAGCCAGGGAACAGAAGTCGATTGTGGAGCGCGTAGAGACAGGCAAGGTGGATATCCTCATCGGCACCCATCGCCTCCTCTCGAAGGACATCAAGTTCCAGGACCTTGGCCTGCTCGTCGTCGATGAAGAGCAGCGCTTCGGCGTGCGCCACAAGGAGCGGCTCAAGCAGTTGCGCAAAGAGATTGATGTGTTGGCCATGAGCGCCACTCCCATTCCCCGCACACTGCATATGTCGCTGGTGGGCCTGCGCGACATGAGCGTGATCGAGACCCCGCCCAAGGATCGCATGGCCATTCAGACGGTGGTGGCAAGGTTCGATGAAAAGCTCGTGCGCTCGGCGGTTGAGGTCGAGTTGGAACGCGGCGGCCAGGTCTACTTCGTCCACAACCGCGTCGAATCCATCTACGAGATCGCCGCGCGCATTCAGGAGCTGGTGCCCGCGGCGCGCGTGGCCGTGGGGCATGGGCAAATGAGTGAAGGCGAACTGGAGAAGGTGATGCTCGCTTTCATGCATCACCAGTTCGACGTCCTGGTGGCGACCACCATCATTGAAAACGGCCTCGATATTCCCTTGGCGAATACCATCCTCATCAACCGTGCAGACCGCCATGGCCTCAGTGAACTGTACCAGTTGCGCGGACGCGTGGGCCGGTCCAACCGCCGCGCCTATGCCTATCTGCTCATCCCTCCCGAGCAGGAACTGAGCCAGATTGCGCGCCGCCGCCTGGCCGCGTTGAAGGAGTTCAGCGATCTCGGCGCAGGCTTCAAGATCGCCGCGCTTGACCTGGAACTGCGCGGCGCGGGCAACATGCTCGGCGGTGAGCAGAGCGGCCACATTGAAGCTGTAGGCTTCGAGCTCTACACCTCCATGCTCGAAGCCGCCGTGAAAGAGATGAAAGGCGAGAGCGCGGAAGAGCGTCCCGCTACCCAGCTCAATCTCGGCATCGCGCTGCGCATCGACGAAACTTACGTGCCGGAAGAGAACCAGCGCCTCCGCCTCTATAAGAAGATTGCCGGCTCTGCCAGCGAGAAGGAGATCGCTGACCTGCGCGCCGAAATGGAAGACCGCTACGGCGCACTGCCAGACGCGACCGTCTATCTGCTGGAGGCGGCCAGCCTGCGCCTGGAGTGCGAACGGATGGGCATTGCGCAAATGGATCGCAGGCGCGCCGAGCTGCAGGTTCGATTTACTGAGAATGCGCAGATCGATCCGCAGCACCTCATGCGCCTCGTCGCGCGCAACGCCAAACGCGGCGCGCAGTTCACGCCGCAGGGCCTGCTCAAGTATCCTTTGGCGGCCACGCGTCCGGATGAGGTCCTTCTTGAAATTCGCGAACTGCTCGACAATCTGATGTCCGCGCCGGTAGGTGCATAACCATCCGCGCGCGCGGAGAGTACGGAGGATACGGAGGATATGATCCGGTGAAGAAACTTGCTGCAATGTTTGTGATGGGAGCCTGTATGCCCGCTATCCTCACTGCCCACGCTGAAATGGAATCCTGGAAGCAGCAGTTCCAGCAGCTCTCCGATGCGTACCTCGACGCGGTGTACTTCCACTATCAGCCCACACAGGGCACAATGGCCGGCTATCACCAGTACGATACGCAGCTTGAGAGTTTCTCGCGCCAGAGCATGGATGCCGAGATCGACGCGCTCAACCGCTACGAGCGGCGCATAGCGGCAATCCCCGCCGCCTCCCTGGATCAGACCACACGCGGCGATCGGGAGATGGTCCTGGGTAACATTCGCTCCAGGCTCCTGACGTTGCAGGCGATTCGCCCCTGGGAAAAGGATCCTGACACCTACTCCAGCGCCGCTGCCAGTGCGGCCTTCACGATCATGGAGCGCAAATTCGCTTCATCGGATGATCGGCTCCGCTCTCTCATCGCGCGCGAGAAGCAGATGCCGGGAATGCTGGCCCAGGCACGCGTCAACCTCAGGAATTCTCCGCGCGTCTTCACCGAGATTGCCATCGAGCAGTTGCCGGGTACGGTCAGCTTGTTTCAGCACGACGTCCCTCTGGCCTTTGCCGATGCGCAGAATCCCGCGCTGAAGGCTGAGTTCGCGCAGACCAATGCGGCGGTGATCGCAGCGCTCAACAGCTATCTGGAATGGCTCAGGACCGATCTGTTGCCCAGGTCCCATGGCGACTTCCGCATCGGCGCGGAGAACTTTTCCAGAAAACTCCAATATGACGAGATGGTGGATATTCCGCTCGACAAACTGCTCCAGATCGGCCAGGCGGACTTGCACAGGAATCAACAGCACTTCATCCAGATTGCCTCCGCGCTTGAGCCGGATAAGGACCCGCGGGCCGTGCTGCTGGAGCTGGGCGAGGATCATCCCGCGCCCAACCAGCTGCTCAATACCTTCACCGCGACGTTCAATGGCCTCATCGCCTTCATTCGCTCGCAGCACATCGTCACCATCCCGTCCGATGTGAGGCCCATCGTCGAAGAGACGCCGCCCTTCATGCGCGCCACCACCTTTGCCAGCATGGATACGCCCGGACCCTTCGAGACGCACGCCACCGCCGCGTTTTTCAACGTCACCCTGCCCGATCCGTCGATGACGCCCGCCGAGGTGGAAGGCTACATGCACTCCTTCAACGCAGGCACCGTCATCTCTACTGCGGTGCATGAGGCTTATCCGGGCCACTATGTGCAGTTCCTGTGGGTGCCGCAGGCGCCTAGCCGCGTGCGTAAACTGCTGGGAGCCAACACCAATGTGGAGGGCTGGGCTCACTACTGCGAGCAGATGATGCTGGATCAGGGGTACGGCCAGCCCGGCGTCGGCGCCAAAGACGAACGCGAATCCAAAATGCTGCGCCTGGGACAACTGCAGGATGCGCTGCTGCGCGATGCGCGCTTCATCGTGGGTATTCAGATGCACACCGGCAAGATGAGTTTTGAGGAGGCAGTCGCCTTTTTTCAGAGTCAGGGCTATCAGTCAAAGGAGTCGGCGCTGGTTGAGGCCAGGCGCGGCGCCGGCGATCCCACATATCTCTATTACACCCTTGGCAAGCTTGAGATTATGAAGCTTCGCGAGGATATGAAGAAGAAGCAGGGCGAAGCTTTCTCTCTGCAGCAATTCCACAACGACTTTCTCCGCCAGGGATTTCCACCCATTAAGATTGTGCGTGAGGCAATGCTGGGAGACAATTCCCCGGCGCTCTGACATGCGAATCAGCGAATGCATGTCCATATATTTTCTATCGAAGGTTAGGAGAAGCAATGAGTCAACGGATACGGAAAGCAGTCTTCCCCGCTGGCGGTCTGGGCACGCGGTTTCTGCCTGCCACCAAAGTCATCCCCAAGGAGATGCTGGCGCTGGTCGATAAGCCGATCATCCAGTACGGCGTGGAAGAAGCCATTGCCTCGGGCATTGAGCACATCATCATCGTCACAGGCCGCGGCAAGGCCACCATGGAAGATCACTTCGACCATAGCTTTGAGCTGGACGCGACTCTGGCGCGCCGCGGAAAGCATGAGCTGTTGGCGGTCTCGCAGGGTGTCGCCTCGCTTGCGCGCATCAGTTACGTGCGCCAGAAGGAGCCTCTCGGCCTGGGCCACGCCGTCCTCTGCGCAAAAGACTTGGTCGGCAATGAGCCATTTGCCGTCATCCTGCCCGACGATGTCATCGACGCGGAGACCCCCTGCCTCAGGCAGATGATGGATGTTTATGATGAGCGCGGCGGTTCAGTGCTGGCCACCATGACCATCGATGGACCTGGAATCTGCGCGTATGGGGTGTTGGCCGGCTCGCCTGACCCGGCGAATCCACGCATCTATAACTGCATCGGGATGGTGGAGAAGCCCAGGTTTGAAGACGCTCCATCCAAGCAGGCCATCATCGGCCGCTACGTGCTCACGCCGCGCGTTTTTGCGTTGTTGGAGCAGACCGCGCCGGGCGCAGGAGGCGAGATACAACTCACCGACGGCATCAAGGCGCTGCTCAAGGAAGAGAAGGTCTTCGGTTATAACTTTGAGGGCAAGCGATTCGACGCCGGCGATAAGTTCGGCATGTTGCAGGCGACCGTCGAGTTTGCGCTCAAACGCCCCGACCTCGGTCCACAGTTTCGTGAGTACCTCAAGCGCCTGGCGCTGTAACTCTGCTGCCGGCGTTATTTTGCCGGTTTCCACTTGATGTTGCAGCCAATTGAGGCCTGCTGATTGCCCAACACCGGCTTGCCCGCAAGCGCCGCATCAATGGCGGCCCGCAGGTCTTCTCCGGTCACCGGGATTCCGTTACCCGGACGGCTGCGGTCGAATTGTCCTCGATAGACAAGCCGAAGCTGCTGATCGAAAAGAAAGAAATCCGGCGTACACGCCGCCTTGTAGGCACGAGCCACGTCCTGCGTCTCGTCATAAAGATACGGGAAGAGAAAACCCTGCGCCTCCGCCTGCTTTTTCAACCCCGCCGGGCTGTCGTCAGGGTAGCTCGCCGCATCGTTGCTGCTGACGGCTACTATGCCAATCGACTTGTCTTTGTACTCCCTGCCCAGTTGGCCCAGGCCTTTTTCAATGTGCTTCACATACGGGCAGTGGGTGCAGATGAACATCACCAGCAGCGCCTTCTGCCCGCGAAAATCTTCGCGCCGCACGGTCTTGCCGGTCACTACGTCGGTCAGCGCAAAGTCCGGCGCGGTGGTGCCTAACTCCAGCATGGTGGATTCTGTGAGTGACATGACCTAACTCCTTTAACAACGTCCCTGACATGCAATAGCGCGGACTTGCCCGCTGGCTAAAACAGCGGCGCCTGTCTCCCCGGCATGCTCAGGCCAAAGTGCTCATACGCCAGCCGCGTCGCCACACGGCCCCGCGGCGTCCGGTCCAGAAAACCAATCTGGATTAAGAACGGCTCGTACACCTCTTCCAGCGCGTCCTCTTCTTCAGCCAGCGTTGCGGCCAGTGTCCCCAGTCCCACCGGCCCGCCGTCGTATTTCTGCATGATGGTCAGCAGCAGCCGCCGGTCGATCTCGTCAAAGCCGTGCGCATCCACCTCCAGCAGAGTCAGCGCGGCGTTGGCCGTTGGCCGGTCAATCGCTCCGGTGCCCCGCACTTGCGCGTAATCCCGCACGCGCCGCAGCAGGCGGTTGGCGATGCGGGGCGTCCCGCGCGAGCGCAGCGCAATCTCCGCCGCGCCGTCGGGATCGATAGGAACCTGCAGCACTTCAGCGGAGCGTTCCACAATCACCCGAAGCTCGTCCTCGGTATAAAACTCCAGGCGCAGCAGAATGCCGAAGCGTGAGCGAAGTGGTGAACTCAGCAGCCCCGGCCGCGTGGTCGCGCCCACAAAGGTGAAGGGCCGCAGTTCCATTACATGGGTGCGCGCCGAAGGTCCCTGCCCGATGATGATGTCCAGCTTGTAGTCTTCGAGCGCGGTGTATAGCTTCTCTTCCAGCACTGGCTGCATGCGGTGAATCTCATCGAGAAACAGCACCTGCCGTTCGCGCAGATTCGTCAGAATGGCGGTCAGGTCGCCCTGAATCTGCAATGCGGGTCCCGAGGTTTGCTGAAAGCCCACATCCAGTTCATTAGCGATGATGGTGGCCAGAGTGGTCTTGCCCAGGCCGGGAGGCCCAAACAGCAGCACGTGGTCCAGCGCCTCGCCGCGCGACTTCGCCGCCTCCAGCGCAATGGCCAGCTGCTCCTTGGCCTTCGACTGGCCAATGAACTCGCCGAGCCAGCGCGGCCGCAGCTTCAGCTCAAAGCCTTGCTCCTCGTCGGCACGCGCAGCGCTCACCAGCCGTTCCGGCGTGTTGTCGTTTGCGATAGCCATGCTGTGGGAAGTGTAGCGGGTGGCGCTGCCCTCCGCAAAAACAACCCGCTGCCTCCCATCGCCGATCAAAAAACGCAACGTGAAATCAGCTAGATATGCACCCCTAGGGCATACGTTACGTTTGGGGTACATAACCCCAAAAAGCTATTGATTGTGCGGAATGACTTGCCGTATGATTCGGCCACCTGACAAGAGTTTGTTATCGGGAAAAACCGGCTCGGCGGGCCCTCATGGACACTTGTGCGGACTGTATAACTCCGTTTTTTAACTTGAGTTCATACAGACGCAACAGGACTCGATTCGAATAGGATCGAGGCCGTTTTTACGAATTGTTAAAGATATCTGCCGGCGAGGAGTGCATCCTCTTCCCGGCACTCAAAACCATCGAGTAACGGCCAGACCCTGTATTCATGCGGGCCGGCCCGGCGGAAATGCCTGGAGGTTTCAATGCGTAATCGCTTGTTGTGGAGTGCCCTGCTTCTCGTTGGCCTTTTGGCTCCGCTTTCCGGCTGCAGCGTATCGCCCGCGCTCACTTCCATCACGGTGTCTCCAGCTAACGTTACGGCTTCGGCAACGAATGGTCTTCAGGAGCACTTTACGGCCATTGGAACCTATACGCGCCCCGGCCATACGGCGGTTACTCAGGACATCACCAACAGCGTGACCTGGTCGTCGGCTACGCCCCAGATGGTCACAATCGACAGTGCTGGCGTCGCAACCGTGACAGGCCTGGTCATCGGCAATACTACGATCTCTGCCAGTGCGCCCGGCTTCCACGGAGACATCATCGGTTCGGCCAACATCGTTGTGCAGACGCCGCCAACCCCGGCGATCGCGGTCAACTCGCTTTCCATCGCTCCTTCCTCGCTGGCCACTCTCACCCTCAACAGGACCATCCAGTTCTCGGCGGACGGGATGAATGCCGACAACGTCCTGGTGAAGATGTCTGCTCAGCCGAGATGGACTTCAAGCAATCCGCAGATTATCGCGATTGACGCGGCCACCGGCATCGGGCGGGCCACCGGCATCGGCACCGCGACCGTGAGGGCGGTCTACGTCGGTCCAGATGGCTTTAGGGTCACCAGTGAAGTGCCATTCACCGTGGCCCCCTGATCGTAAAGCCTCCGCAGCCTCCGGGCTGCCACAATGACACTGAATAGGATCTCGGCAAGCCGCCCTTGAGGGGCGGCTTGTCGCGTCTCTGCCCCTTGCGCCCAACCCGCCCGCCTCGCCATTTAGACTGGAACCGGCCCTGCTCATTGTGATGACCCACCGGTTCGGAATCCTTCGCCGCTTTCGCTTCAGTCTGCCGCAGCGCATCGCCGCGGGGCTTCTGCTTCTCTTTCTGGCGCAGGGTCTCTGGCTTACCAGCCGCCAGACCCTCTCTGACCGCGATTACCAGTACGCGCGCTGCGGCCGCGAAACATGGGAGAAGCCTTCGCCCCTGGCCGGCTACTTCACCAGTTGCGGCAACATCCACGACGGCATTTTGGCCTACCGCCTCGCCGGGCTGCCTCTCACGCTCAACCTGCTGGCCGAGCGCGGCCTTGACCGCTTCCGCAAGCCCGAAGACCGCATCGTGCAATCCACCGGCGAGCTCAGCACATGGGAGCTGCGCCACCAGCTCACTCACATCCTGCTGCTGTTGCGCTTGCCGTTTCTTGCGGCCGGCTGCATGTTGGGGGGCGCCTTGTGGTGGGTCACGCGCCGTCTTTACGGCAACCTCGGCGGATATACCGCGCTCGGCCTCTACTGCTTCTCGCCACCCATTCTCAAGGCCTGCACTGAGCCCAACCCGGAGGTGCTGGCCGCCTTCGGCGTTTATGGCGCCGTCTACACCTGTATCGGCGTGGCCCACGCCATGCAGGGTCCGCGCCGCCGCTGGAGACCCCGCATCGTTCTCCTCACCGTTGCCCTGGGAATTGCCGCCGCATCGCACATTGCGGCATTGCCGGTGGCCGCCCTGCTCGGCCTCGTTCTCATGCTCTGGGTTGCCGAAGGCCGCCGCAGCCAGGTGCTGCCGATTGTGCTCATGGCCGCGGCCGGAGCGCTGTTGCTGCTCTTCGCCTGCTACGGATTCTCCCCCGACGCCTTCAGCTACGTGTTTCGCTCCGCCTCCGGCTTTCTCTGGTTCTCAGTTGACCCCTCGCGGCGCTTCTTCTCCACGCTGGGCAACGCCGGCGTCACGGTGGCCGCGGGCGCGGCCGTGCTGCTCTACCTTGGCCTGGGACGCTCCCGCTACTTTGGCAATACGGCCCCGCTGCTTTGCGCCGTGGCCCTCTTTGCCCTGGTCATGACAGGCTCTCCCGGCAGCCCGTGGCTCTGGGCCATCCCCTTTCTGCTCACCTTTGTGGGGGGCGTCTTTGCGGATGCCTATGAGGGCCCGCGCCGCCGCCTTGCTCTGGCAGCCGCCTCGGCGGTCCTCGCCCTGCAGGTGATTTTCTGCCTGCTCAGCCTCCCCGGATTGCTCTAGCGGGAGCTGCCTCGCCGGTCCTCGTGGGCTCGCTCGGAAAGACGTGCGCCGCTGCACTGATAAAATAATGAAATAGAAAGACTTATATTCGGATGCGCGCCTTGCTGAAACTCCCTTTCAGCGCGTAAAATAAAGCTGTATCCCGCGGAGCCCGGCCTCTCTTTTTCCGGAGCCCTTTTGCCGCATTTCCGCAGGCCAAGAAAAACCCTATGGCAGACGACAAGAATCCACAACTTCCTCTCGATGGCGGCACGCCGCCCCACGGCGGCACAAACCTCATTCCAATCAACATCGAAGAGGAGATGCGCCGGTCGTATCTCGACTACTCGATGTCGGTGATCATTGGCCGCGCGCTGCCCGA
>VFSW01008134.1_pt1 | contig 15108 bp, 16 predicted proteins | sample 5358111 | NCBI WGS metagenome assembly VFSW01 (sample SAMN11554181, study PRJNA540505) | mine drainage metagenome | isolation source: sediment from site ElyBrook_90M | place: USA: Ely Copper Mine, Vershire, VT | collected 2017
GGTTTGGAGCCCCGCTTGCACAGAGAAAGGGAAGACAAAGAACATCAAGGAGGGATTATGTCCCGGGAATTGAAGTTTGGACTGATCCTGCTTATGCTGTTATTGCTTGCGTCCATACCGATGGCGATGCAGCTTGAGACGGGATCGATCGAAGGGGCGATCCGGAGCGATTACGATCCGGTATCGAAGGCCACGGTGGAGGCACGCGGCGCGGGGAGCGAGGTAGCCGTCCGGGCGGAATCGGATCCTGCCGGATACTACAAATTGGTGAGGCTGCAGCCGGGGCGATACTCGATTTGGGTAACGGCTCCGGGACACGACGCGACATGGGTGCGCCAGGTGATCGTGGAACGAGGCGAGACGGTGCGCAGCGACATTCAGTTTAACCGGGAGGCGGAAATTCACGCTGGGCTGTAACGGCCGGAGCGGGGGAACGAAGGTCGAAGCGGAGGTGGGAGAGCGTATGTCATTTTCGATGCTATCGGTGTGCAAAAACTGCGGGGCGAAGAACCGGGTGCGGGCGGAGCATTTGGCCGATACGGGGCGATGCGGCGCTTGCAAGGCGGCGCTGGCTCCGGTGGAAGAGCCGGTGGAGGTGGACGCGGGCGCCTTCGACGAGATTGTAGCGGCGTCGAAGGTTCCGGTGTTGGTGGACTTCTGGGCGGCTTGGTGCGGACCGTGCCGGATGGCCGCACCGGAAGTGCGTCAATTGGCGCGGGAAATGGCGGGGCGGGCTACGGTGTTGAAGGTGGACACCGAAGCGCATCCCCAATTGGCGGCGCGATACCGCATTCAATCGATTCCGAATTTCATCGTGTTCCGCGATGGGGAGGCGGTGTTCCAACAAGCGGGCGCGGCGCCGCGGGCGGAGATGCGAAAGTGGCTGGAGAGCGCGGCCGGAGCGACGCGGCAAAGGGCACCTGGATTTGGAGACTGAGTTGCATGAGGAGGGCTGGAAGGTTCCGAAAGACAGGAGGTTCAAAATGTCTAACGTTCCAGTTCAACGAGCCGCGGAGGAGGACAGTCTGCCCGCTCGATGGCTTGAGGAGTCGAAAAAATTCTTCGAGCAAGTGCGGCATAAGGCGTTCGAGTTGTTTGAAAGACACGGGGGGGAGGACGGCCACCACGTCGAACATTGGCTGGAGGCCGAGAGGGAGTTGGTTTCGGAGTCCGGCTGCGAGATTCTGGACGCGGACGGGAAGTTCGAGGCGCGGGTGGGCGTTCCGGGCTTCGACGCGAAGCAAATCGAGGTAACGGTTGTCCCCGGATGGCTGATGGTGAAGGCGGAGGCGGCCGAAGAGCGGAAGACGAAGGAAGGCGGGAAGGGGTATACGGAGTTCAGCGAGCGGTCGCTATTCCGGCGAATTCCGATTCCCGAGACGGTGGATACGGCGCTGTTGACGGCGAAGCTTGAAAACGGTGTGCTGAAGATCGCCGCGGGACCGGGCGCGGAGGAAAAGGAAGCGGCGCCGAAATCGGCGTCCGCGAAGGCGTAGGGATCGAGGCGGACGCCGGATGGGGCGCGGATTTACTATTTGAGGGTGCGAATGTAGGCGACCACGTTATCGACACCGGCGCCGGAGACGGAGGAGACCGGCTTCATTTTGCCTTTCCCGCCGGTGACGATCTTCTTAAGATCGTCGTCGCTCATCGATTGGACGCCGGAGGATTTGAGGTCTTTCATTTCCACCTTCATCATCTTGGCGATGGCGGGGTTGGCGGTGCCGTCGGGTCCGTGACAGGATTTACAAGATTTGTCGTAAATGGCTTTGCCGGCCGCGGCGTCGGCGGCTAAGCCGACGGCGGCGGATAAAACGGCAAGACTCAACGTGATTAAGGTCGTTCGCATATTTTCTCCTATCTTCAACTAGTGTATCTTCTCGCGGCGGGGCGGGATCAGCGCGCCGCGACGCCGAGGGTTTTCAGTATATCGGGATTGGTTTCTTCGACGGCCAGGACCTGATGGCAAACGGAGCAATCCTGAGTAATGGTTTTGTTGTCTTTGGTGGCGTGGCTTTCGTCGTGACAGCGGAAGCAGCCGGGATAATCGGCGTGGCCGAGGTTATCGGAGTAAGTGCCCCAAGTAACTTTGAGATCGGGGAAGACGTTGTGATCGTAGACGGCGAGGAGGGCCTTGCCGGCGGCCTGGATGTCCTGGGCGCGCTGAGCGGCGACGGCGGGGTAGTTCTTCCCATAGAAGGCTTCGAGGCCGGAGGGGATTTTCGCCGCGGCGTCTTCGTTAGTGGCATAGGAAGCTTTGATCAATTCGACGCCGGTTTTCCGGACGAAGGGCAGAGCTTGCGAGATGCGGCCGGCGGCGATGGCGGCATCTACACCCTTTTCCGGAACCTCGAACGAGTGCGCGGCGCGGTTATGGCAGTCGACGCATTGCATGTCGAACATGGGAAGAGCGGCGGCAGCCTGGGGGTTTTCGCCGCTGGCGAGAAAGGACTTCACGACGCCGGTGTTGACGTCACGGTACTCGACCCAGGGAATGGTTTGGCGTTTCTTATCCTGGGCGGCGTAGCGAATGTGAACGCCGGGGCCCATGTGGACGCCATGGATTCCGCCGAAACGGCCGCCGCCGACGTTCCTCACGAGGACCGTTTCCGTGCGGGTGTTGGCGTCGTCGTTCTTGAACTTAGTCACGATGCGCAAGTTGGAACCGAGGTATAACTGGCGGTCGTGGCATCGCTCGCAGGTTTCGGCGGAAGGGACGAGGCGGTCCTCCTCCATCGCCGACTCGATCGGGCGGGGGAAGGTGTTGAATACGACGTCCATGAGTTGCCTGGTCCCAGCCATTTTGGCTTGGAACCATCCGGTGGCTCCGGGGGCGATGTGGCAGGCGGCGCAGGCCAGTTCCTGGTGAAACGGGAGTTGGTGGGCGGTGAATTCGGGTTTCATCACATGGCAGCTTTGACCGCAGAACTGGACGGTATCCATGTGCTGGACGGCGCGGTAACTCAACTGGCTGCCGATGACGAGGTTGGCGGCGGTGGTGACGGCGAAGAAGATGGCGACACGGCGCCAAGCGGCCCTGCGGTCCGGGACCTCGGTGAGGCTCTCGGCGACATGGCGTTTGGCGAGGGCGATTCCCACGGGAATGAGCGCGAGTCCGGCGAAAAACACGATCGGGATGGCGACGAAGAGGAGGAGGCCGATGTAGGGGTTGGAAGTATGGCCGCCGATGTTTAACGGGAGGGCGAACAGCCAGGAAATTCCGGCCAAGGTGACCAGAGCGGCGCCGAGCATGCTGATCCAATGGCTGGTGAGGAGGATAAGGATGGGGCGGCGTTGCCGGTCGGGCATGCTACTTTTCTCCGTTTTTCGAATCGAGATAGGCGATGAGGTTGGACATCTCGCCGGCGTTGAAGCGCTGCCAGGCGATGCCCTTGGCGCGCATCATTTCGAGCATACGGGGACCATGGTGCCACAGAGCGGAGATCATGGTGGCGCCGGTGTAGGTTTGGCCGCCGCCGGTGAGCGGCGGGGCGCCGGAGCCGGCGGCGATGCCGGCCTTGCCGTGGCAGGTGGCGCAATGCTTGGAGGCGAAGACGCGTGCGCCGGCGGATGGGTTGCCCGAGTCCTCGAAAAACTGTCCGGCCCAGAGGTAACTAATCAACTCGCGCATCTCGCCGATTTCGAGGCGGGGCGGATTGGGCGCCATTCTCGGCTCATGGTTCCACATGGCGACAGCGATGTCGGTGAGAGTCTTGCCTTTGAGCAAGGGCGGGAGGTCCAACTTCCCTTTGTGGCAATTCACGCAGCCTTTGGAGCGAAAGAGCGCGGCGCCGCCGGCGCCGGAAGTGATTTCGAAGCCCGAGCCGGAGTCATGCGTGGCGGGCAAATTTCGTAAGTACACCAAGATGTCGGCCAGTTCCTGGGAAGTGAGTTGCGCCCAGGGGAACTTGCGGCGGGCGAATTCCTGGCGCATATTGACGGCGTGATTCCACATGGCGTTGACCAATACGATGGGGTGTCCGATGGACCGCCATTGGGAAACGGGTTTGGCTTCGGGAAGGACGGGGGAAGTAAGACCGTGGCAATCGGCGCAGTGTTTGGAGGAGAAGAGGCGCTTTCCGCGGCCGGCGTCGCCGGGCTTGTCGAAATAATGGGAGGAGTAGAAGAAGGCGAGGAGATCGGCGGCGGCCTGCTCATTGAGGTCGCCGGCCTGGACGCCGCGCTCGCGCATGGCAGACCACATGGGGGGGGCGTGGTTCCACATGGGGGCGGCGAGGGCGGCGGGAGTGAAGTCGCGATCGACTTGGAGGCCGAGATCGGGGGCGATGTTGCCGCCCTCGCCGTTGACGCTGTGGCACTGGTAGCAGGCCAGCGTTTGGAACAGCCCGGCGCCGCGGCCGGAGCTGGCGGCGACGGTGGCCGCGCGCAGGGAGGCTGCACAGATCGCAAGCAGAAGCAAGCGTCGTATCATCGCATGAACCTCAAACCGGTGGTCACCAAATTCGAGCGGAAGCCCTCATACACGTAGAAGGCCTCGCCATATCCATAATAGGTCCATTCGGCGAACCAACTGAGTTTCTTTCCGAGCGGCAGCCAGACCTTGGCGAGCGGCTGGTAGAGGCTGGTGGGCCGGCTGCCGGAGGAAATAAAGAGCGATCCGCCGGCGGAGATCTTGGGAGTAAGACCGGCGGTCTTGGGGAGATTGATATCGAGCAGCGCCGTGGCCGTGTGGGCGTTTTCGCGGTAGATGAGGGTTTGAGCGGCCAGATCCTGGGGTGAGTAGTAACCGGCGTCGGCGTACATGGCGGAGCGGGAGTAAGAGCCCTGAAAATCGAACGTCTTTCCGCCGGCGGGAGACCAGAAGAAGGAAAGGGATTCCTCGCTGGCGAGATAACTATACCGGACGCCGGCGAGGGGGTTGTTGTTATTGAGCAAGGTAAAGCCGGCGGCGAGACTGAGCGAGCCGGTGACCTGGTAGCGGGCCTGGGCGCGGATCTTTTGGTAATCGTAGAGGCTGGTCTGGAAGTAGGCGCCGCCGCTAACGCCGTCCTCGAGCTCTCCGGTGACGGTCAGTTTCTGGTTGGGGTGGTAAGTGGCTCCGGCCAATCCGACGTTGCGGCGGAGGTTGCCCATGTCGGCGCTGACGAGGCCGGCGGCAGGGAGAACGGCGTCGCTGGCCTGTCCCCAAACGTAGCGGTAGCCGCCGCGGAGAGTGAGCTTGGAAGTGGCGTCGAAGAAGACGTCGGTTTCGATCTGGCTGTAGTTGGTCATCAGCGAAGAGGCGAGGAGGGAGCTCATCTGTTCGGAGACGGCGGAGTTGGCCAGTAACTGGGAGGAGGCGGCCGAAGCGCTGTTGTGCAAGCGGTCCGTGAGCCAGGATTCGGTGATGCGGAGACGGCGGAAGGGGCGGATTTCGCCTCCGAAATTCGCGGTGGTGTGGGGAAGCTCGGCGGCGGCGGTAAGTAGAAACTGCTGGCTGTTGTAAAAGAAAATCTGATTCTGTAGGAGCAAATTGCCGGAGTCGGCCTGCTGGTAATTGACGGAGCTGCTGGGCTGGCTGAAGAGGAACTGGCCATAGAGGTCGAGCCAGGAAGTGGGGTTGGCGGTGAAGAGGCCTTTGCTATAGACGCTGGAGCCGCGGATTCCGTAGGCGGCGAGGAGGTTGGAGAGGTAGAGCTGCTGGCCGAGGATCGGAGTCAGGACGTTTCCGTAGTTGATGCCTCCGTTATTTTGGTAAAGGCTTTGATCGTCCCGGAAAGTGGTTCCGCCTTCTTCGAGGGTTGCGTGGAAGTGTTTCAATTCGAAGCGAACGCCGCCGCGGAAAAGATCGGTGGAGTCGCGGAGGGCGTTGGGTACGGGAAACTGCTGGTTGCCGTCGTTGACAAAGGTCGAGATTCCATTTCCGGAGCCGGAGTCGCGGTCGAAGTCGAGATAGGGAATAATCCAATTGCCGGGGAGTAAGTCGAGCGAAAAAGTGCCGGTATGACGGCGCGTATCGAGGGACTGCTCATCGAGGGCGATGCCGCGGCCGAGAAGGGGATCGGCAAACGAGGGGAGGTAATTGAAATAGGCGAAATCGCGGTAGTCGGCGTTGAAATCGTAGAGGCCCTTTTTGGAGGCATCCAAGTGAAATGTGGAATAGGGTTCGTCGCCCCAGTCGTAGGCGCGGACGTGGATCTGGTCGAACAGGCGGTGTTTGGGATCGGTGAGGGTGAACTCGGCTCCGAGGAGTTTCGGGCCGGAGCCGAGATTCACGATGCTGCGATAGACGTCGTAGCTTCCGCCGACGCCGGTGACCCAACGATAACCCAGATCGACGGAGCCGGTGAGCCAGATTTCGCTCGAGGGAGCGGGGGAAGCGGGCGTTGAGGTGGAAGCGACGGCGGCGGTCTGATCGGCCTGTTGAGCCAGGAGCGGGAAGGCGGCGGAGAAAATCAGCAACCATCTCATCGCAGCAGGTTCCTATCGACGTAACTTCCGTGGACTTTCTGATGGCAGACGGTGCAATTACGGAAGACCGGCGAACGCAGATCGTGGAAGGCGGGGGGGACGACGCCGAGGCGGGAGTTGGAGCTGAGTTGCAAGGGGAGGTTGGCGTGGCACTCCAGACAGACCAGGCGGACTTCCTGACGGACGAGCAGGCGCGGGTTGGCCGAGCCGTGCGGTTCGTGGCAGGCTCCGCAGCCTTCAAAGCGCACGGGGGCGTGCTCGAAGGTGAAGGGACCGCGTTTGTCGCCGTGGCAATTGAAGCAGCCGGGCTCGTTGGCGGCGAAGACCTGGGTCATGGCGGGACGGATGGTGCCGTGCGGATTATGGCAATCGACGCAACTCATGGCCTCCTCCGGGAGGCGGTGGTGGAAGGGTTTCTGAAATTGCGCCCAGACGTCGAGGTGGCAGGAGGCGCAAAGTTTGTTGACGTCCGGCGCGGCGCGGACCACCAAGCCATGCGGGCCATTGGCGTGGACTTTGTGACAGGCGGTGCAGGCGACCTGATCCTTCATATGGCTGCTTTCGAGGCGGCCCACCTGGGTGGGCTGGTTCAGATGACAGGAGAGGCAAATTCCGTCGGCGTCGGAGGCGGCGAGTTTGCCCGGATCGCGGATGTCGGCGGCGTTAGCCGACTCGGCGTGCTTGGCGCCGGGACCATGGCAGGATTCGCAGGCGCGCCCCTTGTAGCCACGCTTGGCTTCGGACTCTAGCGCGCCGTGAGGACTCTTTTGAAAAGCGTTGTAGATGTCCTCGTGGCAGGTCAGGCAGGCCTGGGAGCCGGCATAGCCCGCCGGCTCCTGGCCCGCCGCGCTGGAGGCGGCCAAAAGAAAGAGCAGCCCAGTTACGCCTAACTCAATACTGCGCATGCACCTGATCGACGTCATACGCCTGGCCAGTGGTGTGGCACACGGTGCAGCTTTCGCCGAGCGAGTTGGTCATAGCGGCAAAGTGCGCCGCGGCGTCTTTGGCGACATGGCAGCCGGAGCAAGCGGTGGCGGTGGCGCCCTCGGGGTTGATCCAACCCTGAGGATTGACCACGTTATTCAGGCCGACCGGCAGGTTCTCCTCGGAGCTGTTGACGTGGCACATCGAACAATTCCGGAGGTCGGTGGGATTGCCTTTCGGGTCCAAGGCGGGGAACAGCGTCTGCGAAAAATCGTTGGTGCTCCCACCATAGCCAACGACGGTATAGCTGGCGCCGTCGGCGAGCATGTTCACGCCGTCGTGAATGCGATGAACCATGAGCGAGAAGTCGACGCTTTGGGGCGGCAACTTCTTTTGGCTGGCGTCCTTGGCTTTAACTCTCTGGCTGACGTCGGTTTGAGAGGGATTGTGGCAGAGCACGCACATCTCGATTTGGTTGCGGAGGCCGCCGTGGGTTTCGAGCTTGAAGTGGCACTGATTGCAACTGTCGATGCTGGCCACGGTGCGGCGCGGTTGGACCGGAGAGCCGTCGACGGAGAAGTAAGTTACCTGGTTGATCGGGTGATACTGGAACGTCTGCGCGCTGGTGGTGCCGGCGAGCAGAGTGGCGGTGAGTTCGCCTTCCAATCCGATGGCGTAAGTGCCGGTGGCGGCCGCCGGGACGCCGTGGGTGAAAGTGTATGTGCAGAGTCCGCCCGCGGCACAGGTGGTGGTCGTAGCGGAGGGAGACTCGGTGACGTAGCCGGGGGTGGTTACATCGGAGCCGAAGCTGGTGTAGCCATAATCGGTGGTTGGGCCGGCCATAGTGAGACGCAAGGCCCCGCCGTTGTCGAAAGTGGAGATTGGGATGGGATTGCCTTTGCCGTCCTTCACGGTAAAGGTGACGGTGGGAGCATGTCCGGCGGTCCCATTGGAAACGCCGACGATGGTGGCGACGATGGCGGGCGACAGGGGAGAATCTTCGGGGACGGTGTGGCCGCCGATAATCGACGCGTCGAAGGGGAGCTCACCTTGAGGAACGTGGCAGGTGGAGCACTGGTTGTCGTCGAATTGGGGTCCGCCGGCGTGATTGGCTCCGGTGGCGAAATTGAGATTGTCGTGGCAGGCTCCGCAGGCGGCCCTGGTGGGACTGGTAAGGTAGGCGTTCGCCTGAGTGGCTCCCGTCGTCTGCTGGTGGCAAACCGCGCAGCGCTCGGCATTGGCGGGATCGACGACGGTGGAAAAATCGCTGACGTCGTTGGAGGGGCCGATTTGATAAGGCTTGCCGGCCAAAACGCTTGGAAGTTGCGAACCCATATGAATCTTGTGGGCCATGACCTTGAGGTCGAGCGAGTTTCCGGTGTTGGGATCGGAGGTTTGCGGGGTGTGGCAGAGGACGCACATCTCGATACCGCGGCGGCGGCCGCCGTGGTGGGACAACTGGTCGTGGCAGTTATTACAAGTGGCGGTTCGAATGACATCGCGAACAACCGTTACCTTGGCGCCGTTCGGCACGAAGTTGAAGGTCTGACTGGCGTAGTTGGTGCCCAAATTGAACTGAGTCAGATCCCGGGCCGCCTGGATACCGATGGTGTGAGTGGCGGTTACGTCGTATCCGGAAGGAGCGTGGGTTTTAAAGGTGTAAGTATACTGGCCGTTGCCGCCCGATGCGACGACGCCCCCGGAATCGGGTGCGGCGTTGGTCACCGTCCCTAGCACGGCGCCGGTAGACTGCTTCGTCGTGTAGGCGACGTACTGTTGCTGGCCTTTCGGAATGGTGGCGGCGATGTAGCCGAGGGAGACCGCCCCAGGCGTCGTAACCCCGCTCGCATCGAGCGGCAATCCGTTCGGATCGGTGAGAGTGTAAACGACGGATATCGTGCCGTCGGCCGCAATGGCGGCGGAATTGATGACAATCACCAGGCCGGGATGGACAAACTCCACCGTCGCCTGATCGGCGTAAAATGCCTTTTCATGTTTGGAATAAGGATTCCGCGGAGCACTAACTAAGCTCGCGGCAATAACGGCGACCAAACCGGCCGCGCGCAAAACACGATTCCATCGCCTCACAATGACCCTCCTCGACCCGTCGATCCAACCGCGGCGTTCAGCCGCCAGGATAACCGGGCCTTTACCCAACTCAAGCGAATCACATAGCACAAGCTATACCAAAGATTTGCGAATGAAAACAACAAGGATTAGTACGAGCGTGGGTTATTTCGCTAACAATTATGGGTGCAGACGCGCGAAATCGCGCAGGCCAGTCTTCCCTTAGGCCGATTTCGCCGGGCTAAGAGAGAGGAAATCGTCCCCTGGCCGCGAAAGGAATATGGATCGCCGCTTGCACGAACGACCGGCGAGAAAGGGTGAAGGAGGGACGCGCATGTGCCTGGCGGTTCCGGGAAAAGTTGTGAGCGTCGTGGACGGCGATCCGGCGTTTCGCACGGGACAAGTCGATTTTCACGGCGTCCTTAAAACCGTGAATATGGCCTTCGCGCCGGAGGCCGAGGCGGGGGATTTCGTGCTGGTTCACGCGGGGGTGGCGATCGCGCGCGTGGGCGCGGAAGAAGCGGCGCGGACTTACGACGATCTGGCCGGCATCGCGGCGATCGAAGAAGGACTGGGCGATGCATGAGATGGGCATCGCGTGTTCGGTGCTGGAAGCGGTAGATCGAGAAACGCGGCGGCATCCGGGGCACCGGGCGGCGAAGGTGGGATTGCGCATCGGAGAGTACGCGGGCGTCGATCCGGAGTCGCTGCGGTTTTGCTTCGAGGCCGTTACGAAGGCCGATGGTCTGGCACCGCTCGTGCTCGAATTTGAGTGGTGCAGGGCGTCGGAAGGGCGCCGCGGAGACGAGCTGGATCTGGCGTTTGTGGAGTTGGAAGACGCGGAGGAGGGAGTTGCATGAACCGGATTCGCGTTGAAAAAAGCGTACTGAGCGAGAACGATCAAGTGGCGGCGCGGCTGCGCGAGGCATATGGGGCGGCGGGGATTTTGTGTTTGAACTTCATCGGCTCGCCGGGCGCGGGGAAAACGGCGCTGCTCGAAAGAACGCTGGAGAAGCTTCCGGCGCACACGCCGGCGGCGGTGCTGACCGGCGACATACAAACGGATAACGACGCGCGGCGGCTGATGCGGTTCGGATACCCGGTGCGGCAGATCACGACGGCCGGGGCGTGCCATCTGGACGCGCGCATGGTGGAAGCGCATCTGGAGGACTGGATCGAGAAAGGGCTGGAGATCCTGCTCGTCGAGAACGTGGGCAACCTGGTTTGTCCCACCAGCTACGATTTGGGCGAGGACGCCAAGATCGTGGTGTTGAGCGTGGCGGAGGGCGAAGACAAGCCGCTGAAATATCCGGGTATTTTCCGGAAAGCGGAACTGATGATCCTGAATAAGACCGATTTACTTCCCCACGTGCCGTTCCAGTTGGAATTGGCGCGGCATAACGCGCGGCAGATCAACCCGGCGATCGAGATTGTAGAAACATCGTGCATCACGGGGGAGGGATTCGACGCGTGGATGGGGTGGCTGGCGAAACGGGCGAAGGAAAAGAGGACGGCGAAGACACTGGCCGCGGAGACGCCTTATGCCGCACACAACTGAGATCGACTTAAGCCAAGCGCTGGCGAGGAAGGGGATTTCCAGGCGGCAACTGGTGAAGTTCTGCAGCGCGATGCTGGGCACGCTGGCGCTGCCGGAGCGTTATCTGGGGCAGACGCTGGCGGCGGTGGGCAAGGCGAAGAAACCGGTACTGCTGTGGCTGCAGTTCCAGGACTGCGCGGGCTGCTCGGAATCGATGCTGCGGTCGGGGCATCCGAGCGTGGCGGACGTGGTGCTGGAGATGCTTTCGTGGGAGTACCACGAGTTGATCATGGCGGGTTCGGGCACAGCCGCCGAGGCGGTGTTGGAGCGGGTGACGAAGGAGGAGAAGGGGAAGTATCTGGCGGTGGTGGAGGGAGCGATTCCGACGGCGGACGGAGGAGTCTACTGCACGGTGGGAGGGCGCTCGGCGATGGACATCGCGGAGACAGTGTGCCGCAACGCGGCGGCGACGATCGCGGTGGGTGCGTGCGCCTTCGACGGAGGGTTGGTGCGCGCGCACCCGAATCCGACGGGGGCGCTGGGGCTGCATGAAGCGGTGCCGGGGCTGAAGGCGATCAATATGGCCGGGTGTCCGCACAACCCGGTGAATACGGCCGCGGTGCTGGTGCATTATCTGACGTTTAACGATCTGCCCGCGGTGGATCAATATAACCGGCCGCTGTTCGCTTACGGGCGGGTGATCCACGATCAGTGCGAACGGCGCGCGCACTACGACGCGGGACGGTTCGTGACGGAGTGGGGCGACGAGGGGCATCGCAAGGGGTGGTGCCTATACAAGATGGGCTGCAAGGGGCCGCAAGCCACGTTCAACTGCCCGGTGGCGCAATGGAACGATCACACGAGTTGGCCGGTGCAAGCGGGCCATGGATGCATCGCGTGCGCGTCGCCGCGGTTCTGGGATCATATGTCGCCGTTCTACGACCGGCTGCCGTCGGTGCCGGGCTTCGGCGTCGAGGTGACGGCAGGGCAAGTAGGGCTGGGGTTGACGGCGGCGGTGGTGGCCGGAGTGACGGCGCACGGGCTGATCAAGTTGATCAAACCCGCGCCGGAGGCGCCCGCGCCGCAAAAGGAGAACTAAGATGGCACGACTGGTGGTGGACCCGGTCACCCGGATCGAAGGACATCTTCGCATCGAAGCGCAGATCGACGGCGGGAAGATTTCCGACGCCTGGAGCGCGGGCACGATGTTCCGGGGCATCGAGCTGATCCTGAAAGATCGCGATCCGCGCGAGGCGTGGATCTGGACGCAGCGCATTTGCGGGGTCTGCACGATGGTGCATGCGCTGGCCAGCGTGCGGGCAGTGGAGGACGCGCTGGGGATCGAGGCGCCGGACAATGCGCGGATCGTGCGGAATCTGATCGCGGGGGCGCAGATGGTGCAGGACCACGTCATCCACTTCTATCATCTGCACGCGCTGGATTGGGTGGACGTGGCGGCGGCGCTGAAGGCGGATCCGGCGAAGACGTCGAGCCTGGCGCAATCGATTTCCGATTACGAGAAGTCGAGCGCCAGTTATTTTCGCGGCGTGCAGCAGCGCGTGAAGGCGGTGGTGGATAGCGGACAATTGAGTCTATTTGCCAGCGGGTACTGGGGGCATCCGGCGTATATTCTTCCGCCGGAGGTGAACCTGATGGCGGTGGCGCATTATCTGGAGGCGCTGGCTTGGCAAAAAGATTTCATCCGCATCCACGCGGTGCTGGGCGGGAAGAACCCGCATCCGCAGACGTTTCTGGTGGGGGGAATGGCGACGGCGATGGATCCAAACGAACCGGACGCGGTGATCAATCCGGAACGCATCACGTTTCTGCGGGAACTGGTCCAGAACGCGCGCAAGTTCGTCGATCGGGTGTATGTGCCGGACGTGCTGGCGATCGCTCCGTTCTATAAGGACTGGTTCTCGCGCGGGGAGGGGCTGGGGAATTTTCTTTCTTACGGCGACTACTCTTCGGGAGATCAAAAAGATCCCGGGACGTTTCTGTTTCCGCGCGGGGCGGTGTTCGGGCGCGATTTGAGCGCGGTTCATACGGTGGACCCGGCCAAGATCACCGAATTCGTGAGCCACTCGTGGTATGAGTATTCGGGCGGCGACGGGGCGGGAAAACATCCATCGGAAGGAGAAACGAATCCGAAATACAGCGGGCCGAAGCCGCCGTATGAATTCCTTGACGTGGAGAAGAAATATTCGTGGCTAAAAGCGCCACGCTATGACGGCAAGCCGATGGAAGTGGGGCCGCTGGCGAGGATGGTGGTGGGATACGCGGCGGGGCAGAAGGAGATCCGGAACGCGATCGACGGAGCGCTGAAAAAGCTGAACGCGCCGGCGGCGGTGCTTTTCTCGACGCTGGGGCGCATTGCCGCCAGGGCGCTGGAGTCGCAGGTTATGGCTCCGCATCTGGAGGCCTGGGTGGACGAGCTGGATTCGAATCTGGAACACGGCAAGGTGACGATTTTCAATCCGGTGCGATGGGACCCGGGGACGTGGCCGGCCAGCGCGACGGGCTACGGCTGGCATGAAGCGCCGCGAGGGTCGCTGGGGCATTGGGTGGATATCGACGGCAAGCACATCCGGAATTATCAGGCGGTGGTGCCGACGACGTGGAACGCGGGACCGCGGGACGCGCAAGGGCAGCGGGGCGCCTATGAGGCGTCGCTGCTTCAAACTCCGGTGATCGATCCGAAGCGGCCGGTGGAGATTCTGCGCACGATCCACTCCTTCGACCCGTGCCTGGCATGCGCGGTGCATGTCATCGACGCCCAGGGCCGCGAATATACGGCGCCGATCGTCAACTAACGGGAGGTTCTCATGCAAATCGCTTCGAAATATCCGGCGATGGGGGAAGACCGCCGGCATCCGGTGGTCCCGATCGGGGAGACGGCGGCCGTTTACGTGTGGCAGTTCCCGCTGAGGATGATTCATTGGGGAATCGTACTCTCGATCGGCGCGCTCAGCTTCACCGGTTACTACATCCAGAATCCGTTTATCATCGGGCAGTCGAACCGGCCGTTTCTGATGGGCTGGTTCCGGTTCACGCACGAAGCGACCGGGATGCTCTTCGCCGCGCTGATTCTTTTGCGGCTGTATCTGTTTTTCGGCGGCAACCGCTGGGTGGGTTGGCGGCAATATGTGCCGCTGCGGCGCGGGCAGTGGGCCGAGATGGGGAAGATGATCCGGTTTTATTTGTTCATTTCTCCCCGGCCGGTTTCGAAGATCGGAAACAATTCGATGGCGGCGCTTTCGTATCTGGGCATTTATGCGCTGATGCTGACGGAGATCGTCACCGGGCTGGTGATGTTCAATTGGCTGCGGCAGAGTCCGGTCCTGACGGCGATGGTGGGATGGATTCCACGGTTTATCAGCATGCCGAATTTGCGGCTGATTCATTTTCTGGTGATGTTCGCGCTGATCTCGTTCGGGGTATTTCACGTTCATCTGGCGATGCTGATTTCGCGGGAAGAAAAGCGCGGGCTAATGGATAGCATTTTCACCGGATACAAGGTGATTCCGGCTTGGGAACTGGACGAGGAAGAGCGCAAGGCGGAAGCGGAAGCGAAACGATGAGGGCGGGCGAAGAGATAGAAGGCATGGGCCCAGCGATTGCGTTGAACGGCGGCCGCGAGAAGGAGCTGGAGCGGGCCATGGCGCGGCAACACAACTCCGGCGAAGCGCTGATCGAAATCCTTCACACCGCGCAGGAGCTGTACGGGTATCTTTCCCCGCCGGTGCTGAAAAAAATCGCAGGCGCTTTGAAATTGCCGCCGAGCCGGGTGCTGGGGGTGGCGACGTTCTATCATTTATTCCGGCTCACTCCAGGCAAGGAGCATTCGGCGACGGTGTGCCTGGGAACGGCCTGCTACGTGGCCGGGGGGATGGAGCTTCTGGCCGCATTAGCCGGATTAGAGGATGGCGGAGGAGGGGAACCGGAGGATTGGACGATCGGGACGGGCCGCTGCCTTGGCTCCTGCGGACTGGCGCCGGTGGCGATCTGCGACGGGGAGGCGCTATCGAGGGTGACGCCGGAGCGGTTGGCGGAACGAATGAAAGAAACGAATGACAGCGGAAATTCTGGACCGGACGCAGCGGGCTGAGCGGGAGCGGCAGGGGCGGCTGAGGGAGCGCATCCTTTGCTGCACGGTGGCGGGCTGCATG
>VFSW01008135.1_pt1 | contig 15107 bp, 11 predicted proteins | sample 5358111 | NCBI WGS metagenome assembly VFSW01 (sample SAMN11554181, study PRJNA540505) | mine drainage metagenome | isolation source: sediment from site ElyBrook_90M | place: USA: Ely Copper Mine, Vershire, VT | collected 2017
GACATTTGTGTCGTTCCCGCGCTGGCGTTGATCTTCAACGAAAAAGCGCGCGCCGCCAAGCTTGAAGATAAAGGGCTCAAACCGATTCTGCATGCTGGCGTTGACCTGGAATTTCCGCGCGCCTTTGCGCACTTCTCCAAGCTGCGCGAGCATCCTGCGTTCGCGCCTGACGTGGAGCCTTACCTGAAAAAACTCGCTGCTCGAGCCGGCTAACAGTCAAGCTTTGCCCATCGATTCACTCATCATCCGAATCATCGCCTGAGTAGTAGCGGTGTCGTTGAGCCGCGGGAACGGTTCGTCAGGAATCGGCACTTCGAGGAAGCGGCACAGCGGCGCCCATCCTTCGCGCACATCGAAAACCAGCAGTCGCGCAGGATCGACAGAGTCGCGAACCGCTTGATTGTGGCGCTTGAACACGTCGATCGCGTGAGCCTTGTCCTCGAAACGACTGTCGAAGGTCTCGGCCAGGATTGACTTCCGGACCATCTCGCTCTGGCGCCGGACGATCTCAGGCGCGCCAGCGGGTGCCGGGTCTTTCATCGGCTGGTAGATTGTATCGCTCATGCTCTTGTACCAGGCTTCCGGATCGCGCACCGACAGCAACACTTTTGCCTCCGGATAATGTGCCGCGATTTCGCGCCACCATCGGGCAGTCGGCCAATCCACCGTTGCATGGAAGCCGCTAAAGAGGTGGTCCCAATCCATCTGATTTTCGAATGCCAATCGATGCCACATCGCGACGTGCTCCGGTCGCGAGAAAACCTCCGCCATGTGATAGCAGGGCCCGAAGCCGATCTTCTCGAGCGCAGTCTTGAGTGACAACGTGCCAGTTCTGCCGAATCCGGCGCCAACGACCTTCAATGCCATGCCTACGACTCCTTCAAAGTGTTCGAGTCAGATTACTATAAGGCGAAAATTTGCTTTTAATACACGCTTTTGGCAGTATCGCGCGCAGTAAGCCACGATCTCAACAGTTTCCGACACGCCTCCGGGGGAGCCATGACGGTACAGAACTATTTCTCAGCGGCTTCGGCGCGAGCCGCGAAACGCGCGATCTGCTCGATATTTCAATACGTTCTAGTCCCGCGGTCACGAATTTTTTCGCTGGAATTGCGACGAGCTCGGTTTTCTGAATCTAAGAAACCACTGTTGATCGCTCTGGCGATCATGGTGGCATGTCTGTGCTGCAGCACCAATAGCAGTGCCAGTACGATCAACCTGGAGGCATTTTCGGGTGCTTGCGGGCCATTACCACCTCCTTCGTGGCCGAACTTTAAAGATCGCTTAGACAAGTTCGTGATGGGGCTGTGCTACCAGAAGCAGCAGTGGCCGCACGAAGCTAACCGTCGCAGCAGCGAGGGCCTTCACGCTCCCTTCGTCAAACTGTGGTACTCGCCCCAGCTGTACAGATGGATGATCCCCCCTCAGAACCGACAAGGTCGGATACCTGACGGCTCGGTAGTCGTCAAGGAAGAGTATGGGGACGATAATCCGACTTCTCCGATAGTCTTCTGGAGCGTGATGATCAAGGATTCGATCCTTTGGTGGGACGGGTGGTCTTGGGCGGTCGTTGGAACCGAAGTCACAGGCGCCATCGCGGCTTCCACGACGACTTCCTCCACAACGAGCGGATGCGCCGAACCGCAGTTTTCGTTTAATGGCCCCACCAGCATTAACTGCATAGGCTGCCACGCCTCGGCAATCTCAGGCTCCTCGTCAGACTCAGGCAACCCTGGAGCCGGAACCTTCTCCACCCCGCAATTCGTGACCCCGGCGACCGAGGGGAACGTTAACGCGACGCTTCCAATCTTCTTTCCGCCGATCCATACGCCAGCACGTTTCGATCCGCTTTCGGAATTCACCGACCAGCTGCCGAGCTTGGTCCCTGACTCCACTACCGCGATACCGTGTATGGTGCCCGAGTCGAAGGATTTAGCGGTCTCGAAGCCTTATTCCTCAAATCCTTTTGTTAGCGGGCCTTCGCTCTTCGTTACTTCGAATCAATGCGCCAGCTGCCACGACGCTACCGACAACACCCCGATGCCCACCCACATGCTTTGGCCGCCTGGGCCACCCACGTCGAATTCGATCAACCTGTCGACCTATGGCGAATGGCGCTATTCGATGATGGGGCTGTCGGGCCGCGATCCAATTTTCTTCGCGCAACTTGATACCGAGTCGACTGTACATTCCAAGCTCAAAGGCAAGCGCAATGCTCCGGGGTTCATTCAGGATACCTGTCTCAGTTGCCACGGAGTGATGGGCCAGCGCCAGTACCATCTGGACAAGGGTAACGGACCGCGGACGCTGTTCACACGCGCTCAATTGAATGATCCTAGTTCGCAATACGCCGCACTGGCACGCGACGGTGTCTCATGCGCGGTTTGTCATCATATCGCAGACGAGGAACTGGATGATCCCTCTACTTACACCGGGAAGTTTAACGTCGGCCCAGCTAATGAAGTCTACGGCCCCTATCCCTCCGGCGATACTGACGTGCCAACTGGCGACGACGTAATTCGGGTACCGATGGTAAACTCGGTGGGAATACTACCAATCTATGGAGCTCATGTTAGAGAGGCAAAACTGTGCGCCTCTTGCCATACGATCGTGCTCCCAGTCTATGACGCCAAGGGTCATCCGGTTATGGATGGTGGCGCTCCCAAGACTGAGTTCGAGCAGACCACCTACTTCGAATGGCTAAACAGCTCCTTCGCTAGCGGAAACCAAACGTGCCAGAACTGCCATATGCCCGACAATTTCAAGGGCACGCAGCTGGAGTTCCAAATCGCCAACATCGAGGACGGCACATTCCCAGAGGTACCAGAGACTCCCCCATTTACATCGTTGCCGGCTGACCAATTGCCTCTCCTGACTCGTACACCTTATGCGCGTCATCTGCTCGCCGGAATCAACCTGTTCGCACTCGAAATGTTCGATCAGTTCAGGACCGATCTGGGGCTGTATGCGACAGATGGGTTATTGCCCGACCCTCTGCGCGGTACCTACAACGGCCAGCAAAATGCGGTTGATGGAGGAGTCGCTCTGGCGCAATCCAGCGCCCAAGTGAGCATCGACTCGGTAACCCCCATCGATGGAGTGCTACAGGCCGACGTTCGAGTCAAGAATCTGGTCGGTCACAAGTTCCCGTCGGGAGTCAGTTTCCGCCGCGCGTTCCTGGACTTCCAGGTTCTCGACGTTGATAACAAGGTTCTGTGGGAATCTGGCGGGACAGATGCCAAGGGCGTCATAACCAACACCCTTGGTAAGCCGCTGGTCACTGAGTTCTTCAGTCCGTCGCAGCAGACCTATCAACCACACTTCTGGACCGGCAATCCGATTACTGGCGACGAAGAAGTACAGATTTATGAGGAATTGGTGCGCGATCCCCAGGGACGGTTCACCACCAGTTTCCTCAGCCTAGACGACAAGGTTAAGGACAATCGCATCCTGCCTCAAGGTTGGTCTTACTCCGGTCCGATGGGCGATATTACCAAGCCGGAGGGTACGGACTCCGATCCGAACTACCAGGGGGTATGTGGCTGCAGCGTGGTACGTTATCAAGTACCCTTGGCAGCAGTCCCGGGCGCGACTACGGTCCAGGCCACTTTGTATTATCAGACCATTCCTCCGTACTACCTGAGCCAGCGCTCCGAGGACGCTAGTGGCCCCGACACCCGGAGATTGATCAATTTCACGAACCAATTGGACGTCAACAAGTACACTGAGATTTCCAACTGGAAACTCAAAATCGCAGGCTCAGGACTCGTCAATATACCGTGAACGGAATCGGAACTTTGGTGGAGAGAGCGAGCGCAGTGTTTTTAGGACAAGCTATGACGCGCCCAGACTATAGACGTCCTGCACTGTGACGATTCCGGACGATGAACCTGCCATTTCCGATTGAGATCAATCGAAGAATCACAGTGAAAACAAAATATACGAAAATAAAATATTCAGTGACTTACTCGCTATTGTTCTTTTGCGGCAGCCTACTGTGTTCGATTTCGAGCGCATCCGCACAATCATGCACTCCTGTCGTTTATGCTTTTCGTCATGCCGAAGATTTTGGGACGAACCTCACAGTAGTAGGCCGGCAGCATGCCGATCTTTATACAGGCATGGTAGACGTCTTTGGAGCTGCGCACACTTATTGCCCTGTGGGGTACGTTTATTCAATGTACTCTACCAACCCAGATGGGTTTGGTGGCACTAACAATCCATATCAGACATCTCAGCCTCTAGTTACTGAAGCGTGCTACAATTCAATTTTTCCCGACATTAACAGTCTAGACTTGGCAGCGTGCTTTTCTATTTCTCCACGTACTTCTTTAGAGAATGGTGGAAAGTTGTATGAGTATTTGGGAGCAAAACCCTCTGAGCAAGGTACGCCGCGAGCCGGCGTTAGTGCCACAGGCGCTGAATTGCGGGAGGAATTGACTAGAAGAGCCGATCGCGGTTTGTCGAGTGCTATCTTTTGGACAAGTCAGGGTTTAAATGTCCTTGGCCAAGCTATTGCTAGCACGGCTAAAGTAGATATTCCGGGCTGTTCGGTGCCGCCGCCCGACAAAAAAAAGTGCGAGGCCTCTAAAGGTGTACCGCCGAGAAATGCGGCTTATGTTTTTGAATTTAACGGAAGTAACGCTTTCAACCTAACTTCGCCAGACAAGAAATATGTACAATGCTTCAATGTTCAGATTAAAACGCCCTGCACCCCGGGCGTCGACCGTTCCACTCCTCCCACCCTGGACGGGCCTCCTACTGTTAATAATGGTAGCACCAGTTATTGGTGTGGAAATGGAGTCGACGGTACTGGCAACTTGCCAGCAACAACAGATCTGACAGCAAAATGCGAGCAGAAACTCTCCTCGACGTTCAACAATCTTAATGCGTTAGTGGGGAGGATTTGCGATACGGCCGAACTTAAAAGCGCCAACACGCGTTATTTTGGTTATTGTCAATAGCCAACGTGTTCAAATCGACAAGTCTATGACGCGCCGAGGACGACGAGACGACTGATAGCGGCTTTCAAACGAACCACTTAGAAGAATCTGTGCGCCCGCTGACTCAGACGGAAATAACCTCCCCGCCGCGCTGCTGTAGCTACTGCGAACCGCCGCCAGCATGCTCGCTACCATGATTCCGATGTTGGCATACGGTCGTCAACCTTATCCGAGCATTCGCTGAGGGAGGAAGGGTTCAATCTATGCAGTTCTTGGAAGACTGGGGTATATCCTCTCAGCTCGCATTCATCGCTGTGGTATTTGGTGGCGGTAGTGTCCTCGGTCTCTACGTTGTGAGACGACTGGTGCCCGTGGCTCGCCTGCAAGAAAACCAGGAAATCGCGGGCGTGACCTTTGGAGCACTTGGGGCGTTCTATGGAGTCGTTCTCGCATTCGTGATCGTCGCGGCTTGGGAGCGGTTCGATCAGGCCAACGCTAACGCGCACGACGAAGCGACGGCACTGGAAAACCTCTACAAGCTGGGCGCTGGACTCTCCGAACCGATGCGCAGCCGGCTCGACTCCGAGGTGCTCGAATATACCCATCGTGTGGTGGATGAGGAATGGCCCCAGATGGCGACCATGCGCTATCACGTGGCCAAGGAAGGCGCCCACGACCTTTGGTCGATGGTCATATTTTATCATCCGGCCGATAGTCATGAGGAGATGCTAATCAGCATGGCGCTCACGCAACTCAGCCAGATCAGCCAGACGCGCAGTCAGCGGCTGCTATTCTACAATGATGACCTTCCGCCGATGGTGTGGCTCATAATTTACCTGGGTTGCATTATCACGATCGGTTTCAGCTACTTCTTTGGCAGCCTCGATTTTCGCGCTCAGGGAATCATGTGTGCCGTCTTTTCGATTTGGCTTGGGATAACCATTCTCGCCATCCTGGAATTGGCGCATCCGTACCACGGGATGATGTTGATCCCGGACGATCCCTACCGATACGCAATCTCGCGAATGGAGGAGGCCACTAACTACAGGATGCCGCCCGTGCCTGCGGCCAAAGCTCCGTAGAGTGGCAGTAAAAGTGCCGCGTCAACTAACCAATGGCCGACGTTTGCATCTCGTGCCGGTCATGATGAGGACCGGACGCACGCTCCATCATGACCCGCGGCACGCTCGCCGGCGGATTCGCGCCCACCCGCAATTCGTACTTCGAAGATCCCCTAGTCAAGGCCAAAGCTAGATCCATGCAAACGGAGACGCATCTACGCCTCTGTTCTGGTTGGTGAAGACTTATGCCGCGCGACCTTGTCATCGGAATCGATTCCTCGACCACGGCCACGAAGGCGATTGCCTGGGATCAGACCGGCGCGCCGGTGGCTGAAGGGCGTGCCGAAATCCCGCTCGCCCAGCCTCGCCCGCGCCATTTCGAACAGGATCCCGAAGACTGGTGGAGCTCGACGACGCTGGCGCTGCGCGAGCTCACGTCAAAGGTCGAGCCGACGCGCATCGCGGGCGTTGCGATCTCGAACCAGCGCGAGACCTTCGGCCTCTTCGGCGAGCATGGCGAGCCGATCCGTCCTGCAATCGTCTGGCTCGACGAGCGGGCGATGGACCAGATGCGCCGGTTCGGAGCGAGCTTCGGCGCGGAGAGGATCCACGCGATCTCCGGCAAGCCGGTCGACATTACGCCCTGCCTCTACCGGATGGTCTGGCTGCGTGAGAACGAGCCGCATCACCTGGATCGCGCCGCCTATGTCGCTGAGGTCCATGGCTATCTTTGCTTCCGGCTAACCGGCCGTTGGGCAACTTCGACCGCGTCGGCGGACCCGCTGGGCGTCCTCGACATGGAGCGCTTGGCATGTTCGCAGGACATCCTCGGCGCGGCAGGAGTCTCGATTGACAAAATGCTATCGCTGGTGCGACCAGGCGCGCTCATTGGAACCGTTACTGAAGCCGCTGCGCAGGCGACCGGCCTTTTGGCCGACACTCCCGTGTTCGCGGGGGGCGGCGACGGACAGTGCGCCGGTACCGGCGTCGAGGTTATGCGATCTCGCCGGGCCTATATCAACCTCGGCACCGCCGTTGTCTCGGGAATCCATGCTGAGCGCTATGCCTTCGACGCCGGGTTCCGAACCGAGACGGCGGTCGCCGATCGAGGTTATATCCTCGAGACCTGCCTGCGCTCCGGCACTTTCCTGCTCGACTGGCTGACACGCGATATCCTGGGCATCGATCATAAGCGAGAGGCCGAGGCGCTGACTGCGCTCGAGGTTGAGGCCGCAGCCTCGCCGGTTGGCGCCAACGGCGTCATGCTCGTCCCCTATTGGGAAGGGTGCATGACTCCCCACTGGGATGCGTCGGCCCGCGGCGTGATCGCCGGGCTTTCGGGATCGACGCGCCGCGGCGATCTCTATCGCGCGCTGCTGGAGGGCGTCGTCCTCGAGCAGGCGCTGGCGTCAAGGCGTCTGCAAGCCGGCTGCGGACAGATGATCGACCACTACGTCGCAGTCGGCGGCGGCACGGCGTCGGACCTGTGGATGCAGATCCTGGCCGATGCCGTGGGCGTTCCCGTCCATCGCTCGACGAGCAAGGAGGCGTCTTCGCTCGGCGCGGCGATCGCGGCTGCGGTGGGATGCGGCTGGTTCCAGAGTTTTGCCGAGGCGTCGGCCGCCATGGCCGGCCATATCGCTCGGACCTTCGAACCGAGACCGAAGGAGAAGGCGGCCTACGCGGAACTGGCCGAGATATACGGAGAGCTCTGGCCAGCCCTTTCGAGTTGGAACCAGAAGCTAGCTCGCTTTGTCGAGCAGCGGGCTGCAAAGCAGCAATCCTAGACTAGGATCGCGCGCCAGTTTCGTCGGAATGACGTAGCTCAGGATCGACTCGCCGATCGACGGGACAACGCGAGCTTTCGTCGTCAGGCGACGGCGTCAAAAGCTCTCTAAGAGTGCTTGATATAATTGGACTCTTGAGTGGTGGAAGCGGCTCGCAGGGACGCGCGTGATAGCGTTTGCGACTCACGCACTCATCGGCGGCGATATCAAAGGACGTTTACGGAATTGTCACTGAGAAGATCATCAATCTGCTTGAAAGCGGCGTCGTACCATGGCACAGGCCGTGGACCTCGACCGGACTGCCGCGCATTCGAACCGACGACCTGCCGATCACGAATCAACGGATAATCGCGTAGCTCGGCCGAGCTAAGCCTCGCTTCGCTTACTAGTTCGCAGTCGCAGTCCAGGTGAAAGCCGCTATCTTCCAGGAGGCGCGGTGCTGCCGTAGTACGATGTTGACCAGGCCTGGGAAGCTTTCAGGGCGGCCGTCCTGTTTGAGGTAGATCACAACAGGCAGGATTACATTGGCACGCGCACCCTCAATATCGTTTGTCAGCGGTGTCCCAGGCTCGAAGTCATAGTCTGTAAAGCCCTCGATTGTGTTCGACTTATCGAGATCGGACATCCAGTTTCTAAATGCGTGCTTCCCCCACCAATAAAAACGCGGAAAAGCGTCGGTCACAGACGGCTCCTGGATGAAGAGCTTGGACATTGCCCGAAGGTCACCGCTGTTCCAATCTGCGAATAAGGTCGTCACCGTTCCAAGTGGGGATGAACCGGATTCCTGTGCGGCCACGGATGGCAATTCGAGCGTCAAAAAAAGTACGAATACCAAAACAATTACTCTCATCGGGTTGAGGCCTACCCAAAGACGCTTGGTCATAAAACCACTTCCCTCAGCAGAGTTTTTCCGGAACCGTATTGTGATTATCAAAGATAGGTCACAATAGAGTTGGAGCAATCAGGTAATCTAAAGGCCGATTTCCTCTTTGCGGGAGAGAAGACCTTGACCTGGATCATCACCCTCCAAAACAGGATTTTGGAAGTTGGATCGTTCTGGTTTTCGTACTCTTCCTTGATCACGGTCGCGCCGTCAGGGTCACTACTCGGTCATGGTATATTTACCGGTCCCGAGCTGTTGATTTCTAGTTTCCAGTTAGCAATCTCAGTGTATTTAGCCACGTTCAACTGGCTCGCATAGTTGATCAGTCTTTGGGTATCCGGTCCGCTGGCATCCTCCGAGCGCTGGCGCAGGTAGTAAGGCGGAATGCTCTGGTAATACAAAGTCGCTTGGACCTTGGTCGCGTTCGCGAGTGCCGGCGTCAGCGGTATCTGGTAACGCACGATGCTGCAGCCGCAGCTGTTCTGATAGCTCGGGTCATCCCCCACCCCTTCCGGAGCAGTGATGTCGCCGTGCGGACCGCTGGACGTCCAGCCCAGGGGCAGAAGTCGATTGTCCTTAGTCTTGTTGTTCAAGGCGAGAAAACTCGTACTGTACAGGCCCTGCGGGTCCTGGATCATCTCCTCGTAGATCTCGACCTGTTCGTCGCTGGTAATCGGATTGCCGACACTGCTGCCACCGGGCGCCCAGAAGTGCGGCTGGATGGTCTGCTGGGTCGGGCTGAAGAACTCCGTCACCAACTGCTTACCGCTCGTGTCGACAATCACGCCGTTGGCGTCGGTCCCGCCGGACTCCCACAACACGTTGTTGCTGGCATCCAGCACCTGGAAATCAAGGAACGCACGCCGGAAGCTCACTCCCGAAGGGAATTTGTGGCCGACCAGGCTCTTCACAGTAACGTCGGCCTGGAGATTTCCGCCGCTCTTGCTCGGGGTTCCGACCGTCACCAGTGCGGTGTTGTTTTGCGCCTCGGTGGTGGCTTCAAAAACCGCGAGATTTTGACTGGACGCCTTTGCCGCGTCAGGTACCGGTAGCCACCCATCGACCGCGTATAGTCCCAGGTCGGTCCGGAATTGATCGAACATCTCCAGAGCGAATAGGTTGATACCGAGCAGAGTATGGCGCGGATATGGGTTGCGCTCTTCGACAGTTATCTGGTTCGCAGGCAACGTCGTCGATCCAACCGGGTATGCTTTGGATCCCTCAGTCGGGTACCGGGGAAAGCCGTCGTCCTCGATGCTGGCGATTTTGAACTGCATCGGCACGCCCTTGTAGGTAGTGGGCATGTGGCAGTCCTGGCAGGTCTGCGGAGAGGAACCGCTGGGAGCGAAACTGCTGTTGAGCCACTCGAAGTAGGTGGTCTGCTCGAAGTCGGTCTTGGGAACACCGCCCTCCATCACCGGGTTGCCGTTCGCGTCATAGATCGGCAGCACGATCGTATGGCACGACTCGCATAGATTCGCTCGCGCCATCTGGGCGCCGAATATCGGTTCTATTCCCAGCGCTTGTTTCATCGGCCGCGGAACTACGCTGTCGCCGACTTTCACGTCGCCGTTAGCTGAAGGAAAGGGCCCAAAAACCTGGCCGGGCGGGTTGAGGTGAAATTTCCCCGTATAGGTGGAAGGATCGTCCAGATCCAGGTCCTGGATTTGGTGGCAGACCATGCACGATATCCCTTCACGTCCCAGCGCCCCGTACGGCGAAGTGGGATCCTGGAGTATATCGCGGGTGTATAGAACGCTTGGGTCGTTGCCCTTGTCGATATGGTATTGGCGCTGTCCCATCGCTCCATGGCAGGACAAACACGTATCCTGGACGAACCCTGCCGGGTTCGGCTTGCCTTTGATGTTGCCATGTACGGTCGATTCCGTATCCAGTTGCGCGAAGAAGATCGGATCGCGTCCCGCCAATCCCATCATCGAATAGCGCCACTCGCCACGTTGCGACAGGTTCACCGAAATGTCAGGCGTCTCTCTGAGAAGCATGTTGGTTGGAAAGGCCACCAGGTCGTTGGCTTCGTGGCATCCTGCGCATGTATTTGAAGTAAGGAATTGCGAAGAAGTAGTGGCTTGCGTAGGGCTCGCGGCGGGTAATGATTCCACATCATCCGACGACTCCGGCACCATGCATGGGATGTTAGCGATCACGAGCGGCTTCACATTGGCGAATATCGAGCTCGGCAGCCGCCCGGTGAATCCTGAGGTGTCCGGATCGACTGGGACCTGCGATGGCGCGACGCCCCGATGCGCTGCGAGTGCCCCATGGATCGCATCAGCAGGCATCGATCCCTGTGTGCCGGGCGAAGTGGCGGTGGCCGCGTCCTTCATCCTCTTTATATAGACCGTGCTCGAGTAGGTGCCGGTACCCGGAAAGCCTGCGATGGCCGATGAATGGCAGTTCCAGCACGTCACCGCCGAGGGGCCATTCCCCGGGAACACCGCGTCGTCGGCGCAGGCACTCGTCTGGGCAGGCGCGGGCGCGTTGGTGCTGGCGCCTTCGACCCCCACGACCGCCCAATACCATCCGTCCCACCACAGCTTTGAATTCCTCACCATCACGCTCCAAGCAGCGGGTGGCTCAGTCGGAGGGTCACTAAGCTCTTCCTTTACGATCATCGCGCCGTCAGGTGGTGGGCCTACCCGATGTTTCATCCATTTGAACAGCGAGGGCGAGTACCAAATCCAGACGAAGGCGATGTGAGCACCTTCGGCGCTGCGGGGTTTTTGATCGTGCTGCCAGCCCTGCTTTTTGTAGCAGCTCTTCTCGACGAACTTGCTCAGTTTGTCGCTGTAGCTCGCCGTCAATGAGGCCAGCGGCAATGGCGCGCAATCTCCCGTGACGGCGGGGTTCGGCCCGCCTCCGCTGCTGCCTCCGCCGCAGGCGCAAAGGCCCGTCGCCACAATCGCCACAACCAGGAACAATAGTTTTTTCATCCCGCTTACCAACCGGTCGGCCTCCGATTAGTGCCGACGACATTTCTCTTCCCACCGTTAGATTCTTTGATCGATATCAGGCCGTCCCTGTGTCAATTGACTCGTCATTCTGCAATCCGATCCCAGGTTGGCCGTATCGCAGATTTTTCCGCGCCACTTCGTAACTGTGGAGCCGCCCGAAGTTCGCGACCATCTCCGGGTAGAGGCGACCAGCTGCTTTGCCTACATCGATGAGATTGGGAGGAGGACAGTTGCGGTCTTCGGCGTGACGAAAGAGACGAACGACGGGCAAACAGAAGCGTTGCGCCCGCGCCCAGCGTTCGCCGCCCAGTACGAGGGTCGAGGTAAACGAAAGCGCTAAGAATTGCCCAACGACAGTAGACTGGCGTCCTTCTCACATGCTGTCCCAATTTTCATCCCTAATGGTAGTTTTAGGTGCCGCGCTACGCTGACACCGGTAACACAGGTATGTGTCAATAGCGATAGCTGAAATACTAAAAATCGCCATCGCGACGGAAAAAATAACAAGGCGCTCGTACTTGCGTAACCTTGCGAGGAAGAGCGCGCCAATCCAAGGCTGGTCAGCCCCTTTTTGCCCCATCCGGACGGATCGGGGGCGGCTGTAAGGCGAATCTTGCGCGAAGCATTACGAACTTAGATCAATTTGATTAGGGCGGCGCGCCAGTAGGCCAAGAGCCGAAAGCTGGTAGTAGGCGGCTACGTGGCGAATGGCAAAGGCTTCGATTCGATCGTTCTAGGCTTCTACGAGGCCAACGACCTCGTCTATGTTGCGCGGGTGCGCAATGGGTTTACGCCTTCGCTGAGAGATGCGGTGTTCAAGAAATTCCGCGGACTCGAGACGCCGAATTGTCCTTTCGTCAATTTGCCACAGCGCGACAAAGGACGCTGGGGTGAAGGACTAACTGCGGAGAAAATGGTCGAGTGCCGATGGCTAAAGCCTCGGCTGACAGCGCAAATCGAATACTCATAATGGACCGACGGCAACCACCTGCGGCATTCGAAGTTCGTCGCGATACGTGGCCACAAGGATGCACGTGACTTGAGGATCGAATCACCGACCACCAAGTAAGCTCTTACCCTCGGCGCTACCGTTTCGTCTCCGTTCCATTAAAGAGCGCTCGCAGGTCGGTCTTCAGCGCCTGTTCAGCGGGAGACTTTCCATTCGACGCGAGCCAGTTTTCGAAGTCCTTGATAATTCGAACCCTGTGCTCGATCTCAGGCTCTTTGACGGTAATCGCAATCGTCGAATTTTGATTGATCCGGTCGACCCAGTCGTTCTGACGAAGAACGTGCAGTCCACGCTGAGGGCAACCGACCAATGCACCGACTCTTAACAAAAGCGCACAGAATGCGGACAATCCGGCCATTCGCCTATGTCTGAGAACAGAAAAAGACTTGATTTAATTGGTGGAGCTGACGCGGATCGAACGCGCGACCTCCTGAATGCCATTCAGGCGCTCTCCCAAACTGAGCTACAGCCCCACCGATGGCGAGATTTTTCAGCTAACCGGATACCGTCCGTGGAGTCAACCGACTCGCTGGAATGGGGCGACCTCACTTCAGCTTCTTCCGCCATTCGGTCCAATTGACTTCCCTCGACTCGATGACCTCCAGGTCGGCGACCGCGATTTGATCGGTGAACAGGATCAGATTGTTGCACGACCAGCGAGCGTTCGGCGCGATGATACCATCGAACCCCAGGAAGTAAGCCGCGTCGCCGATCGCCTGGGCCGGCTCGTACAGGATCTCACGATATCGAACGGGATCGACGCCGAGCGGAACCATCGCGTCTAAATCCGGAAGCCTGAGGGTCCTGGCCGTCCTGACCCTGATGCGATGCAGCCCGTGCCTGATCTTCGACGGAAAGACCGGCTGCCGTGACAGATGAAAGTGGACTTCTGCAACGGCTCCGTCCGCGGCCAAGGAGGTGTAGAGCACGTCGAACGAATTGGGATCCCATCGTCCGCCGGGAGCGCTTCCCTGCAGAGGATCCCGACCGTGGCGTACAACCCGCCAAGTCTTCCCGGCGTAAGGAACTCTATCGAAACCGTCCAGCGCGTCGAGCAGTGCAGGGTCGCGCGGCTTCCGTACGCCCGGCATCGCAGCTCAAGCGGTGACAATCACAGGTAGGCGCCGGCGTCGAGGCGTTCGATAACGGCGAGAACTTCCTGCGTTCGTTCGGCGATGATGAGGTCGATCGCGCGCTCATTGTTAAGCAGCGGGTGTTTCGCATGTAGCCATAGCCGAGTCTCCTCCGGCGAGTAGAAATCGGACAGTCGATCGACGACGTAGCGCAAGTCGGCGATGATGGTCTGGGTCGCAAGCGGGGGCGACGCTTTACCGCTCTTCCATCGCGACACGCTCGGCCGCGACGCATTGACGATGTTGGCGACATCGGAGCCCTTGAGCCCGCCGCGCTGCTCAAGGTCGTTAAGAATTCGGGCTACCGCGTTCTTCATTGCTTATAATATATCACATGTTACATGATTGTTTCACCATAGGTGGCAGATGAAACTGGAATGCAACCCTCGCGTGACGCACAGCGCGTTGCGGCGCTTAATCGAAGCCGTAAAGCGCGGCGACGTTGTCCGACGTCATCAGCCGGCGCTCGTCGTCGGGGACGCCGTTGAAATCGCGCGCGATCACCTCCAGCGAGTTGGGCCAGGTTGAATCGGAATGCGGGAAGTCGGAGCCCCACATCAGGCTCTTGACGCCGATGAAATGGCGCGTCACCACGCCGACGCGATCGTCCTGAAAAGTGGCCGCGACCTGCCGTCGAAAATAAAAGCTCGGTGGATTGGCAATCGTTTGTCGCTCGAGATAGCGATACTTTTCAAACGAGTGGTCGAGGCGTTGCAGAAAATGCGGAATCCATCCGATATCGTTTTCGACCGATACCAATCTGAGCTTGGGAAAACGTTCGAGCACACCGGCAAAAATAATTTCGGTGAGCGAGCGCTCGACTGAATGATGCAGCGCCGGGTAGCCTTTCATCACGCTTTGAAAATCGCTGCCGCCGCGCCGCTCGGTCAGGATATGCAGGCTGAGCGGCGTCCCGAGATCCTGTGCCGCCGCCCAGAATGGATCGTATGACGGGTCGCTGTAGGGACGCTCGGCCGGCGCCGCGCCCCAGATCATCGCGCCGCGCAGACCTTTGTTCGCGGCGCGGCGGAGTTCCTCGACTCCTGCGAGCGGATCGTCAAGCGAGACCATCGCGACTCCCGCGAGGCGTCGCGGGTTATGCGCGCAATAATCGGCCAGCCAGTCGTTGTACGCGCGAAAGCACGCCGCGCGCAGTTCGCCATCTTCCATTTGAAACAGCCGCATGCCGAGACTTGGGTACAGCACCTCGCCCGAGACGCCGTCGCGCTCCTGGTCTTTGATTCGGAGATCGGGGTCCCACGCGCTGGGACGAACGCCGGGGTAACCGCCCGCCATTTTTTCGGCGAAGTCCTTTGGAT
>VFSW01008136.1_pt1 | contig 15107 bp, 12 predicted proteins | sample 5358111 | NCBI WGS metagenome assembly VFSW01 (sample SAMN11554181, study PRJNA540505) | mine drainage metagenome | isolation source: sediment from site ElyBrook_90M | place: USA: Ely Copper Mine, Vershire, VT | collected 2017
TCTCCAACGAAGAGTCGCGCTACACCCTCAACGGCGCCCTGCTGGTCCTCAAGGCAGAGTCCATGGCCATGGTCGCGACGGATGGTCACAGGTTGGCCCACATCGAAAAGCTCGGTGAGGCCCTCGAAGGCATCTCTGGCGAGAAGAAGACCCTCATCCCCCGCAAGGCCCTCGCCGAGCTCGCCAGCCTCCTCTCCGCCTCCGACGCGGACCATCTGGAGTTCGGTGACGACGACCAAACCCTCTTCTTCAAAGTCGGAGGCCGCGTTCTCACCAGCCGCAAGCTCACCGGCCAGTTCCCCAACTACGAGGCCGTCCTCCCCCGCGACAACACCAAGTTCGTCATCGTCCGCTCGGAAGATCTCATGGCCTCCATCCAGCGCGTCGCTCAGTTCGCCGACGAGCGCAGCGGCGCCATCAAGATCCGCCTCGAACAGAACGAGCTCAAGATCAGCGCCCAATCCACCGACGCCGGAGAGTCTGAAGACATCATCGAAACCCCCTACAACTACGACCCCATCGTCGTAGGCTTCAACAGCTCCTACCTGGTCGACTTCCTCCGCGCCACCGGCAACACCGGCGAAGTCCGCCTCGAGTTCAAGGACGCCCAATCCGCCGGCCAGATGCGTCCCGAAGACGCCAACGAAGACGTCAAGTACCGCTACATCCTCATGCCTATGCGTATCTGACTATTCGTCGATAGCCACCTTGGTCAGTTTCAGCATAATTTGGCCACCGTGGCCAAATAATGGTTGATTCGAGTCGAAGTAGCAGCAGTTATCTGCGCGGCTGCCCACAATGCGCCGAATCGGTCTGTGTCGGACGAGCTCTTCGCGTCGAAGTTTACCCCTTGTCATCAGCGATGTCATTGCTGATGACCCAGAACGTCCAATCAGTTCTCTTGTCAGTCTTATAGCGAGCATCCACCTGAATGGAAATCGCGTACTCCGTGATCTGAACGATTTTGTCGCGGTCAATCTTGACTTTGGGCGCCTTCAGTTCGATCACAAAATACGAGAGGCTCTCCATATGACGATCCTCCTTGAACCCACCAACAAGATTCATGAGGGCCGACGACGAAGATGCGGCGAATTTTCAACGCACAATTTGTTGAAAATCTCAAAATTCAGCCTATGGTCACTTGCAAACTTTCTAGCTCTCAGCTAGTTTTACTAACTAGTTAGTTAATTTATGTCCAACTCAACCCCTGCACGCTCCAACCCAGACCGCGCCGACCAGACTCGTGCGCGCATCCTCGACGCTGCCACCAGCGAGTTCAGCGCCAACGGGCTCGCCGGAGCTCGCACGGAGCGCATCGCCGAAGCCGCCGGAGTGAACAAGGCCCTTCTTTACTATTACTTCCATAGCAAGCGCGAGCTTTACCATGCGGCTCTTGAAGAGGTTGCCGAGAAGGTTGTTCTGAGCGGCCTTTCTGCAATGAGCCTGAAATGCACAGCAGGCGAACGGCTGGTGCATTTTGCGTTAAACCACTTCGACCGCATCCATACCCGACGGATATTTCAATCCCTGATGCAACAGGAGATGATCCGCTTGCACCGCGGCGAGGAGAATGCGATTGTGCCGCTGGTGGAGAAGGTCTTCAAGCCCATGATGCTGCGCTTCCGCGAGGCTTTCGCCGAGGGCCAGAGCACCGGAGAGCTGATTCGTGTGGACGACATGCAAATGATCTACGCCGCGCTGGGAGCCAACGTCTTTTACTATCTCTCCGGACCCGTGATGGGACTGTTAGCGGAGTTCGACCCCTTTGGGCCCAGTGCACTGGAGTTCCGCCGCAAGGCTGCGGTCGAATATCTCGGCCAGACCATCTTCGTCGATCGTGCGCACGGAGCCCGCGTAGCCGCCCGCGTGCTGGCCGCGGTTCCAATGCCCGAGCCCGACAAGCCGTACATTGCAGGAACTCGAAAGCCACCGGCTCCGGCCATCGTAAACAAGACAGTTCAAGTGAGGCACAAGTGAACCCACGTAATCGAGTCTTCCTCATCCTGGGTATTTTGACCGCGGGGTCCCTCCTCTGGTATCTCCTCACTACCCATCGCTCCAGCAATCTGGAGCTGATCGGCACGGTGGACGCCAATGAGGTCCTGGTCAGCTCCAAAATTCCTGGCCGCATCCAGACGCTCACTGTAGACGAAGGCGACACGGTAAAGGCCGGGCAGTTGATTGCGGTCATCGAGAGTGACGACCTTCAGGCCGCGCAGCAGGCCGCCGCCGCCACCGCCAAGAGCCAACAATTCAAAGTCGGCGAGACCGTCGAAACCGAGCACCAGACCCGTGGCGAAACGAGTAGCGCAACCCTCAACGCGGAGGCCCAACTCAGCGCCGCAAAGGCTTCGCAGGCGCAGGCCCAGGCCAACTACGACCACCAGAAGGCTGACACCGGCCGCACCGTGGCGCTGGCTCAGCAGAAAATCATGAGCGAGCAGGCGAAGGACGATGCTGTTACCAGTCTGCAAGCCGACAAAGCCGCCGTCGACGCCGCGCGCGACACCGTGACCGCCGCCGAAGCTTCGCTCCGCCAGGCTCGCTCCCACGAGCTGCTCGCCAACGTCGCTGCCCGCACGGTGGATGAAACCCGCAATCAGGCCGCCAACGCCCGCGCTCTCGCACAGGGGGCGGAAGTCCAGCTCGGTTACTCCAAGGTCTTCGCACCTGTCGACGGCAAAGTGAACGTGCGTGCCGCGCGCCAGGGAGAGGTTGTCGCCGCCGGCGCCCCCATCGTCACCGTCATGGACCTCTCTCAAACCTGGGTGTACGCACCCCTGCCGGAAACTCAGGCGGACTCCGTCAAGCTCGGTGATTCACTGCGCGTCGTCATGCCCTCCGGCGCGACCGTCTGGGGCAAGGTCATCTCCAAGGCTTCCGAGGCTGATTTCGCAACCCAGCGCGACATCAACGGTGGCCCCAAGCGCGACATCGAGACCGTACAGATCAAGCTGATCATCGACAATTCCGGCGATCGTTTCGTCCCCGGCATGACCGCCGATGTCTACATCCCCAAGAGCAAGCTGGTGAAACCATGAACCCCCAGACTGCGACGCTGGACCAGAATCCCAAGCCGGCAGGGGTCGTAGCGATTGCTGTTGAAAATATCGTCAAGCGCTATGGCGCGTTCGAGGCCGTCAAAGGGGTCAGCTTTGCCGTCAACGACGGCGAGATATTCGGCCTGCTCGGACCCAACGGCGCCGGCAAGAGCACGCTCATTCGCATGATGACAACCCTCGTCCCCATCACCAGTGGCAGAGCTCTTGTTGCCGGCTTCGACGTGGCGAAGGAATCCGACTCTGTTCGTCGCGTCATCGGCGTCATTCCCCAGGCTCTTACCAGCGATCCCGACCTCACGCTCGAGGAAAACCTCAGCATCTATGCAAAGCTCTACGGCGTTCCGCGGGCTCAGCGTGCAAAGAACATCCAGGAAGTGCTGGAGGCCGTGGACCTCGTGAAATGGCGCGACGCGCAAACCAAGACGCTCTCCGGTGGCATGCGCCGGCGCCTCGAAATCGCTCGCGGCCTGGTGCACAACCCGCATATCTTCTTTCTCGACGAGCCCACTACCGGTCTGGATCCCGTCTCGCGCATCGCCGTCTGGGAGATGCTCGATAACCTCCGCAAAACTCGCAATCTCACCATGCTTCTGACCACTCATTACATGGAAGAAGCCGACAAACTCTGCGACCGCATCGCCATTGTCGATCACGGCAACCTCGTAGCGCTCGGCACGCCCATTGAGCTGAAACAGAATGTTCCTGGAGCGAATGTGGTTGAGGTCCACTTCGATCGCGAGACCGACCAGTGGAAGTCACGCCTTGAGGGCCTGGATGGAGTTACCAGCGTGCAGGCAGAGAGCGCCGGTTTCTATCGCGTACTCACATCGTCAGGTTCCAGAACCACCATGCAGTTAGTCGAGTTAGCCGCTTCCCTGGGCGAAAACATAACATCCCTGAGCGTTCAGAACACCTCCCTCGACGACGTGTTCGTCCACTACACCGGCCGCCAGCTTCGCGATGAGCAAGTCAAGGCCATCTTCACCATGCCGCCCAGGCCGGGAGCGCAGCCATGAACAGGATGTTTGCAATTTTCGAGCGCGAGATGCGCAAGTTCTTCCGCTCGCCGGTCCTCATGATCATGTCCATGATGCTGCCCATCGTCCAGTTGGTCATCCTTGGCAACGCCTACGGCGGCAAAATCCGCAACGCCCGCGTCGCCATCGTCGACCACGACCACGGCCCTCAGGCCGTCAAAATTCGCGAGGCCTGCGCGGCCATCGCGGTCAATATCGCAACCTTTAAAACGGTTGACTACAGCAACGAAGTCCAGGCACGAGATGATGTGCGCACCGGAAAAATTGACGCGGCCATCATCATTCCAGCTCAGTATTCGCGCCGCGTCTATGCGCAGGACGCGCCTCGCCTCGGGCTCGTCGTCGACAATTCCGACCAGTTCACCAGCTCCAGCATTGAGTCCGAACTGCAATCGCTGGTCGACGCCCTCAATGCTCCGGTAATTCAGCCGCGCATTGTCAATAACATCGCGGTCCAATTCGTCGAGCTCTACCCCTATGTCTCTTACATGAAATTCCTGCTCGCCGGCACGATCTCTCTGGCAATGTATATCTCGGTCATGATCGGCGGCGGCATGTTGTACATCGACGACAAGGCCCGCGGCGTGCACGAGGGTTACCTGGTAACTCCCATCACCAAGCTCGAGTTGGTCATGGGCCTCAACCTCGCCGGTGCAGCCAAGGCCGTGCTTGCCGGAATCAGCCTCACCATTATCGGGTCTCTGATCGCCGGTCTGAATGCAATTTTCAGCCCCATTGCCGATCTGGAATTGCTCGCCATGATCGTCGCGACCTCACTAGCCTTCAACGGCATGATGTTCCTCATGATGGTCCGCGTTGACGATCCGCTCGTCCCCCGCGCCATGTTCGGAGTCCTGAACACCCTGCTGTTTTTCCCCTCCGGCGCGGTGTTTCCCATCATTGCCTTTCCAAAATGGTTGCAAGCCATCGCCATCGTCGACCCCTTCACCTACTGCTTCCACGGCTTCAAAGCAATCCTGCTGAAAGACGGTGGCTTCGTGGCGATCCGATACGATCTGCTCTTCCTGTTCACTTTTGGTATCGGAACGCTGCTCATCGCCACGCCGCTGTTCAAACGCACACTCTGACGCAACTCCTCGCAGGCCTGCGAAAGTACTCGTGCAATCGTCTCTCGCCGACAAGCTCCATTCAATCCGCACGCTGGATGAAGTGAACCGTCAAATTGAGGCATCGGCAGACGAGCTGCCGCGTCGCCGTTGTGTGGATGACTTCAGCCCGCCCGCGCATGGCCCAACAAACCGTTCCTGCCAGCCCGACTGAACCCGTTGCGGTCCAGCAGGTGCAGCGCGACGCTTCTCCACGTCCGTGCTTGAGGCACTCACTTGAGCTACGGTAACTGCAAATCCGCCCGTTGGTTACAGACCGAACCGAACCACGCAAGCTGAAATCTCGAGCGGTTACTGGCATAGATATGCGGGTAGGGTCAGATGCCCGTATCTATGCTTCGTTCTGGAGTAGATTCCGTCGGGCACTCCAACGAACAGCACAACTGCAACACTCGAGATTGCAGTCTCCAATGTGTGAAGCCGTGGAGGCATGGGACGGATCTATGTCCTGCACGCACTGATCAAAGATCTGGCCGTCATCGGAGGCAACGATCGGAGACTGCATCCTAGCCCCTGTCGACTCGTGAATTCCAGAAGATGTTGACGGAGTTTTAAATCGCGCCGACGAAGAATCGATCGCTTGTGCCATGTGGATCCTCATTTCAACTGCTACGTTACTTGCAATGACCTGGTGCAGATGTGGCCTTATAGGACTTGGACGATCACCATCAGACTGCAAGAATAGTAGGCGGGAAGTGAATTCGCTGTGCTTCGCATCACACCTCAATGCAATGTGTAACCTACCCGCGTAAGTCCTCAATACATGTGCTGGCCGCCGTTGATTGAGAGCGTGGATCCCGTCACAAAATCGCAATAGTCAGCGGTGAGAAATACGACCCCCCGAGAGATATCAGTGGGTTTGCCGAGTCTGCCCACTGGGATGCGCGCAATGATCTTCTGCAGGACCTCCGGCGGCACAGCACGAACCATTTCCGTGTCAACGTAACCCGGTGCGATCGCGTTGACGGTAATGCCGAACCGCGCGCCTTCCTGTGCCAGGGCCTTGGTGAAGCCGTGAATGCCGGATTTTGCTGCAGCATAGTTCACCTGCCCATACTGGCCCGCCTGACCGTTGACGCTGCCGATACTCACGATGCGTCCAAACTTCGCATTGCGCATGTTTTCAAACGTGAGTTTGCAGAGGTTGTAGCAGGAGCCGAGGTTGGTGTCGATGACCGCATCCCACATGTCGCGGTCCATCTTCTGCAGCGTTCCATCGCGGGTGATTCCCGCATTGTTCACGAGGATCTCTATGGGACCAACTTCGGCGACGATCTTATTCATCGCCTCGCTGCATTTTTCGAAATTGGCAGCGTCAAATTTATAAACCTTGATCCCGGTAACCTTAGAAAACGCTTGCGCAGCCTGATCATTGCTGGCGTAGGTGGCGACAACCGTTCTTCCCGCCTCTTGCAGGGCCACGCTGATCTCCGCCCCTATTCCTCGTGTGCCGCCTGTAACCAATGCTACTCGTGCCATTTGGACTCCTCCATACGACGACCTTGTTGCGGGCGGCAATGCTGCCCTCGCCACTCTCACGTGCGACGATCGTTCCAGCCTGTTGCAATGCAGCACATTTATGCTGCGGTGCAACTTAAAAGATGCTGCAGTGCATATAATACAGATGTTGCGAGGCGTTGTTTGTGGCGCCCGACACACACCGAGAGGATTCTAGAGATGCCCTTGACACTGGAAGACCAAAATTCACTTGGTAATAGCAAGCGCGCAGTAGCGGCGGATTCCCCACTATCGCCGTTTACGCTGCAAGGAAAGACCGCACTTGTGACCGGCTCCGGCCGGGGAATCGGTCGAGCGAGCGCGAAACGCCTCGCGGCGGCGGGCGCGAACGGCATGCTCAACGAAATGGACGAAGGTCTCTTGTTGGAGGCGGAAGCGGACCTAAAGCATCCGGATCGTGTCCGCCACGTAACCGGAGATCTGACGGACCCCTCGACACCGAAGGCCGTCGTCGAGGCTGTTCTGGGTGCCTTTGGTTCGATTGACATTATCGTCAACAACGCCGGCTATAGCTGGGACAGCGTGATCCAGAAGACGACGGACGAACAGTTTCAAGCCATGTTGGACATTCACCTGGTGACGCCGTTCAGGATTCTGCGCGCCGCTTCCGAGTACATTCGGGAGACCGCAAAGAGCGAATCGGCGAGCGGCCGGCGAGTGATGCGCAAAGTTGTCAACATCACTTCCATTGCCGCGACCGACGGAAATCCGGGACAGTCTGGCTATTCGTCCGGGAAGGCGGGAGTGATCGGCCTGACGAGAACGTTGGCCAAGGAGTGGGGCAGGTACAACGTAAACGTCAACGCGGTTGGCTTTGGTCTGATTGAGACCCGACTGGTGCAGCCACTGAATGGCGATAATCCAAACCTGCACATGCATGGCCACGAGATTCGACTCGGCGTCCAGCCAACGATGCTGGAGTCGGTGAAGAACTCCTGCCCACTGGGACGCATAGGGACGCCGGAAGAGGCAGCCGGTGCTGTCCTGTTCTTCTGTTCTCCACTGTCGGACTACGTTACCGGCGAGGTCCTGATCTGTGGCGGGGGAATGCATTTTTAGCAGCAGCCTTCTCGCAAGAAGATCGAGGCCGCAAATCGGTCCTCAGGTACGACGATGAATGCGCCCTGAAATCGACAGTGCGCTCGAACACCGACCCTTTGATGCCTGAGAAGGTATAGTTAGGTGCGCCCGATTGCAGTGGGACTTGCGACCCGGATCACCCTGCTCGAAACGAGCCCCCTCCCTGACGCCTCTCTTGCTCATGTAATCCGGCATAGGGGAGGAACTAAGTTGATGAGCCGGGAAGTTGTGGTTTTGAGTGCGGTACGCACGGCAGTTGGCAAGTACGGCGGAGCATTGAAGGACATACCGCCCACCGAGTTGGCAGCGGCGGTCACACGCGAGTCTGTGTTACGTTCGGGACTTGCTCCAACCGATATTGGCGCTTGCGTCTTCGGCAATGTGATCCACACCGACGCTAAGGATATGTATCTTGCGCGGGTAGCCGCATTGAACGGGGGTCTGCCGATTGAGACTTCAGCCCTGTCCGTCAATCGCCTCTGCGGCAGCGGCCTGTCGGCTATCCTTGCCGCGGCGCAGACGATTATCCATGGCGATGCTCTAGCTGCCGTGGGTGGTGGCGCGGAATCCATGAGCCGCGCGCCCTACTGGCTTCCCAGCATGCGATGGGGAGCGCGCCTGAACGATGCCACCGCCGTGGACGCGCTGGTAGCGGCGCTGACTGATCCATTCGAGGGCGTTCATATGGGTGTCACCGCCGAGAATGTTGCTCGCAAGTGGAAAATACCCCGCGAAGCCCAGGATGAGTTGGCGGTTGAGAGCCACCGACGCGCTCTGGACGCGATCCAAAGCGGTAAATTCACGGAGCAGATCGTGCCCGTCGAAATCAAAATAAAGGGTGGAACGAAGCAGTTTGCCACGGACGAATCGCCTCGGGCGGATGCAACACTCGAGAACCTTGCGAAGCTGAAACCAGTGTTTGATAAGAATGGCACTGTAACGGCCGGCAACTCATCCAGCATTAACGACGGCGCCGCCGCTCTGGTGCTTATGGATCGTCAAGCAGCAGAGGAGCGCGGCCTGAAGCCGTTGGCGAAACTGGTCGACTATGCCGTAGCCGGGGTAGAACCTGGGTACATGGGCATCGGTCCCATTCCGGCGGTCAGGCAGGTTTTCAAGCGAACCGGGTTGAACGTCGATCATATCGACGTTTTCGAAGTGAACGAAGCCTTTGCCGCGCAAGCCTTGGCAGTTGTTTGCGATCTGGGCTTCCCGTCCGCAAAGCCCAATCCCAACGGGAGCGGAATCTCGTTGGGACACCCGCTCGGAGCGACGGGCGCGATTGTGACCGTAAAAGCGCTCCATGAACTCCGCCGCATCGGCGGCCGCTACGCCCTGGTCACCATGTGCATTGGCGGAGGACAGGGCATTGCGGCGATCTTTGAGGCACTCAACTAAAAATAGAAGTGAGTACTAATCAGTCAGAAGTAAGGAACAACGGCCGACAGTCGATAGTGGACTGCCGGCCGTTGTCAATTGGAGCGGGGTGCGAGCCATTGCTCGATGTGCGGCCAGGTGTGTTTGTGCGCGGCATTACCAGCCATGATGCCGATGTGGCCTCCATGGACGCGATAGACTTCCTTGTCGCGACTCCCCACTTTCGCCAGCATGGTCTCTGACTGACACGGCGGAGTGATGTGGTCGCCCTCGGCAATGACAGTCAACAGATTGGCCCGAAGTTGGCCCAAATCTACTCGTTCGCCACGGATCACAAGTTCGCCCCTCATCAATCGGTTGTTGCGATACAAATCGACGATGAGTTGCCGAAAGGCCCCTCCGGCCATGGGAATATTGTCCCTGACCCAGGTGTTCATTGCGTGCCAGTTCTCGACGATCTGAGGATTATCAAGATTATCCCAGAGCTTGAGATAGTTCCCGATATAGTTCTCGACCGGCTTCAGCGCCTTGGCGCCATAGTCGATCATCTCCGGTGGCATGTTGCCAAACGTAGCCAGGACCTTGTCAACATCAAAGTACTTCTCGTCGGTCATGCGGCCGAAAGTCAATTTTTCTCTTTGTGAGAAGTCCAGCGGTGCGGTCAGCAGAATTAGATTACGCAGACCATCGTCGGGTCTCAAAGCAGCGTAAATAGTGGTCAGAATCGCGCCGATGCACCATCCAAGAACACTCACTTCCTCAACGCCTGAAAGAGCTTTGATCTTGCGAATTGCCAGGGGCATGTACTCCAGCGTGTAGTCGTCGAACTTCAGATGTTTGTCCTCAAGACCAGGAACACCCCAGTCCAACAAGTACACATCGAAGCCTTGTCCGACAAGATACTCGACAAAACTATGACCGGGCCGTAGGTCGAGAATATGGGGCCGGTTCATCAGCGCAAAGATCAACAACAGGGGAATTCGATGGCGGTCCTTCTCGGGGACAGCGGGAACGTAGCGGTATAGTTTTGCCTTATTCAGCGCCCACACCAATTCCTTGGGCGTCTGGGCGATAGGCGCTTTTGAGGTCATCACCCTGGTGACGGTCTTCAATCGCTCCTCAAGAATACTGAACTGGTCCATTGCAGCCGGTGCCTGTACCATGGTCTACCTTGTTACCTTTCTCGCGTTGCGTCGCACTGGCTTCGCGGTCGTGGTCCGCTTTGAAGTTCCAGCGGCCCTGGGCGCTGCCTGGTTTTTTTTTGTGGTCTTGTTGGCAGCCTGTGGTGCACTGGCTTCGGCGGACGTAGCCGGCTTCCTCCCTGCGAGTAACTTCTCGATCCGGTCCAGCTTGGCATCCAGGTTGTCCAGTAGCAGTTCAACATTCGTGAATCGCCCAGCAAGTCCCATAAAATCGGCGCTCGTGGGCATATTGAGCTGTTGGAGCATGTTCAACATCGCCTTCTCTGTTGGCTCCTTAAACGGAGCAGCGATGGCCAGAAATCCATCCAGCGCCGCCCCAGACGCCTTTGCATAGCCTTCGCTGTTGACCGTTTCGATCAAGTTCTTCGACCAGATTTCCAGGTAGGCATCCCGCAATTCGCGGAATGTCTCCGTAGGATCTGGTTGTTTGGTGGCTTCCGCCTCTGCTTCACTCATAAAACTCCTCCACTCAATGCATCGAGCCTATACCCAAGAGCAGACCCGGAAGGGTAGCCACGTTTCTGTGGTTACTTGTCCGGTCTGCTTCCAGGCGTGCAACCGTCAAATCAAAAGGGATTACGCGCTCCGCTTCGCTGCGAAGTTCAAGATGTTCTTCTGACTCTCGACGAGGGTATCGAATCCGCGCTGCACCGAATCAGCAGCAGCTTCGACTGGAGTTCCGGCCACGCCAGACTGCTTTTTGAACGTGTCAATAACCGTCCTGGTCTGCGCCGCCGAGAATTCAATCGCGCTCTTCTGCGCCACGGCTGCGCGCTCCACGGTCTCCTGCACCATTGTCGTCACGGCATCAGTCGCGGTCGAGACCGAATTGATCCGTTCATTGGCAAGCGCTGCCAGTGTCTGGCTCTGTTCCAGAGCGAGGTCGATTGCGCCCTTTTGCAGGTCGACAAATTGTCCAAACGCATTGGCGATCAGATCGAGAACGCTGGGTACCGGCGTGCCCGGTACTACCTGGGCAATCTTCTTCCATGCACCAATAAGATCGGTGTTCTGTTGTAGCGCCAGATCGAGGCCATTCTTCTGCGCTTCGGCGAGTTGCTCGACATTCTTTGTGTACAGAGCTGTGATGGTTTCCACTACCTCTGTCTGCTTATCTTCTACGCTGGTGACTTTACGGGCCATATCATTTCTCCTATGGAACTGCATGCTGCGATATATGCTGCAATGCAGCATGAGTTAATACTACTCCCTACGGAAAGCTTGTCAAGGGGTAAGATAGGAAAATATATGGAGACTAAAGCTGTTCTCATCAAGAAATACGAAAATCGGCGTCTGTACGATACAACCAACAGCCGTTATGTGAACCTCGATGAGGTGGCTCAAATGCTGCAACGCGGCGAGGATGTTAAGGTGGTCGACGCCGCGACCGGCGAAGACATTACGCGTCTGATCCTGACCCAGATCATCGTTGAGGATGCCAAGACAAGCGGTTCCAACTTCCCCATGGATGTTCTGCGACAGATGGTCATTGCGTCGGGGAAGGCGGGGCAGGAAGGCACCCTCAAGTACATGAAGTCCATCCTCGATTTCTATCAGGATACGTACCGCGTGATGGCTCCACCGGCGAATCCGTTCGAGTTCATGTCCGGACAGCCTGCCGTGCAGCGTGGGGGTGCGGCTTCAGCTCGCACGACTGCGACCGATCGCGCCCCTGAAGACCCCCGGACTCGACCCGTAGTGGCGACTGACGCCGAGGAAGTTACGGAAATGAAGCGGCGTCTGGCTGAGCTCGAAGAAGTCGTCTCTCGCATTGCTCCAAAGCCGTCCCCCCGCAAGAAGAAAGCTCGCAAGCCGGTCTCTGCTGAGTCCTAGCCTTTGTCAGCGATGACGGCTTGGGCCTGTTGGCCTTCCAGCGAGCTGCCCGCATAGGCGTATCCGGCAGCTTGTCCAGCCGTGATGCGGAAGGCCATCGGCATCCCTGCTCGATCGGCCAGGAGGTTGCGCTTGGTGCTCAGTCCGCGTCGAGAGCGCCCCAAAGCCGTTCGCCCAACTTAATCCATTCGACCAGGAAGCCGATCCGTGATCCGCTCACACCCGCTTCGCTCAACTCCTATCGACTCGACACTTACCAAGTCCAACAAATCTATAAGCCGCAGCGAGGTCCATCTGCGGATACCGCCCAACACCCTCGGACTCGGGCTTTTCAATAGCAATTATTCTGCAAAATGCGCCGACAACAATCAACCGTTTACCAATCAATTGCATATCGCTCCTTCGCTCGTCTCAAAACCACGGATAGCCGGAGACGGACGAACGTGTTAATAAGTGCCAGAAACTGACCATTTTCTTCACAACACTCGAAGTCTTGATCGCAGCAATATTGGAAATCAGTCGCCTTTACCGTCCCTCCAGCTTTTTTCAACAAACATCAACCTAACGTGACTGGCTACTGAGTGGAGGTCAAGTGAGTGAAAGATGACCCATAAGTTGGCCGTTCGCAAACCCATGGGTCATCTATTGCCGCCTGTCGGCCGCCTCGTTCAGATAGTCAACGGTTTGACTCTGTCCATTAATGAGACACCCGCCAACGCTCCGTTCAGCCCTCTCCGAGCTGGGTAAGCCAAGCGCTGTCCCGGTAGGAACGCGTGCAGATGTTCGTCGCCGCATCGCTGAAATGACCTCACGAAGATCGAAACCGCACTCTTCGTAAGGGACTCAACTGAAAACTACGCGCTTTTTGCCGATAAAGATTCTGGACGCATGCCCGAGCAGGCGATTCCAGGAAGAAATGCCCAGCCCATGATTCTGACGATGCGCCGAGAAGTACCAAACGTCACCTTTCTATTCTGTCCTGTCGGGCCCGAGGTATTGCGGGATCTCACCAGGTTATGTCCACTGCGGCGCCAGCTGCACGGAGGAGCGCGGTGAAGACCACTCCGGATCGCATCCTAATCGTTGACGACGAACAGTTGAACCTCGACATGCTCTCGCGCCGTTTGCAGCGGAGTGGATTTGTTGTGGAAATGGCAGAGAGCGGAGGTGCCGCTCTCGATAGGGTGCGTCATCAAACCTTCGATCTCATCCTGCTCGATCAGATGATGCCAGAGATGAGTGGTGCAGAGGTTCTGCGACGTCTCCGAGCCGACTTCTCCCTCGCGGTATTGCCGATCATCATGGTCACCGCGGTCGCGGAGAGCGAGAAAATCGCCGAGGCGCTCGCCGCAGGTGCGAACGACTACATTACCAAGCCAATCGACTTCAAGGTGGCACTCGCCCGCATCCAGTCGCAACTCGAGCGCAAGCACGCTGAAGACGCCTTGCTGCAGAGCGACGAACGCTACACCCTGGCGGCAAGGGCTTCACAAGTCGGGCTCTGGGATTGGAATCTGGTTACCGGGCAGATTTATTTCTCTCCCCAGTGGAAGCAGATGCTGGGGCTCGAGCCAGGTCAGATCGAGAGCAGCACCGACTTATGGTATTCAAGGATTCTTGCGCAGGACCGCGAAGAGGTAATGGCCGCCGTAGACCAGCATGTGCAGGGCCACAACGAGGTGCTGCAGTGCACCTACCGCATTCTCCACGCAGGCGGTTCTGTCCGATGGATGTCCTGCAGCGGCATCGTTTCCCGTGACCAACTGGGGAATGCCGTGCGGCTTGCCGGAACCCAACATGACGTCACTGTGGCGAAGACTCAGGACGCACTCACAGGCATGCCAAACCGGCTTCTGCTACTCGCAGAGTTGGAGTGCGCGCTCGCTCCCACATGTCCGCCTGCGCCCAAGGTGGCTTCCCACGCGCTGCTATTTCTCGATTTGGATGGATTCAAGGCCATCAACGACAGGCTAGGCCACCTGGCAGGAGATGAGCTCCTCAAGGGCATTGCCGGGCGTCTGCAACTCATAATCCACGAATTCGACATGCTGGGCGAGTCCCGTGCGGTGGCGGCGCGCATGGGCGGAGATGAGTTCGCCATTCTGCTGAAAGAGGGTGCAACGCGCGAGTCCGTTGAGGCCTTTGCCGCGGACATACAGCATGCCACGAATGTCCCATTTGATATTCAGGGTCACACCGTTCACTGTGCCTTCAGCATTGGCGTGGCCCTGGCTTCGCCCTTGCACTCCGAACCTGAAGAAATGCTCCGGGACGCTGATATCGCCATGTACACGGCGAAGAGGCAGGGGCGTGGTGGAATCGCAATCTTCGATGCGCAGATGCATGCGGCGGCGGCCCAGCAACTCGACCTGGAACACGACATTCGGTTAGCCGCGCAGCGTAATGAACTGGAGGTCTTTTACCAGCCCAAGGTAGACCTCAGATCCGGTATGACGTATGGGGTGGAGGCTCTCCTGCGCTGGAATCATCCCAGGTTTGGCCTGCTTCAGCCTGTTTCATTCATCCAACTTGCGGAAGAGACGGGCGCCATCGTCGAGATCGGCAAGTGGGTACTCGATAATGCGTGCCGCCAGGTGCGCGCCTGGCACGATGTTTTCTCCAACCGCCCGCCGCTGGAGCTCTCTGTCAACCTGTCGCCGCGCGAGTTCATCCAGCAGGACCTAGTTGAGGGGATTCGACGGACATTGGTGGCTACTGATTTCCCCCCTGCGTCGCGGCACCTTGAGATTACGGAGGGCGTGTTCGTGGGAGACTTCGCAGCAGCGCGCTTTACGTTGAACAAGCTAAAGGAGTTGGGAGTCTATCTCGATCTCGATGACTTCGGCACCGGCTACTCATCCCTTCAGTACC